>OMGA01000520.1_pt1 | contig 16279 bp, 12 predicted proteins | sample 1674211 | NCBI WGS metagenome assembly OMGA01 (sample SAMEA103958152, study PRJEB25191) | human gut metagenome | biome: human-associated habitat [ENVO:00009003]; feature: intestine environment [ENVO:2100002]; material: feces | place: Germany | collected 2013/2015
GCGCCCAATACATAAGATCCAGGTCCGCCTGCCATTTTGTTTTTCCTCCTGTTTTGTATTTTTGTTTCCTGTGTTTTCATCATAAAGCAGTTTAGTTTAAAAAGCAATAGACAATTCTATTTTCTTTCTCCGATTTTTATGCAGATTCGGTCAATTTTCCTTTACACCCTTCACAATTTCTGTTTTTAGATCGGTAGAAACATGTGGATATTGATGGACTCGGCCATTTTTCCGGCTTGCTGCTCCGGTTTTCATACATAACCGGTTTATCTTGCTTTTGCAGATATCTGGGCAGGAATGTGCTGTCTGCAGCTTGCACAAAAAGTTGACTGAATTTTTGTGAGGCAAACTAATTTTTTGTCTTGCTTTACGGATTCTTAACGACTATACTGGTTCTGAGGCCAGAATAACGGTTGGCGCGGGTCACTTTTCCCTTTTCGGGCCCGGCGTCTGCCACCGGAGTCCCGGTTCCGGCCATCAAATAAAAGGAGATTTTACAAATGAAAGACCAGAGATCCCGCGCACTGGCCTCCGTCGACAACATCTACAGGCTCGACGGACGCGTGCCGGTCGGCAAAGCCATCCCCTTCGGCCTGCAGCACGTGCTGGCCATGTTCGTGGCAAATGTCACGCCCGTCATGCTGATCGCGAGCGTCGCCGTGTACAACGGCCAGGCGTTCACCGCCATCGACACGGCCCTGCTCATCCAGGCCGCGATGCTCATCGCCGGTATCGGCACGCTGATCCAGCTCTACCCGGTCTGGCGCATCGGCTCCCGGCTGCCCGTCGTGATGGGCCTGAGCTTCACCTTCCTGTCGGCGATGATGACGCTGGCCGCGAAGGACTACGGACTGATGATCGGCGCGGTCATCGTCGGCGGCTGCATAGAGGGACTTCTCGGTCTGACTGCGAAATACTGGCGGCGGTTCGTCAGCCCCATCGTCTCGGCCTGCGTCGTGACGACGATCGGCTTCAGCCTGCTGTCCACGGGCATTTCCTCGTTCGCCAGCTCCGGCGCGTGGCATAATCTGCTGGTCGCGGTCATTACGCTGGCGGCCTGCCTGGTCTATAACTCGCTCGCCAGGGGCTTCTGGAAGCAGCTGTACGTGCTGTTCGGCCTGATCGTGGGCTATATCGTATCCCTGTTCTTCGGCATGGTCGACTTCGCGTCCATGAAGGAAACGGTCTCCGAGCTCGGGATCATCGCGCTGCCGAAGCTCTTTGCCTTCACGCCGAAGTTCGATCTCGGCGCGATCATCTCCGTGACGCTCGTGTTCCTCGTCTCCGCGGCGGAGACCATCGGCGATACCTCCGCGGTCTGCACCGGCGGTCTCGGCCGGGACATCACGGAAAAAGAGGTCTCCGGCTCTCTTGCCTGCGACGGCTTTATCTCTGCCGTGTCCGGCGGCGTGTTCGGCTGCCCGCCCATCACGTCCTTCAGCCAGAACGTCGGCCTTGTCGCCATGACGAAGGTCGTCAACCGGTTCACGATCATGTTTGGCGCGCTGACGCTGATCCTCGCGGGCCTGTTCCCGCCGGTGGGCGCGTTCTTCTCCACGCTGCCCGACTGCGTGCTGGGCGGCTGCACGGTCATCATGTTCGGCGCGATCATCGTCTCGGGTGTCACGATGCTCGGCGAGTGCGGCTTTGACCAGCGCAACACCATCATCGCCGCGACCTCCTTCGCCATCGGCATCGGCGTGACGCAGGTGCCGGAATTCTTCTCCGGCATGCCGCAGATCATCAGCGACATCTTTGCGGGCAACCCCGTCGCGGGCGTGTTCGTCGTCGCGATGATCCTGTCTCTGACGCTGCCGAAGAAGGTCAAGGGTGAAGACATCGGCGCGCTGACCGAGGAAACGATCGAGCGCAAGCCGGACGAAACCAACTGAGGTTTTTCATCTGCATGCAAAGCAGCCTGCCGCGGTCTGCGGCAGGCTGCTTTTTCGGTATCGGCGAACGCCGCCTGGTTTTACTTTCTTCCGGTAACGTGGTACTCTAGTCAAGCATTACATCAAGGAGAACCTTTGAACAGCATGGAAAAGAAAGCGAATCATTTTTCCGGGCAGCTCGGCTTCGTGCTCGCGGCTGCCGGAAGCGCAGTCGGCGTCGGGAATCTCTGGCGCTTCCCCTATCTCGCGGCAAAGGACAGCGGCGGGCGTCGTGGTGGGCGCGCTGTTCTTCGTCACGGCGATCTTCGCCACGCTGACCTCCTTCATCTCGGTGCTCGAGTCGATCACGGCCAACTGCGTCGAGATCTTCCGCTGGGAGCGCAAAAAGGCCGTGCGCATCCTGTCGGTCGTCTATCTTGCGGCCTCGGCCGTGATCGCGCTGGGCTACAGCGTGTTCTACTTCGAGGTGCAGCTGTCCAACGGCTCGGCCGCGCAGCTGCTGGACATCATGGACTACATCAGCAACAGCGTCATGATGCCGTTCATCGCCCTGCTGTCGACCATCCTCATCGGCTGGATCAAGACACCCGACTATGTGATCGGCGAGATGGAACGCAACGGCGAGCATTTCCGCCGCAAGAGCGTCTACCGCGTCATGATCCGCTACATCGCGCCCGTCATGATGCTGATCCTGTTCCTGCAGTCCACCGGCATTCTCTCCTGATATGGCGAAGCCCCTCTGCATGCGTATGCAGAGGGGCTTTTCTGTCTCTGGTCGTTCACTCCGTGCCCAGCTCGACCAGCACCGCTTCTTCCGGGGCAAAGTAATCGTCTGAGTTGCTGCTCAGACCGGCGGCCTTCGCGGCCTGCTCAAAGGAGATCTTCGGCACGTTGCTCAGGTAGACGAACACGGAATCGCTGGCCGCGCTGTGCAGCCTGCCCCGGATCTCCAGCCGGTAGGCATAGCTCCTGCCGTCACAGGTCCAGGTCCCGTCCGTCATCTCGGCGTAGGAAGCAAGATCCCCTTCAAAGGTCTGCTTCACCTTCGGTTCTCCGGCGCATCCGGCCAGCAGGAGCAGCAGGCAAAAAACTGCCGCAAAACATCTGATCCTTTTCATGCTCCGACCCTCCTGTCGATCATACGCGAGTATAGAGTTGTGTTCCTGTTCCGATCATAGCAGAATCCATGGAAAATTTCCACTGTAAAAACCCGCCCGAACCACAGTTCGGGCGGGTTTTGCAGCATATTTACCTGGCGGCGGACTTTTTGGTCAGGTGGAGCGTCCGGTCGCAGAGGGCACAGAAGACCAGGCCGCAGGCCAGCGCCTCCTGCTCCGTGCCGCCGAGCTCCGGCGTGAAGGAGAACAGGTCACGGCAGGCCTCTGCCAGCGTCGGCGCTTTGCCGTCCGGCTTGCCGAGCAGCGACTGCACGTCGTAGACCGTCCTTCCCTCGCCCGCGCAGCCGATCCCAGCTGCGGGCAAAAACGCCAGCTCCTCCGACTGAAAGAGGACGAGCGGCGCGTGCTCGCCGAGAAACGCTTCGATGGAGGCGGCGACTTCGGCCGCCGCGGGAGCAGACGCGACCATGGAATCTGTCACACCGGCCTCCCGCGCATAGCGGGTCAGGCCCTTTTCCGGGCGGATGGACACCGTGAGGATGGTCTCCGGGGCGAAGCGGCGGAATTTCAGCGCGGACAGCTGCACCAGCTCATCCCGGCCCGGGTGCTTGCCGGTGGTCTTGAGCGCGAGGACGCAGAAGGTATCCAGCGTCTGCAGCGGCGTATCCGCGCGCAGGGCGGACGGCTGCGGGAGCGGCCCCTGCACGGCTTCTCCGGCAGCACCCTCCTGCACGGCAGGCTGCACGCGGCGCAGCTGCCTGCAGATGGACTCGAACCACTGCTCGGCGCGCAGGGCGCTCTGCAGGGCGCTTTCCTGTCGGGAGGCGCGTTTTTTGACGGCGGCGGTCAGATCGTCCAGCAGCTCGCCGGAGGTGCGGCGGCCATGGATGCGCCCGCGTTTGCCAAAGCCAGGCAGGAGAAATTCGTCGGTATAGTCGGCGTAGCGCGCCTTCGCGCGCACAAAAGACGCAAAAACGGGATCCTTCACCGCCGCCTCCCACCGCTCACAGAACGCGCGGCACAGGCGGATGTCCCGCTCGAGCATCCACGCCGGGCCGCGGCAGGTCAGCTCGTCGATGCGGGTATAGGCCTCGGCCAGCGTCCCGAACAGTGTCTGCGCGTCGGCCGCGGGAGGCGGCTCGGGCTTTTTTTGCGCGGGCGGGTCGGTCAGGATGTCCGGCAGGGCCTCGGGCCGGAGCTCCGGCGCGGGGTCCTCGGGCTCCGGCGCGGGGGCGGGCGGCTGTTCTGCCTGCGGCTGCTGCGTCTTCTTCGGCAGGGCGAAGATCACGACCGCGGCCAGCCCCGCCGCGGCGAGCACGCCGCCCGCGATCAGGCTGTAGCTTGTGACGGCAAAGCCGAGCAGGATCAGAAGAAAGCCGATGATGATGCCTTTGATGGAACGCACGGCGGATCCTCCTTCAGGTGCGCGGCTGCGGGAACTTCTCGAGGCAGTAGAGCTGCTCCTCGTCGAGCGTGTCGCCGCCGGGCGCGAAGGTATAGCCGAGGCCCTGATAAAAATGCAGGGCGTTGATGGACGCAGGGATGATGACGCGCCGGGCCGTCAGGAACCAAGGGTCCCGCTCAATCGCTTCGATCAGCGCGCGGCCGACGCCGCGATTCTGCTTTTCCGGCAGCACGAAGACGGAATACAGGCAGCTCTCCGCCGGATCGTCCCGGTACGGGCGGCCGATGGCGGCGCAGCCGATGACGGTCCCGTCGTCCTCACAGGCGACATAGAAGTGCATCTGCTCGCCGCGGCGCAGGAAATACGCCCGCGTCTGATTTTCGACCATCTCCTCCACAAAGGCCTGATCGTAGACCTTGCCGGAGGTGATGCGGGTGGCAAGCTCGGACACGCGGACAACGGCGTCGGCGTCCGCGGGGGCAAAACGGCGGATGTTCATGGTGCATTCCTCCCATGCGTCTGTTCGTAGTGTTCCAGTTCCTTCAAAAACGCGTCGCCGAAGCGCTCGGCCTTGGCCTGGCCGATGCCGGAGACCTCCAGCAGTTCCTCGATGGTGCGCGGGCGTCTGGCCGCCATGTCGAGCAGCGTCGCGTTGGTGCAGATGATGTAGGCCGGGATGTGCTGCTCCTGAGAAAGGCGCAGCCGCAGCGCCTTGAGCGCGGCGAGCAGGTCGTCCTCCGCCTTTTTGGGCCGTTCGGCCTTGGCTTTGGCCCTGCCCCGGGCCGGCTGGTCCTGCAGGGGCTGGCGCTTGACGGAGACCTCGACCCGCTGGCCGTGGAAAAGGACCTCGGCCGCCTGCGGCGTGGTGTCGACGCCGCCGTGGACCGGGTCGGTCTGCAGATAGCCGCCCGCCTCCAGCAGCTCGAGAAGCTCGCGGATGCGCCCGGCGGGCAGATCGCGCATGAGCCCGTAGGTCGGCAGATCCTCCAGCCCGAGCTCGCGCACACGGGCCGCGCGGCTGCCGCGCAGCACCTGGCCCAGAAGCGCCGTGCCCACGCAGTAGCCCAGCCGGGTGCGCACGCGCACGACGCACGAGAGGATCATCTGCGCCTCGCGCGTCAGATCCTGCAGGTCGTATTCCGCCTGACAGTTGCCGCAGTTTTCGCAGCGCGGCGCGTGCGGCTGGCCGAAATAATCGAGCAGATACCCGCGCAGGCAGCCGGTGGTCTTGCAGTAGCCGGTCATCTGCTCGAGGCGGATGAGGTCCTGCGCCTGCACGGCCTGCCGCTCCTCGTCGGTCAGCTCGTCGTTTTCCGTCTGGTTGAGGATCAGGTATTTGGCCGTCGTGATGTCGCCGGGAGAAAAGAGCAGGATGCAGTCGGCGGGAGCGCCGTCGCGTCCGGCGCGGCCGCCGTGGAATACGCGGTGCGCAACATCACCCAGTCCGGCGACCACATCGTCGCAGCCAAGAACGTGTACGGCGGCACCTTCAACCTGCTGCGCCACACCCTGCCGCGCGACGGCATCACCACCACCTTCGTCTCCGCCGAGAACCCGCAGGAGTTCGAGGACGCCATCCAGGAGAACACCAAGCTCGTCTACTTCGAGACCTTCGGCAACCCGAACGCCGACCTTCCGGACTTCGAAGCCATCACCGCCATCGCCCACAAGCACCACCTGCCGGTGATCGTGGACAACACCTTCGCCTCCCCGTACCTGTTCCGCCCGCTGGAGCACGGCGCCGACGTCGTTGTGGAATCCGCCACCAAGTTCATCGGCGGCCACGGCACCACCCTCGGCGGCGTGATCGTGGAAGGCGGCAAGTTCAACTGGGCCGAAGTGCCGGGCAAGTTCCCGACCCTGACCGAGCCGGATCCGTCCTACCATGGCCTGAACTTCTATGAGGCCCTCGGCGGCGCCGCCTTCGTGACCCGCGTGCGCGCCATCCTGCTGCGCGACACCGGCGCCACCCTGTCCCCGTTCGCGGCCTTCCTGCTGCTGCAGGGCACCGAAACCCTGTCCCTGCGCGTCGAACGCCACGTCCAGAACGCGCTGAAGGTCATCGACTACCTGAAGACCGTGCCGGAGGTCGAGTCCATCTCCCACCCGTCCATCGAAGGCCGCAAGGACAACGACCTGTACAAGAAGTACTTCCCGAACGGCGGCGGTTCCATCTTCACCTTCGACATCAAGGGCGGCAAGGACGCGGCACGCGTGTTCATCGACAACCTGCACCTGTTCAGCCTGCTGGCCAATGTGGCCGACGCCAAGAGCCTTGTGATCCACCCGGCCTCCACCACGCACTCCCAGGAGACGCTGGAGGAGCTCGAGGACCAGGGCATCCACCAGGGCACCATCCGCCTGTCCATCGGACTGGAGAACATCGACGACATCATCGAGGACCTCGAAAGCGGCTTCAAGGCCTTGCGCGAATCCGGTCTGGCCAAGTGACTTTGGTCTGAAACAACTGTCGGGCGGTCCGCTGCACCATGAGAAGGGGGTGTTGCGGGCCGCCCGCTTTGCACTGCGCTTGTAACGCGGATGGGATAAAATTTTCGCTTATTGCGATATGGTATGTCGCAATTTGATACATCGAAAGAAATTTCTTGCGATTTCTTTACAAATCGTAGGAAAAGCAAGATGATTTTGCTATTTTGGTAAAAAAGAGAGAAGAAGACTGTATTATGGCGCAGGACGTCAAGAACGATATCAAGAAAGCTATTCAGGTCAACACCATCCCGTTGATCGCCATCATGACCGCGGTCACCACCGTGCTGACCATGTTCGTGAAGATTCCGACCCCGACCCGTGGATACCTCAACCTGTCCGACACGATGATTTTCTTCAGCTCCTATGCGTTCGGCCCGTGGGTCGGCGGCATCATCGGCGGTCTTGGACCGGCGTTGTCCGACCTCATCTCGGGATACCCGCAGTGGGCAATCTTCACCTTCATCATCGACGGTCTGCAGGCGGTGCTCGTGGGTCTGCTGGTCCGTGAATTCAAGCCGGCCAACGTCGTCATCGGCTCTCTGGTGGCCGGCGTGTGGAAGGTGTTCGGCTACTTCATCGCCGGCGGCATCCTGTCCGGCTTCGGTCCGGCCCTAGGCGAAATCATCGGCAACTCATTCCAGATGGTTGTCGGCCTGATCGTTGGCTTCGCACTGTTCTCCGCGGTGCGCAAGGCTTATCCGCCGCTGGTGCGACTCGGCAACCTCAGCGTCAAGGCCGGCGAGTGATACATTATTGTCTTGCATAAATAAAGCCCGTGGGTTCACCGATGAACGGCGATTCCACGGGCTTTATTTATACATATTCGTTCATATAGTATCCGTAGTGGCTGTGTTCGCGGCCGGTGCAATGGGCTGATGTGCTGAAAGATATGGAGAAGAGCGCATGATCACGGTACGTGATTTGAGTTGGCAGTATGAGCCATTGGTGGATGGCGGCAAGCCGGTGGATAGCCTCAAGCATGTCAGCTTCGATATCAAATCAGGCTCGTTCGTGGGCGTCATCGGACCGACCGGCGCCGGCAAATCCACCCTGTGCATGGCTTTGGCCGGAATCATCCCGAATCTGGCGGACGGCACCATGACCGGACTGGTGGAAGTCAACGGCATGAACACCAGCCGTCATTCCGTATCGGCGTTGTCCGAACGTATCGGCTACGTGCAGCAGGATCCCGAAGCGCAGCTGTTCTGTGCGAGCGTTGAGGATGAGATCGCCTTTCCTTTGGAAAACCGCGGCATCGCACCGGACATCATCGACAAGCAGATCGACGTCATGCTCGATCTGGTCGGCATGACCGGCTACCGCAAGCGCGTGCCGGCCAGCCTGTCGGGCGGGCAGATGCAGCGTGTGGCCATCGCGGCGGCATTGGCGGCGGAACCCGACGTGCTCATCCTTGACGAACCGACTGCGGCGCTCGATCCGGAAGGCAAGCAGGAAGTCTTCGATGTGCTTGAACGCATCCGGCAGACCCGTTCCATGACGGTGATCATGGCGGAACAGGACACGGAGCATATCGCCTATTGGGCCGACCAAGTGCTGTTCATGGTCAATGGGGAATTGGTGCGCAACGGCGACGCCAGCCTGTTCGTCCGTGAAAAAGGACTGCTGGAATCCTCCGGCGTGCAGGTCGCGGACGATCCACTGCCGCAGGTCAAGGCCGTACAGCAGGGCAAAAAGCATAAGAAGGACAAAAAGAATCAGCCGGAACGGTCCAAGGACGTGGTCATCAGCCTGGACCATGTCTCCTACCAATATGAGCGCGGCGGCAATGCATCGAAAGCTCTGGACGACGTGACGTTCGACATCGAACGTGGCTCATTCATCGGACTCATCGGACGTAACGGCTCCGGCAAGACCACACTCGCCAAACACCTGAACGGACTGATCCGACCCACGCAGGGCACGGTGACGGTGGATGGGCTCGACGCCTCCAAACACAGCGTCGGCGAAATGGCGGCCCACGTCGGATTCGTCTTCCAGAATCCCGACCATCAGATCTTCTGCTCCACCACCAAGGAGGAAATCGCATTCGGTCCTACCGCGCTTGGACTGGACGGAGCCACCGTGTTCAAACGCGTCGACGAGATGCTGACGCTGTTCGACCTGCACCGTTATGAAGACGTCTCGCCGGCCACGCTCGGCTACGGCGAACGCCGTGCGGTGGCGCTGTCATCCGTGCTTGCAATGCGCACGCCGATCCTCGTGCTCGACGAGCCTACGGCCGGTCTCGACCACCGTCTCGCAGCACGCTTCCTCGGCACCATCGAGAAACTCAACCAGCGCGGCGTCACCATCGTCATGATCAGCCACGACATGCGCGCGGTATACCGGTACTGCACGCACGTGCTGGAATTGGAGGACGGAAAAGTCGTGCAGTATGGGCCGATCGACAGGTCCGAAGCGGCGCAGAAGCAATCTCGGATCATCCGCAAACCGCGTAAATCCAATGGGCCCGTTTCGGCGACGCATGTGCTGCTGAAAGTCACCAAGCATGAGGAAGGACGACACTGATGGACGCCGATTTGTATGTACCGGGCGACGGCTGGCTGCATCGCGCCGACCCCCGTGTGAAATTCCTCATCACCGTGGTCATGTTGGTGTTGTGCCTGGTATGGCGCAACTGGGCGTTCATACTTGACGTTCTGATCATCGAACATCTCATGCTCATCACCGACGGCGTGCCGCTGAAACGCATCGGCTGGGTGTGGAAGATCCTCGCCGTGATCATCGTGTTCATCGTGGTGCTCTGGCCGATTTTCGACCCATCCGGCACGCACGTGCTGTGGCAGTGGGGATGGCTGAAACTCACGCGAGAGAACCTCGTCATGGCCGCGGTGATGGGATTGCGCATTCCGGCGCTCGGATTCGCGTGCTTCCTCACGTTGTTCACCACCAGCCAGACCAAGCTGATCCGAGGGCTCACCTCCCTGGGCATGCCGTACAAGGCCGGACTCACGCTCGCCACCGCGCTGCGCTACATTCCGGTGTTCTTCTCCATCCTCCAATCCGTATCGGCCGCGCAACGGGCCCGCGGACTCGACTTGAACGGCAAGAAAGACGCCACCGGCAAGAAACGCAACGTATTCGTACGCTTGGTGGACCGGTTCAAATCGTATCTGCCCATCATCATCGCGGTGCTGATCCGCGCCTACAAAATGAGCCAAAGCGTCGGCTGGGCTATGGAATCGCGCGGGCTCAACCTCCAAGGCGTGAGACGCACCTACCGCATACAGCTGAAGATGAGACTCTCCGATTGGATCATCCTTGCGGTCACCGTCGCCGCGACGGCAGGCAGCATCTGGCTGATGCTGTGGCAGTTCTGAGGCAGGCCAATGTTCCAGAACGAACAACGCATCACCATCACAGCACGCGACCTGAAAGTGGTCTCGGCCCTGCAATGCGACGGCCGTATGACCATGCAGGCGCTTGCCGACAAAATCGGCATTTCCGTCTACGCGGCTACGGAAAGCTACCGCAGGCTTACTGAATCCGGCATCATGAGCATCGTCCCGGTGTGCAATCCATTGAGTCTGGGCAATTACAGCCAGGTGCTGGTGGGACTTCGTCTCGACGGGAGCAGGGATGAGGCTCTTGCCATGCTCCAATCCATGCCACAGGTCACCTACGTGGTCTGCGCTCTGGGGGATGCCGACATCATCGCTGAGGCTGTGGTGTATTCGGCTGAAGGCATGGATCATTTCCTCAAACATGGTCTGCGCGCGTTGCCGGGATTGTCCCGTCTGCAGGTGTTCTCATGCGGACGACTGGTGCTTGATGACCACAATGTCAGCGTGGTGAACCGTCTGCTCGCCGCGCATGGCGAAACCGGCTTCCTGACCAAACGCGAGGCGAGTGTCGGCACCGATATTCCCTCGCATCGTCTGGATCCACGGTTCGTGCACACATTCAACGAACTGCAGAAGGACGGCAGGGCCAGCTATGCGTCGTTGGGGGAGCGTCTCGGCGTGACCCATACGGCGATTCGCGGCCGCATCAAAAAACTCGAAGATTCCGGCGTGATGCGCATTATGGCCACGGTAAGCCCCATGCGTTTGGGAGGATTCCGACAGGCATTCCTCGGACTTGGAGTGAAACCTCCATATCGGCTTGACTCCGAACAGCTTCTGGCCATCGACGAAGTGACGTACGCGATGAGTGGTGTCGGATTGAACGGTGCCGATTACCTGATTGAAATCATCGCCGACAACGATGAGGACCTATGGCGCGTGGTGGACGAATCCATTCGCCCATTGCCAGGCGTGGAACAGACCTGGTGGGCGTCCACCGTCAGTGTGGAAAAGGAGTCGTATTGGCTTGAGCCGCCGCACGAAGGCGTATTGCTAGGCGATTGACGATTGCCCGATGCTTGGAACATGGTTTCTGATCATCCAGTTTTCGCTGTTCCCGCGTTGATCTCATACTCAAGGATGAGTCGCGGTTCAGCAGGATTTCAGACCAACGCATGATGCCGTTGACGTCGAATGTTCCGTATGTTGGAAGTAACTTCGCAAAGAAAGGAACTTCCATGGACATCAGGGACGCCATCAAAGCCAATAACACTGCCATTGAAGCCATCGATCTTGTCAAGGACTACGGTTCCGGAAGCAACGCGGTGCATGCGTTACGTGACGTCAATATCGCCTTCGAACAAGGAAAATTCACCGTCATCATGGGCCCTTCCGGCTCTGGCAAATCCACGTTGATGCACACGCTGGCCGGACTTGATTCGGCCACTAGCGGACACGTCATGTTCGACGGCAAGGATCTGACCCGCATGAACGACGACCAGCTCACCCTGCTGCGCCGCCATCAGATCGGTTTCATCTTCCAAAGCTTCAATCTGCTGCCGATGTTTACTGCCGAACAGAACATTCTCATGCCCTTGACCTTGGCTGGAGCGAAACCAGACCGACAGTGGTTGCGTCTGCTGGTGGAAACGCTTGGCCTTAAGGAACGTCTTAACCATCGTCCGAACGAACTATCGGGAGGCCAACAGCAGCGTGTGGCCATCGCGCGAGCATTGATCACCAAACCGAAACTGGTGTTCGCAGACGAGCCCACCGGCAATCTTGACTCTGTATCAAGCGCCGAAGTGTTGAGCTTCCTGAAACGTTCCGTCAACGAACTTGGCCAAACCATCATCATGGTCACGCATGATGCGGTCGCCGCGTCTTACGCCGACCGTGCGCTCGTGTTCGCCGACGGCCAGATCGTGGCGGACGTGAACAAGCCGACAGCAGACCAGATGAGTGAACTGCTGGTGAAGGAACGCGAAGCCGCCACAATGAATGTGGCTTCCGCGAGACATTCCCGCTAAACGCACTGTAGAAGCATTCGAAGAAGGAAACAGAATTAACCATGTGGTCCATCACTTTGAAACTCATGCGAAAAACCAAGCGCATGCTCATACCCGCAGGCATCGCCATCATGATCGGCACGGCGTTCATCGCCAGCACCTTCCTGTTCGGCAATGCCATGAACGACTCCCTGACACGGCAGATGACCGCCATGTTCGGAAACGCCAACTATGCGGTGACCGTCAACAGCTCCGACCTGAGCGATGAGGAACTCAACGAAGCGTACTCCAGCACTGTCGGCGACTTCCATCTCGACCAGATCGCCGGCATCGAAGGGGTTGACGGTGTCCGCGCCTCGGTGGAAACCGGCGTCAGCGACAACAGCTACATTGAGGTCCTCTCCGGCCTCCATCAGCGGCGAGATCATCTCTACCGCGGCACAGAAGAACATGCTTCCCGTGAATATTACGGAAGGGGACCAGCCGAAGGACTCCAACGAAGTCGCACTGCCGGAAGACATGGCGAAACAGCTGAACGTCGGCATTGGCGACACTGTAAGACTGACCTCCCAATATGCGGTAGGCACCGATGGCAAAGCCAAAGCGGACAACGTGCGCGTGGTCGGACTCACCTCCGATCCGAACGGCGCCTACTCGTACTATGGTGGTGCGATCGTAGGATCCGACAATCTGCTTGCCGCAATGCAGGGAACGGACGATTTCGACACCACCGGAACAACAACGGTATACCTCGACCTTGCCTTGGATGGAAATAGCGTATCCGCAAAAACCATCAACAGTGTGAAAGCGTTGCTGCCAAAGCATTTCGATCTGATGTCGCGACAGCAGGTCAGTGACGAAAGCATCAAATCCTTAACCGGCAACCAAACCAGCATCGTCACCACATTCCTCATGTGCTTCGGCGTGCTTGCCATGTTCGTGGCGGCACTGGTGATCGCCAACACGTTCCAAGTACTCGTGGCGCAACGCCGCCGCACACTCGCCTTGCTGCGCACCATCGGCGCGAAAAAAGGCCAGCTGTATGGTTCCGTGCTGTTCGAAGCGGCAGTGCTTGGCTTCGTCGCATCCGTGCTTGGCGTGGTGCTGGGAAGTCTGCTCATGTGGGGCATGTGCGTCAGCGACATCATGCAAGAGGGTATGCGATTCAATTTCTCTTGGCAGGCCGCCGTCATACCTATTCTCTTCGGTATTGTGGTGACGGTGCTCGCATCCCTGGGATCCGCACGTTCCGCTACTGCGGTGACGCCATTGGAGGCATTGCGCCCGATTGAACTGACCGACAACCGTCGTTCCAGCCTCACGCGAGCCATAATCGGTATTCTGATGGTGGTGGTCGGTATCGCCATGGTGGTATTTTCCATCTGGCAGGTACAAGCCACCAATGGCGGCGAGAATGCGAGCAGCGATCAATTCACGATGATTCTGCTCGTAGCCATCGCCGGCGCCGCACTGGTGTTCCTCGGAATGGTGGTCACAGCGGTGTTCTGGATGCCGGCCCTCATGAAGGGAGTTGGAGCGTTGGCCTCGCTGACAGGACCTTCCGCAACGGTTGCGCACGCCAACATTCAGAAGAATCCGCGACGCATCGCAGCAACCGGTGCCGCTCTGCTCATCGGCGTCACCCTGGTTTCCACCATCGCAACCGGTGCCGCCAGCGCCAAAGAGACTATGAATGGTGCGCTCGCCACCCGTTATAGCGTCGACATCGTGGCCATGGGCGATGACATCAGCCAGCAAATGGTCAAGGATGTAGCCGACATCAACGGCGTGTCCGACACGTTGTATGCGCCGGCGGTTTCCGTGACCTTGGAGAAAGCGGATGGAACCCAGCCTACGTCCGCATTGCTGGTCGGCGTGAAGAATATCGATCAGGTCAAGCAGGTCATGCGTGCCAACTTGGGTAACGCCTCCATCGACAGTGATGGCGTGCTCATGCCAACATACAATGCGCAAACCGGCAAGGAACTGCAGTTCGCCAATGGTACGGCTGATTTCTCTACCGAATGGAACCAGGACGGCGACGCTACGCGTTCGCTGACATTGCAAGCAAACCAAGCCGACTACCGTCGCGTATCCGCACAGTATGGAGCTGTCGGATTCGTGGATGAAAGCCATTTCACCAATGGTGACCTCGATGCCGCCACCCATGTGCTGCTGGTCAAGGCGGATACTGACAAGTCGGGAGTTTCCGTTGACGGCATCTACAACGACATGCAGGCCGCATTGGAGAAGAGCACTGATGCGACAGTGACCGGACCGATCGCCGAACGCATCGTATGGGCGAAGATGATCGACTCCATGATGATGCTTCTGGTGGGATTGATCGCCGTGGCCGTGCTCATCGCACTTGTCGGCGTGGCCAACACGCTGTCCCTATCGGTGATTGAACGCACCCGCGAATCGGCCACCCTGCGCGCCATCGGCATGACCCGCGGCCAGCTCAGGGCATCGCTCGCCATCGAAGCGCTGCTCATCTCGCTCGTCTCCGGCATCGCCGGCATCCTGCTCGGCACATTGTTCGGCTGGCTGGGCGCATACGTGGTGTTCAGCCTGTACGGCACCGTGGTGTTCCCCTTCGAATGGGGCGTCAACGGCATCGTGCTCGCCGTGGCCGCCGTGGCTGCGTTGCTCGCCAGCATCGCACCTGCCCGCAGAGCGGTCAAAGTACCGCCTGTTGAGGCGCTCGCAGAAGCTTAGGCGATAAACGGAATGCTCCTTCGAAAGAAGGAGCATTTTTGTTGCCGAATACGTTTTATGAAGATTTTATACGAGATGGTTTTCGTAGGCGAACACGACGGCTTGGACGCGGTCGCGCGCATTGATTTTCGACAGGATATGCGCGACATGCGTTTTCACGGTAGGCAGGCTGATGAACAGCTTGTCCGCGATCTCCTGATTCGACAGGCCATGCGCGATTTCGATGAGCACCTCGCGCTCGCGGTCGGTCAGTTCGTCCAATTCCGGATCGGTGTACATAGTTGCCGTCGAAGCGGAAGCGGACGTTGCGGAAACGGGCGCTGCGGCGGCCGTTCCTGCGAAATCGCCATCCATCATCTTCTCTATAAGCCGTTTCGTGGCGGATGGCGCGATGATCGCGTTGCCTTGGTACACGGTGCGAATCGAATTGAGCAGCGTCTCCGGTTCCGTGTCCTTCAGCAGGAAGCCGGACGCGCCGGCGTTGATCGCGGCCATCACGTATTCGTCCAAATCGAATGTCGTCAGAATGATCACACGGGTATGCGCATCGTCAAGCGCGCTTCCGTCAGGTGCGAAACGATGCTGCAACGCGCTGATCCGACGTGTCGCCTCAATGCCGTCCACACTGGGCATACGCACATCCATCAGCACCACGTCGGGATGCAGGGATTCCGCCAACGCCACGGCTTGGGCGCCGTCGGGCGCCTGCCCGACCACCTCCATATCCGGCTGCGAACCAATGACCATGGCAAAACCGGCACGCACCAGCTCCTGGTCGTCCGCAATAATCACGCGAATGCTTCTGCTCTCGTTCATGCTCTCCACTGTATCCGTTTCCTATCGGAGCGCCGCTCCATGGACACCCTGATTGTTCCCTGAGTTCATGTTCGTGGACGAATCCGTCTGAGATGTGGATTCCGCCTGCCTCATCTGGCTGGACAGAGGAGCAGCCGGTCGCAGTTGCATGTCGGGTTGTGCGCCTTCATGCATCTCGTCGCTGAATCCGGTTTCACGCAGCACCGTCAGCAATTGCCGCATGTGCGCCAGAGCCGCACGCCCGCGTTCCCCGATGACCGTGAACGCGGCGATGATCTGCTCGCTATCGGGAGCCGGTTCGGAGTTCAGCATGGCCAGCCCATCATCGGCTTGCGTGATCACCGATTCCAACGTATTCAATACCTCGGCCTGCATGGCCGTGCCGATGCGATTGCGCTCCAGATTGGCGGCCAGCACCTTCTGCCGCTCCTGCTCGGCCTTGAGCGCTTCCTCGCGTTGCATGAGCACCAGCGCGTTCGAACCGCGTGAACGGCTCCACCGGGCCATCGCAATGCAGGCAAAGCCA
>OMGA01000523.1_pt1 | contig 16227 bp, 14 predicted proteins | sample 1674211 | NCBI WGS metagenome assembly OMGA01 (sample SAMEA103958152, study PRJEB25191) | human gut metagenome | biome: human-associated habitat [ENVO:00009003]; feature: intestine environment [ENVO:2100002]; material: feces | place: Germany | collected 2013/2015
GCCGTCTTGCCCTGCGCGTTCAAGGTAAGCCGCTGGCGGGTGAGCGCATCGACCGCGTGATGTATGTCGACAGCACCGGCAAAGGTATCGAACTCCCTCGTGGCTCCTACGAGATTTCCGCCGTCGGCTCGCCGATTGCTGCGGACGGTACGATTTACTCGTTGCCCAAGACAGTTGCCAAGGTCAAGATTTCGGAAAAGACCAAAAAGGGCGCAACGGTCGTCGCCTCATCCAAATATAAGTTTGAGCTTACGCCCATCGAGGCGCTCGATGTGACCGACGACATGCTCGCTGCCGCTCGAAAGTATGCCGAAGAGGATGAGGGCGCCAAGAAGGATGGTTATAGCTACGATGTCGAGGCGCTCGTGGCTGCTGCCACCAAGCGTCGCGACGACGCCGTGTCCGCGAAGCGGGCTGCCGATGAAGCGGCGGCAAAGGCAGAGGAGGAGTGCAAGGCGGCCGAGGCGGCAGCTCAGGAGCATGCTGCCGAGGATGCCTTTGTGGCAACGGCGCGCAAGGGACTGGGCATTCCCGATGATCTTGAGGGCGTGACCTATAAGCTCTTGGGTTCGAGCTATTGGGAGGGCGCTGCCATGGAGGTCTATGCCATCCAGTTCTACAACAGCGAGGGCAAGGTCATCGCCGAGGCAGATTGCACAAAGGATGGTATGCCTGCAACGAGCATCCATGGCTACTCGCCGGACGGCTCGTATTGATGCGTTGCCGATGAGCCAACGCGAATGACGAAATGAGTGCAAAAGAGGGGCCGGAACTAATTCCGGCCCCTCTTTCTGTTGCAGGGCAATCGCTGTTTAGTGCCCGCAGATGGCTTGGCGGATGAGGACTGCGTAGGTGTCGATTCCCGCCTGGGTGAGGTGCGTGCCGTCGTCGACGAGGTATTCGCTGTGGCCCTCGGAGGCGCCGTTCCAGTCGATGACGCCGGCGTTGTCGTTTTGGCGCATACGTCGCGGATCATCTGGTTGTTGCGGTCCTGCAGCTCGAGCGGCACGCCGCGGCATTGATCACGTCCTGCACCTGCTGCGGGTCGCGAATAAGGCCATTGGTGCCAAGTGCACAGATGACCACACTCGGGTCGTAGTTGGCGCTGTCCTGCGCGTAGACATCCTGGAAGGTGTAGAACTGGCGGCTCACCACGCCGTCGATGTAGGCGTTGGGAAGCGCCGCCTGAATACCGGACTGTGCGCCCGCAGTGACCGAGTCGCCGATCATCAGCACACGGGCATCGCAGGTTCCGGTCGCCTCGTCGTAGGTAAAGCTCTTCCAGTCCAAGTTCTTGGGGACCTTTTCGGCGATAGGACCCTCTTTGGGCTTTTGCTGAGCGGCATCGTTGGGCTGAGCGTCTTGGTTGGATGCGGACTCGGCGCTCTTGTCGCCGGCGCCGTTGTCCTTGGGCGAGGTTGCGTTTTGGGCAAGCTCGGGGCGGAGCTGCTCGGCGCGGGCGGTGGCGATGTCCGTCCAGTCGAGCGGTGCGAAGGCGAGTGCGAGGACGCATGCAGCGCCAAGCGCACAAAGTGCCATGGCGGGCGAAAGGACGCGTGTCTTTGCCGTGCTGTCCTGCTGGGCGGGCTTGCGGGACCAAGGACGTTCGACGAGACGATAGAAGACCTCGGCCACCGCAAGGATCACCACAAGCTGCAGCGCCTGCTCCCACCAGGCGATGCGGGTGGTGCGGGTTGCGGGGTTCATGAGAAGCAACAGGGGATAGTGCACCAGATAGACCGAGAACGAGCGCTGGCCCAGCCAGACGAGCGGCTTGACCGACAACAGACGACGCACGATACATTCCGTGTTTTGCACGCAGATGATGAGGAGCCCGGTAAGCAGGGCGAGCAGCAAAAAGCCACCGCGGTAGAGCAGGGGGTTCTCTCCGGTCAGCGTGAACGCGCCGACTATGACGGCAGCGAGCCACGCGATGGAGACCACGTTAACCTTCGAGATACCCTTGCTGGCGCCGGGGGTAGGGATGTTGCCGCTCAGTATCTCGCGCAGGCGCGGAGCGGCGATGGCGGCCAGGGCTCCGCATAAAAGCTCGGCGGCGCGGGCATCGGTTCCGTAGTAGACACGCGATGTGTCGGCGGCGGGGTCGAACATGAGGGCCATCGCCGCCGCCGATGCTAGCGTGAGCGTGACCGTGATACCGATGGCGGTGTTGCGCGAGCGGGTCTTGCTGCAGAGCGCCATAAGGATGATCGGCCATACCAGGCAGAACTGCATCTGGACGCCGCAGAACCACAGGTGCGTGAGCGGCGAGGGGAGTCCCGCGGCGGCGAAATACGAGACGTTGCGGAAGATATAGAACCAGTTGCTCAAAAAGAGTGCCGATGGCAGTGCGTCCTGCTGCACCTTAGGCAGCAGGCTCGGAGCCGCGATATAGGTTGCTATTGCGGTGAGCGCGACGGTCACGACGATCGGCGGCATCATGCGCGCAATGCGGTGGCAGATATAGCGCGGGTACGAGAACCCGTCGCGCGCCGTAGCCCGCATAATGCTTTTGGTGGCGAGATAGCCACTCAGCGTAAAGAAAAGTGTAACGCCCAAAAAACCGCCGGTCAGGCGGCTGGGGCGAAGGTGATATAGGACGACGCCGGCGATGGCGAGAGCGCGAAGCCCATCGAGTGCGGCGATGCGTTGGTTGCGTTGAGGCGCTGCGTGTGCGGCGCCCGTGGGTGTGTTTTGCATCGTTCTTTCCTCCAATGTCGACCTAGCAGTCTAGCGCTCTGCGCGGACAAAGGAAGGGGGTTTGTGCGGTTGAACAACATGCCGCGGGGCGATGCTTCGCTACGCAAAAGCCGCACCTGCGTTGATGCTCAGCTGCCTATGTAGAAACGTTTCAGGACCTCTACATAGGCAAAAACAACAACACAGATGCGGCAAAGATGCACAGGCGGTTGGCCCGTTATGTGGCAGCGGTCTGCTACTTGGTCTTGGCCACCAGCAGCGGGTCGCCCAGCTTGACGAGCGGATTGCCGCCGATAAGCGTGCCGGACTCGCCGACATGGTCGATGCTCTTAAGACGATCGAGCTCGGAGACGATGACGGTCACGATGTCCTCGTGACCGGCGGCCTTGATGGCCTCGCGGTCGAAGCTGATGAGCGGCTGGCCTGCCTTGACCACATCGCCCATCTCGACAAAGCGGGCAAAACCCTTGCCGTTCATTTCCACGGTGCCCAGGCCGACATGGATGAACACGCGAAGACCGTCCTCGGTGATCATGCCGATGGAGTGGTTGGTGACGGTGGTGGCGCCGATGCGGCCGTTGGCAGGCGCATAGATGGTACCGGTAATGGGCTCGATGCCGTAGCCCTGACCGAGCATACCCGAGGCGATGGTCTCATCGGGAACCTCATCCAGGTTGACGAGCACGCCGTTGACGGGGGCGTAGATGACGCCTTCGCGGGTGGCGAAGCTTGCCGCGGGCGGAACGGATGTCTCGCCCGCCGAGGTGAAGGTGGACTTAAGCGAATCGAGCAGACCCATAGTTGCCTCCAACTTAAATAGGCGCATATCGCGCGCTTGGTTTGCCGGAAACGTTTCATACGTGTTTCACGGCTTGGTCAACGCCCCTATTCTACGCTGCTCAATGATACCTCTGAGCTGGGATTATGTGATATATCAGTTGAAGGGAAACTTATTGCCGGAGTGTTTCTGTGCCACGGGCTCAAGTGGGGTACGCTTAGATGCGAAAAATGAGTGCGCATAATCTGCGCGAAGGGAGCACGTATGATTGTCGAGAACCACGCGCTGTGGGGCGAGGAGCCGACCGAGGAATATCCGGCGACGTTTACGTATTTGGGTGCCGAGCCGCTGCCCGACAAGCCCAATGGCCGCCGCCCCGCGGTGGTCATCTGCGGCGGAGGCGGGTTTACGCATATCTCTCCGCACGAGCAGGACCCGGTGGCGTTTGCATTTTTGGACCGCGGCTACCAGGCCTTTGTGCTCAACTATGTGACGAGCGGCACGGGCGACGTGAGTTTTCCGCACCCGCAGGCAGACCTTGCCAAGATGGTCGCCACAGTTCGCGCCAACGCCGACGAGTGGCATGTCGATCCCAAGCGCGTGTGCGTCGTGGGTTTCTCGGCGGGCGGCATGATCTGCGCTTCGCTGGCAACGCAATGGAAGACTGGTCCCTTCGCGGGCCTGGCAGGGGCGCGTCCGGACGACATTCGTCCCGACGCCGTGGTGCTGGGCTATCCGTTGCTCGACCTTTCCTATGTGCGCGACATGCAGACGCGCGACCCGCGCATCGACCTGCGCGTGCCCAAGACGGGCGGCAAGACGGGGCGCGATTTGCTCAACGACTATCTGTCGATGGTGACGGGCGGCGAGGCGACCGACGAGCACCTGGCCGACATCTGTCCCACCACGCACGTTTCGCGCCAGATGCCCCCGACCTTTGTGTGGGGCGTGTCCGATGATAAGACGGCGCCGATCGCACAGGTCTATCCGTTTGCCCAACGCATGGCCGAGGAGGGCGTCGCTTGCGAGATGCACGTCTTTGACCAGGGCGGTCACGGCCTTTCGCTCGGCAACGCCAACACTGCGGTCGACAACGAGGACAAGCAGGTGGCAGTCCGTCCTTGGATTCGCCTAGCCTTTAGGTTCCTAGGCCGCCACGGTTTTTAGGCCGCGCATCACGAGGGTGGATAATCTCCCGTTTTTGGTCTGCTTTTCGGCCGAAAGGGGGAGATTATCCACCCTCATCAGTAAAGCCTCCGAAAATCCACCTTCATTGCTTTCCTACCAGACGGTGAACTGGGCGTTTTCTGTGTTCCAATGGACATCGCGAACGTAGTCGCGCACGCCCGTCGCATCTCGTGCTTCGAACAACTCAAGAATATGAGCATGTTCGTTGTTGGCTTTATTGAGCAGTTTGCACGCCGTCTCCTGGTCGACAGTTTCGTAATCGCGCTTGATAAAGCAGCGCTCGAGCTGCGAGATCATATCGCGCAGACGGTCGTTGCCGCAGCGGTTGAAGTACGTCAGATGAAAGTCTCGCTGAATGTCGTCGTACTTTCGGATGAGACCGCCTTGGATCGCGAGGTCCATAGAGCCGACGAGAAATTTCAGCTGCGTAATGTCATCGTCGGTTAGGTTCGGACAGGCGAGATATGCGGCCTGCCCGTCGAGCGGCCCCATAATCTCAAAGACTTCAACGGCGTTTTGCTGATCGAACCCACGGACGCGGAATCCGCGGCGGGGGAGATTGTCCAGATAGCCGTCGCTTGCGAGCTGGATGAGCGCCTCACGAACCGGCGTGCGCGACACGCCCATGGCATCGCAGATCGCCTGCTCGCTCAGCCGGTCGCCGGCGGACAACTCGCCGGCGTCAATACGGCTCGAAATATAGTCGTATACATGGTCCTTCAGGGGCCTTCTGAGCGTTTCCATGAGCTTATGTTCCTTAACTGTATTTTTCTAAAATTAAATACGTTTCGCTTGAATAGCTCAGTTGAATTATAGAACGACCAGCTAAATCCTGCTACTTTGCGCCGATACGTAAGAATACGCTTACCGAGGAATAGCTACCGTTCAGGACTGTATACAATATACAAAACAAGAAAACCGCCCTAAGATAAAGCCATCGAAAGGAAGGCGGGCGCGAAGAAGTCCCGCTCTCTGCTAAGAGATCCAAGGAGGATCATCATGACCAAGTTCAGCCACGTCATCATCCGCCGTCCCGGCAAGTCCCTGAGCAATGGCATCACGAGTGCCCCCGAGCTTGGCCAGCCCATCTACGAGCGCGCCATCGAGGAGCACTACGATTACGAGCATGCGCTCGAGCAGTGCGGCGTGGATGTCTCGGTGCTGCCCGCCCTCGAGCAGTATCCCGACAGCTGCTTTGTCGAGGATCCGGCCGTTATCACTCGCTGCGGCGCCATCATTACCAACCCCGGCGCCGATAGCCGCAACGGCGAGAAGGACGAGATCGAGCCGGCCGTCCGTCGCTTCTTTGACGACGAGCATGTCAAGCACATCGTTTCTCCGGGCACGCTCGACGGCGGCGACGTCATGATGGTCGGCGACCATTTCTACGTCGGTCGTTCCGCTCGCACCAACGAAGAGGGCATCCGCCAGTTCTGCGAGATTCTCGAGGGCTGGGGCCTCGAGGGTTCCGAGGTTCCGCTGGAGGAGGTCCTGCACCTCAAGACGGGCGTCAACTACATCGAGGACAACAACATGCTCGTCTCCGGAGAGTTCATCGATAAGCCCGACTTTGCCCAGTACAACAAGATCGTCGTGCCCGAGGACGAGGCGTACGGCGCCAATTGCATCTGGGTCAACGGTACGGTCATCGTTGCCGAGGGCTATCCGACCGTGCTCAAGGCCGTGCAGGATCTGGGCTACAAGACGCTCGTCGTCGATACCTCCGAGTATCGCAAGGTCGACGGCGGCCTTTCTTGCCTGTCACTGCGCTTCTAACGCGATGGCTGTAACAGTCTGATGATCGCTTGACCGATGGCCCGGCACCCGATTCGGGACGTCCGGGCCATCTTTCGTTCGATCACATGATGAAGGGGGTGCACATACAATGGCCTCTAAAGCTCAAAACGACGAGATTATCGACCCTAATGGCCTCGATCTCTTTCGTCTGACCATGATGGTCATTACCGCCAGTATTTGTGGCGGCATCTTTTCGCTTGCCGGCGACATGGCGGCAGGCGGGGCAAATACCGGTGCGGTTATCGTCTCGTGGGGAATTTGTTTTATTGGCGTCTTTGCGCTGATGATGGTGTTCAACGGTTTGTCTCAGGCCCGTCCCGACCTGACCGGCGGCATCTATGCATACGCTGCGGCCGGTTTTGGCGATTACATTGGATTCAACTCCGCCTGGGGCTACTGGATCAGCGCATGTCTTTCCAACGTGAGCTTTGCGCTCTTGCTGTTTAGCGCGCTGGGCTATTTCTTCCCTGCGTTTGGCGCGGGCAACAACCTGCTTTCCATCGTCTGCGCCAGCGTGTTTTTGTGGTTCCTTACCGCCCTTGTGCTTCGTGGCGTTAAGGAGGCTGCGGGCATTAACACGATCGTCACGTTGGCGAAGCTGGTGCCGCTGGGGCTCTTTGTGCTGAGTATCGTGCTCCTGGGTAAGTTTAACGTCGATATCTTTATGGACAACTTCTGGGGAGAGCCGGCTGGTCCTGGCTTTGGTGAGCAGGTTGTCTCGACCATGATCGCCCTGGTCTGGGTCTTCACGGGCATCGAGGGCGCTGTCGTTATCTCGGGCCGTGCAAAGTACGTGCGCGACGTCGGGCGCTCGACGGCACTTGGATTTGCGGCGGTGTTCGTCCTGTATCTGATTATCTCGATGCTGTCGCTCGGCATTATGCCGCGCGAGGAGATGGCACAGCTCGCAACGCCCTCCATGGCGGGAATTCTCGAGTGCGCAATCGGTCCGGTTGGCGCTGCCATCGTAAACCTTGGCGTTATCCTTTCGCTGGTCGGCGCGCTGCTGGGCTATGTCATCATTGCGTCCGAGACGCCGTTCGAGGCGGCGCGCCAGGGATCCTTCCCTCTGGCGTTTGCCAAGACGAACAAGCACGATGCCCCGGTGGTAACGGTTCTCGTGAGCTCCGGCATCACGCAACTCTTCTTGATCGTGTCGTATGTGGCGGCGAGCACTTACCAGTTCTTCTATAGCTGCGCAGTCAACACGATTCTGGTTCCGTACGTGTGCTCGGCAGCCTATTACATGGTGATTGGCTGGAAGAACGAGCATCTGGATGGGCCGCATGCGCCAAGCGTCGGCAAAGCCCGCTTCTTCGGTACGCTCGGCTTCATCTACACATTGTTCCTGGTGTGGTCGACGGGTCTCCAGGGCGTTATGATCACAACGATCCTTTTTGCTCCGGCCATTCCCGTTTATATGCTGGGCGAGCGAGGCCGCGGTAAGCCGGTGCTTCCTCATCTGCACGACAAGCTGATCGCAGCGGTGGTCATTGTCGTGGCAATCATTTCGCTGTATCTGCACTTTGCCGGCATTGCGCCGATTGTCTAAGATTGCGGCAATCTTCATCGCTTGGTAAGCCGACGGAGGCATCGCGTATCGATGCTGTTTGGCAATCCATAACTGATGCGGGCCTCTATAACGTGCCTTTGTGAGCGCCCACCAAGCCCGCGCAGGTGACATTTGTTGCCAGCGCGGGCTTTTGCTGTTGCGGCGAAATGCTGCCGGCAGCTGGGGACGTTCCTATTGTGCCGGCAGCCTGGGACACTCCTTGGATGTTTCGCATGCGACGAAGGGAACGGATCATTTTGTCGAGGGGCGGGCGGCTGTTTCGGTCCTCGGGGAAACCGCGGCCCAGAATTCCCTTTGCACCGATCTGTCGATTGAACATCGTTGCATGTTCGCGCTATCATGCATGGTTGAATTGGTTAGCCGTGGCAAACGGTTAGCCAAGGTGAACATAAATGCAACGCCCTTTGGGCGCTGGGGGAGGAACACGGACGTGAAGCTCGATACGCTCGAGATTGGAAAGGACGCCGTTGTCGCATCGGTGGCATCGGACGACCAGGCACTCCGACAGCATATTCTGGACATGGGCCTAACGCCGGGCACCGAAGTCACCATGATGAAGTACGCCCCCATGGGCGACCCGCTCGAGATTCGCCTGCGTGGCTACGAGTTGACGCTGCGCAAGGATGATGCCGCACGCATTGAGCTCGTGGATGTGCACGACACCGATACCGGTCCGCGCGCCAACGCCGCAATCGGCACGACGGAGCATCCGGCCCTGGGCGAGGGGACGTATTCGCCCCGCGCCGCGAAGACGGCCGTGCCCGAGGGCGCACCGCTGCATTTTGCCCTCGCCGGCAACCAAAACTGCGGCAAGACCACACTGTTCAACCAGCTGACGGGCTCCAACCAGCATGTCGGTAACTTTCCCGGCGTGACGGTCGACCGCAAAGATGGCACCATCCGCAACCACCCCGAGGCAAGCGTTACCGACCTGCCCGGCATTTACTCCCTGTCGCCGTACACGGGCGAAGAGATTGTGAGCCGCCAGTTTATCCTGGACGAGCATCCCGATGCCATCATCGACATCATCGACGCCACCAATATCGAGCGTAACCTGTACCTGACGCTGCAGCTTATGGAGCTCGATTGCCCCATGGTTATCGCGCTTAACATGATGGACGAGGTGACGACCAACGGCGGTGCCATTGACGTCAACCTGCTCGAGAGTCTGCTGGGCGTGCCGGTCGTTCCCATTAGCGCCGCACGCAACGAGGGTATCGGCGAGCTGGTGGACCATGCCCTGCATGTGGCGCGTTTCCGCGAGCGTCCCGGCCGCCTAGACTTCTGCGCGCCCGATGGCCCGGACGGCGGCGCGTTGCACCGCTGCATCCACGGCATCGCCAACCTCATCGAAGACCATGCCGCCACGGCGCACATTCCCGTGCGTTTTGCGGCGACCAAGCTGGTTGAGGGCGACGAGCTGGTGACCGAGGCGCTTCATCTGGATCGAAACGAGCTCGACGCTATCGAGCACATCATTACCCAGATGGAGGGCGAGGCCGGCACCGACCGCCTGTCCGCGCTGGCCGATATGCGCTTTAGCTTCATCGGCGACGTGTGTGGGCGTTGCGTCGTTAAGCCGCACGAGAGCCGCGAGCACGTGCGCTCCGTCAAGATCGACCGTATCCTGACAGGTCGTTACACGGCCATCCCGGCGTTCCTGGTGATCATGGGACTCGTTTTTTGGCTGACGTTTGGCGTGATCGGCGCGGCGTTGCAGGGACTCATGGAGGACGGCATCGCTGCCATCATCGCCTCGGCCGATGCGGGCCTCAAGGCGTTCGGCACCAACGACGTGGTGCGCTCGCTGGCCGTTGACGGTGTGCTTACGGGTGTGGGCAGCGTGCTGACCTTCCTGCCGATTATCGTCGTGCTCTTTTTGTTCCTCTCCATTCTGGAAGACTCCGGATACATGGCGCGCGTGGCCTTTGTCATGGATAAGGTACTTCGTCGCTTTGGCCTGTCGGGCCGCAGCTTTGTGCCCATGCTCGTCGGTTTTGGCTGCACCGTGCCGGCTATCATGTCGACCCGTACGCTCCCATCCGAGCACGACCGCAAGATGACGGTCATGCTCACGCCGTTCATGAGCTGCTCGGCCAAGTTGCCGGTCTACGGCCTGCTGTGCGGGGCGTTTTTCCCGCAGGCGACGGTCCCTGCCATGGTCTCGCTCTATTTGATTGGCATTGCGGTCGGTTGCATCGCGGCTTTGGTGCTCAACCGCACGGCATTTAAGGGCGACCCGGTGCCGTTTATCATGGAGCTCCCCAATTACCGCCTGCCGAGCGTCAAGACGACAGTGATGCTGGCATGGGATAAGGCCAAAGACTTTATTACCAAGGCCTTTACCATTATCTTTGCCGCTACCGTGGTCATCTGGTTCCTTCAGACGTTCGATATCCGCTTTAATGTGGTCGCCGATCAGTCGCAGAGTCTGCTTGCCGGTCTGGGTAGCATTATCGCTCCGGCGTTGGCGCCGCTTGGCTTTGGTGACTGGCGTGCATCCACGGCGCTCGTCACCGGACTTATCGCCAAGGAGAGTGTCATCTCGACCCTCACGGTGCTTTTGGGCGCGACCTCGCCTGCGGTGTTGTCGACCATGTTTTCGCCGTTCACCGCCTACGTGTTCCTGGTCTTTACGCTGCTGTACCCGCCCTGCGTGGCTGCCATCGGCGCCGTCAAGAGCGAGCTGGGCGCGCGCTACGCCGTTGCCGTGTTCGCGTTTCAGGTGGCAGTCGCCTGGATCGTGGCGTTTGTCGTGCATTCGGCGGGCATATTGCTGGGGCTGGCTTAGTTATTTATTGACGGCGCAACCTTTGTGTATCGAATTGTTTCGGTCCCGTGTCCGTTACTGACGGATGCGGGACCGTTGCTATATAATCGCCTCCGCTCAAAATGATTGGAGATGTTATATATGAGTCAGGCAAGGCAAGACGGCATCACGCTCAAGCAGTGGCTCCCACTCGTCGGGCTCACCTGCTGTGCGTTCGTGTTCAACACGTCGGAGTTTATGCCCATCGGCCTTTTGACTGATATCGCCGCGTCGTTCTCGCTCACCGAGGCCCAGGCGGGCATCATGATCTCGGTCTATGCCTGGGGCGTCATGCTGCTGTCGTTGCCGCTCATGGTGTTCGCTTCGCGTTTCGAGTTTAAGCGGATGCTGCTGGGCGTGCTTGCCGTGTTCTCGCTCGGTCAGTTCCTGTCCGCTGTGGCGCCGACCTATCCCATCCTGGTCTGCGCGCGCCTGGTGGTCGCTTGCGCACATGCCGTGTTCTGGTCAGTCGCCTCGATTATGGCCTCGCGCCTGGTCGACACTCGCCACGGCGCGCTCGCCATCAGCATGATCGCTACGGGCTCGTCCATCGCGCAGATCTTTGGCCTGCCTCTCGGTCGCGCCATTGGCTTGGCCGTGGGCTGGCGCATGACGTTTGCCGTGGTCGGGGGCCTCTCAGCCATCGCGGCCGTCTACCAGGCAGCGGTGTTCCCGGCCATGCCGGCGGGTGAGCGCTTTACCGTCAAACAGCTGCCCGAGCTGCTCAAGAACCCGCTCCTCATCGCGCTCTACGCAGTCACGGTCTTCATGGCGACCGGCTATTACGCAAGCTACAGCTATATCGAGCCTTTCCTGGCTCAGGTCGCCCATGTCGACGCAAGCGCTATCACCATGACGCTGACGGCGTTCGGCTGCTCCGGTCTGCTCGGAAGCTGGCTGTTCGGCCGCCTGTTCGATGGGCATCGCTTCCCGTTCTTGGCTATCACGCTCTCCGGCGTGCCGGTGGCCCTGCTGCTCATGGGGCCGGCCGCATCGTCGCTCGTGACAGTGCTTGCCGTCTGCGCACTGTGGGGTTGCTGCGCCACGGCCTTTAACGTGGCGTTTCAGGCCGAGCTCATCAAGCACACGCCGGCAGATTCGTCGGCCGTCGCCATGTCGATCTTCTCGGGCCTGTTTAACCTCGGTATTGGCACGGGCACCGCAATCGGCGGCGCCGTGGTTTCGGGTCCCGGTATCGCCTGGATCGGCTTCGCGGGCGGGTCGATTGCCGTCGTGGGCGTCATCCTCGCTATCACGGTGATGTTCCCGGCCATTCGCCGCGCCAAGCCCGTCGCCTAATCACGTTCCCTCATCAATTGCGGTGGAATAGTTCCTGTTTAAGGCCTCTGAAGGCCCAAGCAGGAACTATTCCACCGCAACTTATTTTGGGGAAGAGGATGCAAGCCGGGCATACAATGGATGTCGTTGTGTTGCGCTTACCGGGAGGTTGCTATGTGGGCATACGAGACGACGTTCTATCAGATCTATCCGCTGGGCTTTTGCGGAGCTCCGCGCGAAAACGCCGCCCCCGTTGCCGAGGATGAGCTCGCCCCTGCCGCCGATGCCGCTGCCAATCCCGATGCCCCCATCATGAAGATTGCCCAATGGGCCGATTACCTGCAGGAACTTGGCATTGGCGCCGTGCTCATCAACCCGCCGCTCGAGTCCGATAGCCATGGCTACGACACGCGCAGCCTGCGCCACATCGACCGCCGCCTAGGCAGCGATGCCGACTTTGCCGCCGTGTGCGAGACATTGCATGCCCATGGCATCCGCGTGGTACTCGATGCCGTCTTCAACCACGTCGGTCGCGGCTTTTGGGCCTTCCGCGATGTGCAGGAGCGCAAGTGGGATTCGCCCTACAAGGACTGGTTCCACATCAGCTTCGACGGTGACTCGTGCTACGGCGACGGCTTTTGGTACGAGGGCTGGGAGGGCCATTTTGAGCTTGTGAAGCTCAACCTGCAAAACTCCGCCGTGGTCGATTACCTGCTTGAGTCCGTGCGTCGCTGGGCCGAGGTCTTTGGCGTCGACGGCCTGCGCTTGGACGTCGCCTATATGCTCGATCGCGGTTTTATGCGCCGCCTGCATACTTTTACCCGTGGGCTCAAGCCCGACTTTGTGCTGATTGGCGAGACGCTCCACGGCGACTACAATCAGATCGTCAACGACGAGATGCTCGACTCCTGCACCAACTACGAGTGCTACAAGGGCCTGTACTCCAGCTTTAACTCGGTCAACATGTTTGAGATCGCCCATTCGCTGCACCGTCAGTTTGGCGGCGACCCGTGGTGCATCTACCGCGGCAAACACCTGCTGTCGTTTGTCGACAACCACGACGTGCCGCGCCTGGCGAGCATCCTGACGGACAAGTCCTGCCTGCGCCCCGCCTATGGCATGCTCTTTGGCATGCCGGGCATCCCATGCGTCTACTATGGCAGCGAGTGGGGGATTGCCGGCGAAAAGGGCGGCCCCGATGGCGATTGGGCGCTGCGCCCTGTGCTCGATGAGCCTGCGCCCAACGAGCTGACGGCCTTCATCACGCAGCTGGCGCACCTGCGCTCGGCAAGCGACGCGGCGGCCCGTGCTCTCAACTACGGTGCCTATCGCAATGTGGTGATCCAGAACAAGCAGCTGCTGTTCGAGCGCGCCTGCGACGACGCGACGGTGTTCGTAGCAGTGAACGCCGTGGACGAGCCCTATACCTTTGGCGCCGGCGAACTCAACGGCTCCTTTGTCGATTTGCTTGCCGATGGCGTGCCCACGGTCGGGCTGGCGGGTTCCCTTGAGCTTGCGCCCTACGAGGTGCGTTATCTGCTGAGGGCCTAGGCCATGGCAACGTCTGACGAGGGCTATCAACATATTGAGCATGGGTTTGAGCCCGTGTTTGACGAGTGTTCGCGCGTTTTGGTGTTGGGCTCGTTTCCCTCGGTGCTCTCGCGTGCCAATGCCTTTTATTACGGCAACCCTCAGAATCGCTTTTGGCGCGTGATGGCCGCGTGTCTCGGTGTGCCCGTGCCGCCCAACGAGGGCGACCCTTTGGCAGGCAGCGAGCCTGCGACACTCGACGTCTCGATTGCCGCCAAGCGATCCATGCTGCTGAACGGCGACGTGGCCCTGTGGGATGTGATCGAGAGCTGCGACATTAAGGGCTCGAGCGATGCGAGCATTCGTAACGTTGTGCCGGCACATATCGAGCGCATTACCGGCGCAGCTCCCATTGAGCAGGTGATATGCAACGGTGGTACAGCTGGCCGGCTCTACAAGCGCTATCTACAAGAACGCACCGGGCTGCCCGCCATCGTCCTGCCCTCGACAAGTCCCGCCAATGCGGCTTGGCGTCTGGAGCGCCTTGTCGAGCGCTGGCGCGATGTCGTTGATTGGGGCGCTCTGTAATTTAGATATCTGATTGGGCGCGGCTGCCGAGGCGTTTCATGATGGCATGCCAGATCGGTGCGGGCAGCGCGGGCTTGGCGCGCACCATGCCGTCGACATCGACGCTACTGGCATTGCCACCGCCAAGCAGCTGCGCATGCTCAACGGAGCAGCCCATGCGCACAGCGCCCACAAGCTTATCCATCGCTTCCGAAAATGGTCGGCGCAAGAGGCCCATGCGTGGGGAATGGCGAAGCGCTGCGATGCCGCTGCCGGCACAGATGACAACGCCGTCGCACCATGGCAGGTCACGTAGAATGCATGCCCGGTACAGGCGGTCGAGGACTTCGTCCGCCTGCTTGTTGTTTTTGGACGCGGCCTGGACGACGACATAGATGCGTGTCTCTGTATTTCCAAGGCGATCGAGTATCTGCTCGACAGCGATCATAGCCTCATCATCAAATGCATCGTCAACAGCGAGCACCATGCCATCGACTGCACCGGCATCATCCGCCTCCAAATCGACCGGGTGGGGGAGCGCGGTGCCAGAAAGCCGAGCATAGGCCGCGATGGCATCCTGCAGGTCCCAGAGCAAAAACTCAAGATCGGCGCTATTGGGAATGCTGATATACGCAATGGTCTGCAACGTTTTAGGTACATCGCCGCGTGCGGTCGTCTCCATGCCGCCTCCTTTCCGGTTGGTTTCCGTTTAGGTTACACCGTCTGGCGGCGTCTCGCCGCGCTATCCTAGTGCAACCCTTACGAAAGGAACGCCATGCGTCTGCCCATGAATACCTCGCTTGCCACGCTCAAACCCTCCGGCATCCGTCGGATTAACGCGCTCGCCGCCCAGCACCCAAGGTGCATCGCGCTCGCGCTCGGCGAACCCGATTTTCCCACGCCCGATGTGATTAGTGCCGAGGTGACCGCCGCACTGGACCGCGGTGACACGCACTATCCGCCCAACAACGGTCGCCCCGCCCTGCGTGAGGCGCTGTCTGCCTACATGGGGGACGCGGGCCTTACGTTTTCGGCCGACGAGGTCATCCTGACCGACGGCGCGACCGAGGCCCTGTCGGCAACATTCATGGCTATGCTCAACCCCGGCGACGAGGTCATTATCCCCACGCCGGCCTTTGGCCTGTACGAGAGCATCGTCGTGGCCAACCACGCCAAAGCAGTCTTTTTGGATACGGAGCCTGCGCAATTTCAGATTGACGAGGATGCGCTTCGTGCTTGCGTGACGCCGGCGACCAAGGCCATCGTCATCTGCTCGCCCAACAATCCTACGGGCTGTATCCTCAACGCGGCTTCGCTTGACGCCGTGGCGCACGTGGCGGAGCAGACGGGCATCTACGTGGTCTGCGACGACGTATACAACCGCCTGGTTTATGTGGATGGCTACGAGCGCTTTGCCCAGCGTCACCCAGAGCTTCGCGATCAGACAGTAGTTATCGAGAGCTTCTCCAAACCCTGGGCCATGACCGGCTGGCGCTTGGGCTGGCTCGCAGCCGCAGCCCCCGTCATCGCCGAGATCGCAAAAGCCCACCAATACTTAGTATCGAGCGCCGTCTCCTTCGAAATGGACGCCGCAGCCCGAGCCCTCACCGTCGATCCCACCCCCATGCTCAAAGTCTACCGAGCCCGCCGCGAGCGCGTGCTGACCGCTCTCAACAACATGGGCCTCGACGTGGTAGAGCCTGCAGGAGCCTTCTACGCCTTCCCCAGCATCAAACAATACGGCCTAACGAGCGAAGACTTCTGCATCAAAGCCATCAAAGAGGCAAACGTAGCCCTAGTCCCGGGCGACTGTTTCGGCACCGAAGGCCACGTCCGCTTAAGCTACTGCGTCTCCGACAAAAATCTGGACGAAGGTCTCCACCGCCTGTCAACCTTCGTTTCAACCTTATAGCCCAACGGGACGCAACACATCAGCCCACCGACCCAAGCGTTATGAGTGGGGGCGTTGCTCAACGGAAAACCGGGCTGCCCCAAAGTCACCGCAGG
>OMGA01000541.1_pt1 | contig 15874 bp, 11 predicted proteins | sample 1674211 | NCBI WGS metagenome assembly OMGA01 (sample SAMEA103958152, study PRJEB25191) | human gut metagenome | biome: human-associated habitat [ENVO:00009003]; feature: intestine environment [ENVO:2100002]; material: feces | place: Germany | collected 2013/2015
TCCGGGTCCAACTCGTTCATCTTCACACGGGGGATATCCGCACGTTCTTTATTTTTCTTGCTTTTGCGAAGTGCCTCCCGCCAAGGTTCGGCACGACGAGCAGCGATTAATTCTTCTGTTGTCATGATTCAATTACGTGGTTTCGTTATTTCTTCTCTATATCCTTATAAGCGCCGAGACGCATAATCATCTCATCAAAATCCACTTGATGAGCATCGAACTCCGGTCCGTCCACACAAACGAACTTGGTCTTCCCGCCTACCGTGATACGGCAAGCACCACACATACCCGTTCCGTCCACCATGATCGTATTCAAGGAAGCTACGGTAGGAATCTCGTATTTCTTTGTAAGAGCGGAAACGAATTTCATCATAATGGCCGGACCGATCGTAACGCATAAATCCACCTTCTCCCGGTTGATCACGCTCTCCACACCATTCGTCACCAAGCCTTTCGTACCATACGATCCGTCATCGGTCATGATAATTACCTCATCCGAGTTTTGGCGCATCTGCTCCTCAAGGATCACCAAGTCCTTGGTACGGGCCGCCAATACGACGATCACACGGTTTCCCGCCTTATGGAAAGCCTCCACGATCGGCAACAACGGAGCGACACCTACGCCACCACCGGCACAAACAACCGTTCCAACCTTCTCGATATGGGTAGCCTGCCCTAACGGACCCACCACATCCGTGATATAGTCACCCTCGTTCAATTCACAGATCTTACGGGATGAGCCGCCTACCGCTTGGATCACCAAGGTGATGGTACCTTTCTCGGTATCCGCCCCGGCAATGGTAAGAGGTATACGTTCGCCTTTATCGCCAACCTTCACGATCACGAAGTGACCGGCCTTGCGGGAGCGGGCGATCAAAGGAGCCTCGACTTCCAGCTTCACCACGTTGGCTGAGAAATGTTCTTTACTTACAATCTTATTCATTATAATCGCTACTGTTGATAGTTTGTCTTGTTTTGCTGGCAAAAATAAGATAAAAAAGTGAATATAGCCCTATTTTCCTTAACAAAAGGCTTTATTCAAACAAACCTTCATCACGCACTAACATCAAAATAGCGGAATGAGGGACAATCAAGAACTTTTCGTCATTAAAATTGATCTCGTAAGCGGCATTCTGCAAATAGACAGCCAAATCACCTTCACGGGCTTGAAGCGGCAAATATTGCACCTCCTCCCCTTTCTTTTTCTCCCAGACCTCATGCTCCTCAGATTGAGAAGGCAACGGATATCCGGGCCCCGTCTTTATGATATAACCCGCTTGTATCTTCTCCCCTTGTTGAACCGAGGGAGGCAGATACAATCCGGTCTTCGTCTGGCTCTGTGGATTCTTAGGCTTAATCAATACTTTATCGCCTATCATCAGGAATTTATCGATGTCTTTTTGATCTATGGATAGTTGCATGATTATAAGATGTTAAATTTTTATTTCGCGAACTTACGGAAAGTTTACCGAACAAAAAACCCTGTTCGTTGAATAAATCCGCTCATTCACAGATTATATTTTCCTAAGTTTTTCCCTTGATTTACATTTGCACTGTTAGAACTTGTGAAAGCCATAACAATCCGGTTCATCATACAGACCGGCAGAATAGGTAAACATTAAGGAAAAGGGCACTTTCGGGTGCCCTTTCTCATTTATCCCCATCAGAAAACAATCGGATTCTATCAAAAGTTGTTCACCGATAAAAAACACGATTTCACAGAATAAATCCGCCCATTCACTGACTTTTATTGCTCAGACTCTAAACAAACTTTAATATTGAACCTAGTTTACTATACTTTATTAACCTATTTTATTATGAAACACAGACATGCGATCTTTAGAAGCAGGCTGGGACTAGCTTTATGCTTTATGTTGGCAGGCGGTGCTATCATACCGTAAAGTTCCGTATTAAAAGCGGAAACCTCCGTTACGCAACAATCCCGGAAAATAACGGGTACGATCACCGACGCTAAAGGAGAGCCCCTATTAGGTGTTAACGTAGTCGTAAAGGGTACCACGAACGGAACGATCACCGATCTGGATGGTAAATACGTATTAGAAGTAGAGCCGAATGCCATTCTGGTCATCTCTTACATCGGGTACGTAACTCAACAAACACCTGCAAGCGGGAACGTCATGAACATTACCTTAAAGGAAGACACCCAAAATCTAGACGAGGTAGTCGTTGTCGGTTACGGTACCCAACAGAAAAAGGACATCACAGGTTCCGTAGCGGTTATCGATACTGAAGAGCTATTGGCGTCTTCCGGTTCTTCCGCCACACAACAGTTGCAAGGTAAAGCGGCGGGCGTAAACATCGGTACCTCCGGTGCTCCCGGTTCAGCCACGATGGTACGCATCCGAGGTATTAATTCCATCAATGACAACGGACCTTTGTATGTTATCGATGGCGTATCCACTCGTGACCAAGACCTAAGCTCTATCAATCCCAATGACATCGAGAGTATGCAAGTATTGAAAGACGCCTCCTCCGCAGCGATCTACGGAGCGCAAGCAGCGAATGGCGTCATTTTAATCACGACCAAGAAAGGAACAAAAACGGGACAACCGAGATTAACCTATGACGGATATTACGGTTTCTCTAAAACAGGTAAACGCTATGACGTCTTAAACGCTTATGACCGTATTGATGTCGAATGGCAAGCCTCGAAAAACAATCTGGACCTAACGGGAGCCAGCGCCAATGGAGAATTACCTTACCACCAGCAATTCGGAAGTACTTCCGACTCTTGGGTTAATCATCTACCCAATTACATGACCGTAACCGGCGCCGGTGGTAGCACCTCCATCGATCCTAGCGATTACGATCAAGCGAACAACGTAGTCTATGCGCCCGTAGGCGATACGAACTGGTGGGATGAAATCAGCCAACTCGGTTGGATGCAGAATCACCAGTTGTCCTTGTCTGGAGGTACCGATAAAGGGCAATACACCATGAGCATGAACTATTTCGACCAGCAAGGTACCGCTATCGAATCTTATTTCACACGCTATCAAGCACGTGCTAATTCATCGTATAACGTCCGCCCATGGTTGCGATTCGGAGAGAACCTAACTTATAGTTTTAGCAAAAACAACGGACTTAGCTTCTCAGGTACAGAGTCCAACATCTACTCATGGACTTATCGGGCCTCTCCTTATGTACCGGTTTATGACTATGCGGGCAATTATGCAGGCTCCTTATTCGCCGGGACCGGCAATTTCCAGAATCCTGTAGCTATTCGTGAAAGAAATAAGGATAATTATGCCACTACCCAACGTGTATTTGGCAACGTGTATGGAGAAGCAGACCTATGGACCGGGCTGACTTTTAAAACAAACTTCGGTATCGATTATCGTAATGATTATTCTTACTCGATGACCAAGAACAACCCGGAGTTCTCCGAGTCCGGTGGCCAAAATAATTTCTACGAAAGTAATTACTTCAATTATCGTTGGGTTTGGACCAATACGCTATCTTTCAGCCGGACATTCAATGAGATCCATTGCTTGAACATCTTATTGGGAACAGAGGCTATTCGGGATGGTTTAGGCAGATCCCTCAACGCACGTAGATATAACTATTTATTCGAAGACAATACCAATACATACACCTTGGATATGGGCGAGAACAATAGCCAACGTACCAACTCTTCCACTTACAATGGAGAATTCGCGCTATTTGGTATGTTTGCCCGTGCAGACTATGGATATAAGGATAAGTATCTATTAACCGGTATTATCCGCCGGGACGGTGTTTCCCGTTTCTCGGAAAGTAATCGTTACGGAGTCTTTCCTTCTATCTCCGCCGGTTGGCGTATGTCAGAGGAGGCATTTATGGAACCAAGCCGAGATTGGCTGGACGACTTAAAGATACGAGCCGGTTACGGCGTCACGGGTAACTCAGAGATTCCTGTCGCGACTAATTTCGCCAATTTGTTCACGACCAGCACCTCCTATACGAATTACGACATGACCGGAGCGAACAATAGCGAGACAACCGGATTCCGCCTCAGTACCTACGGTAACACTGATACGAAATGGGAAATGACCAAGATGGTCAACTTGGGTCTGGACGCGACCTTCCAGAATGGTAAATTGAGCGGTTCATTCGAATGGTATACGAAGAAGACATCCAATATGTTGATACAAGCGGCCTACACCTCGATGGCCGGAGAATCCGGAAGCCCTTATATCAACTTCGGAGATATAAAGAACACCGGTTTCGACTTCATGTTTAATTACCGTGACCGAAAAGGAGACTGGGCATGGGATCTATCCTTGAATTTATCCCATTATAAAAATGAGGTCTTGAAACTCGCGGAAGCTGACGATTATTCTCTATGGGCTAGCGGTACGCGCATCGAAGGATACGTAACCCGTACGACAAAAGGACATGCCGTGTCTGAATTCTGGGGGTTGAAGCAAAATGGTTTTTATGAGTCCGTAGCCGATGTTATGGCAACCAAGCCATTTGGACAAAGTGATATCACAGAGGCAGACGCTGCCGCTTATGTCGGCCGCTTCCGTTTCGAGGACTTGAACGGAGACGGCAAATTGGATGATAGCGACCGGACCTTTATCGGCTCTCCTCATCCGGACTTAACCGGAGGCCTCAACGCCACGTTAACATGGAAAAACTGGGACTTTACTATGTTCTGGAACTTCTCTATCGGCAATGACTTATATAATAACACAAAATATTTTACCGATTTCTGGACTTTCAACGGTAATAAATCCTCACGCCTCAGAGATCAATCATGGACATTGAATGGCGATAACAGTAATGCTATCCTTCCTATGCTGAATATGGAAGATAACTATTCCGGAGCTTATTCTAGCTCTTATTACGTAGAAGACGCCTCCTTCTTACGCCTGAAAAATCTCGTATTGGGATATTCCTTGCCAAAGGAATTACTCAAGAAGGCCGGTATCCAGAATCTCCGCCTGTACTTACAAGCCGAGAATATCCTTACGATCACCGGATATACAGGCTTAGACCCAGAGTTTACCAACGCTTATTTACGGCAAAGCGATTCTGACAACGATGGAGCCGGACGTGTAGACTTAAAAAGAGGAGTCGATATGGGAGGCTGGCCAACAACCATGCGGTTCTTATTGGGCGTGAATTTTACTTTCTAAATCCATTTTATAATAAAAACGACTAGTATGAGACATAAAATATTAATAGTAAGCGCAGCTGCTTTATTTACCTAGAGTTCTTGCGGTGAAGATTTCCTGTATAAAGCTCCTCAAGGCAGTATTGACCAAGAAGCATTAACAAACGCAGAAGGGGTTGAGTTATTGGTGGTCAACGCTTATGCCGGTTTGACCCGGCCGACCGGATATGACAATATGTTCAACTGGGTATTCGGCGGTGTATACGGAGGTGACGCCAATAAAGGCTCCGAATCCAATGACCAATCCGTATTGAACTCCGTAGAGACGTATGCTGTCACCGCCACAAACGATTATTTACTGAATAAGTGGAAAGACGCGTATTATGGAGCACAACGTTGCAACTTAGCGCTCAATGTGATGAAAGAAGCGGCAGATATGGACGAGACGACCAAGGCCAACTGGACCGCGGAGCTGAAATTCTTACGTGCCCTATTCATGTTCGAAGGGGTAAAGATTTTCGGACCGACCGGCATGCCCTATATCGATGAGACGATCGCCGCTGAAGAAAACGATCCGAAAGTTCATAACGGTACGGATATCTACCCTAATATTTTAGCAGACGTAGAAGCGGCCATTGAAGGATTGCCCGAAAAACAGACCGAAGTGGCACGTCCTACGAAAACAGCGGCAAAAGCGTTAAAGGCTAAAATACTGATGCAGCAAGGTGATATGGCAGCCGCCAAACCCATCTTGGCCGATATTATCGCAAACGGATTAAGTCCTAAAGGAGAGAGATTGGCCTTACAAGATGATCTGGACGCAAATTTTAACGCAACTACCGAAAATGGGAAAGAGTCTATCTTTGAGGTACAATTCTCTGTCGGAGCCAATAATAACGGGAATTACGGATTTTTACTGAATTATCCTCATAACACAGGCCCCGGTGGATGTTGCGGATTTTATCAACCCTCTTACGAATTGGTAAACTCATTCCAAGTAGACGAAAATGGGCTTCCTTATCTTGAGGGAGAGTACAGAAATAAAAAATCCGTGACAGAACGTGTTACCGATTATGATTACATCTCTAAGAATGATAAGACGATCGCCGTAGACCCTCGTCTAGATTTCGCCGTAGGACGTATGGAGATTCCTTATAAAGATTGGGGATTGCCCGCTAATGATTGGGTACGAAATGTAAGCAGCGGTGGGGTATTCCTACCCAAAAAGCATGTCTATAGCAAAGCGGAACAGGATGCCGGATTAGCTGGCTCCACCTATTCATCCGGCTGGGCTCCCGGTTCTGCCATGAATTTACAATATCTATGCCTACGTGATTGTAAATTGTTATATGCGGAATGCCTAGCGAACGACGGAGAATTAAGTGCCGCCATGCAGCAAGTAAACGATATCCGTGAACGTGCAGCCAAACCGGACAATATCATTTATTTGGAAGACGGAACGCCTGCCGCCAATTATTTGGTGAAACCTTATCCATCCAGTCACGCCGCATTCAGCAACAAGGAAACTTGTATCAAGGCGATTCATATGGAACGTAAGCTGGAACTTGCGATGGAAGGACAACGATTTTTCGATCTGGTTCGTTGGGGAGGTGATTATATGAACAAGGAATTGACGGCATATATAAATTATGAGAAGCAATACCTAACTAAATTCTATGGTGTATCCGCTCCAACCGCTTCTAAGACGATGTTCCCGATTCCCGAGACAGAGATCCAGACCGCAGGAAACGATGAGAACGGCCAAGCTTATCTGGTACAAAATGATGCTTGGAAATAGTCCAATCTCATCCTTCTTATAAACAGAAAGGCGGGCTTCCCGAAAGAAAGTCCGCCTTCACGATTCTTTGTATCTACATTAAATAGAACGTCCCTTGAACACATTCGACTCGCTCGAAGGATAGAGATTTCCCGTAAAGGATATACGGTTGCTATTAAAGTTAGGTGATACCGTGGCAGTACATTTATTCGTACCTTTCGCCATACGGAACGTAACCCTAGCGGATACCGCTACACCCTGCACATTCATCTCGTACATAACGTTTCCTTTTTTATCAGTCTTCATCTGTACACCGGAAGTTGTTCCATCAACCGTTATACCTCCTATTCCGTTAGGACCGGCCGCCGGAGTATTAAACGCTAACTGAATGGTAGCCTTCTCACCCTTCACCGAAACGAAGTTCGTGTTCGGAGTAACATAAACAAAACTACCGCGCTTAAACTCTATACGATCCGCTTCCAATACGAAATCCTTATTCTTCAAAGCTTGCACCGCTTGTTCAAACAATGCGTTAGCCTCGGCTTCCTCCGCAGCTTTCTTCGCTGCCTTCTCTGCTTTCTTTGCTTCTTTCTCAGCCTGCTTCGCAGCTTTCTCCGCTGACTTGTCCTGCTGTGCCATCATCGACCCTGCACCAAATAATAAAACGGCGAGCAATAATACAATCTTCTTCATATTAACTCATTTTTAAAGGTTTGTCTATAAAAGTACTTTTATACATACAATAAAAATACAATTAACATCGACATAAGTTCATCTTTAACCCTTATTTTTCACGTTTTTAACATGATACCATAAAAAGCCCCATGCGGTTACCGCCGCAATGAAATCGGAGAAAGGTTGCGCTAGCCAAACGCCATCCAATCCCCAGATCGGAGGAAATAGCAGGATAGCCGGTATCAGGAATAAAACCTGCCGACTTAGACTCAGAAACATCGCTTTCCATGCGACACCGATACTTTGAAAAAACTGGCTGATCGTAATCTGGGAACCGACAACGAAAAAGACCAGCATCGTCAGACGTAATCCATTGTCCGTAATCGACACCAATTCGGCATCCGTCGAGAATACGCTAACGATCAGTCTAGGGAATAATAAACTGACGATACATCCTACCCCTGTAATCAAGGTCGATACTATAATAGACAACCGCAAGGTAGCCAATACCCGGTCATGATGCCCAGCGCCATGATTAAACCCGACAATCGGTTGCATCCCTTGGGCGATACCGATAATCAACATAACCAGCAGCATGGCGATACTGGAAATAATACCGCTGGCACCAATCGCCAAATCGCCTCCATTCTCTTTCAACGCATGGTTCATGATCACCACAACCACACTGCCCGCCAGCTGCATGGAAAATGGAGACATGCCGATCGTAAATATATTCCAAATAATGGGACCTTTCAACCGGAAATATTTCGTATGGAAACGTACGATACTATCCTTGCTGATAAAATGACTCATCACGAAAGCGGCACCGGCAGCCATGGAGATCACCGTAGCGATAGCGGCACCCTGTATCCCCATATCCAGCCAAAAGATAAAGATCGGATCTAGGATCACGTTCAAGACGGCACCGATCATCATCGTGAACATCGCCTTTTTCGGATATCCGGAAGCACGCATCACGGCATTAAAGCTAAAGCTTAATGTAGCCAGCAAATTACCCGGGACAGCGATATATAAATAGTCTTTCGCATAAGGTATCGTCTGCTCACTTCCTCCGAACCACATTAACAAATCATCCAAGAAAATCATACTGGGGATAATCGTCAAGGCTCCGATAATGAATGTCAAAATGAAAGCGTTTCCTAATACGTTATCTGCCAGATCATTCGCCTTACGGCCTAGATGAATGGAGACCCTTGTAGCGGCTCCCGCGCCGATCAACATTCCAAATGCCTGCATAAAGAGTAGTATCGGGAAAGTCAAAGTCAATCCGGAGATAGCTAGCGCACCCACTCCTTGTCCGATAAATATACGATCTACTATATTATAAAGAGCATTAACCATGGTCCCGATAACGGCGGGAATTGCGTAATGTACCAACAAACGGCCTATATTCTCATTTTCCAGCCGCCATGTAATCTCATTTGACATATATAACTTATGATTTATGAATTATGATTGAGATCATCTCCGCCACACTTCCTACGATTCTCGTGCCCTCTTCCGCAGGGAACTGAATACGTAGGCTATCCGGAGCATTACAATAAACACTTATATAATCCTCGCTAACCGACGAGGGCTTAAAGCCATTCCGGATCAAGGCATTCCCAACCCAATAAGAAGTCATAAAATCCCCCGCAACCCCAATAAGCTTTGTTGGAGCTACCGTATTCAATTTCCCGGTATTCGGATCAAACACGATTCCTTCCTTACTGAAGAACGTCTCAAACGCTCCTCCCATAATCAGGTCTTCCGGCGTTCCGCAAGCCATCGGACGTTTTTTCTCTTGCAGCCACAGGCAATCCCCCAGCTGGATCGCCAAATCAAGATCATGCGTCGATAGCAGAATCGCTTTTTGTTGCTCTACCGCTAAAGTATGTAACAAGACCATAGTCTCTATCCGACTTGTCACATCTAAAAAGGCCGTCGGCTCATCCAACAATATGATGGGGCATTGCTGTGCCAGCGCTTTGGCGATCATGGCTTTCTGACGCTCGCCATCACTAAGTTCCGACACATAATTATAAGCCTTATGAGCGATACTGGCGGCAGCAAGCGATTCCTCGATAATCCTGCGATCTTCCAGCCTTAATTGTCCGAAAAAGCCGGTATAGGGATGCCTTCCTAAAGAGACTAACTCGTAAACCGTTATTCCACCGGCATTTGTCTTCTCTGTCAAGACAACTCCCACCAACCGTGAGAAATTACCTTGTGAATAAGAATTCAGCGGCTTCCCCATTAGCTCGATTTCTCCTCCCAGAGGAGGTTGAAAACCACATAATGTCCTCAATAAGGTAGACTTTCCCGCTCCATTTAATCCGAGAAGACAGGTCACTTCACCCGGATATAGATTCAGATCCAACGCATCATGCACGCACTTTTTCTGTCCGCCTTTCAATATATACCCAATACTTAAATCACTTGTCTTTATCACAGGGATCCGTTCCATAGCCACTAATTAAAATATTGAATATTTTTCCGGTTCACGATTACGTAAATAATAACAGGCGCCCCAAGCATAGGGGTAACGGCATTCAATGGCAGGATCGTATTATTGCCCGGTACTACCATCAGCATATTACATAGAAGAGCAACACAGGAACCTGTCAGCATTGTAACTGGCACCAATATCTTATGATTGGAAGAGCCTAACATCAACCGGGCGATATGTGGAACTGCTAATCCGACAAAGGAAATGGGGCCGCAAAAAGCAGTAGTTGTAGCCGTTAATATTCCCGTACACAAAAGAATCACGATCCGTGTTCGTTTGATCTGGATACCTAAATTAGCAGCATACATTTCTCCCAATAATAAGGCATTCAAAGGCTTGATCAGCAAGATTGCTAATAACAGCCCGATTAACGCACAAGTTCCAAAGAATGGTAATTGTTCCAAGGATACACCGGAAAAATTACCAAGCCCCCACATCACGAACGCATGTACCCGGTCTGTAGATGAATAATAATTCAAGATAGAAATAACCGAAGAAGCTAGATAGCCAATCATGATTCCGATAATCAGAAGCATGACATTATTCTTCACTTTTGCCGAAAAATAGATAATCAGTCCCAGTATCACGCAAGCCCCCACAAAGGCCGCGAGGATTACCGCCATATATCCGCTGATCGGCCAATCCGTGAACTGCCCCAACGTACCACCGAAATAGAGCATGATAGCGGCTACTCCAAGATTAGCGCCATCACTAATGCCCAATATGGAAGGTCCCGCCAACGGATTCCGGAACAATGTCTGTAATAGCAACCCGCTGGTAGCCAAGGAAGCCCCCGCCAATAATGCGGTTATAGCCTGAGGCAAACGAGATTGCAACACAATATTCTGCCATGCGATCTTATCAGATCCCTTCCCCAGCAAAATATCCATCACGTGATCCAAAGGAATCGGTACGGCCCCATACGCCAGCCCCCCAACAAAAAGCCCCAAAAGAACCACCCCTAATAACGGATAAAAAAGTAGCGCTTGTTTGTTCATGGCGCAAAGGTATACAAAAAAGCGGAGTTATACAGTGAATGGTAAATCAATAAAAAGGCCATCCCTTACAGTAAGAGATGGCCTAAATTATTCTTAGTTATCCGATTCTTTTATTTTGAGAATGCCGCATAACCCGGATTCTGTTTTAAGTTCGGATTCACCTGCCAAGCATCCTGCGATACAGGTAACAACTTCAAGTAGTCATCAGCTTTACGCTCACAATTAGATTGCGGCCACATTCCTGTAGTGAAACATCCGAAACGGATATCATCCTGACGGGAATAAACCTCCCACGCTAATTCCAAACGACGTTCCAATTGTACTTCCTTCAAAGTTACAGTCGCATAATTATGGTCGCTATTGCCATATCCTCTCTCACGAATCGTATTCACCAAAGCGGTAGCTTCACTAACACTTCCCCCTCCGCGTAACAAAGCTTCAGCTTTCATTAAATAGATATCCGCCAAACGGAAAATATGGAAATCATTTCCCATAGAACTTGTCAAATCCGAAGCGAACTCCCACTTGAAGCAACGAGCTCCATCATGCTGTTCCACGGCACTCCAATTGGTTCCATCATATTCCATGCCCGGAATCATGTTCACATCGATCGTATGGTTCAATTCGTTGTTATGATCGGTCATAATCGGCTTGCCTGTTGATTTGTCTATCATCAAGCCAGTCAAGAACGTACCGTCCAAGCGAGCGTCTTCCTCATCGAACAAACGTACATACTCCGGTTGAGCGCAAATACCATTCCAAGTACCACTAGCGGTAATACCCAAAGACAGATAATCTTTATAATGCAACGTATTATTGTGCAACTCATTCTTCACGTTTCCATCATTACCCGTATCACTGCTAGAGAACGTAGCGGCCAAGATAGCCTCCTTTGAATTCTCATTTGTCACGGAGAAGTTGTCTTTCCAATTAGGCTCTAAGATATATCCCATAGCCATCACCTTATCACAGTTATCGATAACTTTCTGATAAGCGTTACCGGAGAACGTAACCCCCCAAGCCTCAGCGTTCAGATACAGTTTTGCCAACAATGAATAAGCGGCACCCTGCGTAAATGAACCATAATTCTCAGTTGTAGCCGGAGGACAGATATCCTTGATTTCCTCTACTTCCTGAATCAACCAATCAAATACTTCCTGACGGGAAGAATTCCCCGGGAATACTTTATCCGTAGGGTGGAACTCCGTCAGCAAAGGAATATTTCCCCAATAATCCATCATCACATAGATCCAGAAAGCACGGACACCACGCAAGTCTGCCACGTCTTGAGCCTTCTCCTCTTCGGTAAGGATCTCTGAGTTCTGCAATTTACGGATAGCCTCGTTACAAGTACCAATCGCTTCTGTGGCCGCTTTCCATGCGCTTTTAACTCTTGAGGTCTGAGAGGTCCATGTATGCATATAGATTTCCCGGTATTGACCACCATCATACCAGTCACCACCTCGACGAGTCGGAGTCACAGCCATAGAACCGGAGCATTCGGACAAATGCATATACTCTGTCCAAAACTTCTTCATCGTATTATGTGAGTTACCGATCAAAGCATTCAACTCGGCCGTTGACTGGCCAAAATCATCAGCGGGCAACTTGTCATATACTGTTTCATCCAGGAAGAAAGTCCTCCTAATAAAAACAATCCAGTTATAAATGATAATATAGTTTTCCGTTTCATAATAAGCTTATCTTTTTAATTAGAATGTTAAGTTAACACCAAATGTAAATGAACGTGCCTTCGGCATGTAGTTACGAGGTTCAATACCCGGAGACAAACCTGCGTTGTCATCGCTAGCCTCACCACGGAAATTCTCAACTTCTGGATCCAATCCTTTATAACCTGTAATCACGAATAGATTCTGACCGGCTACATATAAGCGAGCCTTATCCAACCAATCGATTTTCTTCGTATTGAATGTATAACCAATCGATAAGTTATCCAATCGCAAGAATGAAGCGTTTTCTACATAATAAGAACATACACGAGAGTTTTCACTTAATGTCAACAGATTATCGTTATCCATTACATTCGTTCCATCGATATATGTATTATTACCGTAAGCTGCCAATGGGTTGTTCAATACCTTATTGCCAATTGTTCCACGGAAGAAGAAACTTGCGTCCCAGTTTTTCCAGTTGAATGTGTTATTCCAACCATATGTCAAATCAGGTTGAGCGTCACCAACATACGTACGGTCATCATCCGTGATCTGTCCGTCACCATTTATATCCTCAATGATAAATTTACCATTCTCATCAAGGCCATTACATTTCAGCATGAAGAACTGTCCGACCGGGCGACCTTCCTCAACTACGTGTGAAGTCACACCTGAAGCACCGCGAATCCAAGGATCACCCACGTAAACACGTCCCGTAGAGAACAATTCATTAGACAGTTTTGTGATCTCATTCTTGTTATGAGCAAGATTGAGAGAGGTTGTCCACGTAAAGTCCTTATTACGGATCACGTCTAAGTTCAATAAGATCTCAACACCTGTATTCTTCATATCACCTACATTCGCTTGAATCTGATTGTATACGTAAGTAGGAGTAGAAACCTCATAGTTGTAAAGCATATCTTTCGTACGCTTGTCGTACCATTCGATCGTACCGCTCAAACGACTATTGAACAAGGTGAAGTCCAAACCGATATTTAACATAGCAGTCTGCTCCCATTTCAAGTTCGGGTTCGCGTTCTGTGAAGGACGGAAAGCTGTCGGCCAAGATCCGTTGTTATAATAAGTACCAAAAGCTGAATACAAATCCAATGACTTATAAGGTCTCAAACCATCTTGGTTACCGGTAATTCCGTAACCTGCACGTAATTTCAAATCATTGATCCACTTCGTATCTTTCATGAAAGACTCTTGGCTGATACCCCAAGCAGCGGAAACTGAAGGGAAAGTACCCCACTTATGGTTAGCACCGAATTTGGAAGAACCATCTCGGCGAACCGTAGCCGTAATCATATACCGCTCTTTAAAGCTATAATGCGCACGAGCGAACAAAGAGATCAGTTTATATTCATTCCGGCTGGAAGTAACATTACCGATCTTCAGCAAGTTTCCGGATTGGATATTATCAGCGCCCATCGATCCTACGGCGAAATTCGTAGCCTCCGATTTCTGGTCGGCGTACAAGTTATTTTCCCAAGAATAACCAACGATAGCATCGACCTTATGCTCCTCTGCCGAGCCAAAAGCTTTCGTATAATTAGCGGTCCACTCTAACAAGTTACGATCCCATAGTCTATTACGACGGATTGCCTTACCCGTATCACCCTGTCCACGAGAGTTCCGAGGATCTTGCCATTCGCTATAGTCAGATGAGAAACGGCTCTTATACAGGTTCACCTTGGTTGTCAGTCCATCCAAAATAGAGAACTGTACATCACCTTGTCCATAGAAGTAGTTATTAGCTGCTTTCTTATAGTTCTGATCTTGGTTCTGAACCGGGTTACCTTGATCATAATTGTGGTTGGCATCCGTGAAATAAGAGCCGTCCGCATTATAAACCGGATAAACCGGAAGCATATTGTAAGCCAAGATATAGTCATCAGAAAACGGCATCTGCATATCCGTCAGCGTTGCGGCACCCGTTAATCCAATACGTAAACGGTCGTTGATAGCACGTTGCTGGAACTGGAAACTGAAGCTATGACGAGTCATGTAGTTATCGCGAGCCACACCGTTACGATCCAAGAAAGTATAAGAAGCACGATAATTACTCTTAGAAGAACCACCCGACAAAGAAAGAGCGTGTTGTTGAGAAACACCTACACGAGTCATCTCATCGAACCAATCCGTGTCCGAGTTGTACTTATCATAAGTAGAGATATCTTTACCCAACGCCTTATTAGCGGCACGCCACTCAGAAGCGTTCAACATGTCGGGCTTGTTCGCAATGGTAGAGGCGGTAAGATAACCATCATAATTGATCTGGGTTCTGGAACCGGAACCTCTCTTCGTTGTGATCAAGATTACACCACCAGCGGCACGAGAACCGTAAATAGCGGCAGAAGAAGCATCTTTCAATACAGAGATTGACTCAATATCCGAAGGTGATACAGTAGACATATCACCACCCGGAACACCATCGATCACGATCATCGGGCCTTGGTCGTTCTGCAAGGTAGAAGTACCACGTAATTGAATCTGGGAACTACGAGTTACATCACCGGAACCAGACGTAATAGTCAGACCCGCTACCTTACCTTGCAGCAAGTCGGACGCGTCACGATTCACTCCTTTATTAAAATTTTCCTCGGAAATGTTCGCTACGGAACCGGTAATCTCCCTACGAGTCTGCGTACCATAACCGATAGCTACAACCTCTCCCAGATTCACGACAGAGGCACCAAGCTTAACATCTACGGCAGAGCGCCCTTTCACAGCTTCCTCTACCGAGTTGTAACCGATAAAAGACACTTGGAGAATTGCTTTTTTCAGGTCATTCACACTAAGGGTGTAGTTACCGTCAATATCAGTGATGGTACCGTTGGTAGTACCTTTTTCCACGATATTCGCCCCGATAATAGGCTCACCTAGTTCGTCCAGAACTTTTCCTTTAACAGCGCCTGACTGGGCAAAAGCGGCTGTCATGCAAAAAGACATTAACACGGAAAGTATGGCTACATTCCAGTGTTTGAAAGAATCAAAGATTTTCTTTCGTTGCATAATTACTTAATTTTTAGGTTAACGATCATTTAATTCACAAATACAATTGAGAATTTCCCGGTTTATTTGCTAAGTGGTAAATTGGTATTTGATTTATTTGCT
>OMGA01000545.1_pt1 | contig 15830 bp, 16 predicted proteins | sample 1674211 | NCBI WGS metagenome assembly OMGA01 (sample SAMEA103958152, study PRJEB25191) | human gut metagenome | biome: human-associated habitat [ENVO:00009003]; feature: intestine environment [ENVO:2100002]; material: feces | place: Germany | collected 2013/2015
TTTGCCGAATGGAAAGCAAAGAAGGAGATTTCAGACAGTGCATCTACATAAAGAAACCGGGAGGATTGCCATGATCGGCAGTCCTCCCGGTTTCTTTATTACCAGTCTTCAACTTCTTCTATAAAAACAATAAATCCGAACCCATGACCAATCGGTACAAGGTTCGGATTATATTGTTTTGGTGGAGCTGAGGGGAATCGAACCCCTGTCCGAAAGCAACTTGACAGGACTTTCTCCGGGCGCAGTCTGTTATTTACATTCCCTCGGTGCGGCGGGAACAGACACTCTTCGCACCTTGGTAGCTTCATGATGCATGACGCAGGCAAAGCTTACTGCGTTCACGGACGCCGCTTCGTCACGCCCAAGCCCGGCTCGCGGCCCTTCCGGGGAGGACGGGTTGCCTAATTAGGCAGCCAGAGCAACTTTAGAGTTGTCAGTTAATTTAGAAAAATTGCCCGTTTTATGGAGGCCAGGCGCCTCCGCCCGCTTATCCAGCCTCACTGCCCCCGTCGAAACCAGTGCAGCCCCGTATTGCAGCGAAAACTCGCTGCGGATCGCTGGAAAAATCGATCAAACTCTTGTTGCTTTTATCATCCACTTCATGGGCAGGATCTTGGCCACGAAGCGATAGAACTTGTTGAAGGCCGTGGGCGTGTAGAACGTCCGGCCCTTTTTTGCTGCCCGGATCGTCCCGGCGACGACCCTGACCGGGTCGCACCAGGGGATGTTGCCGAACAGATCATGGTCGCCCGCGGCGTCGAAGAACTCCGTCTTCATGGGGCCGGGGCAGACGGCGGTGACCGTGATGCCCTTTGGCCGCAGCTCATCGGCAAGACCGCCGGTGAACGCGGAAACATACGCCTTGGACGCGCTGTAGACCGTCATGCGGGGCGTAGGGCAGAAGGCCGCGATGGACGAGACGTTGATGATCTTCGCCCCGCGCGTCATGAACGGGACGACGGTCTGCGTCACCATCGTGAGCGCGCGGACATTGAGGTCGACCACGCGCATCACATCGGCGGACGACGCTGAGGCGCCGATATTGCCCGTGGTACCGCAGCCGGCGTTATTGACCAGCAGCCGCACGTCGGCTTTCTGCTCCGCCAGCTTTTCGCCGAGATAGCGGAAGCTCTTGGGGTCGAGCAGGTTGAGGCCGATGCACACGAATTTCTTCTCCGGGAACTGCTGGGCCAGCTCTTCGAGCTTGCCCACGCGGCGGGCGATGAGCCAGAACTCTTCGATGTCGGGAAATTCGCGCACGAGCTGGCGCGTGAACTCCGCGCCGAGACCGGCGGACGCGCCGGTGATGACGGCCGCGGTCATCCGCGTCCGTAGGGGTCGCGGAGCTTGTCGGGCTCGGGGTATTCCTCGCCCTTCGTATCGACGCGGATGGAGGCGATCTTCTGCTCGGTGAGCGGACGGTCGTTGCCGTCGGTCTTCGTCGCGGCGATCTTATCGACGACGTCCATGCCCTCGAGCACCTTGCCGAAGGCGGCGTACTGCCCGTCGAGGAACTCGCCGTCTTCATGCATGATGAAGAACTGGCTGCCCGCGGAGTTGGGCGACTGCGCACGCGCCATGGAGACCACGCCGCGCTTGTGGCTGAGGTTGTTCTTCACGCCGTTGAGCTTGAACTCGCCCTTGATGCAGTAGCCGGGGCCGCCGGTGCCGGTGCCCTTCGGGCAGCCGCCCTGGATCATGAAGCCGGAGATGACCCGGTGGAAGATCAGGCCGTCATAGAAGCCCTTGTTGGCGAGCGCGATCATGTTGCGCACGCTCTGCGGCGCTTTTTCGGGGTAGAGCTCGCAGACGATCTTGCCGCCGTCTGCCATCGTGATGGTCATAATGGGATTTTCCATGGGTTACCGTCCTTTCATTGCGCGGTCGATCTGACGCTTGGCGTCTTTTTTCGCGGCGTCCTCCCGCTTGTCGTAGAGTTTTTTGCCCCGGGCCAGCGCGACCTCGACCTTGACGAGACTGCCGCGGAAGTACACCGAGAGCGGAATGAGCGCATACCCGTCCTGCTTGACCCGGCCGAACAGGCGCATGATCTCGCGCTTGTGCATGAGGAGCCGGCGGGGACGGAGCGGATCCTTGTTGAAGATATTGCCCTGCTCATAGGGCGCGATATGCATCTGCCGGATATAGAGCTGCCCGTCCTTGATCTGGCACCAGGCCTCCTTGAGGCTCAGCGTGCCGAGACGGATGGACTTGACCTCAGTGCCGGTGAGCTCGATGCCGGCTTCGAATTTTTCGTCGATGAAATATTCATGAAAGGCCTTCTGATTTCTTGCGGCGATCTTCACGCCCTCCGCCATCGCGCACACCTCCTCCCGGCGAACATATGTGGTGATATTATACGTATATTATACCTGTCCTGTCAAGGCTTGAAACCGCGAAGACGGCCGTATGGCGCACATTCCGCGGCCGGCGCGCATAGACTACCGGTATTCCAGAACTCAGGAGGGGCTTATTTATGGCGGTGACGCAGTATTTTCTGGGCGGGAATACCGTCCGGGGCTTCGTGTCGTTTTATTCCGGTTTCTGCCGCGGGCCGGAGGATTTTCTGTGGGTCATCAAGGGCGGGCCCGGCTGCGGCAAGTCGAGCTTCATGAAGACCCTCGGCCGCACGGCGGAGGAGCGCGGCCTGGACGTGGAGTACGTGCTGTGCTCCGGCGACCCGGAGTCGGTGGACGGCGTCTATTTCCCCGCCCTGCACACCGGCTACGCCGACGGGACCGCCCCGCACGTGCTCGAGGCTGTGACGCCGGGCGCGGCAGGGCTGTATCTCGATCTCGGCCGGTTCTATGACCGGCTCGCGCTGCAGCCGGAGCGCCGCACCATCGAGCAGCTGCAAAGGCGCTATCAATCGCTCTACCGCGAGGCATATGCGAAGCTCGCCGCGCTCGCGCCTGCGGCCTGCCGCCTGCCGGACGCGGACGGCGCGCAGCGGCGCTTCCTCCGGGCGGTGACCTGCCGGGGGCTTTTCCAGTCTGCGCCGCCCGCGGGAGCCGTGCAGCTCGTTTCCGCGGCGGAGCTCGAGGCGCTGCGCGCGCGCCCCGGCGCCGTCTGGTACCAGAATCCGCTTTTCCCGGATGAGACCGAGGCCGTCTGGCTGCCGGGCGAGGCGCGGTACTACCGCGGCCCGGATACGCCGCTGCCGGAGCTTTCGGACGTTTTTTCCCTGCTCGCGCAGGCCAAGGCGCTGCATGACGAGCTGGAGGCCGTCTATAATCCGCACGTGGACTTCGCCCGCGTCTACGCGCTGGCGCACGCGCACGCGCTGCAGCTGCTGGGGTGAGCGTTCGCTGCAATCGTTCAAAGAAAATTCAGTTGTATCTGCGGGGAAAATGTAGTAAAATATATTGAAATTTAAGAATATCCTACTCAGGAGGGAATACCAATGAAAAAACCGATCGTACTCGTGATCATGGATGGTGTGGGCCGCGGCGACGGCGGCCCCGGCGATGCTGTCAAGCAGGCCAACACCCCGACGCTCGACAAGCTGATGGCGACCTGCCCCATGACGTGGCTCAAGGCGCACGGCACGGCCGTCGGCCTGCCTACCGACGACGACATGGGCAACTCCGAGGTCGGCCACAACGCCCTCGGCTGCGGCCAGATCTACTCCCAGGGCGCCAAGCTCGTGCAGGAGTCCATCGAGACCGGCTCTTTGTACCAGTCGAAGACCTGGGTCGAGCTGACCGACAACTGCCTGCAGAACGGCAAGGCCCTGCACTTCATCGGCCTGCTGTCCGATGGCAACGTCCATTCCAACATCTCGCACCTGATCGCCATGCTGAAAAAGGCCCGCGAGATGGGCCTCAAGAAGGTCTACTGCCACATCCTGCTCGACGGCCGTGACGTCCCCGCGACGAGCGCGCTGGAGTATGTCGACCAGCTTGAGGCCGTGCTGGCCTCCCTGTCCGACGCGGAGCACGAATACAAGATCGCGTCCGGCGGCGGCCGTATGGTCATCACCATGGACCGGTATGAGGCCAACTGGCCGATGGTCGAAAAGGGCTGGCGCACACACGTGCAGGGCGAGGGCCGTCAGTTTGCCTCCGCCAAGGAAGCCATCGAGACCTACCGCGCCGAGAACCCCGGCATGATCGACCAGGATCTGCTGCCCTTCGTGATCGCAAAGGACGGTCAGCCCGTTGCCAAGATCGCCAACGGCGACAGCGTCATCCTCTTCAACTTCCGCGGCGACCGCGCGCAGGAGATCTCCCTGGCCTTCGACCGCAAGGACTTTGACCACTTTGACCGCGGCGACTACACCGGCGTGAAGTTTGCCGGTATGCTGGAGTACGACGGCGATCTCAAGATTCCGATGCACTATCTGGTCGAGCCGCCCGTCATCCGCAACACGCTGACCGAGGTCCTGTGCAAGGCAGGCGTGCACGAGTACGCCGTGTCCGAGACGCAGAAATACGGCCACGTTACCTACTTCTGGAACGGCAACCGCTCCGGCAAGGTCGACGAGAGCCTTGAGGACTACGCCGAGGTCCCGTCCGACGTCATCCCGTTTGAGCAGGCGCCCGCGATGAAGTCCGTGGAGATCACCGATCTGCTCGTCGAGGCCATGGCCTCCCACAAGTATCAGTTCCTGCGCTGCAACTACCCGAACGGCGATATGGTCGGCCACACCGGCGTTCTGAGCGCCGTTATCACGGCCATGGAGGCCGTCGACGCAGCGCTGGCCCGCGTGAAGGAAGCGGCCGACAAGTACGGCTACACCCTGCTCGTCACCGCTGACCACGGCAACGCCGACCAGATGCTCGAAACGAAGAAGGGCAAGACCAGTGTGCGCACCGCGCACTCCCTGAACCCCGTTCCCTTCATCATCTACGATCCGGACAACAAGTACGAGATCAAGGACGGCCATTATGGCCTTGCCAACGTCGCGCCGACCATCGTGACCATGATGGGCCTCGAGACCCCCGACTGCTGGCAGCCGAGCATGATTTAAGCTTTATTCCCAACAGGCGGGGCATCCTGCCCCGCCTGTTTCCGACGTTCGTTCTCCGGAGGTATTTGTCCCATGCGAAAGAAGCTCTCAATCCTTATGATTCTGATCCTGGTGCTGGCGCAGCTGTGCGCCTGCGGCAAGACGCAGGCTGACCCCGCGCCGGCAGCAGGATCAGAATCAGCCGTCCCGGCAGCCCGGCCGGACGAGCCTGCGGCCGAGGCGCCCGCGCCGGAGCCGGCCGATCCGCATGTGCCCGACCGCGTACTGGCCTCCAGGCATTATTCCGCGGAGATCTACGAGACCACCATCCGGCAGTACCGCTGCTCGATCGAGAGCCGGGAATACGTCGTCTCCGACGGCGTGACGGCCCGCGCCTTCCGCGCCACAGGCGTCGGCGGGCCGAGCAAATTCCTCGACCATACCGTGCAGGAGGGCGGGACACTGCACTACTTTGACGCCGCCTCCGGCAAATGGGTCGAGACGCCGCTGGCCGATGGCAAATACGCCTCGCCGGTCGTCGTGATCGAGCTTGCCTCCGGCGCGTCCTACTTCCTCGCGCTGCCGCGCACCTTCGTCCTGCACGAAAACGACACCAAGGAATACCTGCCGGAGATGGACGGCACGCTCTACGTCACGAAGACGCCGGACGGCTTCCATCTGACCGTGAACGGCTACGGGCTGGCTGAGGGGCGCGTGACGGACTGCCTGATCCTCTCCGCGCCGTTTCGGCTGGTCGACTGGAGCATGCAGAACTGCGCCATGGCCTGGGTCACCTATGTGCAGAACGGCGCGTCCCACTGGTGCTTCGACGGCTATTACCGCAAGTCCCCGGCCAATTATATCCCCTCCGGCACAAACTACTATTACTGCTGCGCCGCGTCCTACTGCATCAAGGGCTTCCTTTCCCGTATGCCCATGTGCAAAGAGGCCGCCGCGCTCACCATCGTCACGCTCGACACCATGGCCCAGCGGCAGAACGAATACGGCTACTGGGCCACCGAGCCCGGCAGCGAATGGCTGCAGGGCGACTACGGCATCGGCCCGGGCTTCTACGACACCCGGTTCAATACCGACCTGCTGGAGATCTACATCAAGGCCGCGCGCAAGTTCGGCAAGGGCATGTTCGACGAGACGATCACCCGGTACCTCGGCTTCTTCAGCCAGATCGCGGACACCAGCCACATCTCCACGGAGGCGGGCGGCTGGCTGATCCCGGACTACTGGCACCCGTCGGAGATCACCGCGCCGCATACCTCGCTCAACCATCAGGCGTCGGAGTGTCTGGCGCTCTACCACGCGTCCGACCTGTTTGACCGCGAGGATCTGCGCGCGCTGGCCGACCGGATGCTGCTGGCCATCGAGGATACCGGCTCCGGCTGGGTCATGCCGGACCACAATCTCTACTACAGCATCAAGCCCGACGGCACCTACGTCGAGGGCGACTATCCCTACCTCACCTACAATGATCTATTGTACCTGCGCAAGTATCTCACCGGCTTCGGCAAGACGGAAAACGAGACGCTGACCTATCTCATGGGTGAAAAGCTCCAATGGATGCAGCGCCACGGCGTCACCGGCTATGAAAAGAGCTGAAATCCTATTTTTTACTTGTACTTTCCCGGTGAATCGGTTAGAATGAATTGAATATCCCAGAAGGAGGAATCTTGATGATCCGTATGAATACAGACATCGGCCAGATCACGGTCGACAGCGCTGTCTATACCAATATCGCCGGCTTCGCCGCGACCAACTGCTTCGGCGTCAAGGGCATGGCTGTGCGCTCCATGACGGACGGGCTTGTGCATCTGCTGCGCAAGGAAGCCATGGGCAAGGGCGTCAAGGTCACGTTCAACGCCGACAATTCCCTCTCCATCGACCTGCACATCATGGTCGACAAGAATGTCAATCTCAGCGCGATCGCGTCCTCCATCATCGGCGAGGTCCGCTATTTCGTCACCAAGTCCACGGGCACCGAGGTGCGTGCCGTGAACGTATTCGTCGACTCCATGTCGGTCGACTGATCTCAATTCACGCGCACACGCTGGCGCTCACGGAGGTAAACCACCATGATCAAATCCATTGACGGCGCGGTATTTTCCCGGATGATGCTCTCCGCCGCTGCCGAGATCGACCTGAATAAGCAGAAGGTCAACGAGCTGAACGTCTTCCCCGTCCCCGACGGCGACACCGGCACGAACATGAGCATGACGCTGAACGCCGCCAGCACCGAGCTGCGCCGCGCAGAGAACGTGACGCTTACCAAGGCCGCCGATATGACCGCTTCCGCGCTTCTGCGCGGGGCCAGAGGCAACTCTGGCGTCATCCTGTCCCTGCTGTTCCGCGGCTTTTCCAAGGCGCTCAAGGGCAAGCTCGAGGCCGACGGCCGCGACTTTGCCGCCGCGCTGACCGCGGGCGTCGAGGCCGCCTACAAGGCCGTCATGAAGCCCGCCGAGGGCACCATCCTGACCGTCTCCCGCCTGACGGCGGACGCCGCGCGCGACCTCGCCGAGGAAAACTGCGAGATCGAATACGTGCTCCAGCACTGCCTGGACACCGCACACGCCGCGCTCGACAATACCGTCAACCAGAACCCCGTCCTCAAAAAGGCCGGCGTCGTCGACGCGGGCGGCATGGGCTTCTGCCTGATCCTGCGCGGCATGCTCGAGAGCCTGCGCGGCAACGACGTTGTCTGCGAGGACACGGGCGCGGCGAACGAAGAGGCTGATTTCGGCATTTTTGACTCTGAGGACATCACCTTTGCCTTCGACACGGTCTTTATCGTCCGCAAGCGCGAGGATATCACCTCGCTCGACCCGCTGCGCGAGTATCTCGGCAGCATCGGCGACAGTCTCGTCATCGGCGAGGACGACGAGGCCTTCAAGGTCCACGTACATACGAACATTCCGGGCGACGCGCTGAGCGAGGCCCAGAAGTATGGGACGCTGGAGCTGGCGAAGATCGAGAACATGCGCCTGCAGCACGACGATCTGACCGCCGGGCGCAAGGCCCGGTCGACCGACGATCTCGAGGCCGTGGAAAAGGAGCTAGAAAGCCAGCCCGCGCCGCAGCCGGATGGCCCGGCCGCGCCCGAAAAGCGCTACGGCAGCGTCGCCGTGTGCGCGGGCGAAGGGCTCGCGGGCGTGTTCCGCGATCTTGGCGTCGACGAGATCATCGAGGGCGGGCAGACCATGAACCCCTCGACCGAGGACATCCTCCACGCGATCGAAAAGACCCCGGCGGAGATCGTCTTCGTCCTGCCCAACAACAAGAACATCATCATGGCCGCGCAGGCCGCGGCGGAACTCGCCGCGCGCGAGGTCGTCGTCATCCCGACGAAAACCGTCCCGCAGGGCATCAGCGCGATGCTCTCCTTCGACCCCGGCATGGAGCCGAGCGAGAACGAGGCCGCCATGACCGACTGCCTCTCCGGCGTCATGACCATGCAGATCACCTACGCCGCGCGCGATTCCGACTTTGACGGCTTCGACATCCACGCGGGTGACTACCTGGGCCTGTGCGACGGCGCGCTGGCCGGGACCACGCAGGACATCACCGCCCTGCTCGCGACCCTCGCGGACAAGGCCGCGGCGGCCGGAAAGGAATTCATCAACATCTTCTACGGCGCCGATATCTCCGAAGCCGACGCCGAACAGGCCCTGGCCCTGTTCCAGCAGCACGCCCCCGACGCCGAAGTCAACCTCGTCTCCGGCGGCCAGCCGATCTACTACTACCTGATCTCGGCAGAATGACCGATCCAAAAAAGACGCTCCCTCCGGGAGCGTCTTTTTTCTGCGTGCGGAGCTTTTTGCGCTTGCGTGTGCGGGAAATATTTACTATAGTAATATTGGAAGAAAAGAAAAAAAGGAGGAATCTGTACGATGAAACGGAAACTTTGTGCGCTGCTGCTGGCGTTGGGAATGATCGTCTCATTTGCGGCCGCGGCCGGGGCGGCTGCCTTTGCCGATGTGCCGGGCGGCAGCTGGTACGCCGCCGGCGTCAGCCTCGCCGCGGAGAAGGGGATCATGACCGGGACCGGCGGGACGACCTTCTCGCCGCGCAGGCCGGTCAGCTGGGCGCAGGCCATCACGATCGCCGCGCGTCTGCACGCGCAGAACACCGGCAAGAGCGTCCCGGCGGCGGGCGAAGAAGAAGCCTGGTACGCGCCCGCGCTCGCCTACGCAAAGACGAACGCCCTTCTGCCGCCCGACTGCCCGGAGGATGAAGCGGCCCTCACCGGCCCGCTCAGCCGCAGATCGCTTGCCTATCTGCTGGCAAAGAGCACGCCGCAGCCGCTGCAGACCATCAACGACGGGCAGCTGACGGATATCGGCGCGCTTTCTGCCGACGAACAGGCGGCCATCCGCACCGTTGCGGCCGGCGGCGTCATGGCCGGCAAATCCGGCGGACTGTTTGACCCGGAGGGCCGCGCCACGCGGGCAGAGCTCGCCGTGACCGTCGCGCGCCTGCTGGACCCGGCGCTGCGCACCGCGCAGGACCGCAGCCGCCAGAATATCTCCGACGATACGCTCGGGAACTTCACCACCGGCGGCATCGCCGATGAGGCCAGCGACGGCTATACCTACTGTCTGGTCGACGGCTGGTACAAAAAGGACATCGGCGAGACCTCCTACGTGCTCCGCCGGGACAAGACGGGCGCGCAGACCGTGCTCTGGTCGACGCTGGACTACCGGCTGAAGGATATCTGCCTCTATGACGACTATCTCTATATGCGCGTCGGCCGGATGAAGGAGCCGTATGGCGAGACCGTCATGCGCATCCCGAAGACCGGCGGCGAGCCGGAGATCCTCTACAAAAACACGCTCGGCATCGAGACCTATACGCTCTATGACGGCCAGCTGTACATTCTGGAGATGTCCTCCAAGCCGGAGAACTACAAAAACTGGAGCTACCGCATCTGCCGCGTGGAAAACGGGCAGGCAAAGCAGATCGGCCGGGGCCTGAATTTCGACCAGGCGCTCTTCACCAACGTACTCTACGGCTTCGGCGGAAAGCTCTATTTCATCCGGGATGAAAGCAGCTCCTGCGGGCTGTACGCGATCGATCTGGAGACGGACAAGCAGGAACTGATCTATGACGGAAACTTTGAGGAAGCCGTCTTCTACGATAACAAGCTCTACTTCATTCCCTGGGACAACCATAACTACGGCCACGCCTTCTACCGCCTCAGCCTGACCGGCGGCGAGCCGGAGCTGCTGTTCGATATCCCGCAGGCCGCGACGCAGTCCATTGCGCTGCGCTGCTACCACAACACGTTCTATCTGGTCGGCCGCACCAGCAAGGCTGTCTGGCGGCTCAGCATGGACGGCTCGCTCACGCAGGTGGCCAGCATCCTGACGGGCCTGTGCCAGACGCTGAGCTTCTTCGACGATCAGCTCGTCATCTCCGTCGACGAGCCGCAGGGCACGGCGACCCGCGCTGAGATCGCCGCCATGCTCCACCGCTTCATTGAGAAGTATGAGTTGGTGCAGGGCAAGGCTCCCGGCGGCCTGATGGGCTGGATCGACCCGAAGCGGCTGCAAATCCCAAAGACCGGCGACAGCAGCGTGTTAGGCTTGTGGGGATTCTCCCTCTGTGCATCTCTTGCCGGATGCCTTGCACTGACCACATGGCAGATCAGGCGGCGTGAGGAAGAAGCGCTGCAAATCATCGAAAAGTAAACAGGTTCACCTTTAGGGGCGCGGGCAAATAGCCCCGCGCCCCTTTTCGGTTTCATTCGTCAGGAAAGGCGGTTGCTCTTTTGAACAACCGCCTTTCGCCATTTCTATCCGATTTGAGCAGAAAGGAAATCAGTCTATGACAAAAGAGTACAGGAGGTGTCGCTGATGCGGCTTGCCGCCGCACAAATCGCATAACCGGACTAATACGGCATGAAAGCAGTTTTCTGCACCCGCCTGCCCTTTCTGCTGTTTCATTGCGCCTATTGAGCACCTATGAAGGTTTTGAAGCCTTTATAGGTGCTTTTGTCGTTCCCGGCACTTCTTCGCCGTGGGCTGCCGCTCCCCGCCGCCCTTTGTTCTGGAAGGAACATCCACCCGAACAGAACGAAAGGAGCGCAGCATGAGCCGCGAAAAAAATATTTTTGAGAAAATTCCGAAAAAATGGCCAAAAGGGCCATTTGGAAAACCAGTAAGGGGTGAAAGGGGAAACCACGACCTGCCTTCCGGCGCGAAGGGAGGTGAGAAAATGGACCTTGAACACCATTACCGGCACAAGCAGCACACCTTCGATGCGTTCTGCAAAAGGACCATCCGAAATGAGTCTGCTAACGCTTTCCGTCAGGTTCGCGTCCAGCAGGACCGCTTCGTGTCCCTGAGCGATCTGTCGGAGGAGGGCAGCGAGGCGCTTGCAACCTATGACCTCTATCCGTGGGAATACACATCCTTCCCCGTGGACGGCGATGTGATCCTCATTAGGGATGACCGGCTGGCCGACGCCCTGACCACGCTCCCCAAAAGGTTCCGGGACATCCTCCTGATGTACTGGTTCCTGGAGCTGGCAGACCGGGAGATCGGCGAGAAGTTGAATCTGTCCCGGAAAACGGTCAACAACCGCAGGCAGCAGGCCTACGAGCTGCTGAGAAAGCTGATGGGAGGTGACGCGAATGAGTAAGCGCGGAAACGCGCGAAGCAGCCTGATCCCTTATCCGGTGATCGCCGCCGCCGTGCGGGGCGACCCAGAGGCGGTGAACCAGGTGCTGGATCACTATTCCGGCTACATAGCGGCTCTGTCCATGCGAAGAGGGTATGACCAGAACGGCAATCCCTGCCTTGCTGTGGACGAGGAGATCCGCCGCCGGATCGAGACGAAGCTAATCGTCGCCATCCTGAGTTTCGACCTGAACTGAACCCAGGCGGGCCTTAACCGTGCGCCCCCCTTTCCGCGCGGCTGAGCCCTTTGCTCCTTGACAAAGAAAGCCCGGCAAATCCCGGCGCAGCATAGAGCAGACGGATACATTCCCGTCTGTGCGGAGCCATACGGCCGGCGCGCCATGACCCTCCAACGGGGCGAGCGATACCCACCGGGCCGCAAAGCGGGCAAGGCAGCCCGCGGGCCACGATGCACAGGCGGGGCGATACTCCCTTGCAGTCACAGTCCGGGCGTGCAGCCGTATTCAGGCGGTGAGGCGTCGCAGGCAATGAGCAGGGCCGCGCGAGAACCGCGCGGGGGTGGGATTCCCGTGGAGCTGATAGGCCATTCAGCCGTCCGTTTCTGCTTTTTTGGAATAGCGGACAAGCCGCTGTTCATACGATAGAAGCAACCATGTATTTCCGAAAGGGGGACATTTATGCCGAAACAGGAAATGCTCAAAAATACGACAGAACACAGGATAGGCAAAGTGACCTACCTTGTGAGCGCGGCGCCCAGCGAACGGGCGACCGACACCATAGAGAAGAAGCTGGCGAAGATGATCCGCAAGGAAGTCGTGCAAAGCGCCGAAAATACGGCGGTTTGTCCCAGTTAAGCCAAAACCAGCAGACAGGCAGAACAGAACGCGGTATAATATGTGTGGGACAACATCTGTCCTACACATATTCGCTTGTCTGGCTGTCGGGAAGGAGGCAGAAATGTTACAGTCAGATAAGATTACCGCTTTATATTGCCGTTTGAGCCAAGAGGATTTGCAGGCCGGCGAGTCCGGAAGCATCCAGAATCAGAAGGTCATCCTCCAGAGGTACGCAGACGAGCATCATTTTTTGAACACGCGCTTTTTTGTGGACGACGGCTTTTCCGGCGTCAGCTTCGACCGTGAGGGCTTACAGGCCATGCTCCAGGAGGTGGAGGCGGGCCGTGTGGCTACTGTCATCACGAAGGACCTATCGCGCCTGGGCCGTAATTACCTGAAAACCGGCGAGCTCATTGAGGTCATCTTCCCGGAGTACGACGTCCGCTATATCGCCATCAACGACGGCGTTGACACGGCGAGGGAGGATAACGAGTTCACGCCTCTGCGCAACTGGTTCAACGAGTTTTACGCGCGCGACACCTCCAAGAAGATCCGCGCGGTCAAGCAGGCAAAAGCCCAACGGGGCGAGCGCGTCAATGGCGAGGTGCCCTATGGGTACATCATCGACCCGGAGAACAAGAACCACCTTCTGCCCGATCCGGAAACCGCCCATGTTGTCCGTCAGATATTCGCCATGTATATCCGCGGCGACCGCATCTGCGAGATCCAGGACTGGCTCCGGGAGAACAAGGTCCTGACCGTCAGCGAGCTTCGCTATCGCCGTACCGGGAGCTGCCGCCATCCGCGGCCGCATCCCAGTTGCATCTACAACTGGCCGGACAAGACCCTCTATGATATCCTGTCGAGAAAGGAATATCTGGGGCATACGGTAACGGCGAAAAAGTGCAAGGTGTCCTACAAGTCAAAAAAGACGCGGGTAAACCCGGAAGATAAGCGATATTTCTTCCCCAATACCCATGAGGCGCTGGTTGACGAGGAAACCTTTGACCTTGCGCAGAAGAGGATCGCCACGAAGCACCGCCCGACCAAAAGTGAGGAGATCGATCTGTTCTCCGGCCTCCTGTTCTGCGGAGACTGCGGCTACAAGATGTATCTCCAACAGGGCGCGGGTACATTGGAACGCAAGCACGCTTACACCTGCGGTCGTTATCGCAACCGCATCCGAACCGGTGAGGTCTGCACCACCCACTATATCCGCAAAAGCGTTCTGAAAGAGTTGGTGCTGGGCGATATCCAACGGGTCCTCTCCTATGTGAAAGCCCATGAGCAGCAGTTTATAGCCGATGCCACCGAGTATGGGGACGTCAAGGCCAACCGGGCGCTTCGGGAAAAGCGCGGCGAGCTGGACAAGGCAAAAGCCCGCCTGGGTGAGCTGGACCATCTTTTCCGCAAGCTCTACGAGGATAACGCCCTGGGCCGTCTCAGCGATCAGCAGTTTACCTTCATGGTATCCGGCTATGATGACGAGAAGGCCGCCCTGGTGGAGAAGATCCGCGGGCTGGAGAAGGAAGTCAGCACCGTCACGGAGCGCCGGGACGATGTGGGGCGCTTCGTGCAGATCGTCCGCAAGTACACGGACGTGCAGGAACTCTCCTATGAGATCGTCCATGAGTTCATCGACCGTATCCTTGTTTACGAATTGGACAAGGATACGAACACGCGAAAAATTGAGATATATTACAGCTTCGTCGGTCAGGTCGATACGGGCGAGGCACACACGGAAAGCGTTTCCTTCTTTCGCCAGATCGGCGCAGATGTGAAAAGCTATGCCGTATAAGCAAAAAGTCGGGGCAGATAGCGTACCATACAAAAATGGTTACGCTATCTTACCCCAGCAAAGTTCGTCCCCGACCAGCCATCGTCCACATACTCACCGACTACATGAAGTCCCTGTTCCTTTGCGTACTGTTGCAGGATTGTCCGCTGTGTTTCAATGCTTACGCTGTCACCATAGTTTTCATCGTCCCGGCTCAATCTCATATAAAGCGCCGTGTTGTAAATCGTAGTATTGTAAGGTTGTTTCACCGTTAAAAATCCTCCTTCTAAAGAAACAACCCACGCTTACAATACTTTTGCTCTATGGCAATTATATCATAAGCGTGGGCGTGTTATCAATGATGGGCTATCAGGTTGAAGCGGCTTTTTCTGCGGTATGCCGCACCACATCTACAATCAGATCACCGAGGGGCTTCCCGCCTGCGGCGAAGTGTTCGGAGATTTTTATACGGTTGTTCCCACATACAAAATACTGCGTGCCGTTCTCTGCTTGTATGACCTGCCCTGTCCGGGGTGTAAAAATATCGCTTTCGCTTTTTGCCATCCAGTGTCCTCCATATTCAGTTTTCAAGGTACAATGCCGCACAAGGGCGGCGAAATTTTCTGCTTATATCTATCACCTTTCCTTTACCGTGTGCCGCTGCTGCCGTTTCAGTTCCGCCAGTATATCCGGCGGGATACGGTTAACCAGCCGCTGTAAATTGTCCAGTTCGCTTTCCAGCTTTGCCCGTTCCATCGTATCTTTCATCTTGCCTTTTTCGCTGGCTTTGGCTCTGGCTTCCAGTTTTTCATTTTCTGCCAAAAGGTCGTTTATCGTGACCTTGTATTTTTTGAGCTGCCCGGAGAAGTTCTCCATCTGCGGAAACCACTTTTTCAGCAGGGAGAGGGCTTCCTCTTTTTTCTTTCCGGCGTTCAGCGGGTTAATGCCGTCCAGCGTGGCTTCAATGGCTCTGGCCTGCCGGGAGAGGGAAACTGCCTGTTTGAAAAGCCGGGTGGGGATATGCTTCCGGCCTGTCTTGCTGGCGCTTTCCCCACGCTCCAAGTCAGGATATTTCTCCACCATATAGGCGTGAAAATCGTCCTGCCACTTTGTCAGGTTTGCCCGATTGCCGATAATCTCCTTTGCACACAGGCGGTTGTCCTCTGTCAGCGGGACAAAGACCAAATGCAGGTGGGGTGTTTTCTCGTCCATGTGTACCACTGCCGACACGATATTTTCCCGGCCTACCCGCCCGATTAAGAAATCAGCCGCCCTCTGGAAAAATTCCTGTATCTCCTTTGGGGGCTTCTTCTTGAAAAACTCCGGGCTGGCGGCAATCAGCGTATCCACAAACCGGGTACTGTCCTTGCGGGTTCGGCACCCCGCCTGTTCAATACGGTTCTGTATAAAGTGGTAGTACCTGCCCTCCGGCTTAACGATATGGAAGTTGTATTTGCTCCGGCTGGTGTCAATGTCGGGATTGCTGGCGTACTGTTCCTTTTGCCGTTCGTGATGGGCTTCCAGCGGTCTTGCCGGGTTGCCCTTGTGCTTCTCAAACCGCAAAATTGCGTGTTGTGCCATTCTGCTCCTTTCCCCATTCCTTTCCTATCCGGGGT
>OMGA01000546.1_pt1 | contig 15827 bp, 13 predicted proteins | sample 1674211 | NCBI WGS metagenome assembly OMGA01 (sample SAMEA103958152, study PRJEB25191) | human gut metagenome | biome: human-associated habitat [ENVO:00009003]; feature: intestine environment [ENVO:2100002]; material: feces | place: Germany | collected 2013/2015
TTGGGCGCGCCCTCGAGCGTATCCATAAACTCGTTGGCCAGGTCGCGGCCGTAACGGTAGCCGCTCATGGCGCGAGCCTCGCGCTCGATGGCAACGCGCAGCTTGTACGGCACGCCGGGGTGCAGGATATCGGCCTGCTCGCCGGCGGCCTCCACCGTGGTCTCGGCATGGAGCTTTTGGTCCAGCAGACCGAGCGCCATGGCAAAGCCGTAGATGGTCTGCGCGGGGCTGGGCGGGCAGCCGGGGATATAGACATCGACCGGCAGAATCTTGTCCGTGCCGCCCCAGACGCAGTAGTTGTCGTAGAAGATGCCGCCGGTGCAGCCGCAAGCGCCATAGGACACCACGATCTTGGGATCGGGGGCGGCCTCAAAGGCGCGCAGGGCCGGCATGCGCACGGCACGCGTCACGGCGCCGGTGTACAGCAGCACATCGGCGTGACGGGGCGAGGGCACGACCTTGATGCCAAAGCGCTCGACGTCGAAGACGGGCGTGATGGAACCGAAGATCTCGATCTCGCAGCCGTTGCAGCCGCCGCAGTCAACACGGTAGACGTACACCGAGCGCTTGATCTTCTTAAGAAGGGTCGCCTTGGCCTTCTCGATGCTCTCGTCGAGCTCGATCTTGGTCGGGCGGTACTGAAGCCGCTCGGGCAAAAGCGTGGGTTCGGCCATGGTTACTCCTCCTTCGTATCAAAATCCATGATGATGCCCTCGACCGGCGCCGGACCGGCGGGAATCTCGGGCGCATCGGGGTTGAGCTCGCGGTCGATATACTCCGGGTTCACGCCGTGGCCGCCCAGATACTCCATGCCGGGGCCCTGGGGCTCGCCGGACGCAAGCGTCTCGTTGGCAGCCATGCCGTGCGCGTTGCCGGTCTTTACGGCCGATGCGGCGCGCAGGGCGTCGAGCTCGCGCTTGCACTCCTGGCACATACCGACGGTACGGGCGGCCTGCTCGGCCTCCATGCCGCCGGTCTTTTGCAGCAGGCGCTTGGCGTAGTCGATCTCCTTGTGCGGGGCAAACGGCTTGCCGCAACGCGAGCAGTGCTCGAGCGTATAGACGCTCTTGCTGGTGAGGTCGTCCTTGCTCATGACGGCCAGCTCAAACTCCTCGGTGAGCTTGATGGCCTCCATGGGGCAGGCTTCCTCGCAGCGGCCGCAGAAGATGCAGCGGCCGTAGTCGATCGACCAGGTGATGGTGTCGGCCGCAAGGTCGGTGTCCATGCGAATGGCATCGGCCGGGCACGCCACGCCGCAGGCACCGCAGGCGATGCAGAGTTCGGCATTGTGCTCGGGCTTGCCGCGCATGTCCTTGTTGGTGGGGAACGGCGCAAACGGGTACTTGACCGTCGCGTCGCCGGCCTTGGCGTTAACCTTCCAAAGCTTCAGCATATTAGAGCGCCTCCTCATCGAGCGGAGCGGCCATGGTGCCCTCGCCCGCAAGCGGCGACTTGTCGCGCCAGACGTTCTCGAACTGCTCCTTGTCGAGCACGTGGTCGCGCTTGGCGGCGACATCGGTCACCGTCACGCGGTCGGTGCAGGAGTAGCACGGGTCGAGCGAACCGACGATCAGCGCAGCGTCGCCCACGGTGTTGCCGCGGAACATGTAGCGCAGGACCGGCCAGTTGCTGTACGTGGCGGCCTTGGCGCGCCAGCGGTAGCACTTCTGGTTATTGCCGAGCATGGCCCAGTGCACGTCCTCGCCGCGCGGAGCCTCGGTGGCGCCGATGGCGTACTTGTGCGGGGTGTACTCCCAATCCGTGGTGAGGATGGGGCCCGACGGGCAGTTCTCGAGCATGGTCTCGATCATGTCGATCGAATCGTAGACCTCCTGGATGCGAACGGCGGTACGCCCGAAGGCGTCGCAGGTGTCGGCCGTAGCGGCGTGCATCTTCTGGACATCCGGATCGGCGTAGCCGTCGAAGGGATGGTCAAAGCGCACGTCGCGGGCATAGCCCGAGCCACGCATGAGCGGGCCGACCGGCGAGAAGTCGCGAGCAATCTTGCGGTCCAGAATGCCGATACCACTCGTACGCTCGATAAAGTTGGGCGTGGAGAGCAGCATGTCGACGAGCTCCTGAACCTCGGAGCGCAGCTGGTGGATGGTCGTGAGCGTGGAGAGCTTCTGCTCGGCCAAAATGTCACGACGCACGCCGCCGATCACGTTGAGGCCGTAGGTCTTGCGGTGACCGGAGAGCTTCTCGGCCAGGTCCATGGACTTCTCGCGGACGCGGAAGAACTGCTGGAAGCCGGAATCGAAGCCGGTGTAGTGCGATGCGAGGCCAATGTTGAGCAGGTGCGAGTGCAGGCGCTCGACCTCGAGCATGATGGCGCGGATGTACTGCGCACGCGGCGGGACGTGAATGCCCTGGGCGCGCTCGACAGCCTCGGCGTAGGCCACCGAGTGGGCGCAGCCGCAGATACCGCAGATACGGTCGGCAAGGAACGTCACGGCATCATAGTTCAGGCGCGTCTCGGCGACCTTCTCCATACCGCGATGCACGTAGAACAGACGGTAGTCGGCGTCGACGATCGTCTCGCCCTCAACGAACAGGCGGAAGTGGCCGGGCTCGTCGGAGGTGATGTGCAGCGGTCCCATGGGGACGAGCGTAGTCTCCTTGCCCTTGGTGTCGGCCAGGAATTCGTAGTTTTCCATGTCGCTCGCGGGGGCGGGGCGGAAACGGTAATCCATCGAATCCTTGCGCAACGGGTACAGCCCGCTGGGCCAATCGTCGGGAAGCACCAGGCGACGGCGATCGGGCAGACCCTCGGGAATCAGGCCAAACATATCTCGCAGCTCGCGCTCGCCCCACACGCAGGCGGGGACGAACGGCGTCACGGACGGGAACGTCATCTTGGCGGGATCGACCTCGGTGCGCACGGTCACCCAGCCGGGGTCCTCCCCCTCCATGGAGATGACGTAGTACACGGCGTAACGGCCGCACAGGCTGCGCTCGTCGTTGCCGACAATCACAGGAATCCAGCCGTAGCGCTCGTAGTACAGGTAGTGGACGGCCTCGGGCAGCTTGTCCTGCTTGACGGTAATCGTCAGCTGGTCCTCGCACTGCCACTCGACCTTCTCGATGCAGCCCGGAACGGCGCGGCGCAGGGCCTCGACATGGCTCTCGCAGCGGCGCGCGTAGACCTTCTTTTCAAGTTCTGCCATGGTGTTAATTCACCTCGCTTGTCTTGGTCTGGGAACTGAACACCATGCGGTAGAGAGGAGCCTCGTGGAGCTCTTCGACGCTCTGGTTCAAAACGATGGACGTTGCATCCTCGACGCCGCTCGTGATGGCGACCGGCGTGGCGATACCGAACCACATGACCACGATCGCAAGGGCGATCTCGGGGATGATCATGAGGGCGGGCACCTCGTGGCGTTTCATGCCCTCGGGCGCCTTGCCGAAGATGGACTTGAGCGCGATGCCGGTAAGGGCGAAGTACACGCCGGTGAGACCGATGGCCACGAGCACGACCACCCAGATGGGACCGGACTGGACGCCGGCCACGAAGGTGAGGAACTCGGAGATGAACAGGGCGAACGGCGGGAAGGCGGCGAGCGCGAGCAGGGCGATGATGGTGAGCGCTGCCGTGACGGGAGCGATCTCGACGACGCCCTTGATCTTGTTCAGGTCGCGGGTGTGGTAGATGTGCTGGATGTTACCGGCCATGCAGAAGGCGAGCGCCTTCGTGAAACCGTGGAAGATGCAGTGCAGCAGGCAGGCGGCGATACCGAGCGGACCACCGATACCCAGGCACAGCGCGACCACGCCGACGTTGTCGACGGAGGAGTACGCGAAGCGGCGCTTGATATCGTCCTGCTTAAAGATGCACAGGGCGGCCACCAGGATGGACAGCGTGCCCAGGATGAGCAGGAGCGTACGCGGATAGGTGTCGCCCACCGTGATGATGGACAGGGAGTAGAAGCGGATGATCACCAGCATGGCGCACTTGAGCAGCACGCCCGAGAGCAGCGCGGAGACCGGGCTCGGAGCCTGGGAGTGCGCGTCGGGCAGCCAAGTGTGCATGGGGAACAGGCCCGCCTTGGTGCCGAAGCCGATGACGATGAACGCGAACGCGAGGCGCACGAGCATCGGGTCGAACTGGTCGGCGTAGGGCATGATGGAGGTGAGGAAGGCTGCCTCATGCGCGTTGGGCATGATATCGGCGGCGTTCGCGTAGATGAGCAGCGTGCCGAACAGGCCGAAGGCCACGCCGGCGGTGCAGACCATCGCGTACTTCCAAGACGCCTCGAGCGCCTGCTTGTTCTTGTAGATGCCCACGAGGAACACGGTCGACAGCGTGGTGGCCTCGACCGTCGCCCAGGTGAGGATGATGTTGTTGGACAGGCAGGCGAGCAGCATCGTGAAAACGAACAGGCTAAACAGCGCGTAGTACTGCTTGGTGCGCTCGGCCGGCATGGTCTTCTCCTCGATATCGATCTTGATATAGGAGATGGAGTACACGCCGGTGATGAACCCGATGATGCCTACCAGAAGGACGAAGATCGACGAGAGCGAATCGAGATGGAGCCACAGGCCCAAAGCGTCGATATTCTGCCCGCTCGAGAGCATGGTTCCCGCGGTGACGACCGAAAGGACGAGGGTCGCCGCGACGGAGATGGTGTTGAGCCCCGCAAAGACGCTGTAGGACGTCGTCTTGGGGAGCGCAGCCATAATCAGGGAGAACACGAGGGGACAAGCGAGCAGGGCGACCGTCAGCATTGAAACATCCATGGCCTACCCCTTCAATTCGGTCAGGTCGTGGGAGTCGAGCGACTTGGTGTCGTTCCAGATCCTCACGACGACGGCGGACATGATGATGACGGCGAAAATGGCGTCGGTGGCGATGCCGATCTCGATGATCTCGGGGGCCGTGGGCGCGAGCAGGGCGAGCGTCACGTGGCTACCGTTCTCCATAAGGCAGTACCCGAAGATTTGCTTGAGGATGTTGCGCTGGGAGATGATGCACGTGAGGCCGACGAAGAAGTGCGCGAAGCTGATGGCGAGGGCCGGAGTAGCCACCTCAGCGGTGGGCAGGCTCAGGCGCGTGACCACCGCGAAGCAGATGGCCACCTCCAGACCGGTGAGGATGATGGTCCAGGCCGGCTTGATGGAGGAGGTCAGCGTGCTATCGGCAGGCGAACCCATCTTTTTGTAGGCACGGTTGAGAATGAACGGAACGAGGATCACCTTGGTGACGAAGGCCGACGCGGCCCACATGAGAAGCTCGGTGGCACCGGTGGTGAGGCCCAGGGTGAGCAGCACGCCCACCAGGACAACCGACTGGATCGCGTACCACTTAATGGCGGACGGGATGGTCTTCGAGACGACCACCATGGTGGAGGTCACGATCAGAAGACCGCCCAGGATATTGACTAACGAATAACCCATGTCCTACCTCCTAACCCATCCAACTAGAGGACAGAGGACCGGCGACGACGACCATGATCATGAGGACGACGAACACGAACGCCATGGCGCGCGGAAGGGGCTGGCCGGCGGCCACGGTCTCGCTCGGCTCACCGGGCAGGACCTTACCCATCCAACGCAGGAACCATGCGAAGGTGGCGACGGTCTCGACGACCATGACGCACACGAGGACGAAGATGACCGTGTTGGAAGCACCGACCGCGAAGCCACCGGAAATAATCTGGAACTTGGAGAAGAACGTGCTCATGGGGGGCACGCCGGCGATAGCGGTCGCGGCGACCGCGAAGCCCACGCCCGTGACCGGGTACTTCTTCATGAGGCCCTGGATCTTGGGCAACATACGGGTTCCCAGCGTGAAGCTGAGGGAGCCGGCGATGAGGAAGAACAGGGTCTTGGTGAACGCGTGGTTGAAGATGTGCTCGACGGCGCCGTTGAACGCCATCTGGCTTCCGAACACGGAGAGGCCCAGGCCGAAGAACACGTAGGCGAGCTGCGCGATCGTCGAGAAGGCGAGCAGGCGCTTCATATCCTTCTGGGGCAGGTACATGAGGAAGCCGAAGAGCATGGTCACGACGGCGTCGATGATGGCGACCCAACCGACGATCTCGGGGATATCGCCGGCACTCGCAAGAGCGCGGGCGAACACGCACACGCCGACCTTCACCATGGACGCGCCATGGAGGTAGGCGGAAACGGGCGTGGGGGCCTCCATTGCGGAGGGCAGCCACATGTAGAGCGGGAACTGGGCGGACTTGGCCCAAGCGGCGAACAGGATGAGCAGCAGCACGACGGTCTTCATACCGGAATCGAGCTGGGAGATCGCGCTCAGCGCGAACGTGCCGGTTCCGGCGAACAGGAAGGCCGCGCCGATGTAGAGTCCCAGAGCGCCGATATGGGTGATGATGAGCGCCTTCATACCGGCCTTCTTGGCCGTGGGCGTCATGTAGTAGCTGATGAGGCCCCAGGAGCACACGCCGGTGATCTCGAAGAAAACGAGCTGGCCGACGATGGTGGAGCTGTAGGCGAGACCGGCCATGGCGCCGATGAACGTGGAGAAGTACACGTAGAAGCGGCGACGGGGCGCGTCGGGATGCTCCTTGTTCTTATCGCTCATGTACGGGAACGAATAGATGACGACGAGCAGGCCGATAGCGACGAACGCGGGTGCGAGCAGCGTGCTCATCCGGTCGAATATGAAGCCCATGACCAAGGTCTGGCCCATACTCGCCCAGGTTACATCGACCGCGTTCATGCCGTTTCCGGCAAACGTCGCGGCCAAGCCAACGGAAGCGACCGTGGCGATGCCGCCGGCAAAGGCGCAGATCCATTTAGCGTAGGGACGCGGCAGCATGACGATGAGCAGGGAGCCCAGCATGGGGACGGCGATCGCCACCATGGCAAAGAGGGACAAGCTCGATTCGATTGACATAGTTTCTCCCTTCTCCCTACACGCCTACGACGACGAAGACGAACGCGAGGACCGCGATGCCGACGACGGCCCAGGTCTGGTTACCGAGCACCTTGAAGCGCGAACGGGAAACGGAGTTCTCGAGCACGCCGCAGACAACGAAATCGACCAGGCACTTGACAAGGAAGACGACGGCGCCCACGAGAGCGGTGACGCCGATGGTCGCGGGCTCTCCCCAGGGGATGAAGATGGAGGTGAACCAAGCGACGACCACGACCTGCTTCATGCCCATGGCGAGCTTCATCATGGCCAGGGACGGGCCGGAGAGCTCGGCGAGCGGGCCCTCCTGGAGCTCCTGCTCGGCTTCGGCCTGATCGAACGGAAGCTTGCCGAGCTCCATATAGCAGGCGGCCGCGAAGGCGACGCCGGCGAGGATGACGGCGACGACGCTCGAGACGTTGCCCGTAACGATGTGCTGACCCATGGTCGCAATGTCCGTGGAGCCGCACACGATGGCGACGGTAAACAGCGCGATGAGCATGGACGGCTCGATGAGCACGCTCATGAGGAGCTCGCGGATACCGCCGAAGCCCGCGTAGGCATTGGAGGAATCCACGCCGGACAGCGCGAAGAAGAAGCGGGACAGCGCGAGCGCGTACATGATGGTGATGGCGTCACCAAAGACGGGCATGGGGCTCTGGAGCGTGAACATGGGCAGGCCCATGGCGAGCATAAACGACACCGCGAGGAACAGCGGCGGCATGATGCGCAGCACGAAGCTCGAGTCGGAACTCACGGACTCGGGACGCGCCATGAGCTTCGCGAGGTCCCGGTAATCCTGAAGGATGGACGGACCGCGGCGATTGTGCATCTTCGCGCGAATCACACGGGCGAGGCCGGAGAAGAAGGGCGCGACCAGCATGACCACGAGGCCCTGCGCCATCGCAAGAACGATGTTCATAATATCCTCTCCCCTCTCTAGACCATGACCACGGCGAGCACGAGGAAGACCACGAGCGCCGCGACGATGTAGCAGATGTATACGGAGTAGTTGCCGCCCTCGATCTTGGAGGCGAGGCCGGCCAGCTTGTCGGCACCCTCGCTCGGTGCATCGACCAGGAAACGGTCGGGCAGGGGCTCGACGCCCTGGGCGACACCGGTGAGCTTCTGGAACACGTGCGCGATGGACCAGCAGATCTTGGTGCATACCTCGCGCAGGGTGTAGAGCGGGCCCATGAAGAGTTCGACGTCGGACGCGAAGCTCGTGGCGACGACGGGCATGTGCTCGTTGGGCTCGTAGCCGCACGCCCAAGGGTCGGTCTTCTTAGCGGGGGCCTTGGTGCCGAGGCAGGACCTCAACACGAACGCGAGGCCGGTGAGGACCACGAGCGCGATGGCGATCGCGGGGGTGGAGGTGGCGGCACCGGAAATCTCGTTCACCAGAGACACGCCCGAGGTGGCTGTGATGGCAGAGCCGGCAAGCACGCTCTGGGCGACGTCGCCCAGAACCGGGGCGATGACGGGAGAGCCGATTCCCAGCACCACGCAGATGGCCGCGAGGAGCATCTGCGAGAACAACATCGGAGCCGGGGACTCCTTGGCGTTCGCGGCCTCCTGGGAACGAGGGCTGCTCGCGAACGAGACGCCGTAGGCCTTCACGAAGCACGTGACGGCCAGGGCACCGGTGATGGCGAGGGCGGCCGCGGAGGCGACGGCGAACACCATGACGACCGGGTCGGAGAGCGTCGAGATGTTGAACAGGGACTGGTAGGTGAACCACTCGGAAACGAAGCCGTTGAGCGGCGGGATGGCCGAGATGGCAAGGGCACCGATGAGGAAGCAGACGGCCGTGACCGGCATGCGGCGGAACAGACCGCCCATCTTCTCCATGTTGCGCGTACCCGTGGCATAGAGCAGGGAGCCCGCGCCGAGGAACAGCTCGCCCTTGAACATGGCGTGGTTGAGCGTGTGGTAGAGGGCGGCCATGAGCGCGATCGTCGCGATGACGTCGTTGCCCAGGGCGTGCGCCGTCATGGACGCGCCGACACCGAGCAAGATGATGCCGATGTTCTCGACGGAGTGATAGGCAAGCAGGCGCTTGATGTCGTGCTCGTGGAGGGCGTAGACGACACCCAGGACCGACGAGATGGATCCGAAGACCAGGACCATGAGGCCCCACCAGAGCTGGACGCCCGAACCCGCGAGCAGGTCGAGACCGACCTTGAGGATTCCCAGGATGCCGATCTTGATCATGCCGCCGGACATGAGGGCGGACACGTTGGACGGCGCCTCGGGGTGCGCCTGGGGCAGCCAGGAGTGCAGCGGAATGATACCGGCCTTCGCGCCAAATCCGAAGAACGCGAGGACGAAGCACGCGGAGGAGACGGCGGGTCCAAAGTCATGCGTACGGAAATCACTGAAGCTGAAGGAACCGCCCACGCCGTTGGTCATGAGCAGGAAGCTCGCCATGATGAGAACGAAGCCCACGTGCGCGATGACGAAGTAGAGCCAACCGCCCCTAATGGAGTTCTTGTTCTCCTCGATAACGACAAGGAAGTAGCTCGTAAGGGACATGAGCTCAAAGGCGACCAGGAACCAGAACACGTTGTCGGCGGTGATGACGAGCATCATCGAGGCGACGAAGGTGTTCATAAAGAAGCCGGCGCGCCCGACCTTGCCCGGGTACTCGTCGAAGTAGGACAGACCGTAGATGAAGCCCGCAAAGGCGAGAATCGAGATGAGGACCACGATCAGGCCCGCAAGGCCGTTGAGCAAGAGCTCGAGACGGGCGAACGGGAAGAAGAAGACCGTGTTGAGGGACGAAACGTCGCCAAGCACGGCCTCGAGGCCCGCGATGAACGACAGCACGGCCGCGACGGCGCCGATAAGGCAGCCGGCGGTCTTGGCGGCGTTATCGGCCTTGATCAGCAGAACCGAGGCGAGCGCACCGATGCACGAGACGGCAAGCGATGCGATAAACAGCGTCATGCTATCCATTGTTTACGCTCCCTTCTGCTTTCTCGGACAGGCCCTGGGCCACAGCGGTAACGTCGACGACCGGACCGTTTTCGATCGAGCGCAGGCGCTTGGCCTCGTCGAGCTCGCGATCGGCCGCGCCGCCCATGACGGTCAGCGCCTTGGTGGGGCACGCCGCCACACAATGCGGGCCGTCCGGATCGAAGGCGCACAGGTCGCACTTGACAGCACAGGTGTACTGGCCGGGAGCCCACGTAAGCAGGCTGCTCAGGGACTTAGGATACGAAGGCGTCGGGTCGCACATGCCTGCGACACCGGCGATAGACGTGCCATCGGGATGGATGGCTCCGAAGGGGCACGCGATGGCGCACAGTCTGCACCCGATGCACTCCTGCTCCTTGACGTGGATGCGATCGCCATCGTGCTCGATGGCATTCACCGGGCAAACCTCGGCGCAGGGAGCACCCTCGCAATGGTGGCAGGCAAGGGCGGCCGAAATACCGCCGGTCTTCACGAGCGCCAGGCGCGGCGTATCCTGAAGACCCTGCATCCGGTGAGCGTCGGCACAGGCGGACTGGCATGTTCCGCAGCCGATGCACCTCTCCGGGTTGATGTCGATGAAGCGGTTCATCCCCACTTCCTTTCAAAATAACGGGCCGGGATCCCGAACGTACGGGACGCCCGGCCCAAAAAGCCAACGAGAACGGGACTACACGATTTGGTTCACGTGCGTCTCGTCGTCGAACTTGGCGGCGCCGGGCTCAACGTCCTGGGGAGCGGCGGCGTCCACCAGAGCCTGCTTGAGCTCGGTGTACTGACGCTCGACCTCGCCCTCGGCCCAGACCTGGTCGGCGATAGCGTCGACCTGGCAGGCGGAGAACTTGTCCTCGGGCGTATGCGAGACCGGGTCGACCTTGTGCATGGTCAGCTCGTTGCACTTGCCGATCCACCACTGGTAGGTCATATAGACCGTGCCCTTGTTGATGCGGTCGCTCACGTCGGCGCGGCTGTATACCTGGCCGCGGCGGCTGTGGATCGAGACGATGTCGCCATTCTTGATGCCGCGTGCCTGGGCGTCCGCGGGATTCATGCGGACAAAGCCGGGCTCGTCGGCAAGCAGTGCCAGCGTCTTGCAGTTGCCGGTCATCGAGCGGCAGCTGTAGTGGCCGACCTCGCGGACGGTGCACAGGATGAGCGGGTACTCATCGTCGGGAAGCTCGGAGGGCGCCTCCCAGTCGTGTGCCATCAGGTTGGCGCGGCCGTCCTTGGTGGTGAACTTGCCACCAGCGAACATGTCGGGCGTACCGTGGTCGTTCACATCGGTGCTCTTGACGGGCCACTGGGCGTAACCGCCCTCGGGAGCCATCTTCTCGTAGGTCGCGCCCACAAAGTTGGGGCACAGGCTAATGCACTCGTTCCAGATCTGCTCGGTGTTGTCGTAGTGCATGGGGTAACCCATACGCGTAGACAGGTCCGCGAAGATCTCCCAGTCGTGACGGCACTCGCCCTTGGGCGGAACAGCCGCGTCAAAGTGCTGGAAGCTACGGTCGGATGCAGTAAAGACACCCTCGTGCTCGCCCCAAGAGGTGGCGGGCAGAATGACGTCGGCGAGCATGGTCGTCTGCGTCATAAAGATGTCCTGGCAAATGAACAGATCCAGCTCGGAGAGCGTCTTGCGCATACCGGCCGAATCGGGCTCGGTCTGCACCGGGTCCTCGCCGTAGTTGTAGAAGCAGTGCACCTTGCCCTCGTCGACCAGGTGGCCCAGGTCGGTGAGCTTGTAGCCCTCCTCGAGCGGGAGCTTTTCCTCGGGCACGCCCCAAGCCTTGGCAAACTTGGCACGCACTGCCGGGTCGGTGACCTTCTGGTAGCCAGGGTACAGGTTGGGCAGCATGCCCATATCGCAGGAGCCCTGGACGTTATTCTGGCCACGCACGGGCGCGAGGCCGGAATTGGGTTTGCCGATCTGGCCGGCAACGCAGGCGATGGAGGCGATGGTGTGCACCGTCTTCAGGTTCTGCTTCTGCTGGCATACGCCCATGCCCCAGCCAATGATGGCAGAGGGCTTCGCCGTGGCGTACATCTCGGCAGCTTGGTGGATCAACGCGGGCTCGACACCCGTGATGTCCTGTACGGATTCGGGAGTGTAGTTCTTGATGGTCTCCCACCACTCGTCAAAGCCGTTCGTGTGCTCGGCGACGAATTCCTTGTCGTAGAGGCCATCGTTGACCAAGCAGTTGGCAAAGGCGTTGAGGAACGCGACGTTGCAACCGTTCTTGATCGGAAGGTAGAGATCGGCGATACGCGCGGTTTCGATATGGCGCGGATCGGCGACGATGATCTTGCAACCCTTTTCTTTGGCTCGCACGATACGCCTTGCGACGATGGGGTGCGAATCGGCAGGGTTATAGCCGAAGAGGAAAATGCAGCCCGCATCCTCCATACCGGGGATGGAGCATGACATGCAACCTGAACCAACCGTGTCCATCAGACCGAGGACAGTAGGGCCGTGTCAAGTACGGGCGCAGTTGTCCACGCTGTGGGTGCCGATGCACGCACGCGTAAACTTCTGCATGACGTAGTTCGCCTCATTGCCGCCGCCTCGCGAAGAGCCGGTGGTCATGACAGCGTTAGGACCATATTCGTCAATTATGGCCTGCATCTTAGATGCGGTGAAATCCAGTGCCTCGTCCCAGCTTACGCGCTCAAGATCCGCGCCCTTGGTGCGGCGGATCATCGGGTGCAGTACGCGAGGAGTCAAGATCTTGGTGTCGTTGATGAAGTCGTAGCCGCTCATGCCCTTAAGGCACAGCTCGCTCTGGTTGGTGATGCCGTTGAGCGGTTCGGTACCCACGACCTGGCCGTTTTGGACCAAGAGGTTAAACTGGCAACCGGCGCCGCAATACGGGCAGATCACTTTATGCTTCTCCATGACACCCTCCTTCCTTTCTCTGCTACCGAATACTCGGTACTTATTTGACAATCATTGGGCCTGTATGGCCACCCGCCTACGCCTCGTTTTCGATGGTGGCGCGGGCACGCTCGGCAGTCAGTTCTGCCAGACGCTCCTCGTCTACCAGGGTGAGGCCCTTGGTCGGACACGCCTCGGCACACGCCGGACCGCCGGGACGGTCCACGCACAGATCGCACTTGAGCACGAAGCTCTTAGTCTGCGAACCCACGCGCACGTCGCCCATCAAGACGGGGACTTGCGTGGTCGCCACGCTCACGGCGCCAAAGGGGCATGCCATGACGCAGCTCTTGCAACCGATGCAGTTGTCCTCATTGACGCCGATGCGATGGTTCTTTGGATCAAAGAACAAGGCGCCCGTAGGGCAGGCCTTGGCGCACGGAGCGTCCTCGCAGTGGTGACATGCCACCGGCGCGGAAATCTCGTAGGTGCGCGTTACTCGCAAGCGAGGTGCGGCGATGTTGCCGGGAATATCGTGTGCCTCGATGCACGCCGCCATACAGGTTTGGCACCCAATGCAGCGTGAAGAATCAGCCACGACTCGTTTATTACCCATGTTGTTCACTCCCTCCTGAATCCCATGCCGGAGAGACCCTGTCGACGTTGCCCCGGACCGCCCGTAGTCCGGCATCGACGTATCGAGTGCATGCGGCGAAACAGGCACTTCGATAGAATTCCTCCAACGATATACAGGTTAAATATACGCAGTTGCAGGGGGCAAACTTGAGCATAGGCCCTGCAATACGAGTGTATTGCAGGGGTTTTGGCAGGTTGGAATTATTCTCTAAAAGCTATAAAGGTGAGTGTATTACATGCGTACGCCCAAGAAAGATTTCACGCTCGTTTCTGGTGAATGTAGTACGTTTGTAATGTTGTTCACACTCGATTACTCTAGTGCAATAAAGTAGTGGTTATAAGATTGGCTATTATAGCCAATACTGTATTTGACCATTCATATTTCACGCTCATTAAGGGAGGCCAGTGATGTCATCGACGCAAAAACGAGCCATCCTGCAGGTGCGCATTCGCGAAGAGGACAAACAGCATGCCGAGCGCCTCTACGACGCCATGGGCACATCGCTCGCCGAGGCTGTCCGCCTTTTTGTCGCGCAGAGCATTTTGATGCGCAAGCTTCCCTTTCAGCCGGTCGCCGTGCGCTCAAAGGACGGCACCGCCGCCTATGGATCGCTCAAAGCATACGGAGATCCCAATCGCCGCGCCGAGGAGCGCAATGCCTGGATTGAATACCTTGCCACGGAAAGCGACGATTCGATTTTGGGTCCCGAGGAAGTAGATATCCATGAGTAGCACCATCATCGACGAGACCGTCATCCTACGCTACCTGCTTGACGACGACGAAGTTCTGTCACCGCGCGCCGCCAAGGTCATCGCCACGCGCACCGCTCGCGTCTACCCCGAAATCATCACACGCGTCGTGGTCACGCTGCGCGACGTCTATAAGGTTCCCCGCGCTGAGATTGCTACGGCCATGAGAAGGCTGCTCGATGACGTCATGGTCGACGAGCCCACCGTTGTCGCCCTTGCCGTCAAACTCTTTGGCAAGACCCATATGGACTTTACCGACTGCCTCCTCGCAGCCCGAACCGCCATCTACAACGATGATGTCGTGAGCTTTGGCAAGCCCATCATTCAAGGCATGATCGATTACCGCCGCAAGCGCCAAACCGCTGCCGAAGTCCGCGACCGCGCCGCCGAAGCCCGCAGCCGAAGCACCGACTCCACCATCGACAAGCTCCGCCACCAATCCCGCCACTAACCGGCAGGCAACGGCATCACCCGCCCCTCAGCCCCATCCCCACCTAAGTTGCGGTGAAATAGTTCCTGGATTTAGGCTTATTCGAGCTTTTCAGGAACTATTTCACCGCAACTTTCTGTAAGGGTGGTTTTTAGTGCCGCCGAGGGACACTAATCAACCATTTGCCGATATGTTTGGCTCTAACTCATGACTCTGACCTGCCCCGTCAAGCTTTTGGTCAGTTCATGGCAAGGTCTGGCGGACTAAAAATGGGATAGCGTAGTGTCATTCACTCCCCCTCGAGACCATGGGGTCGAAAATGAGTCATGATATACGCTGTTCCAAACCGCAAACAGAGCTGTTCTTCCGGTTATTCGAGGCCCATCATGGCGGGCACCTGTTTGTAGCTGCCAAAAAATGGGATGAACGCTGTGCCTACGCGCTCATGCAAAAAGAGATGATTATTCGACTCTACAACCATGTCTACGCTGATCCAGCGTATTGGAATGACCTCGGCGTCGAAGATCGCTCTTCCAATTGGCATCCGCTATTTCGGTCGTTGAACCGGATGCCGTGTTTTGTGGAGCAACGGCGGCACTGCTCTATGGCATCGGTTCTGCATATTCGCTTCTCGACAAGGTGCAAGTGCTGCTGCCGCGTTCTACCAGGCGTGATACGTATGAATTCGTTGAGTATCGTCGCTGGCGGCCGGGCGACGTATGGCAGCTCGGCCCGTTTACGTTAACGGATCCATATCGCACGGTGGTCGACATCGCCCGAACGAGCGCTTTTCGATATGCACTAGGCTATGTCGACGGGTTGGCTCGTGAGTACGGTGTCGAGCGTGAAGAATTGCGTGCATATGCACAAGCGAACTGCCGCGGACTGCACGGCATCGCGCGCGCATTTGACGTTTTTGAACACATGGATCGCAGATCGGATAACGGTGGAGAATCCGAAGCACGGGCGGCAATGATTCTGGCGGGAGTTGCCGCTCCCGAACTTCAGGTTGAAATCACTCGACCGGGAAACGCCGGCTATTATTTGGCAGATTACGGCTGGCAGATGCCAAACGGCTCTTGGATGCTGGCTGAGCTGCATGGATTGGGCAAGTTTGAGGACGATGCCCAGAATGATCCGGATCATACTGCGGCAAAAACCTATCAAGCTGCCCTCGTACGCGACGCGAACCTGCGTGCCATGGGCCACAACGTCATTCATTTCAGGCTCTCAGACACCTACGATGTCAAAGCGTTCGGCTCCATGATGCGCGGCTACGGTAT
>OMGA01000548.1_pt1 | contig 15741 bp, 10 predicted proteins | sample 1674211 | NCBI WGS metagenome assembly OMGA01 (sample SAMEA103958152, study PRJEB25191) | human gut metagenome | biome: human-associated habitat [ENVO:00009003]; feature: intestine environment [ENVO:2100002]; material: feces | place: Germany | collected 2013/2015
AAAAACTTATTTTTACGGTATGTTTTACGGACAGCCCTCAAACAGGCAGTAAAAAGACAGACGACTATGGATATACAACCGTTCTTTACCGAAGAGGAGAAAAAACAGTTTTTCTCCAAGTACAAGCAATTATTACGCCATCTATACTCTTTCCTGAAAAAAGAAGATCTGAGCAAGATGAAGGAGTTGATGAAGCGGGTTGTGGCTCTGGATTGTTACGGACGAGACAAAAACGGCATCAACGGCCTGCTCCGCAATATTGATACGGCATTGATCTCCACCGTCGAGATCGGGTTGAAGCGTACCTCGGTCATCGCCCTCCTACTCTACCGTCCGGTCATGAAAAAGATCATCACTTTAGAGGAAGTGAAAGCTACATTCGATGCGGATGTCACCTTGATCATCAGCCGCCTGCTGAAAACTTCTGCCCTTTATGCCCGCAATACGGCTGTCGACTCCGAAAACTTCCATAAGCTGTTGTTCTCGTTTGCTGAAGATGTACGCGTGATCCTGATTATGATCGCCGACCGTCTTTGTTTGATGCGCCTCGGCAAGCTCCTGAAGAGCGACGAAGATCGGAAACGGCTGGCAACGGAGGTTTCTTACCTCTACGCCCCGCTTGCCCACCGCCTCGGACTGTACACGATCAAAAGCGAACTGGAAGACTTGTCGCTGAAATATACCGACCGTAAGCAATATGACTTCATCAAACAGAAGCTGAACGAGACAAAGCGTTCGCGAGACGCCTACATCGCCGAGTTCATCGCCCCCATCAAACGGAAGCTGAAAGAAGCCGGACTCTGTTTCGACATCAAAGGACGTACGAAGTCTATCCATTCCATCAACAATAAGCTGAAAAAGCAAAATATCCCGTTCGAGGGCGTCTACGACATCTTCGCCATCCGCATCATCATCGACTGCGACAAGGAGCAGGAGAAACAGCAGTGCTGGACGGCCTATTCCATCGTCACGGATTTCTACACGCCCAACCCCAACCGCATGCGCGACTGGATCTCGATCCCCAAGTCGAACGGCTACGAGTCGCTGCACACCACCGTGTCGGCCGAAGGCCGCTGGGTCGAGGTGCAGATCCGCACCGAACGCATGGACGCCGTGGCCGAACGCGGCATCGCGGCGCACTGGCGCTACAAGGGGGTCAACCAGGGAGCCCAGACCAGCGAAATGTGGCTGGGACGCCTGCGCGAACTGCTCGAGGACACCACGCATTCGCTGGCGCAGCGCTTCGACGCCAAGCCGGCCTCGGGCGAGATCTTCGTCTTCACGCCCAACGGCGACCTGCGGAAATTGCCCGAGGGGGCTTCGCTCCTGGACTTCGCGTTCGACATCCACACCTCGCTGGGTTCCACGTGCGTGGGGGGCAAGGTCAACAACCGGGCGGTCTCGATCCGCGAACAGCTCCACAACGGCGACATCGTCGAAATCCTGACCCAGAAGAACCAGACGCCCAAGTCCGACTGGCTCAACTTCGTAGTCACGTCGAAGGCCCGCAACAAGATCAAGTCCTACCTGCGCGAAGAGCAGGCCAAACATACGCGCATGGGGCGCGAAGAGCTCGAACGCAAGCTCAAGAACTGGAAATTCACGCTGACCATCGACGAGGCGGTGGCCTACCTGGTCAAATACTTCAAGGTTCGCACCGGCACGGAGGTTTACGCACTGATCGCCACGCAGAAAGTCGACCTGGGCACGATCAAGGAGATCCTCGCCCGCCATATTTCGGGCGAGGCCGACGAACAGCGCCGTGCCGCCGCGGCCGAAGCCGAGCGCAACAAGGTGCACAACGTCAGGGAGAGCACCGCGCCGCAGGACGCGCTGGTGATCGACGACGACATCTCGAAGATCCAGTACAAACTGGCCAAATGCTGTAACCCGATCAAGGGCGACGACGTATTCGGGTTCGTGACGATCAACTCGGGCATCACGATCCACCGCAACGACTGCCCCAATGCCAAGCGCATGCGCGAGAACTACCCCTACCGCGTCGTCGAGGCGCGCTGGCGGCAGTCGGCCGAAGGGGCGTTCCGCGTCACGATCCGCATCGTGGCGGCCGACACGACGGGCATGGCCAACCACATCACCGAGGTCATCAGCCGCGACCTGAAGCTCAACATCCGCTCGATCAACTTCTCATCGCTCGCCAACGGGTGCATCGGGGGCACGGTGAGCGTCGAGGTGCCCGGCGCGGGCGTCGTGGACACGCTCATTCACTCCATCATGCGGATCAAGGGCGTGCAGCGTGCCTTCCGTATCAACAACTGATTCACACCACAATTTTACCCACATAAAAGTAAATGAATAACAACTCTATCAGCGTCGTATTTGCCGACTCGTCACACGCGCACTACGCCCAGCGTATCTGCGATCTGATCTACGAGTCGGCGTTGCAGCGTGGCACGGGCATCGCCAAGCGTTCGCCCGAATACATCGCCGCAAAAATGACCGGTGGCAAGGCCGTCGTGGCGCTGGACGGTGAGAAACTTATCGGTTTCAGCTACATCGAGTGTTGGGGACACGGCGATTTCGTCGCGACCTCGGGGCTTATCGTCGACCCGGAGTACCGCCATATGGGACTCGCGGAGCAGATCAAGCGACGAACATTCGAGCTGGCCCGACGACGATTCCCGTACGCCAAGTTATTCAGTATTACGACGTCGCTGCCCGTGATGAAACTCAATTCGCGCATGGGCTACACGCCGGTGACCTTTTCCGAGCTCACCGAGGACGAGGAGTTCTGGCGGGGTTGCCAGGGCTGCTGCAACTACGACATCCTGCAACGCAACAACCGGCGCATGTGCCTCTGCACGGGTATGCTCTACGACCCTGCCAAGGAACCCCCGCAGGTACAGTCGCGCATGGCGCCCTACATCATGTTCTTCAAAAACAAGTTCAAAAAATTGTTCCACCTGAAATAAACAAAACGATATAAGAAAATGGGAAAGCAAAAAGTAGTTCTGGCATTCAGCGGAGGTCTCGACACCTCGTTCTGCGTGAAATACCTCTCCGAGGATAAAGGGTACGATGTCTATACGGCCATCGCCAACACGGGCGGCTTCTCGAAGGAGGAGCTTGCGAACATCGAAAAACGCGCCCTGGCGCTGGGCGCCGTGAAGCACGCCACGCTCGACATCGAGCAGGAATACTACGAAAAGAGCATCAAATACATGATCTACGGCGACATCCTGCGCAACGGCACCTACCCCATTTCGGTCAGCTCGGAGCGTATTTTCCAGGCCATCGCCATCATCGAATACGCCAAGTCGGTCGGCGCCGACTGCGTGGCCCACGGCTCGACGGGCGCCGGCAACGACCAGGTGCGCTTCGACCTGACGTTCCAGGTACTGGCACCCGAGATCGAGATCATCACCCCGACGCGCGACATGACCCTGACGCGCGAATACGAGATCAACTACCTCCGCGAGCACGGCTTCGAGGCCGACTTCAAGAAGATGGAATACTCGATCAACAAGGGGCTCTGGGGCACTTCGATCGGCGGCAAGGAGACGCTCCGCTCGGAGCAGACGCTGCCCGAGCAGGCCTACCCGAGCCAGGTTACGGCCCACGCCGAGGAGCGTCTGAAGATCACCTTCCACGAGGGTGAGATCGCCGCCGTGAACGGCAAGCCCTACGCCGACAAGGTCGAGGCCATCCGCGCCGTCGAGGCCATCGGTTCGAAATTCGGCATCGGCCGCGACATGCACATCGGCGACACGATCATCGGCATCAAGGGCCGCGTAGGCTTCGAGGCCGCCGCCCCGATGCTCATCATCGCCGCACACAGGATGCTTGAGAAACACACCCAGACCAAATGGCAGATCTACTGGAAAGAGCAGGTCGCCAACTGGTACGGCATGTTCCTGCACGAGGCGCAATACCTCGAACCGGTGATGCGCGACATCGAAGCGATGCTCGCCTCCTCGCAGCGCAACGTCACGGGTACGGTCGAGCTGATCCTGCGTCCGTACAGCTACACGCTCGTGGGCGTCGATTCGACCTTCGACCTGATGAAGACCGACTTCGGCGAATACGGCGAGGTCAACAAGGCCTGGACGGCCGACGACGTGAAGGGCTTCACGAAGATCCTCGGCAACCAGATCAAGATTTACCACAACGTCCAGAAACGCAACAAGAAATGATCCGGGCCGGCATCATCGGAGGCGCCGGGTACACCGCCGGCGAACTGATCCGCCTGCTGCTCGCCCACCCGCAGGCCCGGATCGTCTTCGTCCACAGCACGAGCAACGCGGGAAACCGCCTCGCCGACGTACACGGGGGACTGGAGGGCGACATCGAAATGCGTCTGAGCGACGCATACGACCTCCAGGCCATCGACGTGCTGTTCCTCTGTTCGGCACACGGCGAGAGCCGCAAATGGATGGAGGCGAACACGGTGCCCGCAGGCGTGAAGATCATCGACCTGGCGCAGGATTTCCGCGACGAGAGCGGCGGGTTCGTCTACGGGCTCCCCGAGCTGAACCGCGACCGTATCCGCACGGCACAGCGCGTCGCCAACCCGGGCTGCTTCGCCACGGCGATCCAGCTGGCACTGCTCCCGCTCGCAGCGGCGGGACTATTGACGGACGAGGTGCATGTGACGGCCGTGACCGGCTCGACGGGCGCGGGGGTGAAGCCCTCGGCCACGACCCATTTCAGCTGGCGTTCGGACAACATCTCGGTCTACAAAGCCTTCACGCACCAGCACCTCGTGGAAATCGGACGCAACCTGCGGCAGCTGGAGCCCTCGTTCGACCAGGCGGTGAACTTCGTGCCGATGCGCGGCGATTTCACGCGGGGCATCCTGGCAAGCGTCTACACCGCCTGTCCGCTCGACGAAGAGGCCGCACGCAAGCTCTACGCCGACTATTACGCCGCGGCAGCCTTCACGCACGCCACGACGCGCAGCATCGACCTAAAACAGGTCGTCAACACCAACAAGGCGCTCGTGGGCGTGTCGAAATACGACGACAAGCTGCACATCGTCTCGGTGATCGACAACCTGCTCAAAGGCGCCTCGGGACAGGCCGTGCAGAACATGAACCTGATGTTCGGGCTCGACGAAACCGCGGGGCTGCAGCTGAAAGCATCGGCATTTTAAAACGCCGCCTATAACAGCCGCTTTCGAGGCGGCAAAATGCGGCGCGACATCTCCGCATTGCCGTTCGGGGAGGGAAACCGGCGGGATAAAAGCCAAGCGTCAAGAAACGGAGGACGGGTTGCCCGCACACCCCGCGAAGACGCCCGTTTTAGCACAGCCTTCCTACCGCCCCGCAGGGAACGACACGCAGATGGTTTTGGGCACCCTTTTGCCACCAAAAAGTGCAATAATGAAAAAATTGTAAAAATGGAACTTTTCAACGTATATTCGCTCTATCCCGTAGAGCCCGTCCGGGGCAAAAGCTGCTTCGTCTACGACGCGGCAGGCACCGAATACCTCGACCTCTACGGCGGCCATGCCGTCATCTCGATCGGCCATGCGCAGCCCGACTACGTACGGGCCCTCTCGGAGCAGGCCGCACGGCTGGGATTCTATTCCAACTCGGTCGAGAACTCGCTCCAGACCACCCTGGCCGAAAAACTGGGCCGCGCATCGGGCTACGACGATTACAGCCTCTTCCTCTGCAATTCGGGAGCGGAGGCGAACGAGAACGCCCTGAAACTGGCTTCGTTCCACACCGGCCGCACGAAGGTGCTGGCCTTTTCCAAGGCGTTCCACGGCCGCACCTCGGGCGCCGTCGCCGCGACGGACAACCCCGCGATCTCTGCCCCCTTCAACCGCACGGCCAACGTGGAATTCGTACCGCTGAACGACATCGGAGCCGCGCGCGCGAAACTCGCCACGGGTGAGTTCGCCGCCGTCATCATCGAGGGCATCCAGGGCGTCGCCGGCATCCACTGCCCCGCGGACGACTTCCTGCGCGAACTGCGCACGGCGGCGAGCGAAACCGGCACGCAGCTTATCCTCGACGAAATACAGTCGGGCTACGGACGCACGGGTCGCTTCTTCGCCCACCAGGCTGCCGGCATCCGCCCTGACCTGATCACCACGGCCAAAGGCATGGGCAACGGCTTCCCGATCGGCGGCGTGCTGATCGCGCCCCATTTCGAGGCGCGCCCCGGGCTGCTGGGCACCACCTTCGGCGGCAACCACCTCGCCTGCGCAGCGGCCATCGCCGTGCTCGACGTGATGGAGCGCGACGGGCTCGTCGAGAACGCCGCCACGGTCGGCGAATACCTGCTCGGCGAACTGCATAAGATCGGCGGGCTGAAAGAAGTCCGCGGCCGCGGACTGATGATCGGCATCGAACTCGACGGCTCCGGGTCGGAGTTCCGCAAACGGCTGCTCTTCGAAAAACACATCTTCACGGGCGGCGCCGGCGCCTCGACCGTGCGGCTGCTGCCCGCGCTCTGCCTGACACGCGAACTGGCCGACCGCTTCCTCAACGCATTCAAAGAACTCGTACGATGAAAAAATTTACCTGCGTAGCAGACATCGGCGACCTGCCGACAGCCGTCGCCGAAGCCATGGAGATCAAACGCGACCGGTTCCAGTTCACGGGGCTCGGCCGCAACAAAACCCTGCTGATGCTGTTCTTCAATTCGCCGGGTAAGAACCCGCTGCTGAATTTCGGGCTGGGATTGTGGGACACCTATAATAACCTCACGGGTATCCTCTCCGACGTGTTGTCATATATCCGTCTGTTCGCCATCGGCCTCTCGGGCGGTATCCTCGCCACGGTGTTCAATGCGCTTGCCGCCGGGTTCGTGCCTGAAGGTTCGGGCATCGTCGTGCGGCTGCTGATCATGATCCCGATCCTGCTGATCGGCCACGGCATCAACCTCTTCATGTCGACCATTTCGTCGTTCGTGCACCCGATGCGTCTGACGTTCGTCGAGTTCTACAAAAACGCGGGCTTCGAAATGTCGATGCGTTCGTTCGAGCCCTTGCAGAAAATAGATAATTCGGAAAACAAATAACAACTAAAACAAATTAAAATTATGGAATCAACAACTGCAATTATTTTGGGCTATCTCGGCGTAGCGCTGATGGTAGGCCTTTCGGGCGTAGCGAGCTGTATCGGTACTTCGATCGCCGGTATGGCATCGGTAGGCGCCATGAAGAAAAACGGAGGGGCTTTCGGTAGCTACATGATCCTGTCGGCTATCCCCGGTTCGCAGGGCCTTTACGGTTTCGTGGGCTACTTCATCATCAAAGGGTTCCTTACGGATTCGATGACGTTGTTGCAGGGGGCCGCCATCTTCGGCGCCGGTCTGCTGACGGGTCTGGTCTGCCTCGCTTCGTCATACTACCAGTCGAAGGTGTGTGCCAACGGTATCGCCGCAATCGGCAACGGCCACGACGTGATGGGTAAGACGCTTATCCTCGCCGCATTCCCCGAGCTGTACGCCATCCTTACGGTGGCTGCCGTGTTCCTGATCGCGGGCGCGATCTAAACGGCCGTCGTGGCAAATCGCTCCGCAGGGCGGGACATTCCGGTGTCCCGCCCTGCTTTTTTCAGGGGTGTGGCTTGAATTGTACTTATATTGCATGAATTGATACTTGCCGAAACCCGGAAATGTGTAATTTTGCATGACTCGAAAATTCCGGATGAGTGTTTTTCCGTCGGGATGGGACAGTTACAAGTTTTTAAGTGGTATAATTAGGGATTCAGGCCCGGCTGCATCAGTAGCCGGGCTTGAGTTTGTTGGTGGGTTGACCGAAGGGAACGCCGTCTCCGGTCGGGCAGAGATTCCGGCATTGCCGGTAACATTGCCTATGCCTTTTCCTGTGGCTCTTCAGGCAGTTCGTCGACCTCCTGTTTGATCTGGGAGAGCTTCTCCTTGCGGTATACCTTGGGGGTGCAGCCGTATTTGGCGGCAAAGCACTTGAAGAACGTGCCCCGGTTGACGAACCCCGCCTTGTAGATGATCTCGTCGATGGAGAGCTTGGTCGAGGTGAGCAGCTGCTCGGCCTTGGCCAGCCGGTACTCCTTGATGATGGTGGTCGGGGTCTGGTTCAGGATGCCTTCCAGGCGGCGGTAGAGGTTGCGGATGCTGACACCCATCTCGTCGGCGATGAATTTCGTAGAGATTTCCGTGTTGGAAATGTTGTCGTTGATGATCTTCAGCATCTTGTCGATGAATTCCTTGTCGTCCTGGTGGAGCATCTTGCCGTCGGAGAGTTCGAAGGCGCTGATCGACGATTTGTAATAGTCCTTGAGCGAGCGGTTGCGTTTGAGCAGCTGCTCGGTCACGGCCTTCAGGTATTCGACGTTGAAGGGCAGCGTCAGGCAGATGTCGGCGCCGGATTCTACGCCTTTGATGCGTTCGTCGACCTGCTGTGCCGTCGAGAGCAGAATCACCGGGATATGCGAGGTCAGCTTGCCCTCCTTAATGAACTTGATGAGCGACAGGCAGTCCGATTTCTCCGAGAGCGCATCGCAGATGATGATGTCGGGGTGCATCTGTTTGAGCAGTTCGATCATCGCGTTCAGGCCGTCGGGCATTTTGATATTGTAATCCGGGGCGAACAGCTCAGCCACGAAATTCATGATCTCCGAATCGTCGTTGACCACGAACATCGTCCGGCGGTTCTTGTCGAACGTGAATTCGCGTTGCGTGACGGTCGGCAGCGGCAGCCCGTAGTTCGTGTCGATCGGCACGATGTTGTCGTTCACGGACGTGTTCTCGGCGGTTACTTTCAGCCGCGGCAGCCGCACGGTGAACGTCGTCTGGGCATTGGGGGTGCTTTCGACCGTGATCTGGCCGTGCATGCGGGTCACGATGCTGTGGCAGATCGCCAGCCGCAGGTCGCCCTGGAACGAAAGCCCCCGTTCGCTCTTGCGCTCGAAATAATCCAGCACGCGGTAACGGTCGAAAATGGCCTCGATGTCGTCGAGGTTGACCCCGATGCTGTCGTTCGCGGCCGATATGAACAGTTCCCCGTCGTCGTTGCGGATCGTCAGGTTCACCGAACCGTTGTAAGGTGTGTGCTTGAATGCGTTGGACAACAATGTGTTGAGGATCGTCGAAAGTCCTTCTCGGTCGCTCGGCCATGCCAGGTTGCGCTCGATGTCCAGCTTGCAGTGGATGCTGTTCTGCTCGGAGTATTCGCCGAAGGTCTCGGCGATTCCCTGGGCGATTTCGGCCACGGGTACCAGCTCGATGTTTTCATTCTCATCGTTTTGCGAGGTGCGGATGCCGCGGAACTCGTGGAGCATGTAGATCAGGTCGTGGAGCTTCGACACGTTCTGCCGGATGGTCTGTGCGTATTTGAGGATATAGGAGTCCGATTTACGGTAGGTAATGATCTGCTGGCAGGGCCCCGAGATCATCGTCAGCGGCATGGACAACTCCTGTGTGATGTTCGAGAAAAATCGCATTTTCGATTCGTAGACCTCCTCTTTGCGCCGGCTTTCGAGGCGTTGCAGTTGTTCGGCCTTGCGTTGCCGGTAGCGGAGCAGGTAATAGCGCAGGGTCATGGTGACGGCGGCCAGCGCCAGCAGCATGTAGAGCAGCTTTGCCAGAAATGTGGCGTACCAGGCCGGTTTGAGGCGTATTTCCAGTGAGTAGACTGGACTTGTGGCCCCGGTGATGTTGTTGCGGTAGCGCACGTCGAGCCGGTAGGTGCCGGGCGGCAGGTCGGCGAAGGACAGCTTCGACGAAGTGCTCGTCCATTGGTCGCTGAACCCGTCCAGCCGCGTGTAATAGGTGTAGTTGCTGCCGTTGACGTAGTCGAGTGCCGATACCGTGATCTCGTAAATGCGCTGTCCGTGCCGCAGCGTCAGCACGCCCTTGTCAGAGAGCAGGTTGCCGATGTTGTGCACTCCGTCGTTGAGGCGCACGTCGCGGAAGAGGATCGGCGGGTTGAACGACTGTTCCTCGAAGCCGGTCTGTTCGACGGTAACCAGCCCGTTGATGCCGCCGAAGAAGAGCAGCCCTGTCTGCGGATCGGTGAAGTAGGCCCCGTCGCTGTATTCGATGGTATTCAGGCCGTAGGAGTATCCGTAGGTCACTACGTTACCCGTGTGGGGTGTATACTGCACCAGTCCGCGGTTGGTGCTCAGCCAGAGGTCGCCCTTGCGGTCGTCGAGGATGCCGTGCACGGTGTTGGTGATGCCCGGGATGAGCGTCGTGTCGCGTGCGACCTGTATCAGTCCGCCGCTCGTGCCGAACCAGAGGCTCTTGTCCTGGGTCTGGTGGATCGTGAAGATGTCGTTGACGATGGCGCTGCGGTTGTGGTCGAATTTGGCGATCTGGTGCGTATTCGTATGCGTGTTGTAGCGTACGGCCCCGCCTCCGCGGTTGCCGAACCACATGATCGAATCGTTCTGCTCGTAGAGGGCGAAGAAGAATTTTTTGACCTCCAGTTCCTCGTTGAAGTGGAGCCGCTTGACCTCGCGGATTTCAGGATGGGTCTGCGATCCGCCGAGCGTGATGCGGAATATACCGCAGCCTACCGAAGCCACCCACAGGGTGTCCGGCGCCGTCTCGCGCAGCGTGTGGATGAACCGCATCTCCTCGGGGACGCCGAGGCGGTGGATCCTTCGGTCGGCATAGGAGTAGTAGTTCAGCCCGTCGCCGTCGGTGCCGATCCACAGCAGGTTGCGGCTGCTTGCGGCGAAAGTGTAGACCGAGTTGTCCAGCAGATCGCTGTTGGCCGTGGTTTTCTGTTCGACATGGGCTGCGTCGAAGGTCTTTCTGTCGTAGAAGTTGGGGATGCGCAATAATCCTTCTCCCTTGGTGCCCACCCACAGGCTGCGTTCGTGGTCGACGTAGAGCGCACGCACGGGCTTCGAAAGGTTGTAGGGCAGGTCGTTGAAGGTGATCGAGCGGAAAGCCACCGCATTGCGCGTGTACTGGTAAAGCCCCTGCCCGTCGGTGCCGATCCATACGATCTCCTGCCGGGCATCGCGCAGCAGCGTCATGGCGCCGCAGGTGATGTTGATGTGCTCCGTGACGTATTTTACGCTGTTTTGGGGGGTGGTTTTCAGACGGACGACGCCGTTGGTGTTGAACGACACGAGGTAATCGTCTCCGTCGCTGATGATGCGGGACACCTGTCCCATGGCGGCCAGCTCCTCGCGCATATCTTTTATATATATGATCTGACGGCTTTTGATGTCGAACTCGTAGAACACTTTGTTCCGGTCGATGAAATAAACCCTGTTCCCTTCGCGGAATGCGAATTCCGGGAGCGAAGGCAGGGCTATCTGCTGTGTTTCGCCGAATCGGATGTCCCCCTGCCCGTCGGCGGGAATTTTCACCGGCATACAGAAAATACCCTTGCGTGAAAAGCTCCACAGGTTGCCCTCGTCGTCGAGCACCATCTCCAGAATGTCGGCATACCGCCCTTGCTGCATCGGCCTTGTGGGGGCGAATTCATGGCGCGTGCGGTCGTAGTAGCTGAATTTGTTGTCCTGTGTGATGACGATCACCTCGTCGCTGCTGCGGGTGACGACCCGGTACATACCCTGGAAACAGGTGTGCGGTTCGACGTGCTTGCTGTCCGGATCGAACAGGTCGAGCCCGTAGTTCGTGCGTATCCAGAAAAGCGAGTCCGTCGTCACGGCGATCTCCTCGATGAGGTTGCCCGACAGTGGGGTATATTCGCCCCAGTCGTTCGGGAAGAGGCGCATGCGTTCGCCGTCCCACATGTTCAGCCCGTCGCACGAACCGACCCAGATGAACCCGTGTTTATCCTGTGCCAGCGAGAGGATGGCATTGTTCGATATACCTTCGCGGCTCGATATCTGCCGCAGGTTGCTGGCTTGTGCCGCTGTGCTGCACAGCAGGTGTATACAGACCAGGTAGATTATTCGTTTCATGGAGGGTTGCGGTTTGTGGAAATTTTATGTTGGTTGTGCAAATTTATGCAATTTTTTTCGTAAAAACAGACTAACCATTGTCATTTTGGGCATGAAAACAGACATATTTCGTATCTTTGTCCCCGGGAAATCCCCTCTGGAGCCTCTGTTTCGGCGGTGGCCGGTGGTAAAAAACGGAATATTTTGTGTTTGGCACGGATGTGTACTATTTCTTCATGGATACGGACTGCCGATCATTCCGGGTTTCCTAATTTTGTTAGCGGAAAACCTAAAAACCTTATTGCCCTATGAAAAAAATCGTACTCCTGTCGCTGTCTGTTTTCGCGGCGTTTTCTCTCTCTGCCCAGCAACCCCGCGACTGGGCGCAGTACGGGCGTTACGAACGGCAGAATGCCGCCCTGGCGGGTGAACCCGTCGAAGTGGTCTTCATGGGCAATTCCATTACGGATAACTGGATCGGGGCCGATCCCGACTTCTTCGCCCGCAACGGCTTCGTCGACCGGGGTATCAGCGGCCAGACGACCGCCGAGATGCTCGCGCGTTTCCGCCGCGACGTCATCGACCTGAACCCGAAGGCCGTGGTGATCCTTGCCGGTATCAACGACATCGCTCAGAACAACGGCGCCATCAAACTCGAAAACGTCTTCGGCAACATCGTCTCGATGTGCGAACTGGCCAAATTCAACGGAATCCGCGTGGTGCTCTGCTCGGTGCTGCCCTGCGACCGGTTTTCGTGGCGTCCCGAGATCAAACCTGCGGCAGCCGTCGCGGAGCTCAATACGATGCTCAGACAGTACGCCGCCGAACATAAGATCCCCTATGTGGATTACCATGCGGCGCTGGACAACGGCTCCGGCGGCCTGGACGCCCGGATCTCCCGGGACGGCTGCCATCCGACCCTGTACGGCTACACGCTCATGGAGCCGATGGTCGTCGAGGGGATCAACAAGGCCCTCCGTACGAAGCAGGCGCGGTATACCACCCCGATACCCAACGAATAACCGATAACAGATAATGAAGAAAACACTCCTCCTCACCGCTGCGGCAGTTGCCGCATGTGCTTTTGCCGCCTGTGACCGGACGTCGCCGAGCCAGGCCCGCAACCTCGAGCGTGCCAAGGCTACGCTCGATTCGGTCTATGCCTCGTATGGCGTCGCCGACCGCTGCCTCTTGCGCGAAAACTATCCGTTCAATGCCGATTACAAAGCGGGTTATCTCGCCTCCGAAGACCAGGCGCGTCCGAATCCCTATTCCTACCTGTGGCCCTTCTCGGGAACGCTCTCGGCTGTAAATACGATCCTCGAGGAGGATGCCTCCTATCGCAGCGTGCTCGACGGCCGTGTGCTGCCGGGGTTGGCCGAGTACCTCGACACGACGCGGATGCCGGCGGCTTATGCCTCCTATATCAATACGGCTCCGGCGTCGGATCGTTTCTACGACGACAACGTGTGGCTGGGCATCGACTTCTGCGATATCTACGAGGCTACGGGCGACAAGAAATACCTCGCCCAGGCCGAGATGATCTGGAAATTCATCGAGAGCGGCACGGACGACGTGCTGGGCGGTGGTATCTACTGGTGCGAACAGAAGAAACATTCGAAGAATACCTGCTCCAATGCTCCGGGAACGGTTTATGCGCTGAAACTCTATGCCGCGACGGGCGACGGCCGCTACCTCGAGCAGGGCAAAGGGCTCTATGCCTGGACAAAGGAGCACCTGCTCGACACCGGGGACGGGCTCTATTTCGATAACGTGTCGCTCGACGGCAATATCGGCCGTGCGAAGTTTGCCTACAACAGCGGCCAGATGGTACAGGCGGGGGCGCTGCTTTACAAGGCTACGGGCGATGAAAGCTACCTGAAAGACGCGCAGCGCACGGCCGCCGCATGCTACGACTATTTCTTCGAGGAATTCACGCCCGCGGACGGTGAGGCATTCCGCATCATCCGTAAGGGCAACGTGTGGTTCTCGGCCGTGATGGTGCGCGGGCTCGTCGAACTCTATGGCATCGACGGCAATGCCGCCTATGTCGATGCCGTGCAGCGCAGTCTGGACTATGCCTGGGATCATGCGCGCGACGGGCGCGGGCTGTTCGAAACCGATTTTACGGGCGCGGACAAACAGGCTGAGAAGTGGTTGCTCACGCAGGGTGCCATGGCCGAGATGTACGGCCGCATGTCCGGCGTCGGACTGAAATAAACCGCACAAAACCTGCAACCTGATGAAACGAAAAATCTTCTTCATACTATTGGCCGCGGTATTCGCCGCGGGGATCGCCTTTGCGGAAAAGTTGCCCGTGGCAAAGGCTTTCCGCCCCGAAAAAGAGTTGTATAAAACATTCGCTAATCCCGACGCGCGCCATCGTCCCTATGTGCGCTGGTGGTGGAACGGCGCCCGTGTGAACGAGCAGGAGATCCTGCGCGAGCTGGACGTGATGCACAAGGCCGGGATCGGCGGCGTGGAGATCAACACCATCCAGTTCCCCGACCAGACCGCCGATACGGTAGGCTGTGCCGCGCTGACATGGCTGAGCGACGAGTGGATCCGCATGGTCAACGTGGCTGCCGACGGCTGCCGTGAGCGCGGCATGGTCTGCGACATCATCGTCGGCTCGGGCTGGCCCTTCGGCGCCGAATACCTTGCGCCCGAGGAGCAGGTGCAGATGCTCTATCCCGTTACGGTCGATGTCAAGGGCGGCCGGTTTACCATCGGCCGCGACGAGGTGCTGGGCATGGCCAACGCCCAAGTGGCCAATCCCCGCAGCAACCCGACCAAGGAGCTTCTGTTCATCCGCCTGATGCCCAAGCATGTCGCCCATTTCACCGAGGGCGTTTCGTACGACGAACAGGCCGGCAATGATACCATCACGGTCGATGTCCCCGAGGGCGAACATGTCCTCTACTTTTTCGTGAAGCTGAACGGCTATTCGCGTGTTATCTTGGGGGCTCCGGGCGCCAGCGGGCCCGTGGTGAACCACCTCGACGGTAAGGCCGTGGAGCGTTACCTCGATAAATTTTCCGATGCGATGCATTTCACCCGCGGCAAACTCAAGGGGGAAATCCGCGCGGCGTTCTGCGACAGTTTCGAGCTGGAAGGCAACAACTGGACGCCCGGCATGTTCGCCGAGTTCGAGAAGCGTATGGGTTACTCGCTCTATCCGTTCCTGCCCTATGTGTTCCAGCGTACCGGAGCCATGGGCGAACCCGTCCGTGAGGCTTACGGCTGCAGTTTCTCGCCCGAAGTGACGCGCGACGTGATCGAGCGTGTCCGCCACGATTTCTGGCACGTGCAGATGCAGCTCTTCAAGGAGAACTTCATCGACGTATACAATGCGTGGTGCCATCGCAACGGGCTCAAGTCGCGCATCCAGGCCTACGGCCACCAGCTCCATCCCATCGAAACGTCGATGTATCTCGACATCCCCGAATGCGAATCGTGGATACACGACGGTATCGGCCGGGTGATGGAGCCCAACCAGTACCTTTCGGGACGCGGTTACAGCATGGTCAACAAGTTCGTCGCTTCGGGGGCGTTTCTGGCCAACCGCAACATCGTGAGCTGCGAAGAACAGACCAACGTGGGCAATATCTTCCAGACCACGCTCGAGGAGGTCAAGGTGACGGGCGACCGCAGCAACCTTTCGGGCGTGAACCACTCGGTGCTCCACGGCTTCAATTACAGCCCCCGCCAGAAGGATTTCTTCGGCTGGATACAGTTCGGTACTTATTTCAACGAGAACAATACGTGGTGGCCTTATGTGCGTCCGTGGATGGATTACAAGGCGCGTGTCTCCGCCCTTTTGCAGAACAGCGTCTATCAGGCCGACATCGCCATCCTGCCGCCGCTCGAAGACCTCTGGTCGATCCACGGCATGCAGCGTGACCCCTATCCTGGCGTC
>OMGA01000549.1_pt1 | contig 15720 bp, 23 predicted proteins | sample 1674211 | NCBI WGS metagenome assembly OMGA01 (sample SAMEA103958152, study PRJEB25191) | human gut metagenome | biome: human-associated habitat [ENVO:00009003]; feature: intestine environment [ENVO:2100002]; material: feces | place: Germany | collected 2013/2015
CCGCACAACGCGCGGGCTGGTATTCATCGAAAGCCGCTATCTTTCGCCCGTTGCTGACGTGCTGGAGCTTTACGAACGCCGCACGGCGGAGGGAGCGCCCTACATCGTCGCGAAGGCGGGCTTCCTGCTTCAAGCGGTGATTATGCCTTATGACGTTATCAATCAGCAGTTCGTGGAGAGCTTGCAGAGCTTAACGCGGGAATGCGAATTTTCCCTTTCTGAAAAGGAACGCAGGGAACGCGAAGCCCGCGACCGCTTCACATTCACAGAGCCGGAACAATGTTCCTTGAACGTCGATCCGGACACGGGCGAGGTTGTCGAGGAAAGCGAGGTGGCGGACGAATGAACGCGGCGCTTCTATCCTCTAAAAATATGTGCTGGTGTACGCCGCAAGACTTCTTCGACAAGCTGAACGCCGAATTCGGCTTCGTGCTTGATCCGGCGGCGACCGACAAGACGGCGAAATGCTCTTTGTATTACACACCGGAAACGGACGGGCTTTCGCAAAGCTGGGATCGCGGCGGCGCGGTTTTCTGCAATCCGCCTTACGGACGCGAGATCGGCAAGTGGGTTCAAAAGGCTTTCGAGGAAGCGCGGGGGGGGTATCCGATTGTTTTACTTATCCCAGCGCGGACAGACACAGCATATTTTCACGATTACATTTACGGGAAAGCGGAAATCCGCTTCGTGCGCGGGCGGCTACGGTTCACGGACGACGACGGGAACGCCGCCGATCCCGCGCCCTTCCCTTCTATGGTAGTTATCTATAACGGGGAGCGGGTGAAGGAATGAGTGATAAAAAGAAATGCCCGTTTTGCGAAGCGATCGCGCTTCAACGGTTCATTGAAGAACGCCATAGCAAGCCCGCAGGGTTCGGAATGGCTTTATCCGCCGCGCTTATTTCCTACGCAGTAGTAAACGGGCGCAAATGCGGACGGACAACGGATTACATGAAGGACGGCAAGGGCTACCCGCTCAATTATTGCCCTTCGTGCGGAAAGCGGGTGAAGAATGAATAACCGACAGGAAAAGCCGCCCTTGAAGTGCTTGCTGGGCATTGATCCGGAGAAGGCGCAGAAATGCAAGCCTTCGGAATGCGCTTCTTGCGGCCGGGAAGCGGCAGAAGCCGCGCGGCGGCGGGAGTACGCGAAGGAACACGGCTTGACGCTATGCGCTGACGGCTTCCGGCGGCTGATTATTAAGAAGGAGAACGACATGGCGACACCATACAAGGAATGCCCGTATTGCGGCGCACATCTTGACAGCGGCGAAAAATGCGATTGCCGCGCGGCGGAAGCTGACGGCAACGCCGAAAAAGAATTGAAAGAGAGGGCAAAGGACAATGACAATTAACGAGTTCGCGGCAGAGGTTCACAAGAACGCCGTTGACCACGGCTGGTGGGAAGGCGAAAGAACGTTTCCGGAGATCGTGGCGCTTATTCATTCGGAGGTATCCGAAGCGCTGGAGGAATACCGCGACGGGAAACCGCTTCTTTATTTCCCGTGCAATGCTGGCGGGGTATGTTGCGAAGAAGACGGAAGCGCGCATTGCGGAAGCCGCCCTTACGATCCGGAAAATCCGAACGCCCGTTGTTCCGCGCAGAGCAAAAAGCCCGAAGGGATCGCGGCGGAGCTTGCCGACGTGATTATTCGCGCTCTTGATTATTGCGCGTATGCCGGAATTGACATTGAAAACGTGCTGGAGGTAAAGCACGAATACAACAAAAGCCGCCCGTATCGACACGGCGGCAAGAAGTGTTAATCATGGCGGAGCGGGTGAACCACCCGCCGCATTACAAAGCGGGCTTCAAGGTATCGAAGCCTTTTGCACAGCGAACGCGATCAAGTATTTGTGGCGCTGGAAGCTGAAAAACGGTGAAGAGGACTTGCAAAAGGCGGTTTGGTATATCAACAGACTTATTCAACGAGCGGGCGCAGACAGCGCCGCAGGAAAGGAGCTATTAAATATGAAAGAGAACAAACACGGCTTCGAGCCGAAACAGGAATTCACGATGGGCGGGATCGCTTGGACGGTCATTCAGACGGGCGCGGATTGGGTGAAGTGCATTGCTTCCGATTGCGTCGAGGAACGCGCCTTCGATGAAGGGAACAAGAACGACTTTGCCGCTTCTTCCCTTCGCGCCTATCTGAACGGCGAATTCTTGCGCCGTCTGATTAAGGCGGGCGCGCCGGAAGAAATGTTCGAGTATTTCAACATCGACTTGACCGCCGACGACGGCTTGAAGAATTACGGCGGCGATCGCGTCCGGATCGGGCTTATCACTTGCGAGGAATACCGCCTTTTGCGCGGCAACATTCCGGCGCTTCCGGATCGTTGGTGGTGGACGGCTACACCGGACAGCCCGATAAATTCTTTCGTCCGCTGCGTCATTTCGGACGGCTCTTTGGACTACTACAACGCGTGCTACGGCCACGGTGGCGTTCGCCCGCTTTGCAATCTCAAATCTGAAATCTTGGTATCGTACTTAAACGGCGAGAACGCAGAGGAACAGAAGAAGCGCGCCGAAGCCGTCGATATGATGAAGCATATTGCCGCCGCGTGGGACATCGACGCGGAAGAGGTTTTCGGGAGGGCTGACGAATGACAATGTATCAATTCATGGTGAACGCCTTTTATATGCTTTGCGGCGTTGCTTGCGTCGCCGCTTCCGTTGTGATCGTCTACATCGTTTTGAATGTGCTTTTCAGAGCGCTTCGGAGGGGCGGCGGGAACAATGGCAGATATTAAGATCGACGAAGAATTGCTTTTGCGCGCAGGGCTGGGGATCGGCTACGCGTTCGCGCCATTCTTTCGGGGCATTTTAGAAGGCGTTGAAGATTACACGATCGAACAGGCGGCGCGGGAAATGCAGGAAGAACACGACGCGCAGGAAGCCGAAGAAGGCTTGAAACGTCCGGTTGAAAAAACGCTGATCGGCGATTGCCGGAAGTGCTGGTGCGATCAATGCGCGAAGCTGGAACAATGCGTTCACTTGCGCGAAGGCGCGCTTCCGGACGGGGTACGCCCGTTCCCTTGCGTCGGGTGCGCGGACGGAATGCGCTTCAAGCCTTGTGAAGAAGAACGGTGCGCCGACTTCGAGCAGGGCGCAGGATTTAATAACGGCTGACAAAACAAAAAAAGAGAACGTCCGGTTGCGACGTTCCGGACGTTCTCTTTTCCTCTTACATAGCTGTAAAAGGAGCTATTCAATACTGAAATTATAGCATTTTACGGCGCTTTTGTCAAGGAAGGGCGGCGGGATTATGCAGAGGGTTAAAAGACGTATTTTTTCGGGCGTTGTATGTGAACAAGAGGTTTACACCGTATCCGATCGAGCGAACATCAAGAAAGCTGAACCGCGACCGCGCTTCAAGGACGACGAAGAGCGCGCGCAACACCGGATCGGCATATCAAAACGGAAACACCAGCGGCTGGTTAATGAAAACTTTTCGCCGCTTTCCTTATATAGTACGCTGACGTTCGACGACGACAGCGAAGTTCATACATTCAGCGAAGCGCGCAGAATACGCGACAATTACTTCCGGCGGCTTCAAAGGGCTTGTCCCGACGCGAAGATCATTATTTACATGGGGCGCGGCAAGTCTACGAACCGAATTCATTTTCACATGATTTCGGACGGAATACCGGAAGAAACGATCAGCGGCAAGTGGAACGACGGATCAGTAATCCATATTCGGCACTTGCGCGAACACAATTATTATAACGGCGTTGACTACGGGCAGGATTACACGGGGCTTGCGGATTACCTCTTCAACCGTTGGAAGGCGACGCGCAATCTTCGCCAGCCGGAGAAGGAAGCGCCGACGCTTGCACTTCGGACGTATACGGAAAAGAAAGCACCGATCGCGCCGAAGGGTTACAAGCTGGTGGAAGCCCGCGCGACAAAGTGGGGCTACATATATTATAAATATGTACGCGAACCGGAGAAACCGAAACGCCGGAAGAAACGCGAATAGCGGGAACGCCCGAAGGGGCGCAATAAAAAGCCTTGTAAATGTGTAAAGTTTTAGCGCAAAGGAGCGATTTTTGAAAAATGAGCAGAACCGAAGCCGATGAGCAGAAAGCGGTGATCCAGTGGTGCATCCTGATGGAGGGGCGCTGGCCGGAACTGGAGTACATCTACCATGTACCAAATGGCGGCAGCCGCAACGCCAGGGAGGCGGCAAATCTCAAAGCCCAGGGAGTCAAGCCGGGAGTGCCGGATCTGGAGCTGCCAGTGGCAAGGGGAGCATACACCGGACTGCACATCGAGCTCAAGCACGGCAAGAATACCGTCTCACCGGAACAGAAGCGTTGGCTCAGGACCCTCAAGAAGATGGGCCGCTGCGCGGTGGTCTGTTACGAGGCAGAGGCGGCGATCAAGACCATACAAGAATACCTGTGTCTCTGGCAGGGAGAGCGCCTGCAGTGCGACACAGGGAAAGAATATCCGATTATCAGATAAGGAGCGAAAAATCATGACAGAAGGAAAACTGCAGAAGATCATTGATTTGAGAAAAGCGATTACAATTTGTGAGTGCGTTATAGGGGATCTCCAAGAAGGCGTGTGGGTATTGATTAGAACCCCAAACACGGAAGAGGAGATGCCGGACCCGCTGCGGATGGACTTGGAGGATTTTTTGAACAGACAGCTCATCAAGTACAAAGAAGAATTTCAGAGAATGTAAGGGGAGGGGTGGCGGGATGAAGGTTAGAATTAAAGTTATGCCCCACAAGGTAGGAGACGGAGGTGTCCTCTGTTATCCGATGGAAAGCAATATACCAGTGCCGAAAGATAGCGGTTGGAAGTTGGTAAAATGTCCGATTTGTGGGGAAGGGTGCTGGGAAACACCAACGGCAAGGAAAGCAATGGCAGCGGAACCAAAGCTTCAATATGCATGTACAATGTGCGCGCTGAAAGGCGGTCGATAAAATGATAAAGTGGGAGAAAATTAAAAAACTGCTCTTCCCCAGGGAGGAAATCCAGACAAACCGGCCTGAATTTAGGGAAGAAATCAGAGCGGTTTCAGCTGGGAATATACGAGACTACGAGCAGCAGGTCAATGAATTGCTGGAAACAGGAAAATACAGGCTGGCAACGGTGGGGCACCATTATCAGCCTATGATGGACACAGGGATATTCCATGCCACGTCAGAAATCTGGTATGCAATCTTGATCCGTACAAGATGGGAGGAAAAATAAGCAAGAAAGAGAATGTTGGAAAATGGAAGAGACTTTATTTAGAAATATCACTTTTGTCAAATATAGATTTTAGCGAAAGAGTTCGTCGCTTGATAGGGTCAACTTTTAATCCATATAGCACTTTGGAAGAAATAAGCAATGCAAGTTTGGTAAAAGAGCTATTAGCCGGAGGAATAGAAGAAAAAGCAATTTTGAGAATTTTAGAAGATCCGAACAGAGATCTTGTACTCGTTGGATTAAAACTGATGTTTTAGGGGGATAAACAATGACCGACAAAGAACTGAAACGGCGCGCGCTGCTGGGAGATCGGGAAGCACAGCAGGAGTGTACAAGGAGCGAAATTGTATTGCCATGTCCAAAATGCGGCAAGGGGAAAATTATATATTGGGACAAGAAAATGAAATGGTATAGCTGCTGGGATTGTGGCTTAAAATCAAGCCCCAAGAAATCGTTTGAGGAAGCATTAAGTAATTGGAACACCCGCCCAGCCCCACCGGTTGGGAGGTGCAGAGATTGTAAATTTTATACAGCTCTGGGCCATTGTCAGGTACACTCACAGGTGGCAGATGAGTGTGGCCCGGGAATAACAGTAGAAATGCTGCCCGACGATTTTTGCTCTTATTTTACACCAAAGGAGGAATCACCATGCCCACCAAAATCAAAGTAGGCGGCTGCCAGCTGGGAGACTGCAAGCGGCGCAAGGGGGACTATTGCTGTGCCGAGTGCGGGAACAGATCCCGCTGCCGGGACGCCTGCCAAAACAACCCGCAGAAGTGCGGGTGCTATATCCAATACAGCAAGGGGGAAAAGTAAGATGGCAAGATGTGCAAAATGTGGTAAACAGGTAGTAGCGGGGGTCGTGCTTTGCAACCAGTGCTATGAGGGAACGGGATCGGCGTCCGCTACCGAAGAAGAGCTGCAGAAACTTGCGGATGAGCTGGACAAATGTGCAGGACAGGCCGCGACCGATCTTTGGAAGCTCCCCGCAACGCTGCCCGATACCTGCGCCAAGGCTGCGGCCGCAATCAGGCAGCTGCTGACCCGCGCGCAGGAAGCCGAGCGACAGCGCGACGCCGCAGTAGCGGACCTGAAGGATATCGGGCAGTGTGCGCATTGCATCCACGATAAGCCGTTTGGGTATGATGATGAGACGTGCGTAAAATGCACCCGCGGGAATCACTGGGAGTGGAAGGGGGCGGAGTCGAATGTCGAATAAAAATCTCCGCCGCCTGTCGCTCCTGGTCACGTCCCAGACGGCCTACAACCTGCAGCGGCTTGCGCAGATGGCAGGATATCGGGAGATTGGGCGGGTGGTAGACAAGCTGGTGCGGGAGAAGATGATTGACCTGAAGGGGAGTGATAGCGTTGACAAACCAAGAAAAAATTAAATGGCTGAGCCGCTACAGGATTCTGAGCAGAAAGGTGGATGACCTTACAGAGGAGCTGTAGCAGTGGCGGACAAGAGCCACTAAAATTACCCCAACACTGAGTCAGGAGCTACGAGGTGCGGGAAACGGAGATAAATTACAGAGCAGCGTTGTCAAGATATGTGAGTTGGAGGAAGAACTGGATCAGAAAATCAGAGAACTTTTATCCCAAAGAAAGGAAATTGTAGCGGTTCTAGATAGTCTATCAGACGATAACCTGCGGCAGCTGATGCGGTATCGGTACATAAAGGGCATGACCTGGGATGAGATTGCAGAGAAAATGTATTACAGTAGGCCGCAGGTTGTTAGGCTTCATGGGAGAGCATTGAATAAAATTGAGCTATAAACCAAAAGATGATACGAAATGATACACTCATCTGTGATATACTGTAAACTGAGGAAAGTGGGAACCGCAGGATAACACCAACGCAGATCGCCTCCTTTTCATGAATTGAACTCCTTTATTTGCACAAAAGCCGCCTGGACCGTAAGGACCAAGCGGCTTTTGTGTGCCCTATTTTGCGGAAGGGGATCGGCTTTCAAGATATTGCGTGATCGCCCGGCGGATAAACTCCGCCTTGCTGATACCGTCGGCCTTGATAGCTTCTTCCCATTGGGCAACAAGATCTTTCTGCAGGCGCACAGCGATTTGAGAATAGGCTTTGTCCAAATATCGCTGCTTGACCTGAGTGGATGTTTTTCCCATAAAGCACCTCCTAGAAGATGGAACGAATCATAAAGTACAGGGCAAATAAAAGTCCTGCAAGAGTCAGTAATTCAATTACAAGTTTAAAAATATCTTTTTTCATGGTTGCAATTTGGAAAGCGGTTTGGTATACTTAGGTTAAGGGAAGGGGCTTGCGCCCCAACCCTTAACGGAAAAGTTTGATAAGAATTAAAATCCAGCCGACCAAGCTGATGATTCTTATCGTGAGCTCTTCGAGTTGTGCCACCAACTTGATGAGCTCTTTTATTTTGCTTTCCACTTTGTTCACCTCCCTTCATTGCTTATATTATATCATACTGATAGCAGTATGTCAATAGCTTTTTGATAAAAAAGAATTTTTTTAATAAAAGCCGCTTGCCTGAAAGGACAAGCGGCTTTTGTGTTGGCTATTTTGTCTTGAGTCGGATGATGATCTGGTGTTTTTCCGGGTCAATTATTTTTTCGACTGGTAAGGGAACCCCCTCGGCGTCCAGAAAACCGCAGGAACGAACTTCTGCACTGCCGAGGTTGACAGAATAGCTGGTGATGTGTCCATGGCCCCCTTTTTTGGGAGAAAGTTTAATGTCTTTAGTCTCCATGATGAATAGCCTCCCAGACGTCCCAGAAAATGACGATTGCCGCCAGGATGATGGCAAGCCAGGTGACCCAGGAAAAGCCTTTTTGGATTCCCAAAATCACATTGGCCATCGTCAGCAAATACAGCGGGACATTTTTAAAATACTTCTTGTACATTGTTTGCGGATGGGTTATAATTTAATTAGAGAGGGGAGCGAGCGGTGAACCCGCTCCCCTTTCGGTTAGCCCTTAAGCACTGTGTAGATGACTGAAACGATTCCGGTAATCAGGGAGACGATTTGAAGGAATTTTTTCAGCTTTTTAACAAAGCGCTTTCGGGCTTTTTTCTTTTTCTTCTTGCCCATCCGTTTCACCTCCTTTCCTTTGATTATATTATATCATAGCGTAACGCTATTGTCAATGGTTTTTGAAAGAAAAATCGCATGATTAAGCGATTTTTTTAAATTTTCAGCCGGATTTCCAAACGAGAAAGCCGGCTTTTTCATGCCGTTTTTCATATGAATGCAGAGTACTTCGCAGTAGCGAAAAAGAGAATTTTATAGAAAAAAATAATAAAGCGTTGAGAGAGGTGGTGAGATGCCCAGAGCACCAAATGAGAAGGTAAAACAGGCTCAGAAAATGTACCGAAAGGGAATGAAGCTGATTGAAATAGCACAGCAGCTGGAGCTACCTGCTGGCACCGTGCGGAGGTGGAAAAACACTTACCAATGGGATTCCGAACGTTCGGAAAAGAAAGCGAACGTTCGGAAAGAAAAAAGTAAGGGTTCGCAAGAGATAGATCACAGCGAAAAAGAGCAGATTTTTGAGCAGTTGGAAAATTCGGATTTGTCCGATAAACAGCGGCTTTTTTGTGCTTACTATCTTAGAACTTTCAACGCGACAAAATCCTATCAAAAAGCATACGGCTGCAGCTATCAGACGGCGCTCACCAACGGGCCGGCATTACTCGGAAATACTCGGATTAAAAACGAGATCAAAGAGCTGAAAAAACAACGAATGGAGAGAGAACTTTTGACAGAGGAAGATATTTTTCAACGGTATGTGGACATTGCCTTTGCGGATATCACGGATTTTGTATCCTTCGGCCAGGAAGAGAAGCCTGTTATGGGACCATTTGGTCCGATCATGGTCAAAGGGGAGGACGGCCAAAAACATGAACTAAAGGAATTGGTCAACACTATAAAGTTTAAAGAATCAACAGAAGTGGATGGGCAGCTCATCAGCCAAATCAAGATGGGTAAAGACGGGGCTTCCGTTAAATTGTACGACAAAATGAAGGCGCTGGAATGGCTGTATCAATACTGTCTGGATCACCAGAACGGCGATAGCGAACAGGTCACCAACTTCACCCAGATACTCAACGATTCTATTTTAAAGCTCAAGGAGAAAGAAAATGAGAATGCTCAGAAGCCTGAAACAGAGATCAGAGAAGATTGATTTCCGGTTTTCTGACTTTTCGGAAAAGCAGCTCAAGGTCCTGCTGTGGTGGTGTAAGGCGTCTCCGGTAAGGGATCGGCTGTCAATCATTGCGGACGGCTCTATCCGGTCGGGAAAGACCCTGTCCATGTCCCTTTCTTTCGTGCTGTGGTCGATGGAAACGTTCAATGGCTGCAGTTTTGCCATGTGCGGTAAAACCATTGGCTCATTTCGGCGTAACGTCCTGGACACGCTCAAACGGATGCTGATAGGACTTGGGTATCGGGTACAGGATTCCAGAGCGGAGAATGTTGTTTATGTCTGTAGCGGGAACCGGATCAATAAATACTACATCTTCGGCGGACGCGATGAGCGCAGCCAGGACCTGATCCAGGGCATGACGCTGGCCGGCGTGCTGTTTGATGAGGTCGCCCTGATGCCGCAATCCTTTGTGCAGCAGGCAATGGCGCGCTGTTCAGTGGAAGGCAGCCGATTTTGGTTCAATTGCAATCCGGAAAATCCAGAGCACTGGTTTTACAAAGAATGGATTGCGCCAGAAGACGAAAAGAAAAGGGACAAAATATTTTATCAGCACTTTACCATGGAGGACAACCTCACCATCAGCGCGGAAAAGCGTGCGGAATATGAAAGCCTGTACAGCGGGGTGTTTTATGACCGGTTTATCCTTGGCAAATGGGTCAAGGCAGAGGGCGTTATTTATCCGATGTTTAACAGGGAATATCATGTTGTCCCGCAGGAGGGCCGGCCATACGACCAGTATTACATATCCTGCGACTATGGCACACTCAACCCGATGTCGATGGGATTGTGGGGCCGCGTGTCGGCTCACCTGGACGATGAAGGCAACCGTGTGCCGGAACGCTGGTATCGTATCCGGGAATACTACTGGGACGGCAGAAAGCAAAACAAGCAGCTGACCGATGAGGAGTATTATTTGGCATTGGAGGAACTGGCAGGAGAAAGAAGGATCGAGGATGTCATTGTAGACCCGTCCGCTGCCAGCTTCATTACCTGCATCCGCCGGCATGACCGCTATTCGGTCAAAAAGGCGGACAACGATGTGATCAACGGAATCCGGCAGGTAGCAACCTACCTGCAGTGCGGCCGCATCTTTTTTAACGACTGCTGCAAGGATGCGATCCGGGAGTTTGGCCTGTATGTGTGGGATGAAAAATCAGGGAAGGATGCACCGCTCAAGGAAAACGACCACGCGATGGACGACATACGCTATTTTGTCCACACAGTCATGAAGAGAAGTGACGATATCATTTCACTGGAAGGGAGGTAATTGTCATCGGAATTTTTGATTTTTGGCGCAGGGACAGACCGTCAAGAAACTATGGGAGAAACAGCCGCTTTCTCCCGCGCTATACCTCGCCGCCCAGAAAAAATACCGAGGAATGGATCCGGTACTATGCACAGACCCCGCGCCTGGCAGTGGTTGGCAGGATCGCCTCTGATCTGTCGTTTGTGCAGGGCAAGCTGTACAGGGTGAAGGAGGATGGCAGCGAAGAGGAAATAGAATCCCACCCTTTCCTTACCTTTTGGCGGCGGATAAATCCTATGTATGAGTTTTCCTCCGCTGCGCTGTGGAAACTGTTTGAAACTTACCTGATGCTCAAGGGAGAGGCGTATTTTATCATTGAGCGGGATCTATTGGGCAGACCATCTGAGCTGTGGCCTGTGCCGACGCACTGGGTGCAGATGACGCCATATCTTGGGTATCCGTATTATCAGGTCAGGACGTCAAGCGGCAGCATCATGAATGTATCGGTCGATGATATGTTTGTTATGCGCGACCTCAACCCCTACGATCCGTTTGGACGCGGGCTGGGACAGAGTGAGCCGCTGGCGGATGAAATCGAGATCGATGAATATGCAGCCAAATTTCAGAAAAATTTCTTTCTGAACGACGCAACGCCGGCTACCATTATTTCAGGTGAAGACCTGACTGAGGAACAAAGGAACAGGCTGGAAGCTACCTGGAATGAATCCTATAAAGGGGTGCGCAACAGCCACCGCGCAACCTTTTTAAAAACAAATGTTACCGTGCAAAAACTGGCCGAGAACATGAAGGACATGGACATGATCCAGGGCAGAATCTTTATCCGCGATGCAGTTCTGGAGCATTTTGGCGTGCCCCGGGAAATTATGGGAATCACGGAAAGCAGCAACAGGGCGACTTCAGAAGCAGCACAGTACATCTATGCGCAAAACGTGCTGATGCCAAAACTGAGGATGCGGGAGGAGGCAATCAACACCCAGCTCCTTCCGATGTTCGGAGAAAACCTGGTTTGGAGGTATGATGATATTGTACCGAAAAACCAGGAATTTGACAAAGCAAAGGCAATCGATGGATGGAACTTTGGCCTTCTCACCAAGAATGAAAGCCGGCAGCTGCTTGATCTGGACGACGTAGAAAATGGAGACGTTTATAAGAGCAGCTTTTCTGATGTTTTCCTGGGAGCAGATGATGATCCGACTGTCTTCAGCCAGATGGATAGTGGAGCAGTACCAGAAGAAGATCAGGTAGAACTCAACCTGCCGATGGATGAACCCATGAAAGCGGCGCCGATCTCCCACCAGGCAAAGATGCTGATGAAGAGCTTTGACAGGGAGCTGCTTAAAAATGAGCGGCAGTTTCTGCGGGCAGCCAATCACTTCTTTTCCCGACAAAACGAGGAAATCCTTGCTGTACTGGAAGGAGATAGCAAGGCGAAGGACGACATCCGCGAGCAATGCGCCGGGGGAGTCCTCGTAGTGGGTGATCAGGATGATCTTTGCGCCGTTGGCCTTGGCGGTGCGCAGGGTCTCCATCAGGTCCCGGGTAGCGCCGGAGTAGGAGACGAACAGCACCACGTCCTGCTCGGTCATCAGGCTGGCAGCCATGACCTGCATGTGGCTGTCGGCAACGGCGCGGAACTTGTTGGTGATGCAGGCGAACCGGGCACAGATCTCTTTGGCGGCGGCCATGCTGCCGCCCTGTCCCATGCAGAACACCTGCCGGGCGCTGTGCAGCAGCGCCACAGCCTGATCCACCGCCTGCGGTGAAAGGGCATTCTGGGTGCCGTTGATGGCGGTCATGAACAGCGCCGAGGCGTGCTCGCACAAAGTAGCCTTCAAACCCCAGCGCCCGGCAGAACCGGAACACCGTGGCTTCGGCCACCTGACACTCTCTGGCCAGCGATGATATGGACAGATACTGTGCCTCCGCAGCGTGCTGCACCAGATATTCGGCCACCGTGCGGCCGGATTTTGTCAGGTCGCCCTGATGCTGCTGCAGCAGCTCCCAAAAATTTGTAGACATTCTTCTCTCTCCTGACTTAGGCCGCCGGTGGGTGCCGGTGCCGTGTTCGTGCTTACCTTCTTATATAAAAGTATAAGAGAAACCGCGCCGCTGTGCAAGAGGCGTAATGAACACATTTTACCCGCCGATTCTGTGCAGAGGGCACAGTTTTGAAGGAAAAAATGCCCCAAATAGTGAAAATGCTTTTCATTTTTACAATTTCAAAGCTGAAAGTGATTTTCAGAACAGCCGGGGAAAGTGTACCGTTTTGTAACTATTTTGACAAGTAAAGTGGATGAAAATATTGTGTTTTTTCTGATATCCCACAATTTTGTGCAGACTGCCGGGTTTAAAAATGAAAATTTATGAAAAGAACGAATAGACAAAATGAAAATAATTTTCTATAATTAGGCTACAAACAACGGCTGCGGACACGAGCAGCCGCTACGAGCAAAACGGAGTACGATCCCCCGATGGATCGAAGAAGATGAACAAGGAGAATCTACCATGAAAAACTGCATTTCCCGCCGTTCCTTCCTGAAGGCTGCCGGTATTCTGGGCGCTGCCGGTGCACTGGCCGCCTGCGGCGGTTCCTCCTCCACCAGCACTGCTGCTTCCTCCACCGCTTCCTCTGCTGCTGCAAGTGCAGCCAGCACCGGCGCAAGCATCAAGCTGTGGACATACCCCATCGGCGGCTGGGGCAATGACGATACCGTCCAGAACCTGATCTCCAGCTTCAACGCAAAGTACCCCGACATCAAGGTGACCGTGGAGTATCTGGACTACACCAACGGCGACGATCAGGTGAACACCGCCATCGAGGGCGGCAGCGCACCCGATCTGGTCATGGAAGGCCCCGAGCGTCTGGTGGCCAACTGGGGTGCCAAGGGCGTTATGGCTCCGCTGAACGACCTGTGGACCGACGACGCCAAGAAAGACATCTACGCTTCTGTGGAGTCTGCCTGCCACAACGAGAAGGGCGACTACTACGAGTACCCCCTGTGCATGACCGCACACTGCATGGCCGTGAACATGACCAAGGTCAAGGAAGTGGGCGCGGACAAGTACATTGATACCGACAAGCACACCTGGAGCACCGACGGCTTCCTGAACACTGTGGACGCACTGTACAAGGGCGGCTACGAGAACGTAGCAGCCATCTACTGCAGCGGTCAGGGCGGCGACCAGGGCACCCGCGCCATCATCAACAATATGTACGGCGGCACCTTCACCGATGCAGCCCACACCAAGTACACCGCTGATTCTGCCGAGAACGTCAAGGCAATCGAGGCCCTGTACAACCAGGACGGCATCAACTTTGACGCCTCCATCAACGGCGGCGAGGAGATCACCCTGTTCCGCAACGGCACCCTGCAGATGGCTTTCTGCTGGAACATTGCACAGCAGCTGAACGCTGACACCGCTGCCGCAGGCCAGACCATCAGCGGCGACGAGATCTTCCCCATGGCATTCCCCACCGAAAGCGGCGACCCGAAGCTGTGCGGCGGCATCTGGGGCTTCGGCATCTTTGATAACGGCGATGAGGCCAAGATCAAGGCTGCAAAGACCTTTATCGAGTTCATCGCTGCCGATCCCTCTCAGGTCAAGGACAGCGTGCTGGCTTCCACCTACTTCCCCGTCCGCACTAGCGTGGGCGACATCTACGCCGGCAACGAGGTCATGAGCGAGTACAGCAAGTTCATGGGCTATCTGGGCGACTACTACCAGATCACCCCGGGCTGGACCACTGCCCGCACCGAGTGGTGGAACATGCTGCAGCGCGTGGGCTCCGGCGAGGCCGTCGAGACTGCCGTCAAGACCTTTGTGGACAACGCAAACGCAGCCGCTGCTGCCGAGGCATAAGCGCTACTTTTTCTGAACTGCATCACAGCTGAACCGCAAGGCCCCTTCCTCCGGGTGAGGGAGGGGCCCTTTTACGGAAAAAACACTCTCAAACGAAAGGTTTGGTGATCCTCTTGGCTGCAAAGACGGCAATGAAAGAGCCCAAACGCAGCAGTGCGCTGGTACGGCGCGAAACCTTCGCCTCCTACTGCTTCCTGCTGCCCAGCCTGATCTTCTTTCTGGGCTTCGTCATCTACCCCATGATCCTCTGCGTGGTGACCAGCTTCTTTGACTCCACCATGAACCGCGCGGATATCTTTGTGGGGATGGCAAACTACAAGACCCTGTTTGCCGACCCCATCTTCCTTGGCGCATTAAAGAACACCTTCGTCATCGTCATTGTGTCGGTGCCCATCACCTGCATCTTCTCGCTGTGGGTGTCCTCCGCCATCGTAGACCTGCCGGAGTGGGCCACCAGCCTTTTCCGCTGCGTGTTCTACCTGCCCGTGGTCACCGGCTCTGTCGCTGTTACCGTGGTGTGGAAGTGGATGTACAACAACTACTACGGCATCTTCAACTATCTGGGCAAGAGCCTTGGTATTCTGGACAAAAACATCAACTGGCTGGGTGACGAGCGGTTCGCGCTGGGCTGTATCATCCTGATTTTGCTCACTACCTCCGTGGGTCAGCCCATCGTGCTGTACGTTTCGGCACTGGGCAACGTGGATCAGTCCATCGTGGAGGCTGCCGAGGTGGACGGTGCAACCGACTTCCAGTGCTTCTGGAAGATCAAGTGGCCGGCCATTATGCCCACCACCCTGTACATTCTGGTCATCACCACCATCAACTCCTTCCAGTGCTTTGCACTGATCCAGCTGCTGACCTCCGGCGGCCCCAACCACAAGACCGATACCATTATGTACTACATCTACTACACCGCCTTCAAGCAGTACAAGTACGGCTACGGCAACGCCATGGGCGTGGTGCTGGCGGTGATCATCGCCATTCTGTCTGCTGTCCAGTTCAAGCTGGGCAACAAGGATAATTAAGGAGGTGCGGAACAATGCGTGCAACTGCTGCAAAAAAGCAAAAACCGTTGGAGCGCCATCCCAGTAAACTGAAAAAGATGAGCGCCTACGCCATTCTGGCGATTATCCTCATCAGCATTATGGCGGTGCTGTTCGCCTTCCCGCTGTACTGGATCATCACCGGCTCCTTCAA
>OMGA01000551.1_pt1 | contig 15677 bp, 9 predicted proteins | sample 1674211 | NCBI WGS metagenome assembly OMGA01 (sample SAMEA103958152, study PRJEB25191) | human gut metagenome | biome: human-associated habitat [ENVO:00009003]; feature: intestine environment [ENVO:2100002]; material: feces | place: Germany | collected 2013/2015
GCATCACGATCGGCTCGTGCATGTCGCGCACGCGCGAGTTGCGGAGCTTGCCGGCCTGGTAACCCACATTGGGGTTGTAGTAGTTGTTGCCGAACAGGGCGTAAGCCTCGTCGGTCGAAGCCTGCTGCGCGCCGCGCTCCGAAGGCGAAGCCAGCAGCGTCAGCGCAAGGCGGTGGTTCTGTCCGAAAAGCTTCTCGGCCGAAGCGAAATAGGAATAGGAGTTGTAGTAAACGCCGTCCACATAGCCGTTGCCGCCCTGACGCGTTCCGAACGAGAAGGCGTACGACCAGCCGTTGTCGAGCTGTCCGGAAGCGTAGGAGACCATCGCCCGGAAGCGGTAGAGCTGGTTGGCGTTCGACACGCTCACGCGGAATCCCTTGCGCATCTGCGAAGCGCGGGCGTTGATGTTGGTCATGCCGCCGATGCCGCCGATGCCGTAATCCATCATCTCCAGCCCCGTGACATTCTCCTGGTTGCGCGTCGCGTCATTCAGGCCGCTCCACAACGACCAGGGGCCGTAGCCCGTCATGGCGTCGTTGAAGCGGATGCCGTTCAGGTAGATGCTCGAATACTGCGAATCGTAACCGCGCACGTTGAAACGCATCTCGCTGAATTTATACGAGGCGATGTTGTTGAAGACATCCTTCGACGACGAAAGCGACGAAGGCAGCGACTGCCCGTCGGCCGCCGTATCGGAGTCGAACTCCGCGAACACGGCGTCGTCGATGACATACTGCACATCGGGGGACATCACCACCGAATTGAGGTTCTTGACCATCTTGTCGACACGGATCGCCAGGTCGAGGTTCTCGAACTCGGGGGCTTCGAATTTCAACTGGTATTCCCCTTTGGGCAACTGGTCGATATTGAAATTACCGTGGTTGTCGGTCATGACGGTGACGCCGAGCGGTTCGACAACCACCTTGACATTGCTCAGTGCGACACGGCCGTCACGCGAGACGACCTTGCCTTTGACGCCCCCGTCCTGGGCATACGCCCCGGCACAGGCCAGCGTGAGCAGGATAACAAGTAAAGCTCTGATCTTCATAATTACTTTGTTGGGTTATTTACCGATGTAAATGAATACGGGAAGGTGGTCGCTGTATCCCCCCTGGAAATTGTTGCCCACGAACGTACGCAGCGGGTAGCCCTTGTATTGGCCTTCCTGCTGGAACAGATAGGGGGCACGGAAAATATTGCCGTAATATTTCCCCTTGGGGGCACGCTCCAGCTTGAGCGAACCCGTCGAGCCGGTAGCGAGGTTCTCCGACACGACGATATTGTCGAACAGGTTCCACTGGTCGCGGTAGGCAAGCGAACCGATGCCCGCCTTCAGCATGTCGATAAAGGGATTGTAGTATCCGCCCGATTGGAGCTTGCGGATGTTGCCTTCGGCGCCGAGCACCTCGGTGATGCTCTTGTCGGTGGCGTCGTCGTTGAAGTCACCCATCATCACGACCTTGGTCGCGGGGTTGATCGCCAGCACCGAATCGGCGGCATGGCGCATGATCTCGGCGGCGCGCTCGCGCTTGGGTGCCGAAGCCTCCTTGCCGCCCAGGCGCGAAGGCCAGTGGGCCACCATGAAATAGAACGGTTCCCCGTCGATCGTCCCCCACATCGTCACCACGTCGCGCGTGCGGAAATTCGGCAGGCTCTCCATCGTAAACGGGATCGGGGCGCTGCCCTCGAGCTTGAACACGTCGGGACGGTAGTAGAACGCCACGTCCACGCCGCGGGCATCGGGCGAATCGTAGTGCACGATGCGGTAATTGGCCGGGGCGAGTTTGGGCGTAGCGATCACGTCTTCCATGACATTGCGGTTCTCGATCTCCGAAACGCCGATCACCACCGGGTAGTCCTTGTTGATGGCGGCGATGTCGAACAACACGCGCGAAAGGTTATTGATCTTTTTGGTGTACTTGGGCGTATTCCACTTCTTGGGCCCCTCGGGCGTAAACTCCTCGTCGTAAATCTCCGGGTTGCGGATCGTATCGAAGAGGTTTTCGAAGTTGTAGAAAACGACCTTGTAGGGTTTCTGGGCGAAGCAGGCGACGATCAGCGCTGCGAAAAGCCCGGTAAAAAGCAGTTTCTTCATATTGTTCAGATTAATTTATACCCCAGTCCGAGGGATTGTTCTGTGCCTTCACGTCGGCGGCAATGGCCTCGTCGAGCATCGTAAAGAATTTATAACCCGTTTTCTCTTCGATGTCGGCAACGCTCGTGATATATTGTTTTATATTCCCGGTCGTGGTTGAGGAATTTTCAGCCCAATAACCGATTGCCGCCAATTGCGATGCATCGGTAATCTGGTCGATCCGCTTCCCCGTCCTGCCGCTTTTGGTACGTAGCAGCACCTTCCAGCAATACTGTGGAATCGCGACCCGATTCCCCCCTTTATCCGTCGTATATCCCTGTACCCCATAAGTTCCCGTAACATTGTACAAGGTATCGGGATATGAAATATATTTCAGGGTAAGATCTTCCAAATCCCCCCACGACCCGCTATTAAAATCAGGATCCTGAGGCATAATATTGGTCGAATAGAACGTCTGCTCATTCAATAGCGAAGAATAGCTGACATAACGATGGTAGGACATACACTGATGCCCGCGGATAGGCCGCCCATTATATGAACCGCGGCTCAAATCGACCTGAAATTCCTCCGGCACTTCAGGATCGTATTTCCATGCATTAGAACGCTCATATTTTCCAACCCGGTAACAGGAATGGATCGGATAGGCAACCCAGTTGGCGATACGTTTCTTCGTGTCGTAGCAGATCGTAAAGTTGCGGGCCGTCTTCCCTTCCGAAAGGGGCGCATAATGCGTTACGTAACAGTAGTCGGAGGCTTCGACATAGGCGGGCAATTCCGCCCACGCGTGATCCATCGATGCCGGAACCGAGTAGTCCGCCTGGTCGATCGTCAACGTGAATTCGTGTCCGCCGTCGAAGACGACATCGACCGCGGCACGGCGCGAAGCGCCCGTTTCATTATCGTCCAGGTAGAGGTACACGACATCGTTCGCCGAAACGAGTTTCGCCGATTTGGTCGTGGCTTGCGTCCTGCGCGACGTCCAGCACCAACTGCCGCCTTCGGTCACGGTGACGGTATAAGCCGTACCCACGGGCCCCGTCAGCACGAGCCGGGGATCGGTCGCATAACCTTTGGCGTCGAGCGTGGTCGTCTCGGTTTCCATGAACACCGCGGAAATATTCGCCGGGGTGCCGTCGTCGGAGGAACCGCACCGCCCGAAAACCAGCAGGAGCGCCCCGAGCACCATAGCCCGTCCGAAAAGTTTCAATAACCCTTTTGTCAAAATCATGTGGGAATTTGCAAATAAAAATGTCAGGTAGAAAATCCGACAATCATCCCCGGCGGAAGCCAATCCGCCGGGGATGGATTATCGGAATCAGAGAGTTGCTATTCGCTCAATTCATAAAGGGCGACACCGGAATACTTCACGCCATCGGCGTTCGACGAAGCATATGGGCCGAAACGATTACTTGTAGAACCGTCTTCAATCTGGTACAGCAATTGACGTTTTGTCTTCTCCGTAGAGGTTGCTACATCCATAATTGCAAACCAATTCTTGTCATTATCATAAGTGATCGTCCAAGTCTTCGACGAAGTATCGGCCAGTTTAAAATTGGTACCAGAGTTGTGTTCAATATATTTACCGGCACTATTCTTAATCACATAGGCATCGCCATTGGCTTCGATTGTCACAGCATAGGCATCATTTGCCTCATTCGATTCGATCTTACCACCCGAAACCGTGATATCGACACCAGTGAACTTACTCGAAGTCATCGCAGCTGCAGCGGGCATCACAACATATTTCGAATTGACTTCAGCCACGACTAAATACTTCTTACCCGCTGCTATCGCATTGACTCGCGTATATCCGCTACCGCCCGGTACGGATTTCCCGGCCTGCGAAATCGCAACGGTCTTGGTATCCACAGCGGCACCGGCCTTCATCAGTTTGATGGTCAGCGTGGCGGTGATAGCCTGCTCCGTCGTGTTTTCCTTGGGCGTCACAGTTACAACCATCCCGTTTACGGAGGTCGTGAACTGCTCCGATTTATCCGTAGCGGCTTCGATCGTGCAGTCGTCGGCATTGGCAGCCGTGACCGTCACGGTCTTGGCATTGTCCGTCGCAGCGAAAGAAAGCGACGTCGGGTCGAGCTTGGTAATCTTCGGTTCAGCGGGTGCATCACCATCCTTTTCGACCGATACGGCAATCGTGCTAAGCATCTTACTCTGGTTGGTCATACCTAACGTATAACCCTTGACAATAACAACCTGTCCATTAAGGGAAGCATCGACAAAACCATCGGCGGGATATGCCAGAGAGCCCTGCAGATCCGTACCTTCGACAGCTATATTATAGTAATACCCGTCTATCGTAAGCGTGCCCGAATATTCGATATATTTAATAACGGGAGTGGCTGCCGCATAGGCATCGAAAGCGGCTCCGTCGAACTTTTCGGGAGTAGGCTGTGTGAAGGAACCGTCAGATACCTTTTCTATTACCAGGTCGGTTTCAGAGAACTGTACCAACTTACTGTAAGTAGTCGTCTTGCCGGTCACCTTGACAGTCTGGCCAATCGTAGCGGAATAATCTACCACAGGCTTATTATCTTTCCATCCAAGATAGACCAGAATCTTCCCGCTATTGTCCTGAATCAGGAAACTACGTCCGTTAATCGCCACGACTTGTCCCTGCGTAGTATAGGTCGCGCCTACCGAACCCGCAATGACTTCAGCAATGGTCTTCGTTTCAGTTACAGGAGGAGTAATATTGTCCAGGTCGACCTCCGTACCACCGATGCCCTCGAAAAGTTTCACGTCGTCGATACGGTGTGCGGATGTAAGATCCGAAGTAAATTTAATGTAAAGTTCCGAAGGCACCTGTTTCAGCGTGAAATTGGCCGTCGCCAAAGCCCAGGTACCGTAGTTAGAGTGCTCGTCGTCCCCGACAGGGCGGTCATAGGTAATTTCCGCCCAGTTTTCACCGTCTTTGCTCAGATATACATGGAACTCCGAAGTCTTGAAGGCATTGTCCTTATCTTCAAAAATACTACGGCATGAACCGAACGTAAGTTGAAGGTTCTTCTGGGTAGATTCAAGTGCGATTTTCTGAATCTCAAAAACACCGCTCGTTCCGAAAAACATATTGTTGACACCGGAAGCGTCGTCCTTGTACTTCGAATGGCTATCGTTCGAAGGCAAATTCGAACGAACACTTATACCGCTCGTTTTATAAGCAACATTGTCGGCACCCGTACCAGTCTGATTCTTCCAGCCCTCGAATGCATCTGCGAAGGGGAACTTACCATCTGCCCCCTTTTGAGCCTGCTCCTTATCGAAATCGTTAGCATAGATAGCATCGCCCGTGGGGGGGGGTGTAACCCCGCTGCCGTACTGTTTCACGGCTACGGACGACTCGGCCTGGCCCCATTTGCCGAATTCGGGGTGGATAAGCGTGAAGGAGATCTTACCTTCGCGCAGGTTCGTACCGGCGGGCAGCTCGGAAACCGTAACGGAGATCGTTCCGTTGCCTTTGCCGCTCATCGGGGAAATGGTAGCCCAATCCAGGTTACTTGCAGTAACCGTCCATTCGCAGTTCGCCGTGATGGCAACGGTCTGCGTCGTCGCCGTCTCATCGGTGAAATCAAGCGCCGTCGGATCCGCCGTCAACTTCGGCGTCAGCGACTTGTCATCGTCGTCGGAGCATCCCGTAAATGCCGTGGCAGCCACAAGGAAAAATGCACCGAAGACCAACCTAAAAAGATGTTTACTCATAAAAATAGTTTTAATTAGGTGATTATAAACTAATATCCGTTTGCAAAAATAACTTACGATTCTTCCGTTTTTTAAAGGGGAAACTATTACAAAGATAACTTTTATTTCAAAAATACAAAAGGATTTCGGCATATATTTACTGTTAAGGTTCCGTTACATAGCAAAAAAACGTTCCATGCTGCCTCGGAAAGGACAACCCGTGCGGCATACAGCCTCGCAAGCACCCAAATCAAGGCATCGGCGGAGGCTTCCGTCCGGAACCGCCCCCCTGGCGCACCTTCGGCCAGGCAAAAAAAAATTCCGCCCCGGAAACCCGGGACGGGCGAAGTTTCAAGGCTGGTTGGCGGATTGCATCGGCAGGGGTCATAAATCGACATCGTTTCTGACGCTGCAAAATTACCCAGCGGTTATTTCATAGTTGCGACAATCCCATAACAATCCCGGGAATATGGCATTGCACGCATGTTGCATCAGCCGGCAAAGCCCGTCGGCAACACCATCCGGCCGCAAAAGCAGCCAGCCCGGACTGTAAACGTCCGGGCTGGCCGTGCCGAATAACGGGTTCGGCAACGATTGCAATACGACAGCGGCCGATCCCACACAGCGGCCGCGCAGGGATCACGCCCTATTCCCACTCGATCGTTGCGGGCGGTTTCGAGGAGATGTCGTAGACGACGCGGTTGACCCCTTTGACTTTATTGATGATGTCGTTCGACACATTGGCAAGGAACTCGTAGGGCAGGTGCACCCAGTCGGCGGTCATGCCGTCGGTCGAGGTCACGGCACGCAGTGCGACGCAGCTCTCGTAGGTTCGCTCGTCGCCCATCACGCCGACGCTCTTCACGGGGAGCAGAATAGCCCCCGCCTGCCACACCTTGTCGTAAAGCCCGGCATCGCGCAGGGCGTCGATGTAGATTTTGTCCACGTCCTGCAGGATTCCGACCTTTTCGGGCGTGATGTCGCCCAGGATGCGGATCGCAAGGCCGGGCCCCGGGAAGGGATGGCGCCCGATGAGCTGCTCGGAGATCCCGAGCGACCGACCGACACGGCGCACCTCGTCCTTGAAGAGCAGGCGCAGCGGTTCGACGATCCCGAGGTGCATCTTTTCGGGCAGCCCGCCGACGTTGTGGTGCGACTTGATCGTCGCCGAGGGGCCGTTGACCGACACCGACTCGATCACGTCGGGATAGATTGTCCCCTGTGCCAGCCAGCGCACGTCCTCGATCCGGATCGCCTCCTCGTTGAATACCTCGACGAAATCGCGGCCGATGATCTTGCGCTTGGTCTCGGGATCGCTCACGCCGGCCAGGTCACCCAGGAACTTGTCGCCGGCCTTCACGCCCTTGACGTTCAGGCCCATGTTCTTATACGACTCGAGCACGTCCTCGAACTCGTTCTTGCGCAGCAGGCCCGAATCCACGAAGATGCAGTAGAGGTTCTTGCCGATGGCCCTGTGCAGCAGCACGGCGGCCACCGACGAGTCTACGCCGCCCGAAAGCCCGAGCACGACCTTGTCGTCGCCCAGTTTCTCCTGCAACTCGCGCACGGTGGCCTCCACGAAACTCTCCGACGTCCACTCCTGCCTGCAGCCGCAGATACCCGCGACGAAATTCTTCAGCAGGTGCGTGCCGTCGGTCGAATGGTAGACCTCGGGGTGGAACTGGATGCCCCACGTCTGCTCGCCCTCGATGCGGAACGCAGCCACGCGCACGTCCTCGGTGCTGGCCACAATCTTATAGTTCGCGGGCACCGACGTGATCGTATCGCCGTGCGACATCCACACCTGCGTGGTCGCAGGCAGGCCGCGCATCAGCGGGTCACCGGCATCGCCCACCGTAAGCACCGCACGGCCGTACTCGCGGCTGGGCGCAGGCTGCACCTCACCGCCGAAGGCCGATGCGAGGAACTGCGCGCCGTAGCAGACACCCAGCAGGGGCAGTTTGCCCTTGATGGCCGAAAGGTCGGGGGCAGGGGCATGCTCGTCCCTCACGGAAAAGGGACTGCCCGAGAGAATCACACCCCGCACCGAAGCATCCGGCACCGGAATCTTGTTGAAGGGGTGGATCTCGCAATAGACATTCAGTTCGCGTACGCGCCGCGCGATGAGCTGCGTATACTGCGACCCGAAGTCGAGAATCAGGATTTTTTCCATAATATAATGTAAGTCCGACGAATCGGGGTTCATCAATTTCGGAAGATTTACAAGCCATGAAACTCGCCGGACTCACTCTACGGCGTCTCCGACGCCGGTTTCAGGCCTAAAATTCCTCCGGGCCTTCCTCGCTGCCAAGGAAGACCTCGAATCCTTATTATTTTCTTTTTACCGGACGGTTGTAACTTCCCGAAAGGCGCATCTCCGCGGCGAAAGCCTCGTTCCCGACTTCGCGGATGCGTGCTATGCAACCGCGACGGTCTGAGCGAAAAACGACCTGGAAAACCCCGGCGATGAAATTATTGAACTTTCCGCAGGCATCCAGCGGCACCAGCGTGCATTCGGCGCAACTCTGCCAGCCGTTCTCCCGGCAGCAGAAACGAACCTTGCACCACACGGCCTTTTCGTTATCGCGGCACCCCGGACAACTCCCTTTCCGGAATTTCCGGCATGAACCGCAAAAAAGCCCGCAGGCCGCAATCCCGGGATCGGAACTATTCACCGCGGGAATAATTGGGCGTTTCACTCGTGATGGTCACGTCGTGCGGGTGGTTCTCCGTAACGCCGTTCGAGGTGATGCGGATGAACTGCGCACGCTGCAAAGCCGCGATGTCCCTGGCACCGCAATAACCCATGCCCGAACGGATGCCGCCGATAAGCTGGAAGACAGCCTCGCTCAACGTACCCTTGAAGGGTACGCGCGCCACGATCCCTTCGGGAACGAGCTTGTTGATATTGCCCTCGCAGCCCTTCTGGAAATAGCGGTCGGCCGACCCGGCCTTCATGGCGTCGATCGAGCCCATGCCGCGGTAGGTCTTGAACTTACGGCCGTTGTAGATGATCGTCTCGCCGGGAGACTCCTCCGTGCCGGCGAACATCGAGCCGATCATCACGCAGTCGCCGCCCGCAGCCAGCGCCTTGACGATGTCGCCCGAATAACGCAGGCCGCCGTCGGCGATAACCGGAACACCCGTATCTTTGGCGGCCGACGCCGCGGCATAGATGGCCGACAGCTGGGGAACGCCCACGCCCGCGATCACGCGGGTGGTGCAGATCGAGCCGGGGCCGATGCCGACTTTGATGCCGTCGGCGCCGTTCTCGATCAGGAACCGTGCGGCTCCTGCCGTGGCGATATTTCCGACCACCACGTCGAGCGACGGATAGGCGGCCTTGATCTCCTTGAGCTTATTGACGATATTCATCGAATGCCCGTGCGCGGAGTCGAGCACCACGGCATCCACATCCTCCTCGACGAGCGCCTTCACACGATCCAGCGCATCGGGCGTGATGCCCACGCCGGCTGCGACGCGCAGACGGCCTTTGGCATCCTTGCAGGCGTTGGGATGATCCTGCACCTTCGTGATATCCTTATAAGTAATAAGCCCCACCAGATGGCCTTCGTCGTCGACCACGGGGAGCTTTTCGATCTTGCAGTTGAGCAACACCTCCGAGGCGTTGGACAATTCGGAGCTATGCGTCGTGATGAGGCGGTCGCCGGGGGTCATCACCTCCTCGATACGGCGCGACATGTCGCGCTGGAACCGCAGGTCGCGGTTGGTGACGATACCGATCAGCTTCCGATCCGCATCCACGACCGGAATACCCCCGATCTTGTTCTCTTTCATCAGGTTGAGCGCATCGCCGACCGTATGGTCTTTCGAGATGGTCACCGGGTCGTAAATCATGCCGTTCTCGGCCCGTTTCACCCGGCGCACGTGGGCGGCCTGCTCGGCGATGGACATGTTCTTGTGGATCACGCCGATCCCGCCTTCACGAGCCAGCGCAATAGCCATCGGCGCTTCGGTAACGGTGTCCATGGCAGCGGACACAATGGGGATGTTAAGTTTGATATTTCGCGAGAAACGGGTCTGGACACTGACCTCTCGCGGCAACACTTCCGAATAGGCGGGTATAAGCAGCACATCGTCGAACGTAAGTCCTTCGGGCTGAACCCTTTCATTGATAAAAGACATAATGAACGTGGATTTTTGTTGCTCGCAAATGTAGTGATAATTTTCGAAACGGCCTAATATCCGGGGCAACGCGACGATTTTTTTTATCAACAATTTATCAAAGCCGCCGGGTGCGGGCAAAATCCGGAGCCCCCGGGACAACGCCCGGCAAGCCCCGCGACGGGTAAATACACACGCCTGCGTCCGGGACAGCCTCCGGCGCCCCGTCCCGGGAAGCCGCCCGCGCAGTCATCATGCGGACTGTGCCGTCTCTGGCCGCCTCTCCGGAAAAACTGCACCTGGAAACCATTGAAAAAGAAGACGGATATGATGTTTTCGAGACGAAAGCCTCCGGAGGAGTGCTGACGATCCGGGGAAGCAGCGGCACAGCCCTTTGCCGGGGATTCTATGATTTTCTGAAAACGAACCGTCTGGGAATGGTATCCTGGGAAAACAAGGACATTCGCTGGCCGGCACAGCTGCCGGACACCGCGCCGCGCCGCATCGTTTCTCCCTTCCGCAACCACTATTATTTTAATGTGGTCACCTATGGATATACGATGCCCTACTGGACCTGGGAACGCTGGGAAAAGGAAATAGACTGGATGGCTCTGCACGGCATCAACATGCCCCTGGCTCTGATTGCCACGGAGGGGATCGCCGTCCGGGTCTGGAAGCAACTGGGGCTGACGGAAAAAGAAATAGAAGAATTTTACACGGGGCCGGCCCATCTTCCCTGGCAGCGGATGGGAAACATCGTCAATCATGACGGCACCCTTCCCGCCAGCTGGCACAAGGAACAAATCGCCCTGCAGCACCGCATTCTCCACAGGATGAAATCCCTGGGCATGTCCCCCATCTGCCCCGCTTTTTCCGGTTTCGTTCCCCGGGGCATCCTCCGCCTTTATCCGGAAGCGAAGCTTCACCGGCTGGGCTGGGGAGGCTGGCCCCAAAAAAACCATGCCCATTTTCTTTCTCCGGAAGAGCCTCTGTTCCTCAAAATAGGGCGCCTGTACATGCAGGAATGGCAGAAGGAATTCGGGAAAAACACCTATTTTCTCGCAGACTCCTTCAATGAAATGGAACTCCCTGCAAACAAAGGAGGCATTGAAGCCCGCAACAGCATGCTCAGCTCCCTTGGGGAACAAATCTACCGCTCCGTTTCCTCCGACAATCCGGACGCGGTATGGGTGATGCAGGGCTGGATGTTCGGATACCAGCGCAACATCTGGAACGCAGATACTCTGAAGGCCTTGCTCAGCAGGGTTCCGGACGATAAAATGCTCCTTCTGGACCTGGCGGCGGATTACAACAAAACCTTCTGGCGCAACGGCATGAACTGGGACGTTTTCAAGGGGTTTTTCAATAAACCGTGGGTTTACAGCGTGGTTCCCAACATGGGCGGCAAATGCGCCATGACCGGAGTAATGGATTTTTACGCCAACGGCCACCTGGAAGCCTTGAACTCTCCGGCCAGGGGGCGTCTTTCAGGAATGGGCATGGCCCCGGAAGGAATAGAAAATAACGATGTGATCTACGAACTGATCACGGATGCCGCATGGAGGAACCGCCAAGAAAACGTGGAACAATATCTGGAAAATTATTGCCGGGCCAGATACGGAAATTATCCGGATACCCTGAAGGAAGCCTGGAGGCTGTTCCGCTGTACGGCTTACTCCAACCTAAAAGATCATCCCCGTTTCAACTGGCAAATGAAACCCGGCACCCGAAACTGTTCCGTTGACACAAGTGAAGACTTTCTCCGGGGACTCTCCCTGTTCGTCAACACCCGCGGTCTGGAACAATCCCCCCTGTTCCTCCAGGATGCCGTTGAGATGGCAGCCCATTATCTTGGCATACGCATGAATGAAGCCATCCGGGCCGCCCAGGAAGCTCTGGACGAACAGGATCAGGAAAACACGGAAAAATGCATGGCCTATTTCCGCAAATACGCCCTTCTGGCAGATTCCCTTCTGGAAGGGCACCCCACATGGAGGCTGTCGCGCTGGATATCGTTTGCCCGGTCTCACGGAACTTCTCCGGAGGAAAAAGACGAATATGAAAAAAACGCCAGACGGCTGGTGACCAGGTGGGGGCCTCCCATAGACGACTACGCCGCCAGAATATGGAGCGGCCTTATTCGGGACTATTATCTGCCGCGCTGGGAACATTTCATGCAAAGCCGGCTTTCCGGCAAAAATCCGGATATGGGTGCATGGGAGGAAAAATGGGTCCGTTCCACCGGCGTAAGCGCCGCACATGCGCCAGAGGATTTGCTTCAAGCCTGCCGCCAGGCCGTCCGGGAGGCGCCCCCTCTTCCTTCTTCCCTGAAAAGAAAAGCAGGCGGATCAATTATAGGAACCTGGACGTCCGCGACGGTAGCCGCAGAATGGAGTTACCTGGAGTGGCCCGTTTCTTCCGCCGATCTTGAAAAACTCCGCGGAGTGCGGTTCATTTTCACTTCCGGGAACCATGCTCTGGAAATAGAAGGCGTCGAACTCCTGGAAAACGGCAAAGTGATCGCCCGCGACCAGCATGCCGGATTGGCAGGCAAGCCTTCCCATGGAAATTTCTATCAGCTTTCCCTTCCCAAGGGGATTCATGCCAACAACGGATGCTCCCTCAGAGCCAGGGTCCGCTCCATGGGAGGAAAATCTTCCAATGGGAAATTGAAACTGGTTAAAGAATGTTCCTCATTGATTCCGTGCCTTTTACGTTAGAAAAATCCGCCGTCCGAACCAGGAGGCGGCATGGCCGGCGCCTCCCGGAATCCCCGTTCGGCCCAACCGGGCCGAAAGCTACATTTCAAACCGGTGCAGGTTTTCCACATGGGAATAACCCATCTTCCTGAGCGCTTCCAGCGCCTTGTCCGCTCTCTTTCCCGTACGGCAATACAGCATAATCACGGCGTTCTTATCGGGAAGAAGCCGGGGGGCCAGTTGTTCCACCTCATCTGCCGGAATATTCAAGGCGCCCTCCTTATGTCCCGTGCGGTACTCATCCAGAGTCCGGACATCCACCAGCACAACAGGACGCGCGGCGGCGCCTTCCGGAGACACAACCATGGCGGAGGAAGCAGGGTCACGTTCCGCATTCCTGCCTTTCAGCCAAACGAAGAGGGCCGTCAGCCCGGTCACCATGACCACGTACAAAACCACATTTTTCACGCGGCCACTTCACTAAACCGCGGCGAAGTAATCAAGAGAAAACAACGCCCTTCCCACATGCGCAGGCGTCATTTGCCGCCCACGCAGCACCGGCGGCTCCGTTCCACGGGAAAACAATGCGCCGGATACAGAAGAAATACGCAGAAGCGGGAAGGGACAGAACTTTCCCTTCCCCCTCCACATTCAACAAGGCCGGAGAACCATTCCCCTACCCCTCATCATCAATCACCACTGCCTGGGAAGCGAAGCCAAAAGCGGGGCTTCCCCATTCCACCACATCCCCGGGTTTCAAATATACCGGAGGCTTCATCCCCATCCCCACGCCTCCCGGAGTGCCAGTGGAAACCACATCTCCGGGCCATAAGGTCATGAACCGGGAAACATAGGCAATCAGACGCGGAACAGGCCAGATCAAGCCGTCCGTATTGCCGCTCTGGCGCACTTCCCCGTTCACTTTCAATTCCAGAGGAATGCCGGAGCCGTCCCCAAGTTCATCAGCGGAAATGAACGTGGGCCCCATCGGGGCAAAGCTGTCATAGCTCTTCCCCTTGGTCCACTGCCCGCCATGTTCCAGCTGGTTGGCCCTTTCCGAATAGTCGCACATCAGGGTATAGCCGCTGATAGCCCGTGCGGCCTCCTCCGGGGAAGCGTTTTTCAGCACATCCTTAATCACGACGGCCAATTCAATCTCATAATCCAGCTTGTCGCAGCCGGGCGGATACAAAACAACATCACTGCAGGAAGTAATGGCGGAAGGCGACTTCAGAAAAACAGCCGGTTCCTGCACGGAATCCCCGTCAAACTCCTTCGCATGGTCTGCATAACTTTTTCCCAGGCACACCAGCTTGGAAGGGGAACAGGGCAGCGCGGTATCAATCATCCATTCAGGGTCGACAGCTTTGGAGGCGGCACTATCCAGAAACGCGGCAATGCGCTTCATTTCCTCTCCGCAGGAACCCGTTTCTCCGCAAATGCAGGCATCAGCCTCCGCAAGCACGGAGTCCGCCGCCAGGTATTCCCCGCGGCTTTCGCTCCACAGAGCCATGATGCGCTCCGCCTGGCCATTCAGGTAAAATCTGATCTTCACCCTTCCATCCTACAAAGCTCCTCCTTTTAAGCAAAGAGCGGTTCCGTCATTCTTCTCTCCGGCGGGCCCTCTTCCTCCGCCCGGACGCTCTGTGAAAGCATGCAGCGCGTAGGGCTTGCGTTGCCGGAGCAAAACATTATCATGCCACTGCTTAACATCATTAACCTATGTCCGATCAAATCTACTTTTTTGACACTACCCTGCGCGATGGAGAACAATGCCCCGGAGCATCCATGAACCTACGCGAAAAGCTGGAAGTGGCGCGTCAAATGGAACGGCTGGGCATGGACGTGATTGAAGCCGGCTTTCCCTGCATCTCCGACGGCGACTTTGAAGCCGTGCACACCATCGCCCGCGAAATCAAAAAATGCCGCATCGCCGGGCTGGCCCGCTGCGTAAAGGCGGACATTGAAGCGGCGGCCAAAGCCCTGGAACCCGCCGGGGAACGTGCCCGCATCCACATTTTCCTGGCCACCAGCAAGCTGCACATGCAGTTCAAACTGAAAAAAGCGGAATCCGAAATCCTGCGCATGGCCGCGGAAGGCGTATCCTATGCCAAACAATTTGTCCAGGACGTGGAATTTTCCCCGGAGGACGCTTCCCGCACAGACCTGGACTTCCTGACTAAAGTCGTGGAAACAGTCATCGACGCCGGCGCCACTACCGTCAACATTCCGGATACCGTGGGCTACACCACACCGGACGAGTTCTACCGCATCATCCGCCACCTGAAGGAAAATGTGCCGAACATCGGCAAAGCCGTCATTTCTGTGCCATCGGCAGCAGCGTCCCTGTGCAGCCGCCGCATATGCCGTCCCTGCCGCAGCCGTCCGCGCCGGAGCCCGCCAGGTGGAAGGAACCATTAACGGCATCGGCGAACGCGCCGGAAACGTGGCTCTGGAAGAGGTCATCATGGCCCTGCGCACCCGCGCCGGACAATTCGGAGACGTCACGGACAACATCAACACGAAGGAAATCGTCCGCACTTCCCGCATCGTGGCCCGCATGAGCGGCATGCAGGTGCAGCGGTCCAAAGCCATCGTGGGGGAAAACGCTTTCGCCCATTCTTCAGGCATCCACCAGCACGGCATCCTCAACTGCCGGGAGACCTATGAAGTCATGGACCCGCAGGCGGTCGGCTGGGGAGCCACGGAACTCCCGCTCACCAAGCATTCCGGACGCGCTGCCGTCAAATCCAAGCTGGAACAGCTGGGCCATGTCCTCACGGAAGAGGAAGTCAACACCGTCTTTGAACGCTTCAAGAAAGTGGGCGACTCCAAAAAATTCGTTTATGATGATGATCTTTCCGCCATTGTGGACGACTCCCTGCATGCCTCCACCGGCCTGTGGGAACTGGACTTCCTGCAATTCGTGGCAGGCAGCCACGCGCGGCCCACGGCTACGGTGGGACTGCTCAAGGAAGGCAAGAAATTTGAAGACAGCTCCACGGGCAATGGCGCCGTGGACGCCGTTATCAAAGCCATTGAGCGCATCACCAGGCGCAAAGGCA
>OMGA01000557.1_pt1 | contig 15573 bp, 4 predicted proteins | sample 1674211 | NCBI WGS metagenome assembly OMGA01 (sample SAMEA103958152, study PRJEB25191) | human gut metagenome | biome: human-associated habitat [ENVO:00009003]; feature: intestine environment [ENVO:2100002]; material: feces | place: Germany | collected 2013/2015
CGGGCTTACGGTCGCGCATCGTACCCGCCGGCCGCAGCCTTTTTATGGGAAGTGCCTTGCGGGGCCCTGAAAGTTCCCTGATTTTCTCGGTGGCGTTACTGTTTGTTCGAACGCGACCCCTATAGTGGGCATATGAGTGAAATTCAGCCGTTGCCGCAGTTCCCGCCGCAGCGTGCGCCGCAGCACGACCAGCAGCGTATGGGGGAGCGGATGGACGATTCTTGCGATGACATGCCCACCGTGCCGATTCCGGCACGCAAGGTGGTCACCACCTTCGACGCGGCCTCCAGACATGAGCGTCTTGAAGTCAAACCGCCGCTGACCAGGCTGTTCCGCCGCACGATCACCAAAGCATTCAGTGTCTGGCTGAAATTCTCGACCGCATTGGTACGGTCGCTCGACTGGTATCCACGTGTCGAACCCTACGTCGGCTACGGCACCGAACACTACTCCCGACTGATCTGCCGTACCGTATACGGCCCGTTCAAACGGCAGGCCGGCCGCCTGATTCGCGGCATCCGTGGCATGCTGATGGTGCCGTCCCCGCATACCAAAGTGCGGATCGCCATCGATGACGTGCCCATCGAAACAGTGCAGGTGGGTGCGTCGGAAGTATACGACGCGATCGACAGCAATCCTGATATTTCCAGCGAATTCGCGGCATCCGACGATGCCGGCTACCTCGACCTCGTCGCCGAGCATTCACTCGAACCGGGCATCCACAACGTCTCGTACAAAGTGCGTAGCCGCAAGCCGGTCAACGCCAATCTTTTCACCATTCCCAGCGGCACCAAAGTGGGCGTGATCTCCGACGTGGACGACACCATCATGGTCACGCAGGCGCCGCGTCTGATGAAGGCCGCCTACAATCTGCTGCTGCTTAATCCGCGCAAAAAAGTGCCGGTGGCCAGCATGAACCTGCTGTTCAACCGCATCGCGGACATGTTCCCGGACGCGCCGTTCTTCTACCTGTCCACTTCGCCATGGAATGTGGAAAGCTCGATCCGCCATTTCATTACGAACCACGGTTTTCCGGAAGGTCCGCTGCTGCTGCGCGACCTTGACCCGAGGCCGAAAACCTTCATTCCGTCGGGCGTGCAGCACAAGCTTGAATACGCCGAACAGCTCATGGCCGATTTTCCCGATATGAAGTTCATTCTGATCGGCGACGACGGGCAGAAGGATCCGACCACATACGCCACAATCGCACGCCGCTACCCGGGGCGTGTGCTGGCGATCGGCATCCGGCAGCTGTCCCCGCGCGAAGTGACCGGCAATTTCGGTTCCGTCGCCGGGCGCGTGGCCACGCAGCCGATGCCGGTCACCGACGTGCCGGTATTCACGGGAACGACCGGATCGAACATCATGAAAACCATGCTGCCGTACCTGCGCGCCGCGCAAAACGGCGACTGACGGCCGACACAAGTTTGTGTGGGTCGTCAGTATAATCGCGTGCATGAGTGAATTTCGGGGTATGGAAAACACCATGAACGTGAAGGAAGCGACGAACGCGCACGACGAACACCAGAATGGACTGGCGGTGCCGGAAGCGAAGCGGGTGCCAAAGGAGCGCACCTTCCACGGCGATACGTTCATCGATAACTACGAATGGCTTCGCGACAAGGAATCGCAGGATGTGCGCGACTATGTGGCGGCGGAGAACCGCTACTGCGAACAGCGCATGGCACCGCTCGCATCGTTGCGCAAAACGTTGTTCGACGAATTCAAGTCGCATGTGCAGGAAACCGACATGTCCGTGCCGACGCGCATGGATGGCTACTGGTATTTCACCCGCACCACGCAGGGCGAACAGTATGCCGTGCAATGCCGGGTGCCGATTCGCGGCGCGGACGATTGGGATCCGCCGACGGTGGAGGCCGGTGTGCCACTCGACGGCGAACAGGTGGTGTTCGATACGAACGCCGAGGCGCAAGGCCATGATTTCTTCCGTGTCGGCGGCATGGACATCTCCAAGGACGGCCGTTGGATGCTGTACGGCGCCGACACGAGCGGCGACGAACGCTACGATTTCCGCATCCGCGATCTTGAGACCGGCGACGAGTTGGAGGAACGGTTCGAGGGCATCGGCGGCGCCTGCTTCACGCCGGACGCGCAATGGGTGTTCTACGTGCTGCTCGACGGCGCATGGCGTCCGTACGCGGTGATGCGCCACCGTGTCGGCACCCCCGTCGCGGATGACGTGGAGGTCTACCGCGAGGCGGATGAACGCTTCTGGGTGGGCATCGGACTGTCCTTCGACGAACGGAACATCGTGATTGGCACCGGGTCGAAAACCACCACCGAGGTGCTGATGCTGCCGGTGGACACCCCAGAGGGCTCGTTCCAGGCGTTCATTCCGCGCGAAACCGACGTGGAATACGACGTGAGCTTCGCCTGCTTCGAAGGCGCGGGGGAGCATGGCGAGGATATTCCGCTCGCCGTGGTGTACCACAACGCGTTGAATCCGAATTTCGAGATTGACGTGATCGATATGCGGACGCACGAGCCTCCATACCGGCTGGGCGAAGGCGTGCGCGTGGCGGTCGGATCGCCCTACGGTTGCGAGCACGGCGACGACGTGGACCCCGGCGCCTCCTCCATGCCGATCGGCACCCCGTATTCAAATCCCTGCAATCCCGCCATTCTGCAGGGCGCGCACGGCTTGGGCATCGAGGGTATCTCGATCCATCGGCATTTCGTCGCATTGCAGTACCGCGCGGAAAGCCTGCCGCACATCGCGGTGATGACGAAGCAGGCCGCCGCCGAGGATTTCCTGGCCGGCCGGCCATGGCGGTTCACTGAACTGGTGCCGCACGCGCTGGAGGACGATTGGGATGTCGACGAATCCGTGGACGAGATCAACGAGGAACGCGCCGAGATCTGGGGCAAACTGGACGCGGCCGCCGCCGCGCAAGGCAAGGGATCGGCCGTGCATGGCGTCTCGCGTCGGGCGATGACGTCGTCGGACGGCGCCACCGCCGACCGCATGCCGGGGGAGACGCGCCGCCTGTATTCGATCGGCGTTGGTGGCAACCCCTCGTATGACGCGCCGCGCATGCGCTACTCGTTCGCCAGCTACACGCGCCCCGGCGAGCTGCATGACTACGATCCGGACACCGGCGAGGACCGTCTGCTCAAACGCGCCACCGTGCTGGGTGGTTTCGATCCGCGCGACTACATGGAACGCCGGGTGTGGGTCACCGCGCGCGACGGCGAACGCATCCCCGTCTCGCTGGTATGGCGGCGTGACGTGCCGACTTGCGATTCCGCTATGTTCATCACCGGCTACGGCGCGTACGAGATCAGTTCCGATCCGGGATTCGCGGTGTCACGCATCAGCATGCTCGACCGCGGCGTGCTGTACGCTGTGCCGCACATCCGCGGCGGCGGCGAAATGGGACGCGCCTGGTACGAGCAGGGGCACCTGCTCAACAAGAAGCATTCGTTTGAGGATTTCATCGACGCCACGCGCGCGCTGCAACGCGCCGGACTGGCCTCGCCGCTGCGTACGGTGGCGAACGGCGGCTCGGCGGGCGGCCTATTGATGGGGGCGGTCGCCAACATGGCTCCGGAATGCTATGCGGGCGTGGAGGCGGATGTGCCGTTCGTGGACGCGCTGACCTCGATCCTTGATCCTTCGCTGCCGTTGACCGTCACCGAATGGGACGAGTGGGGCGATCCGCTGCACGACGCGGATGTGTACGCGTACATGAAGTCGTACACGCCATACGAGAATGCGCCAGATAGTGAAAATGACGAAAGAACTGCCGTTTTTCCGAAAATTTTCATTACCACATCCATGAACGACACCCGCGTGCTGTATGTGGAGCCGATGAAATGGCTGGCCCGGCTGCAGCATGCCGGTGTGGACGCCGTGGCGAAAATCGAGGTGGAAGCCGGCCATGGGGGTACGTCCGGGCGGTACAAGCAATGGGAGGAAGTCTCCTATGAGAACGCTTGGTGCTTGTCGATGATGGGCATCGGCGGCTGAGTGGCCCCGAGGGTACTCCGGGGGATTTTCCGAGGGTAGAAGAATCATGACTGACGAAAACCCATTGTTGCAATCGTTTGCAGCAATGGGTTTTTGTTTCAGAAAATTTTCATGAAACATTGCAAACACCCTTCGGCGTTTCGCGAATCCCCTTTCGGGGCACTCTAACGTCAAACGTTTTATACCGCGCTTTTTAGCACTTTTATAAGGAAAGACACTGTTTCATACGTCAATGTTGATGTCGTGACACCATGCTTGCATGACAGTGGCGGTAGCTGGGGCAAGGTAGTGGCTGCCGCCACCTTAGGTTGTGCTTAATCGTGAAGCGAGGGATTATGCATAGGCGCAAGGAGTTGGCGTCAAAGCGCTGTGTGAAAACGTTTGCCGCCATGCTGGTGACATTGGCGACCATGCTGGCATGCGTATTGATCGGGCCCGTTCATGCGCAGGCCGTGGAATACAACATCGGCGAGCTCGGCTGGGTGGACAAGGACTCCTCCAAGCTGACCATCGTGTCCGGCGGCCAGGAAAAGCCGTTCATCTCCGGCACCACCGTCGACTACGGCGATGAGATCAACATGCAGCTGCATTGGAACGTGCCGAACAACATCACCGTCAAATCGGGCGACACCTTCGTCTACGATCTGCCCGAGAACCTGACCTTCCAATCCGGGCAACAGTACGACATCATCAACGAATCGGGCGATGTGGTCGGGCATTATGTGATCAACGGCAATCGCATGGTGGCCACGTACACCCGCGGCGAGGACGCGGGATCGAACGTCACCGCGTACGTGACGGTCAAAGGCACCATCAACTCCGACAAAACCGGCGGCAACAACGGCGGAGACAAGACGTTCTCATATCCGGGCTACGGCGACGTGACGCTGAAGGTGAATCCGAAGCATGAAGTGAACGCTTCCAAATCCGCGGCCATCTCCACCTCGGACCCCTCGAAGTGGGAATTCGTCATCAAGGTCAATTCCGTCGGCACCAACCAGAACGTGCAATTGAACGACACCATGGGCGAGCTGATGAAGCTTGATCCGGACAGCATCCATATCTACACCGACGCGGATTGCCAGCAACCGTATGAGGGGACATGGAACGCCACGCCAGCGGCGGGCAATACCGGGTTCAGCGCCACGATTAAGTCCATGGAGGACGGCGAAACACTGTATGTGCGCTACGCCGTGACTGCCGACCGCGCCACTCTCGTGGCGGCCTGCAAACAAGCGGGCGATTGCTCGCAAGTGCTCGGACTGAAGAACTCCGTGGAATACCACAGCGATGACAATACGGACCACAAAAAGACCGAAAACGCCATCTGGGTCACTTACAAGGACTGGTCGGTGACCAAAGGCGGCACCCAAACGACGATAGACAAGCCCGGCTTGAACGGCAAGAAGGACGTTCCAGGCATCCAATGGACCATCAACATCACCAACGGCACTGACACCAACATTTCCGGAGCCAGCATCAAGGACGCGCTGGGCAACGGGCTGGAAGAGCCATCCGGCGATGTGGTACTGACCTGCAGAAAAGCCAATGATTGGAAGACACAGTGCCCCACAAACGCTCTGGGCGCATTCGAAAGCGATCCGTACAACAAACAGTGGTCCATCAAGGTTCCCTGGCTGGATCTGGTGAAAGGCACATATAAGTTGCCGTCCAGCTTCGACTCCTTCGCCATCACCTACACCACCGAAGTGACGGACGCGCCCAATGCCGACAGTGGCGAGCATAAGACCTACACCAACGATGTGACGGTCACGCCGAAAGGTCACCCCAGCAAAGACGCCACCGGTACGGCGGACGTCGGCAAGGACGTAGTGAATCTTGTCAAGAAGTGCACCTCCCCGGGATCCGAAAGCAAGAACCTCACATGGGTGACCTCGCTGACCGCATTGACCGCGATGGACAACGTGGATCTCAAAGACACCCTTAATCAGAAAGGGGATGGCTCATCCGCCGGATTCCAGCAGAGTCTGGTGCAAGACAGCATTGCCGTGTATGCGGACGAGGCGATGAAGCAGCGCATTGATTCCAGCGCCTATTCGATTATGCCCACGGACCATGGCTTCACCATCATGTTTAAGCATCTCGACGCCAACCAGACCGTGTACGTGGCCTACCAGTCCACCGTCAAGGATGGCGTGACCGCCGAAACGGTGTACAACACCGCCGAATCGAAGCATAAGACGGCAACGGCAAGCCATACTCACCAAGGTGACAATCTGAAAAAGGAGGCAGTGAACCAGTATTGGGACGAATACGGATACGGCCAGACCGCCAACGCAGCCGGGGTCCTACGCTGGCTGCTGACCGTGCACGACCTGCCGGAGAAGGCCCAATCGGTGACTATCAGCGACTCGTTGCCTGAGAACACGATGTTCGTGCCCGGTTCCGTCAAAGCGGTGAGTCCCAATGCCAAAACCACCACATTGAGTGGCGTATCGGCCAAGGACAACGGCAACGGCACAGTGACGTTCACCATATCGCCGGGCACGGCCGCATTCAAACAGGCCACCACCTCAGAAGGCCTGCAAATCGTCTATGACACGCGCGTCGACGCGTTGAAAGCGCAGGAAGGATACCACGAATACACCAACACAGCGCATATCAGCGTAGACGGCAATGGCCAGACGCCCCAGTCCTACAAACTCGGCATGAACACGCCGAAGCTGGTGAGCAAGCAGGGAACGTACAACGAGTCCACGGCGCCGAACGTCAACTACACGGTGAAGATCAATCCGGGCGCACAGACGCTGAACAACGGCAAGGCCCTGACCCTGACCGATACGTTGGGCAGCGCGCTTGATCTGCGCATGGACAGCATCCTCATCGCCGATTCCGCCTCGGGAAAGCAGATCAATGGTGCGACATGGTCATATGAGCCGAATTCCAAGAAACTGGTCTTCTTCATTCCGGACAAGCAGGCTGTCACCATCACATACAAGGCGACCGTGCAGCTCAAAGCCGGAGAGACCATCGAGGGAGCCGTGGGCCGCAATGAGATTTTGCTTGAAGGCGTAGATGCAAGCAAGGGCAGTGATGTCTCCACTGTCACCGGAACGGTGAAAACGGCCCAAGGTGGCATGACATTCGACAGCAACACCCTGCAAATCTACAAGTACATTGATGGCGATACCGGCCGGCCGGGCGCCAACGCGATGTTCGAAGTGCAGGAAGTGAACGTGGACCTGACCAAGTGCAGCACGGCAGCTGAAACCACAGGCAAGAAGACCTGCTCCGGCACTGTGGGCGAGACCGTGACGAACAACCTCACCACGGGCACGACCGGCTACTCCAGCCAAGTGCAGCTGAATGCGGACCGCATCTACAAAGTCACGGAACTCGTGGCCCCGGGAGAAAAAGCCGACACTACCAACAGCGCGTACGAGAAAGCCAAGCCACTGTATGTGGTCTTCCCCGGCAACGATGCGCGAAGCGCGGATTCGAAAACCTACAATGGCAAATACGACAATCTGGTCATCTCCGATAATAAAGGCAACTCGGGCTCTTTGACCGTGGCCGTGGCCAACAACGCCACGTTGGGCAACTACCTGTGGTATGTCAACAACAACCACAAGAAGAAGACCAAGGTCAGCATCGCCAAATTGGATGCTGCCGACATCAAGGTTCCGGTGGCTGGTGCCTCGTTGAAGCTATCCAAATGGGGGTCGTCCGAAGCGCCGGAAGTCTGGTCGAATTGGTCTGCATCAATGCAGGGCGTCAGCAAAGACGACACCGGCACCGCACTGACCTGGACCACCGGCGATACCGGGAAACAGGAATTCAAACTGCTGCCTGGACGCTACTGGCTGGAGGAGACCGCAGCCCCCGACGGATACCAGATCATGAGCCCGATCACCATCACCGTGGGCGCTGACGGCGTCGTGACAGTTAACGGCCATAACGTGACCGACAAGGGCGGCACCGGCCAGGTGCAGGCCTTGGATGCGCCGAAGACCACGAATCTCATCGTGAAAAAGGTGTGGGACGACAACGATGACCAGGACGGCAAACGCCGCACCGTGACCTTCGACCTATATCGCAAGCTTGCGGGAGAAGCCGACTATACGAAGATGGACGGCCAGAGCCGCGACATCAACGTCAACGCCGGTGATTCCGCCGCATATTGGTTCGACCTGCCGGTCATGGTAGGCGGCAAGCAGGCCGAATACAAAGCCGTGGAAGCCACCACGATCGATGGATACACAGCGCAATGCACCGATCCGGTCTCCGCGGTCGACGGCAGCGGCATGGTCATGACATGCACCAACACGCATGCGCCGGAAACCACCAGCCTCGGCGTGAAAAAGGTGTGGGACGACGCCAATAACCAGGACGGAAGCCGACCGAACTCCATCACCGTGCATCTGGTGAAAAACGGTGTGAAAACCAACCAGTCAGCCACGTTGAACGCAGCCAATAATTGGAGCAATGCCAAGTTCACCAATCTGCCCGTCTACGAGAACGGCATGAAGATCACCTATGGCGTGCAGGAGGATGTGCCGTCCGGCTACACCGTCACCACAGACGGCGTCGACAAGAACCGCAACATCACCCTGACCAACACCCACCATCCCAACAATAAGGAGGTGTGGTTCTCCAAGCAGAGTCTTGGAGGGCAAGAACTCGCCGGCGCGACGATGAGGCTCACCGGAACGTTGGACGATACGACGAAAACCTTCAACGCCAAAACATGGGGTTCCGGCAGCAGCCAGCAGAGCTTCGCACTGGAACCGGGCACCTACACGCTGACGGAAACCAAAGCTCCTGCGGGATATACGAAGGCCGATGACATCGTCTTCTGCGTGGACACCGGCACCGACGGCGAGTTGCAGGTCCGGATACAACAGTCCGACGGCAGCTACGTCGCAGCGGACGACAGCCTGATCACTATGGTCGACGCGTACCAACCGCATCGCGTCACCATCGCCAAGAACAGCCTGACGGACGGCATCACCAACATCGCGGGCGCAACCATGAGCGTCACGGGACGCACGCTTGACGGCAAATCCGTCAATTCGATCACATGGATTACCAAGCAGGGACAATCGCAGCAGCTCGACCTGCAGCCGGGCACCTACACGCTGTCCGAGACCAATCCGCCGGCAGGCTATACGAAGGCCGATGACATCACGTTCAGCGTCGACATCAACGGCAAAATCACCGTGGATGGCAAGATCCAGACGGAAGGGACGCTCACCATGGTGGATAAGCCCGACACCAACGGCATCTTCTTCTCTAAAACCGCGGTAGGCGGCGGAGCCGAACTCGCCGGAGCCGAATTCAACCTGACCGGCAGCACATTCGAAGGCAAAACCATCGACCCGATCACATGGACCAGCGGTGGAACACCGAAGCGGTTCATGCTCGAGGACGGCGTCTACACGCTTACCGAAACCAAGGCCCCAACCGGATACGAGGCGGTCAAACCGCTCACATTCACCGTAAGAGAAGGCCAGGTGTACATCGACGGTGTGCTGCAAAGCGACCGTACCATACGTGTAGAGGACTGCATCGCCACCACCATGGTGCGCGTGCGCAAAGTCTGGTCCGACTCGAACTATGGGGACCGTCCGGAGAAAGTCACCTTCCATTTGCTACGCAATGCCAAGGAACTGATCGACAAGCAGTACACGGTCGAGGTGGATAGTTCCAGCTCGTGGACGCATACGTGGACCGATCTGCCCCAATACGACGAGAACGGCGAACGCTACAACTACACCGTGGACGAGGAAACCACGCAAAAGCTCAAGGATGGCTCCTACCGAGTGTCGATCACCAAGCGACCGTATCAGGACGGCGCCGAATACACAGTGCTGAACACGCGCGAGCCGGACGCCATCAACGCCAAGGTGACCAAGACATGGGAAGACAACGCCAACAATGACGGCAAACGCCCGACGAAACTTACCTTCCACGTGTGGGGTACCAGCAACCAGCCGAAGGATCCGACGGATCTGATGCAAGGTTTCGAAGCCAGAACCGAACAGATAATCGTGCAGGACGTGAACGTGTCCAGTGACGCCGACAAGCAATTCTGGACCTTTGAGGGCCTGCCGAAACGGAACATCTACGGCGACTTGTACACGTACACCGTAACCGAGGAAAGCGTCGACGGCTATACGACAAGCGGATGCTCCACAGATGCGGATGGTACGAATGGTTCGGACGCGAAAGCCGCGGAACAACGGACCGGATGCGTGTTCACGCCGACAGGCTCCTCCGAAAAGGAGAAGGACTTCCAGGTGACGAACAAGCATACGCCGGAAACGACTACGCTGAACGTCACCAAACAGTGGGACGACGATTCCGATTCTGACAATGGCAGGCCGAACAGTCTGACGATCTGGGTGCTGTCCAGCATCTGGAACGGCAAGAACGACCAGCCTCTGCCGGGATGGCCGACGCCGCAGAATAACAGCATGTGTTCGGATCCGCAGGATACGAAGGCCAAGAACCCCGTCGGCGTCAGCTGCGCGGTGCTTACCAAAGACAATGCCAAGAACGCCGTGACCACCACCGAGGCATCCTCGGATGGCGCGAAGGAGACGGCTGGTTCGTCCGGCTCGGATACGACGAACGTCGCCTCCAACGAATGGGCCTACGCGTTCACCAACCTGCCCAAGTATTACAAGGGCAAGGAAATCCACTATTCCGTAACCGAAGAAGCCGTGAACGGCTACAAGCCGGTTTCGCTCACCGGCGGCAAGACCGTGCCGCAACAGCCGAATCAATCGGAAACCGGCGCTGACGAAAGCAACGCCCAAACCGCAGCGGCTGATCCGAATACGGCAACGGACGAATCACAGGATTCGACTGACGGAACGAACGCAACCGCCGAATCGTGGAACTACCAGCTGACCAACAAGTACACGGCGGTCAAGCTGCCCTCCACCGGTGGCGAAGGCGATGGAACCTACATGCGGGCCGGACTGATCGCGCTGCTCGTCGGCACGCTATGCCTGGCCATGGCGCTGCGTCGTAAGGAAAGGGACTGACGATGAACCAGCATGCGCACCACACTGCACGCCGCATCACGGCCGCTGCAATCGGACTGGCGCTTTCCTGCGTTGGGCTTGGCTCGCAAGCCGTCGCATACGCCACACAGCCGGCGGCCACCGACGTGACGGTGATCGCATTCCAGCAGAACTGGACGACCGTGGCCAAGGAATGCGCGAACACATACGGTCCGGAAGGCGTGAAATACGTGCAGATCTCCCCGCCGCAGGAATCCGTGCAGGGCACGCAATGGTGGACCGTCTACCAGCCGGTCAGCTACAAGCTCAACTCGCGCTTCGGCACTGAGGGCGATCTAAAAAGCATGATCGAACAGTGCAAGACGGCCGGCGTGGACGTGATAGCCGACGTGGTGCTCAACCACACCACCGGCCATGACGTGTCCTGGGTGGACGACCAGTATGGCGTGGACGGTACCGCATACAACGGATCCTACGGACGCTATCCAAGCATGGACCCGTATGCGGAAGGTGGCACGCAAGGCCTCTACCAGTACCAGGAAAGCGGCAACAACCACCAGTACGGTCTGCCGAGCGGGGACTTCCACACCTGCAAGTCCAACGTCTCCGACAACATCTCCGACTACACCAACGCCGACGAGGTATGGAACTGCAGGCTGTCCACCATGTGGGACATCAATACAGGTAACGGACGTGTGCAGAACATGCAGGCCGATTATCTGAACCAGTTGTGGCAGGATGGCGTGCGTGGCTTCCGCATCGACTCCGCCAAACATATGGATCCGGACGACATCGCGGCCATCAAACGCAAATTCATGGACAAGGCTGGTATCAATGGCCAGTCGTTCCCGTGGTCGCAGGAAGTGATCTACCATCAGGGCGAATCGAGCAAGTTCGCTCCCGAACGGTACGAGAAAAACGGCGAAGTGACCCAATTCTCCTATGCGTATTCGCTGCTCAAGGACTTCAACGGCTCCATCACCGACTTGAAATACATCACCTCCGATTTACTGAAACGCTCCGACGACGCCACAGTGTTCGTAGCGAACTGGGACAGCGCCCGCGGCTCCGAAACGCTGAGCCCCACGTCCGGCGCCCGCTATGAGCTCGCGAACGCGTTCATGCTCGGCTACGACTACGGGCATCCGAAGATCCTGTCCGACTACTACTTCGACAAATCCACGCAGTACGACGATGGCGTGAAGGACACGTCCGACACCAAGGTGCCATACGTGGACATGGACGAGGCATGCGCCACTTCGAAGGATCGGACGCAGATGACCTACGGCGACTGGAACTGCCAGCAGCGTTGGACGTCGATCCGAGGCATGATCCGCTTCCACAACGCCGTCAACGGCACGAAGGTGACGAATTGGCAGGAACGCGGCGACAACAACATCGCATTCGACAGGGCCGCCGACGGTTCCTCGCCGGCGAAAGGCTTCATGGCCATCAACAACACCCTGCAGGATCATGACGTGGATTACACGACGACGCTGCCCAAAGGGGAATACTGTGACGTGTACGCGTCACGCGACTGTTCGAAGACGGTGACGGTATCCGGCGGACATGTTAAAACCACCATCGGCAAGCGCAGCGCGATCGCGCTGTATCAGGGCGCTGCGGCGGAAAGCGATCCCGGCAAGGGTCAGTATGAGCCGCAGTACAGTGATTCGCCGAACAGCACGTTGATCGGCGACAAGACACTGACCGTGTATTACAAGCCGAAGCAGGATGATGCCGCCGTGCCGGAACTGCACTATCAGAAGACCGACGGCACGGAACAGCACATATCGATGAAGGCCGTGGAGGTCGCGGATTCCACCGATGCGCGTGGCTGGTACAGCGCCGATCTGCCGAACGGCGCGAATCTCGCGGCGGCGAAGTTCTACTTCACCGACGGCACGGGCGCGGACCGTCCGGACGGTAACGGGTGGTACCAGTCACAGGTCGGCGACACCATGGTCAACGTATGCGACGGCACCGTGGGCCGTGGCGTGCCATATGCGCGCACATACGCCAGCCAGCATGCCGGCCAGACCAAGGTGACCGTCAACTTCAAGCCGACCGATTCCGTCGGCGAGCGTGCCACCGGTGTGCAGGTGTGGACGGATGATCAGACGAAGTCCACGTATCTTCCGTTCGACGCGACCGGCAACGGTTTCGGCAAGATCGCGCAAGGCTATGTGGATGGCACGCAAAGCCAGGTGAGATTCCGCATCGTCGACGGCGAAACGGCCGATAAAGCATCCGCGGGAACCAAAGACAGCTACTTGGCGAGCACATGGAAACTCGACAAATTCGCCAACGCGTACGTTGACGGCGCCATCGAGGCATGGGTGGACGGCAACCAGCCGCAGACCGTCTCCGACAGGTCTCCAGAGAAGGCGTCGCCGGCCGCCACGCCGCAGCCGAACGACATCAAGAACCCGAGAACCCTGACCGTCAAACTGCACTATTACCGTGCCGACGGCAGATACCAGGACTACGACATGGAGTCCGACACCTGGAAGGGCTGGGATCTGTGGAGCTGGTACAAGGAAAGCACCAGTGGTGTGGCCACGCCGTTCAACGGGCACGACGATTTCGGCGAGGTGGCGGAATACACGCTGTCGCAGCCCGGCAAGGGCGTACGCGACCCTTGGTTCATCATCCGTAACGGCGGTTCGTCGTGGACGGGCAAGGATTGCGACGACAACGATCGTCAGATTCCTGAATCCGTGATCAACGTGCAGGCCGGTGACTTTGTTGCCGGCACGGCGGAATTCTGGATCTTAAGCGGCGACCCGACCGTGTACGCGCATCCCGTGGCCGCGACCGGCGTAACCTTCGACTCGCAGGGCGGATCACCGATTGGAGCGCAGACCGTGAAGTTGGGCGGCACGGCAAGCGAGCCGGTCGCGCCTACGAAGGATGGCTTCAAGTTCGTGCGTTGGACCACCGACGTGGCAGGCATCCAGCCGTACGACTTCAACAGCGGGGTCACCGCTCCGGTGACGCTGTACGCGCAGTGGGCCGTGGCGCACAAGGTCACGTTCGATTCGACCGGCGGCAGCGCGGTTGACACGCAGCTCGTCGGCGACGGCGAAAAGGCTTCCGCTCCGGCCAATCCGACCCGCACAGGATATACGTTCGCAGGGTGGAGAACCGATGCGACCGGTGGCGCCGCCTACGATTTCAACGCCACTCCGGTGACCGGCGACGTGACGCTGTACGCCCAATGGACACGCACCTCATACCAGTGGACCATCAAGTTCGACCTCAACGGCGGTGCCGCTCCGGAAGGAAAGGAAGCCATGAAACTGTACGCGGACCAGAAGGTCTACGACGGCGACCCGCTGATCTCCCCAACCGTGGACCAGACGAACGTGCCAGTGCTCGAAGGCTACGAATTCCAAGGCTGGAGCACCGTCCGCAACGACGCGCTCGCCAAGAGCGTCCTCTCGTTCGACGAGAACGGCAAGTCGCTGATGCCGATCGACCGCGATGGCACGGTATATGCGTTGTGGGCGAAGATGGGCACAGTGGTCAAGCCGCCGACCTCCACTTCCGACTCCACAACCCAATCGCAGATCGGCGCGTATTCCAATACCGAAACCGGACTCAACGGACTGGCCATGTTCGAAGCGGTGGTCCGTCAGCCAGGCAAGTTCCCGAACACCGATTTCGGGTCAATCACCGAGGAATCCACTCCTTGGGTTAACTGAATCAGCCGATTCGCCATACACGTTGGCGTCGCGGACCATCCGTCCACGGCGCCAACGCGCGTATGTGGGCGGTGCGTACGTCCATATACGCGCACATTCATGTCTGTCCATCGCTTTGTTGGACATTGCGCCCATTGCGTTCTTTGTGCCTATCGAAGCAAACGGATATCCGCCCGCCGTACGTGGGCATGGGACGGGTGTCCATTTGCTGAGCGGTTTTGGTCCGCCTGATGAATCACTGACTAGAGTCGCGTGCTATGAGTGATTCTGCAAAGAAGTACACCATCGCCGTCATTCCGGGCGATGGCATTGGCAAGGAAGTGACTCCGTGGGCTCAGAAGGCTCTGGAGAAGGCGGCCGAAGGCGTCGCCGAATTCGAATATGAGAAGTTCGATCTGGGTGCCGAGCGCTATCTGCGTGACGGCGCGATTCTTCCGGAAGAGGAAGAGGAGCGCATCAAGAAGACCGACGCCATTCTGCTGGGTGCCGTCGGCGACCCGCGCATCAAGGCCGGCATTCTGGAACGCGGCCTGCTGCTCAAGCTCCGCTTCGACCTGGACCAGTACGTGAACCTGCGTCCGTCCAAGCTGTACAAGGGCGTTACCTCGCCGCTCGCCAACCCGGGTGACATCGACTTCGTGGTCGTGCGTGAAGGCACCGAAGGCCTGTACTGCGGTGCCGGCGGCGCGGTGCGCCGCAACACCCCGCAGGAGGTGGCCACCGAGGTGTCCATCAACACCGCATACGGTGTGGAGCGTGTGGTGCGTTACGCCTTCCAACTGGCCATGAAGCGCAGGAAGCACGTGACCCTCGTGCACAAGAAGAACGTGCTCGTCAACGCCGGCGACATGTGGCAGCGCATCGTCAACAAGGTGGCCGAGGA
>OMGA01000569.1_pt1 | contig 15293 bp, 14 predicted proteins | sample 1674211 | NCBI WGS metagenome assembly OMGA01 (sample SAMEA103958152, study PRJEB25191) | human gut metagenome | biome: human-associated habitat [ENVO:00009003]; feature: intestine environment [ENVO:2100002]; material: feces | place: Germany | collected 2013/2015
AGGGAGATCCGCTTGTAAAGCTGGGATTTATCACGATTTACGCAGAGGGCATAAATACATCGGTGTTTATGACGGTGAGGATAGTGTTCCTTATTGTCGGAATGTCGCTTCTTACCTATACGACCTCTCCCATAGCACTGACAGACGCAATAGAGCGTCTGCTGTCGCCGCTCAAAAAACTGCGTTTCCCCGTTCACGAGCTTGCTATGATGATGACTATAGCACTGAGATTTATCCCTACTCTTATCGAAGAAACCGATAAGATAATGTCGGCTCAGAAGGCAAGAGGCGCAAACTTAGACACAGGCGGACTTGTAAAGAAGGCAAAGGCTCTGATACCCGTGCTGATACCGCTGTTCGTGTCCGCTTTCAAGCGTGCAAACGAGCTTGCTCTTGCTATGGAGTGCCGTTGCTACCGTGGCGGAACAGGAAGAACACGAATGAAAACTATTCATATGGCAAAGCGTGACTATGTATCTTTTGTAATGGTCGCACTTCTAATCGGCGGAGTGATTTTATGCAACATATTCCTGCCTGCGGCAGTTTGAGAAATCTTCTTCTCACAATTTCATATGACGGAAAAAAGTTCCACGGCTGGCAGGTTCAGCAGAACGCAATGACGGTTCAGGAGGCTTTTCAAACTGCTCTTTCAAAGATTATCGGCAATGACTTTGATGTAAAGGGATGCAGTCGCACAGACAGCGGAGTTCACGCAAATATGTACTGCATCAGCCTTAAAACAGAGCATCCCATAAAGCCCGAAAGGCTCAAGGCGGCGCTTAACCGCTGGCTGCCGCTAAGCATTGCGGTTCTTGACTGCAAAGAGGTTGCACCCGATTTTCACGCCCGCTATTCCTGCACAAGCAAGGAATATATCTACAAAATCTGGAACAGCGAGGTGCGAAATCCGTTTCTTGACGGATACGCACTTCATTACAGATACAAAATTGACGAAAATCTGCTCGACAAAGCCGCTCAGGCATATGTCGGCAGACACGATTTCACTTCCTTTTGCACGCTTGATAACCGTGAAAAAGGGGATATGACCAGAAATGTAATAGCCTTTTCGGTAACCCGTGAGGGCGACCTTGTTACAATGAAGGTTGAGGCTGACGGCTTTTTGTACAATATGGTTCGTATTATGGTGGGAACACTTCTCAGGATTCAGCAGGGTAAAATTGCTCCCGATGAAATTCCCTCCATTATAGAAAAGAAAAACAGAAAATATTCGGGTCCCACCGCACAGGCTTGCGGATTGTACCTGAATCGTGTGAATTATGAAAATGACAACAGTTCACAAAAAGGAGTGAACGCTGATGTTTAAAAAATTTAAAGGACATTATTCAAAACGAAAGACACATAAAACCGACAGAGATGTAATGAGCTATGAGGATATGCCTCTTGACGATTATGAACAGGAAAAAACCGAAATGTCGCCGCAGGCTGTCAAGAAAATCGTACTCGGTGCGTGTATTGCCATTGCTGCAGGCCTTATAGTTTTTGCCTTTGCAAACCGTGACAAGCTCACATGGGAGAACATCTCAAACTGGTGGACTTATGATGTACTCGGAAATGCAGGTCACGGCTATCCTGTTGACATTATCGGTTCCGAGGTTTCATCGGGCAACTTTGCAGTGTCACAGGGACATGCCGTGTATGCATCGGACACCTCGTTTGTAACCCTTACAAATTCGGGTACAGAGGTTGCACGACTTCAGCTTACACATTCAAATCCCGTAATGAAAAACAATGAAAACAGATTTCTCACATACGGAATCGGTAGTTCAAGCTATGAGATAAGCAGTTTTGACGAAACGCTTTACTCAGGCAATGCCGAAAATAAAATATACACAGGTGATGTTGCCTCAAACGGTACATACTGTCTTGTTACCGAGGACAACGGTTATCTTACAACGCTGTATGCCTACAGCAAAAATAATAACAGAATTTACAAATATTCTTTTTCTGAGTATTATATAACATCGGTAGCAATTAACAAGGACGGCTCCGGTTGCGTTGCCGCAGGTGTGTCAAGTGATAAGGGTTCAGCGGTAACGGGCGTTTATGTGCTTGATTTTTCACAGGAAAAGCCTGTTTCAACCTACGAAATTTCGGGTGACAGCGTGCTTGATTGCAAGTATCTGACCTCAGATACGGCGGTTCTTGTGGGCTCACAGGCAAGCTATATTGTTAAAAAAGGTGAAAAGAATTACAAAACAGTAAGCTATGAGGACAAAACTCTTTCAAATTACTGCTTTAACACAGATACATCAACCTATACAATGGCTCTTTCAAGGAGCGGTGACGGAAGAAGTGTTGCTCTCATAAGCTATAACAGCAACGGCGAGGCACAGTACACAATAAATACCGAACACAAAGCCGATTCGCTTTCTGTCTACAAGGGTACGGTTGCAATCCTTGACGGAAATGTTGTTTACGGTTATAATCAAAATGGCGATTTGCTTTATTCGACAAATTCGGGAACCGGTTCAAAAAAGATTGTGCTTGCCTCGGACTACACCGCTTACATTCTCAGCGTAAATCAAATTAGGTTTATTGACCTTGACAGTGTATCGAGCGACGATACCGCTCAAACTTCAAAACAGGAGTAATAAATTTGGTTGCAGATATAATTATTATTGCCGTGTTTGCGCTTTTGTTTTTTATTGATTTCAAGCGTGGCATAGCAATTACAATTCTCAATGTTGCAGGTGTGGCTCTTACGGGCTTTCTTGCATATCACATTTCAAATTTTCTTGCATCGTGGGTTTATACGGCATTTGTTCAGCAGACCTTAACAACAAATCTGCAACAAATGATTGACACTCAGGGCATCAACTCAGCCATTGCAAATAGTTTTTCGGCTTTGCCAAACTGGGTTATGGGAATGCTCGGATTTTTCCTTTCAATTTTCGGATTGGATTCAAGTGTCTATACAAATGATTTTCAGGTTCCGAACTCTGCCGCAGCGGCGGTGTCAGCTTCGGTGGAAAATCTTATTCAGCCGGTTATCACAGGAATGTTCCGCTTGGTTATAGGTGTAGTTATTTCAATAATTATCTTTATAATTATAAAAATTCTTGTTAAAAAACTTGCGAGAGTGTTTAAAATACCCGTGGTGAAACAGATTAATAAGCTTCTCGGCGGTGTGTTGGGACTTGCGGAGGCGGCAATCCTTGTGTTTTTTGCCGTTAATATCTTTTCGGGAGTGCTTGAGTTTTCAAATCCCGAAATGCTTAATAACCCGATAATTTCGGGTGCTGTTTTTAAATTTTTCAGCGTTGCAGTCTGAATGAAGAAACAGGAGGGAACAGTAATGGAAAAAGAAAAAGATGTGTGGAGCTTTAAAACATCCGATTTGGTTACTATACCTAATATTATAACTTATGTAAGATTTGTGCTTATAATCCCGTTTGTATATTTTTTCCTTGCGGAACAGTATATATATGCGGCAATATGTATAGGTTTGTCGGGACTTTCCGATTGCTTTGACGGAATGGCTGCCAGAAAACTCAATCAGGTAACTCCTCTCGGAAAAATCCTTGATCCCATTGCAGACAAGGTAACGCTTTTTGCGGTCGTTATCTGTATGGTGATTTATGTGCCTATGGTTCTTCCGATTCTTGTAACACTTCTGGTCAAAGACCTTATTATGCTACTCGGCGGTGCCGATTTAATCAAAAAAAGACTCACTCCGCCTTCTGCAAACTGGTACGGAAAGGTCGGAACAATTATTTTCTACTTTTCCGTATGTCTTATCGTATTTCTCAAGGCCTTTTTTGCCTACGAAAATATGGTGCTTGATCTGATATTGCTTTCGGTTACAGCCGCATCCATGCTATACGCTTTGTATCGTTACGGCAAAATCTATTTTGCAATGATTAAGGAGTACAACGAATCACTTAAAAAGACAGCTGACATTAAAAATAAATTCCGACAAATAAATATTGAATTATTTGTTAAACAGTTGTATAATTCTTATATTACCATGACAGCAAATGTGCAATTTGGTGTCCTAAAAAGGAGTATGCTATGCTTTGTACAAGATGCGGAAAACGGCCTGCGGTTGTTTTCGTTTCAAATAATAATTCCAAAGACGCCCCGACGGCAGGTTATTGCCTTACCTGTGCAAAAGAGCTTGGAATCAAGCCGGTTGAGGATCTTATCAGCAAAATGGGTATCTCGGATGAGGACCTTGAAAATGTTCAGGATCAGATGAACACCCTCATGAACAGTATGGGTGACGGCGATATGTCGCAGCTTATGGAACAGCTTGGTGCGGATAACCTTGCCGAGCAGATGGGCGATTTTTCTAAAGACGGTGACGGCAGTGAGGATGATGACTTCTCTCACGGTGCACCTGCATTCCCTGCATTTTTCAACAGTATGTTCGGCGGACAGAACAACAATGCGACAAATCAGGATAATAATAAAAAGGGCAAAAAAGAGAAAAAAGAAAAGAACAGAAAGCACATCAATCTTTACTGTGAAGACCTCACACGCAAGGCGAGAGAGGGCAAAATCGACCGCATTGTCGGCAGAGACAGCGAGATTGAGCGTGTAATTCAGATTCTTTCAAGAAGAACAAAGAACAATCCTTGCCTTATCGGTGAACCCGGTGTAGGTAAAACCGCTATTGCAGAGGGGCTTGCTCTCCGCATTGCCGCAGGAAATGTTCCTCAAAGACTTAAAAACAAGGAAATTCAGCTTCTTGACCTCACCTCACTTGTTGCAGGTACTCAGTTCAGAGGTCAGTTTGAAAGCAGAATCAAAGGACTTGTTTCCGAAATCAAGGAGAACGGCAACATAATTCTCTTTATTGATGAGGTTCACAGCCTTGTCGGCACAGGTGACAACGAAGGCACGATGAATGCCGCAAATATCCTCAAACCGGCTCTTTCAAGGGGCGAGGTTCAGGTCATCGGTGCTACAACATTCAACGAATACAGAAAATATATCGAAAAGGATTCTGCTCTTGAAAGAAGATTTCAGCCCGTAAAGGTCGGCGAGCCTACAATTGCTCAGTCAATTGATGTTATCGCAGGTGTAAAAGGCTATTATGAGGCACATCACCGTGTAATTGTTGACGATGATATCGTTCGCAAGACGGTTATCCTTTCCGAAAGATACATAACAGACCGTTTTCTTCCCGACAAAGCAATCGACCTTCTTGATGAAAGCTGTGCCTGTGCCGCTCTCCGCAACAAAAGCATGGAGCGTCACGATAAGCTTGAGGATGAAAAACAGAAGCTTCTTATCAGAAAGGACGCTCTTACAAATGCCGATGAGGTAAACTATGAACAGCTTGCCGAGGTCAACACAAGCCTTGCAAGAATTGACAGCGACCTTAAAGAAATTGACCCCGAAACTCTCGTTTCAAAGGTTACAGAGGAGGATATCGCCAAGGTCATCGAACTCTGGACAGGCATCCCCGCATCAAGAATCAAGGAAAACGAGCTTTCAAAGCTTGCCGACCTTGAGAACGAGCTTAAAAAGAAAATTATCGGTCAGGACGAGGCTGTAAAGGCTCTTGCATCTGCAATCAGAAGAAGCAGAGTTCAGATTTCACCTCGCCGCAGACCTGCATCATTCATCTTTGTAGGTCCTACAGGTGTCGGTAAAACAGAGCTTGTAAAGGTTCTCAGCAAGGAACTTTTCGATACTCCCGAAACTCTCATCAGACTTGATATGAGTGAATTTATGGAGAAACATTCGGTTTCTAAAATTATCGGTTCACCGCCCGGATATGTCGGTTACGATGAGGCAGGACAGGTAACGGAGAAAGTTCGCCGCAGACCTTATTCGGTTCTCCTCTTTGATGAAATCGAAAAGGCTCATCCCGATGTTCTCAATATTTTGCTCCAAATTCTTGACGAGGGCAGAGTTACAGACGCTCACGGCAGAACAGTAAACTTTGAAAATACTGTTATCATTATGACATCAAATGCCGGTTCTGCATCAAAGGACAGCGCATTAGGCTTTGGCAAGACTGAAGAAGATGCCTCAAAAGAAAAGGTTATGAAGGCACTTTCTGAGTTCCTCCGTCCCGAATTTATCGCAAGAGTTGACGAGGTTATCGTATTCAACAGCCTTAAAAAGGACGATTTTGTAAAGATTGCAGACCTTATGCTCTCTGAGTATGTACCGACTCTTGAGGAAAAGCACATCAAATTCACATTTGACGAAAAGGTTTGTCAGCTCCTTGCAGAAAAGTCATGTAACGGTGCAAGCGGTGCTCGTGACCTCAGAAACACAATTCGCAGAGAGGTTGAGGAGAAAATTGCAAACGCAATGATTGAGGCAGGTGCAGGCGGTGTTACTGCAATGCACCTTACAGCCGAAAACGGTGAGCCTGTTCTTCAGTCAATCTGATTTTTACGGTAAAAGTTAACACATAAAATTTCCGCATATCGGGCAGTCATCACGATTGCCCGATTTTTTTGTTACAATATAATTCCATTAAAGAACAATCATACACGGCGAGCCGCCGTACCCAATTCGTGTAGATAGTTTGTAATATCAAAAAACATATTGCATCATTACTTTTGGGAGTCCAAAGAACGCTCATACGGTTGGATTACACAGACAATTGCAATGTTACGCTCGGGCATAATTTGTTTTGCATTATACAAACTGTCTACACGAGAGAAAAAAACACGAGAGAAAAAACACAAGAGAAAAAACGGCTGTGTAGCATAATGTACACAGCCGTCTTTTGAAAATAAAATGAAAGAAAGATTAACCTTTTACAGCACCTGAAACAACACCCTCGATGATGTATTTCTGGCAGGCAAAGTAGAAAATAATAATCGGAACGATGCTCAGAACGATAAGCGCCATAATAGCACTTGTGTCCGTATGACCGTAACTGCCGTTAAGATACTGAATGTGAATCGGAATAGTTTTGTAATCCATATCAAGAATAAGATAGGGGAGAAGGTAGTCGTTCCAAATCCACATTGCCTGAAGAATTGTAACTGTTACACAAGTCGGTTTTGCAATCGGAAGTACAACTTTGAAGAATGTCTGGATTGGTGTACATCCATCGATCATCGCAGCTTCTTCAATCTCCAGTGGAATGGATTTCATGAATCCGGTGAACATAAAGACGGAAAGTCCTGCACCAAATCCAAGATAGATCACAATCAGTCCCCACGGATTTCCCATATGAAGCATATTTGCAATCTTAGATAATGTAAACATTTCCATCTGGAATGGTACGATCATTGCAAACAGACAAAGCATATATAAGACTTTTGTGAACTTTGTCTTCACACGACAGATATACCATGCACACATGGAGCAGCATAAGATGATCACTGCTACAGATAAGATTGTGATAAACAAACTCCATCCAAATGCCTGAATCAATCCTGTCTGTTTAATACCACGGATATAGTTCTCTAATCCGACATACATCTTTCCGGTCGGTATCTCGAACGGGGCTTTACTGATATAGGCTTTTTTCTTAAAGGAGTTAATAAATACCAGTACGATCGGATACAGATACAGTACTGTAAAAATAACAGTTAATAATGTGCCATGTTTTACTTTTTTATTCATTACTGCTGCACCTCCTTTGATGTTGTCATTTTATTCTGAATTAATGCGATCACTCCTACAATAATGAAGAAGATAACTGCTTTTGCCTGTCCTACACCTTCCCAACCGGTTCTTCCATAGAATGTATTATAAATGTTCAGGGCAAGCATTTCTGACATCTTGTCCGGTCCACCATTTGTCAATGCAAGGTTCTGGTCGAAAAGTTTGAATCCGTTTGTAAGTGTCAGGAAAGTACAGATTGTGATGGATGGCATAACCATCGGAATTGTAACATATCTTAAAAGCTGTACTTTATTTGCTCCGTCGATCTCCGCTGCCTCGATCAGCTCTCCAGGAATATTCTGAATACCTGAGATGTAGATGATCATCATGTATCCAATCTGCTGCCAGAGCATCAGGATAACTAATCCCCAGAAACCATATTTTGAAGAATATGTAAGTGTTTTCTGGAAATGTGCCAGAATACCGTTTAATAACAGCTGCCATACATATCCAAGTACGATACCGCCGATCAGGTTTGGCATAAAGAATACAGTACGGAAAATATTAGTTCCTTTAATACTCTTTGTCAAAAGCATTGCTACTGCAAATGCAAAAATGTTGATCAGTAATACTGTTACGATCGTAAATAATGCAGTAAACCAGAGAGAGTGAAGGAAATCCCCATCTCCCAGTATCTTTGCATAGTTGCCAAGTCCAATAAATCTGGCATCTGTTACCGTTGTAAACTTGCAGAACGAAAGGTATACACCTAACACGAATGGTGCAAGGAAACCTATCGTGAATGCAATCAGCGTCGGCAATACAAATACCGGAAAATATCTTTTTATAGCTTTTTGCATGTTCTTCTCCTCCTGTCTCTCTTTCTGTAAAAAGGTCTGTCTCTTTTTACACTTCTAATAACACACTTTCAGCCTGCCCCCGGTATTCTCGTTGGCAGGCTGCATACTATTTCTCAATTTCACAGCCTTTTTATCTGTCGGTCCTGTGAAAAGCCTTTTTTATTCATTTGCTGCTGCGTATTCTTCAGCCCATCCATCAACGAATGCTGTCTGTACACTATCCCATGTGCCTGTGCCCTGTGCATAGTTCAGAAGAGCACCACCAAGATTGTTCTTCCAGTTCTCAGATGGCATTGTTGTAAAGTTCCAGCTTACTGGTGTCTTTCCAGCCTTTGTGTACTCGGCATTTGCTTTTACAAGCGGGTTGTCTGGAAGGTAATCTGCGAATGTTGTAAACGGTGTTACGAATCCCATCTGATTTGCCAGCATGTCACGACCTTCGTCACTCTCAACTACCCATTTCATGAAATCAAGTGTTGCCTGAATATCTTCTTCAGAAGCGTTTTTATTTACACACCAGTAGTTCTCTGATCCTGTACAAAGTCCCTGGTTCTCTTCTCCATCAACTCCGATGTAGATTGGAAGCATTCCCATATCTTCTTCTGCTACTTCGTTATCTTTGATATCATTGTAAGCCCATGTACCATTCTGATAGAATACTGCTTCACCAAGTGAGAATTCGCTTGCTGCGTCATCTCCTGTCTTAGAAGAGATCATAGATGGCTCACATGTAGAGTTGTTCAGATACAGATCCCAGATCTGTTTGTAGTTGTCAAGGTATGTTCCCTTGATAGCATCTGTACTATCAATTCCGTCTGCCTTGTACTCATAGTAAATTGGCAGGTTTGCAAGGTGAGTCTTGAATCTCCAGTCAGAAGAAGAATCCATTCCTGCTGAAGTGAAAGCTCCTTCTACTCCAAGATCATCTTTATGTGCCTGAATCTCTTCTGCAACTGTCTTAAGTGCCTGGAAGTTATTCAGCTCATCGATGGATTTGATGCTTGCATCCGGCAGTTCGAAGTATTTGTTCAGAAGTGCTTTGTTGTAGATCAGACCATAAGTCTCAATAACATAAGCGATTCCGTCTACTGCATCACCATCTTTTAATACATAGTCATCAGACTCAACATCTTTGTAAACGTCACTTTTTGAAAGGTCATAGCAATAATCCTTCCATGTAGCAAGTCCAACCGGTCCGTTTACCTGGAACAATGTTGGGGCCTCGTCTTTTGCCATCTCTGATTTCAGCTGTGACTCGTATGTTCCTGATGCAGCTGTCTGTACATCAACCTTAACACCAGTTTCATCTGTGTACTCTTTAGCAAGTTCTACCCACTGATCAGCCTGCTCTGGTTTGAAGTTCAGATAATAAACTTTTCCGGATGACTTATCTCCTTTTGCTGCTTCATCTCCGCCTGATGTGCTTCCACATCCTGCAAGCATTCCGCCTGCCATTGAAGCTGCAAGTACAAGTGCAAGAATCTTTTTCTTCTTCATAATAGAATCCTCCTTTTATTACTACTTGTCTTTGTTTTTCTTGATAGTGTTATTATAGTAAAAAGTGCCAAAATAAGATATAATAAAATTCCAAGAAACATAACACTATTTCAAGATTATTGTAATTTTTGAAGATTTTGTGTATGATACAAGAGTTCATAAAGAGTCAAATCAGAAAGGATGTGTCTGTGTTTATGCTATCAGGCACGACAGGATAGAAAAAGATGGATCGTACGATCAACTATCAGATAACAGAAGAAGCGGACGGCCTGCGTATCGAGCAGTTCCTGCGTCACCAGGGCTACTCCTACCAGAACATCACTCAGTTAAAAAAGATGCCGGAAAGCATTTTAAAAAACGGAGTCTGGGAATATATGCGTTCACTACTTGCTACTGGAGATATTCTCACAGTACATATTCAGGAAAATGAAAGTTCACCGAATATTCCTCCTGTCGAACTGCCGCTTAGCATTATATATGAAGACGAAGATATCCTTGTTGTCAACAAACCTGCCGGAATGCCGATCCATCCATCACTGAATAATTATGAGAATTCTCTGGCAAATGGACTAATGTGGTATTATACAGAGCAAGGAAAGCCTTTTATCTTCCGCTGCACGAACCGCCTGGACCGTGACACTTCAGGACTGACTGTCATTGCCAAGCACCTGATCAGTTCCAGCATCCTATCTTCCATGGGCGCACGACACGAGATCAAGCGTGAATATCTCGCGATCGTCCGTGGCAGTGTAACACCTCCATCCGGCACGATTGACGCACCGCTTGCCCGCACCGGCAGTTCCATGATTGAGCGAAAAGTAGACTTCAAGCATGGAGAGCGTGCAGTCACACATTATAAAGTTGTAGAAGAAAAAAACGGGCACAGCCTTGTCTCTCTTATCTTAGAGACCGGCCGTACCCATCAGATTCGTGTCCATATGCAATATTTAGGATTCCCACTTGTCGGTGATTATCTATATAATCCGGATATGGAATACATCCACCGCCAGGCATTACATTCCTGGAAGCTCTCCTTTATTCATCCGATCACAAAGGAGCCGATGGAATTCACAGCGGAATTACCGAAAGATATGAAGAAGATTCTTATTTAAAGAACACTATGCGCGAAAACACTCCCCGCCACAAATCAGGGAGTGTTTTTCTATCTATTCTTATACACTAAGCTTCTTATCTGCCATCCATCCACTAAGTAAAAATACCGCTACACAGATTATAATGTAGTATACAAGATATCCGACACCAAAGAATGAATTTCCTGCTACTTCTACATTCGGAAGTACATTGCTGATCAGATTATAAATCTTTTCTATTATAAATGTAATCACAAAGAAAGCTACGATTGAGATTCCTCCTGCATATTTTGAATCCCTTAAAATAGTTCGAGAAACGATTACCGCAAGATAACCAACCATCACAACCTCTGTCCATCCGACAAAGATGCAGAGAAGATTCCAGATAATCTGTGCGATCAGCTGCCCTTCGCCTGACACTCGTATAAAACTATCTCTTATGATCGCAAATACATTTCCAAGTTCTCCGACATACTGGATCGTCCCTACAAAACAAAGCAGTCCGGCAATCGCATAAAGTGCAAACACGAAAAACATCTGTGCGATCGCTACAACAAATTTTGCTCCAAGAATTTCCCATACGGATTTCGGAGTCATCCAGATCATATAGCTTTGCTTTGTTTTCAGATCTCTGTTTAAAATCAGTATACTCTCAATTCCCATATAGAACACTACAAAATACGATCCGACTAATAAAAGCGTTGCACTGATTCCCATCAATGCATCCTTTTCAACCAGCATACCTCCAAGAAATGTAAGCACACAGACAGCTAAAGCTACCATAACAATCATTCTCGAAGTCCGCTGTTTCTTCCATTCATATTTCATTAATTTTCCCATCAATACTCCCTCCTTACATCTTCTGCAGATAAAGCTCTGCAAGTGAATTTCCCGTTGTCATTCTCTCTGTCTCAACATTCACGACATCCACAAGCTGTCCATCTTTTATAAAAATCGCATCCTCAATAAAGCTTTCTACCTCTTCAATCAGATGGGTAGAGATCACCATTGTACGATTCTCATCTGCTTCTTCAAGGATCAAAGCAATGATCTCTTCTCTCGCTTTATAGTCCACACCGTTCAAAGGCTCATCTAACAAGAGAAGATCTGCTTTTCTTGCCAATGTTGCAGCCGCTTTCAGTTTCGCATTCATTCCACTTGACATTGCAGACGCTTTCATCTCTTCATTCAAGCCTAGACGTTCAATTGTTTTTCTAAACTGCTCTCTGTCAAAATCCTCAAAGAAATCTGCATAATATTCTTCTACATCTTTTACCTTCATATAACTATAGAAAAATGGTTCCGTTGACATATATGCGATGGATGCTTTGTCCTGATAGCTAAGCGGATGTCCCTCAAATAAAATCTCTCCCTCTGTTGGCTGTGTCAGTCCCGCTGCCATCTTCATAAGTGTCGTCTTACCACTTCCATTTTCTCCGAGAAGACCATAAATCGTGCCCTTTTTCAACTTCAAAGTAAGCTCTTTAACTGCTTCTTTATTCCCGAATTTCTTTGTGATATTTCTGTACTCTAACATCATTTCTGCTCCTCCTCGTAATCGGCAATCTGCTCAATAATCTCGCCTTTCTGAAATCCAAGATCACGCATCTCGTGTACAAAATTCTTCAACAGCTCTTCTGCCATCTCCTTCTTCACATTGTCAAACATATACTCCTCCTCCGACACAAATGTACCGATTCCACGCTTCGTGTAACAATATCCTGCCATCTCCATCTCCCGGTAGATTCTCGCCGCTGTGTTCTGATTCACTTTATACAAAACTGCAAGCTCCCTGTTCGATGGCATCTTCTCACCCGGTTTCAACTCGCCCTTTACCATCTTTTTCTTAAGCTCGTTGATCACCTGAAGATAGATTGGACTTCCTGAATTATATTCCATGTGATTCCTCCATTTATCTTTTTTGCATTTGCTGTATCAGTGCTATAGTTAGATAGTACACTAGATTTTTAGTTTTGTCAATATAAATATGCATAAAAAAATAGACGTCCTTGCTTGGCGGCAAACGTCTATTTTTTAATACTTTGCTACTGTAATTTACTCAATCTGCCAGTCAATCGGCTCAATCCCATTCTTCTCCAGAAATGCATTTGTCTGACTGAATGGCTTGCTTCCAAAGAAACCTCTGTAAGCAGCCAGCGGGCTTGGATGCGGTGCTTCCAGAATAAGATGCTTTGGATTCGTAAGCATTCTCTTCTTCCTCTGTGCAGGTGCACCCCACAGAATAAAGACAATCGGTCTGTCCTGGCTGTTCAGTGCCAGAATCGCTGCATCTGTGAATTCTTCCCATCCGATTCCTCTGTGAGAGTTCGCCTGATGTGCTCGTACTGTCAGCACAGTGTTCAACATTAATACACCCTGCTCGGCCCATTTTGTCAGACACCCATGATTTGGGATTGTGCAGCCGAGATCATCATGAAGTTCTTTATAGATATTCACAAGTGACGGTGGAATATCTACACCTTTCTGCACAGAAAAGCTTAATCCATGTGCCTGACCGTTATTATGATAAGGATCCTGCCCAAGGATCACAACCTTCACATCCTTCAGTGGAGTCAGATGAAATGCATTGAAAATATCCTGTGCCGGTGGAAAGATCAGTTTTGTCCTGTATTCTTCGTTTACCGTCTCAAACAATTTCCTATAATAAGGTTTAGAAAACTCTCCCTTCAATGCCTCATACCAGTCTCCGTTCAAACCACTCATTTTTTATTTTCCTCTTCTTTCTGCTTCAACCATTCTCTACAATCTGACAGAAATTCCTTCATTTCTTAAATACTCTTTTACTTCTTTAATTTCCAATTCCTTATAATGGAACAAAGATGCTGCCAGTGCCGCATCTGCACCACCGTCTGTCAGTGCCTCTTTAAAATGCTCCAACGTTCCGGCTCCACCGGACGCGATTACAGGAATCGATACACTGTCAGCAATCGCACGTGTCAGTTCCAGATCATATCCAGCCTTCGTTCCGTCACCGTCCATACTTGTCAGAAGAATCTCACCTGCACCAAGGGACTCTACTTTCTTCGCCCACTCAACTGCATCGATACCGACATCCAGACGTCCACCGTTCTTATAAATATTCCATCCTGTTCCGTCTGCTCTTTTCTTTGCATCAATCGCCACTACTACACACTGGCTTCCAAACTTCTCTGCCGCTTCACGGATTAGCTCCGGTCTGTTGATTGCAGAAGAATTGATTGAAATCTTATCCGCACCTTCTCTTAACAATGCACGGAAATCATCAACTGTCCGGATTCCTCCACCGACAGTAAACGGAATAAACACACATTCCGCAACCTTTCGTACCATATCAACAACTGTTCCTCTATCATCTGAAGAAGCTGTGATATCCAAAAATACAAGTTCATCAGCCCCTGCCTTATCATATGCCTTTGCAATCTCCACCGGGTCTCCGGCATCCTGAAGATCAACAAAATTCACACCTTTTACAACACGTCCGGCATTCACATCCAGACATGGGATAATTCTTTTTGTAAACATTCTCGCACTCCGTTACTGAAAACTTATAAAAAGTTATAAACTTCTATGTTTCATTCCTACTTCAACGAGTATGCTTTTGATGATATAAATATCTATCTACTCACAAGTTCTTGTACTCTCCATAGGCGTAAATTCCGGACTAACGTATCCGTACATATTTGCATTAACGTTTCAGTGTTAGCTTGCAAATCGTTCTCCATAAGCCTTGAGATTTATAGATGCCTGGAAATCTCTGTCAATCATATTCCCACATTCACATCTATAAACCCTGTCAGATAACTTCAAATCTTTTTTGATGTTTCCACAACAGCTGCAAAGCTTTGATGATGGATAAAACCGATCAGCCACAATAAGCTGGATCCCTTTATCATTGCATTTGTATTCCAACTGTTTTCTAAACCAAAAAAATCCTTGTTCCTGTACTGCTTTGGATAAATGTCTATTTTTCATCATTCCGCTGACATTCAAATCTTCAATACAAATAAATCTTGGCTTTCGATTTACGATCTCAGATATGGTCTGATTCAAATAGTTTTTACGGATGTTTGTTAATCTGTGATTTCGTTTTAATAAAAGTTTTTCCTTTTTGATTACATTATTTGTTTTACAGTAACTTTCCCCTTTCTTATTTTTCTCGTAAGAACGAGAGATACTACGCTGTAATCTGCGTTTCTGTTTTTCTAGTTTCTTTACTTTCTGACTCTTATTGATGTTCTTATACTTAGTAGCATCAGAGCAGACAGCTAAGTCTTTAATTCCTAAGTCTATGCCAACTCCA
>OMGA01000574.1_pt1 | contig 15219 bp, 7 predicted proteins | sample 1674211 | NCBI WGS metagenome assembly OMGA01 (sample SAMEA103958152, study PRJEB25191) | human gut metagenome | biome: human-associated habitat [ENVO:00009003]; feature: intestine environment [ENVO:2100002]; material: feces | place: Germany | collected 2013/2015
GATTGTATTTCTGTTCGCCATGGTCATCGCCACTGTGGCTCCTGCAGTCACGGCTCCGATGGCCTTCGCCGACAGCAGCACCAGCTCGTCCAGCGTTGACTACGCCACCTGGGCCGAAGTCTCCAAGGCGATGGACAAGCAGCTGAACAGCGGTCTTAAGACGTACAAGGATGGCAACACCGCTGGCGCCACCTCCGATTTCATGGGCGCGTACAACAAGATTTACGTGGCCTCCAACTTCACCGCGGTCGTGCACGACACCATTGGCGCGGACAAGCAGCTCGCCCAACAGCAGGCATTCCAAAGCGTTCAGAATCTTTCCTACACGCCTAGCAACGACGATCAACTGGCTCAGCAGATTGATGCGTTGACCGCCGATCTTGACGCCACGGCCCAGCAGCTCGACGCCAACGCCGATCTCGCCAAGCCGAAGGCGTACGCCGAAGCGCTGCAGGCGCAGCTGGCCAAAGAGCGCAAGGAGCTCGACGCCAAGAAAAAGAAGAACCCGGGCAAGGGCAATCGTTCATGGACCGACGTGGCCAACGAAATGACCCCGATTCTCGACAATGCATACAAAGCTTACGAAAAGGGTGATGGTGCCAAGGGCGCCACGCTCGTGAACAACGCGTACTACCAGTACTACGAGAAGCTCGGCTTCGAAAAGAACGTGATGAACGCCATTTCCGGCGACCGCGTCTCTCAGGTCGAATACCAGTTCAAAATGACCCGCAAAACCATGCGCGATGGCGGCTCCGACAAGGAGATCAAGAAGCTCGTCGACGACCTGAAAAGCTGGCTCGTCGAAGACGCGGCCACCCTCGACGGTGGCGCGGCCGGCAACGTCAACGCCTTCACCAAAGCCATCACCAGCTCCGCCGGACAGGCGTTCCTCATCCTGATCCGTGAGGGCCTCGAAGCGCTGCTGGTGGTGGCCGCCGTGGTGGCCTACCTCGTTAAATCCGGCAACCGGCGTTTCACCAAGTGGATTTACCTCGGCGTGCTCGCGGGCCTTGCCGGCTCCGGCCTGATCGCCGTGCTCTTCACGTTCCTGTTCGGCGGCTCCGGCCCGATTCAGGAAATCTCCGAAGGCGTGTGCGCGCTGATCGCCATGCTCATGCTGCTGTGGACCAGCAATTGGATGCTCAACAAAAGTTCCGTGGAAGCGTGGAACCGTTACATCCGCACCAAAACCGAGTCCGCCGTGGCCGACGCGCAAAACAAAGTCGCCGCCGGCGAAGGCGTGGGCCTGGGTATGGTCGTTTCGCTCGCCATGCTGAGCTTCCTAGCCGTGTTCCGTGAAGGCGCCGAAACCGTCATCTTCTACGAATCGATCTACTCGATGAGTCGCGACGCGCAAGGCATGTGGATCGGCGGCATCGCCGCGGGTGTGGTGCTGCTCGTCATCTTCCTCGTGCTGCGCTTCACCTCCGTAAAGATTCCGATTGGCCCGTTCTTCCTCGTTACGTCGATCCTGATGGCCGTGCTGGTCGTCATCTTCGCCGGCGGTGGCATCCACGCGCTCATCGAAGGTGACCTGATCGACGGCCACTACCTGTCCAGCGTGCCCACAAACGACTGGATCGGCCTGTATCCGTACGTCGAATGCCTTGCGGCACAAGCGATCGCGGCGATTGCCGTACTCGCGCTGTTCGCCGTCGGCTTCGCACGCAAACGCAAGTTGCGCACGCCTGACAATCGCAAGTAATACGCAAATTTTCCGAGATTTACCGATATTTTTTCCACATCCAACAACAAAGGAAAGAGAAATGAAGAACAAGAAGATCGCCGCTCTGCTCGGCATCCTGCTGGCCGGCTCCATGGCCTTCTCCCTGTCCGCATGCGGCAATTCCAACGATTCCGCCGCTTCGGACAAGTCCAGCGCCTCCGCGTCGGCTTCGAAGGCCGACGACTCCAGCAAGGACGATTCCAGCGATTCCGCCGGTTTCGAAGAGATCCAGGTCGATGAGAAGCACTCCGACCAGGAATGCGGCCCGCTGACCGTCAACGCCGTCTACTTCCAGCCGATCGACATGGAACCGTCCGGCATGGGCCTCAAGGCCGCCGATGCGAGCTTCCACCTCGAAGCCGACATCCATGCCAACCAGAAGGGCACCGAACTCGGCTACGGCAAGGGCGATTTCGTGCCGGACCTGACCGTCAACTACGACATCATCGACAAGACCTCCAACGCGTCCGTCGCCTCCGGAACCTTCATGCAGATGAACGCCTCCGACGGCCCGCACTACGGCGCCAACGTCAAGCTCGACAAGGCCGGCGCGTACAAGCTCGTGCTGAAGATCGAATCCCCGGAGAAGAAGGGCTGGATGCTGCACGTCGATCCGGAGACGGGTGTGAAGGGACGCTTCTGGACGGAACCGATCGAGGTCACCTTCCCGGACTGGAACTATACGCCGCAGGAGTGGTGATCTCCTAGCGTAGCCCGTTCGCGGTTTCGGTATGCATTACCCGACACACTCAAGGCCGTTCGGCCAAGCTTACGGTCGGGCAATGCATACCGAAACCGCTCTCTCGCGTTTAGGGGGATGGATTCACCTCTGCGATTGTGGAGGGGGTCCGGGAAATCCTCGCATTTTAGGGGAGGGATGAGAGGGGTGGGACTCTTTGGGATGGGGCGGAATGGGAATCGTTGGGCTCTTTGAGTTGGGTTTTTGGATGAAAGGATTTTGGGATGCTGCTGCAGTTTGTGACGGTGTTGCAGGGGGTGTTGGCGCCGGCGCTGCTCGTCATGGCGTTGAGCGTCATGCTCACCGTCGGTGAGGGGCGTGACAAGCCTCTGAGCGCGTACTGGCGGCTGGCCGGTTTCGTTGTTGGATTCGCCGGCGCAGTCGTATTCGCCGCGCTGCGCGCCACCGCCGTCATCACGCAACGCACGTTCGTCAACTATCCGACCCTGTGGTGCTGCGTGATCCTCGACGTGGCCGTGTTCGTCATCGTCCTGTTCGCCCGCCGCATCACCGCCGACTGGCACAACCACCGCGCGCTGCTCGACATCGCGAATCTCGTTGCGGCGCTTGTGATCGCGGCCACCACCTTTCGTGCGCTGCCCGACGTGATTCTGCGACTGACGATCTTCGTCGAGCCGGGCGATCCCATCTTCACTTCCGACATGCTGTTGCGCGCGCTTGGCTTCGCTTTGGGCGCGGCCGTCGCAATCATCGCCGCGCTTATCTTCCGCACGATGCGTTCCACCGCCGTCCGCTGGTCGTTCATGACGGCGGTGCTGCTGTTGGTCGCGCTGTTGTTCGCACAGCATTTCACCGACCTTGCGCAGATCCTCCAATCCAAACGCATCGTCAGCTTCCCGACCGCCGCCTTCCTCGCGCTCGTGTGGGGCATCAACCATCAGCGCAGCCTGACCATCGCAATGGCGCTCGTCTTCGCCATTCCGGCAATCGCCAGCATCGTCATGGGCTTCAAAGTCAAGCCGACCGGCGCCAACGAGGCGATCGCACGCACGCATATCGCGTTCCGCCGCCGCGCGAAAGCGGCCGGCGCGTTCAGCCTGGTCGCCATGATCTGCGTCACCGTGGCCCTGACGTACGGCGTCGCGCAAACGCAGAAAGTCGTCACGCTGTCGCCGCCGGAAGACTACTCGCTCGCCGACGGCGTGGCCACCATCAAATTCAGCCAGATTTCCGACGGCCACCTGCACCGCTTCGAATACCGCGCGAAGGACGGCACCTCCATGCGATTCATCATCATCAAGAAGAACGGCGGCGCGTACGGCGTCGGCCTCGACGCGTGCGACAACTGCGGCGACGCCGGCTACTACGAGAAGGACGGCAAAATCATCTGCAAGAAGTGCGATGTGGCCATCAACCTCGCCACCATCGGCTTCAAAGGCGGCTGCAACCCGATACCGTTCGACTACCAGGTCAAGCCGGGCAAAATCGTCATCCAAACGTCCACGCTCGACGCGCTGTCGAGCCATTTCCAGTGAGCGCCGAGAAAGGTAAGGGGGTACCATGTTCTTCCTGAAAATGATCTCTCGCTCGTTCAGCCGGCAGTTCAAACGCCGTCTGCTCATCGCCGTCACCGTGTGCCTGTCCGCCACCGTCAGCGTGGCCATGCTCGGCGTGGTGTTCGACGTGGGCGACAAGCTCAACGCGGAGCTGAGCGCGTACGGTTCGAATATCGTCGTGCAGCCGAAGTCCGACGCTGTGGTGAGCGATTTGTACAATACCGGCGATTCTGCCGGCTCGGCTTCGGGTAGTTCGTCCGGTTCGGACGGGGGTTCCACTTCCGACGGCTCGGCTGCGGCGGACAGCGCCGACCCGACCGCGTTTCTGAAGGAGTCGGACGCGCAGAAGATCAAGACCATCTTCTGGGCGTTCAACATCACCAATTTCGCGCCGGAATTGAACATCCACGCGGATGCGGGGTGTGTCGGTTCGGGGGCTGGTTCGGCTGGCTCTGCTGGAACGGCTGGTGCGTCAGGTGCGGCTGCTTCCGCGGCGAAATGCAAGGCGACCAACGTGCCGATCGTGGGCACGTGGTTCGCGAAAACCCTGCACATGGACTCCGGCGAGTCCACCGTGGCCGGCATGAACGGCATGCGCTCATGGTGGAAAATCAACGGAACCTGGCCGAAAGACGACAGCGAGCAGGCGATGGTCGGCAGCGCGCTCGCCGCGAAACTGGGCGTGAACGTCGGTGACAGCGTTACGCTCGACAAGACGATCGCCGTCGGTGCGGACGACAATACGAACGGAGGTACCGGGAAAACCGGCAAATCCTCCACCGAACGCAATCGCGTGAAAGTGAAAATCGTCGGCATCTTCGATTCGGGCGATTCCGACAACAGCGCCATTTATATGCCGTCCATCGCCGCGCAAACGCTTGCGAATCTGCCGAATTCCATCGACAAGATTGAAGTCAAGGCGCTCACCACGCCCGACAACGACCTCGCGCGCAAGGCGTCGAAGAATCCGAACGCGCTCACGCAGGACGAGTGGGAGACGTGGTATTGCACCGCGTATCCGTCGTCGATCGCGTACCAGATCGAAGAGGTGCTGCCGGGCGCGGTGGCCAAGCAGGTGCGCCAGGTGGCCGCGCTGCAGGGCGATGTGCTGAACAAGACGCAGGCGGTGATGGTGCTGATGACCGTGCTGTCGCTGGTTGTCGCCGCGATCGCCGTGGCGAACCTGATGGCCGCGTCGATTGGCGAACGCGGTTCGGAATTGGCGCTGTTGAAGGCGATCGGCGCCACGGACGGCGCGGTTTCGCGCCTTATGCTCGCCGAAACGGCGGTGATTTCGCTGGTTGGTGCGATTGCCGGCGCGCTGCTTGGCTCGGGCGTTGCACAGATCGTGGGGCACGTGGTGTTCGGCTCGGGCATCACCATGCGTCCGATGGTGTTCGTGTTGGTTTTCGTGTTGCTGGCGGTCACTGTGCTCGTGGCCTCGCTTTCGTCGATTCGGGCGATTCTGGGCTTGCGTCCGGCGGAGGTGCTGCATGGTAGGTGAGTTGTGCTTGGCTTTCGTAGGGGGTGTGCGATGACGAATCGCAAGATGTTCTTCACTATGCTGTGGGGCGCGGTGTTCCGCCGTCGCTCCCGTGCGATGATGGCCGTGATCGCGTCGCTCGTCGGCGCGGCCACGCTGTTCTGCCTTGCATCCGTGTGCGTCGCGGTGCCGCAGCAGATGAACGAGGAAATGCGCGCGTACGGCGCGAACCTGATCGTCACGCCCGCGTCCGCAACGGGCAAATCGCAAGGCATCGATACTGCAACCGTACGCAACGTGACGGCGCTCATCGGCGCCGGACACAGCGTGAAATCAGCCGCATACCGGTATGAGAGCGTGCGCATCAATTCCGCGCCGTACACCATCGCCGGCGTGGACGTGAAAGCCGTCCGCGCGCTCAATCGCCATTGGAACGTGACGGGCGATTGGCCCGGCTCGGGCAACGTGATGGTCGGCCGCGACGTCGCCGACGCGCTCGGCGTGAAGGTCGGCAGCCGCGTCACCATCGGCTACCGCGCCGCCGACGCGTCTGCTTCAGCGTCTTCTTCCGCGTCCGCAAAATCCGATTCGGACGAATCAACTGAAACGGCAGAATCGTCCGCGCAGGGCACGCAGAGTACACAAACTACGCAAGGCGAACAGACCACGCAAGCCACGGAAAACGGCCGCGTCTCGTCCGACATCATGGATAACAACGGCACCGAATTCCGTATCGCTGGCATCGTCGACACCGGCGGCAACGAGGATTCCATCATCTACGCCACCACCGCGGACGTGGCCAAACTCGCCGGTTCCAAGCGCGGCGCCGACGTGGTCGAATACTCGGTGAACGCCATGGGGGATGAGCTGAACGCCATCGTCAACAGAATCAACAAAAATACAAACATTGCCGTCCAAGCGCAGACCGTCACCAAAATCACCTCGTCCGACACCCGCATCATCGCCATGCTGCAGACCCTGTTCTGGATTGTCTCGCTCGTCGTGCTCGTGCTGACGCTCGTCGGAGTGGGCACCACCATCAGCTCCATCGTGAGCCAGCGTCGCAACGAAATCGGCCTGCGCAAAGCCCTCGGCGCCGACTCGCGTGCTATCGGCGTCGAATTCTACGTGGAATCCGGCATCTACGGCTTGATCGGCGGTCTGCTCGGCACTGCTATCGGCTATGTGCTGGCGCGTGTGCTGTGCGCCACCGTCTTCGGTCGCGCGATCGGCTTCGACTGGCTGCTCGGCGCCGGATCGCTGCTGCTGAGCGTGGCGATCGCCGTCATCGCCTCCATTCCGCCGGTCCGCCGCGCCACCCGTATCGACCCCGCCATCGTTTTGAGGGAGGAATAATCATGGACAACGAACATATGCTGCTGGAACTCGACCACATTTCCAAGATTTACGGCGATCTGCACGCCGTCGACGACCTGAGTCTGACCGTTCCGCAAGGGCAATGGCTGGCGATTGTCGGCTCGTCCGGTTCCGGCAAAACCACGCTGATGAACATGATCGGCTGCATGGATACGCCGTCGAAGGGTTCCGTCATGCTTGAAGGCCGGCGATTGGAGGATCTGAACGCCCGCCAGCTTGCCGATGTGCGCAAGAACATGATCGGACTCGTGTTCCAGAAGTTTTACCTCGTGCCGCATCTGACGGCGGTGGAGAACGTGATGGTGGCGCAATACTACCATTCTGTAGTCGATGAGAAGCAGGCGATGGAAGCGCTGGAACGAGTGGGATTGAAGGAGCGTGCGCATCACCTGCCCGGCCAGCTGTCCGGCGGTGAGCAGCAGCGCGTGTGCATCGCCCGCGCGCTCATCAACTGCCCGAAGCTGATTCTCGCCGACGAGCCGACCGGCAATCTCGATGAGAGGAATGAGAAGATCGTGCTCGACCTGTTCCGTCAGCTGCACGAGCAGGGCACTACGATCATCGTCGTGACGCACGATGCGCTCGTCGCCTCCTGCGCGCAACGCGAAATCATGCTCAACCATGGTGTGCTCGTCGGTGAACAGTGGAATGACGAGGAGGCGAAACGTGCGTACGAGGCGGCCGGTGGCAAGCCTGCGCACACCGGTTCCGCCGAGGAAGGCGCGCAGAACGGCGGTGTCGCGATTTTGTTCGCCGACCCTACGAAGGCCGCAAAAACCGGAGATACGGACGCGGACGCCGACGGCACGGAAGGGGAGCGCGCATGAGCGCCGCACAATCGAACGCAATCAAAGTCATCGCACTGTCCGCGGCGAGTATCGCGCTGTTGTCGGCATGCGGCGAACCGAAGGCAACGCCGATGGACGACGAATACGCCGGCAATTCCGGTGAAAGCGTGCAATCGCAGGAAAATAAGTCGAAAACCGACGGCAAGGCGGCTGACAATACGGCCGGCGGCGACGCCACCACCAAAAACCATGCCGATGACGCGAATTCCACGACGTCCAGCAAGCAGGACACCGGCAACTACGCGGATGGCGACTACTCGATCAACGGCCAGTACGGGCCGGTCGGCGAGGACACCATCGACGTGCAACTGACCGTCAAAGACCAGAACGTGACGGCCGTGAACATCGTCGGCCATCCGTTCACGTCCATCTCCAAAAAGCATCAGAACGACTTCGCCAAAGCCGTGCCGGACGCGGTGGTCGGCAAGCCGTTGAAGGACCTTAAAGTCGACAAGCTCGCCGGTGCCAGCTGGACCTCCGAAGCCTTCAACAAGGCGTTGGAAGTGGCGCGTCAGGAAGCGTCAATCCAATAGCCCATTCCTTCTGAAACCGACACGGCATGCCCGTCTTGCGTCGGTGCGGACGGTTTTCCTGTGGTTACCGTGCGGATTCGGCGCATACGTTCGGCCAGAGCAACGTGGCCATGTTCTCGGCCCAGGAATCAGACTTGCGTTCCTTGCCGGATTGCCGTTCCCCTCCGGCTTCCTGCCCCGCCAACGCTTTGCAAGCCAGCATGGAACCCAGCACCGTGCTGAACAGGAACGTGTAGTCCAAACGGTTTTGAAACACTCCGTCGGCGATGCCACGTTCCATGAACCCCACGAACCGTTCTTCGGCCGGCGCCAGCACTTGTGCTGCGATCGCCTTCAGCGTGGCGTTGTCGGAAGACAGCACCACGCCCACGGCTTTCAATCCGAGTTCGCTGTCGAAGCAGTCCTGGATGCGTTGCAGCATGGTGGCCAGTCCGCTCCGCGACGGCTTCAAATCGTTGAAATTCGGTAGTCCGGCAACTTCCGGTTGGATGCGTTGCAATAAATCGTCGGCGTTTCGGTAGCGTCGGTAGATTGTGGTCTTTGCTACCCCTGAACGTCGTGCGACCTCTTCGATGGTCACCGCTCCGATACCATCGGAAATCACTATCCCCAATGTGGCTTTCATGATTTTGCGGTCGGTTTGCTCCCGTAATCGCTCACGTCGGCCACGTGCTGTGCCGACGTCTTCCTGCGTGGTTTTTTGCACCGTCTTCCGCGTGACCTCTTGCGTGGTTCCTCTCATCATGCCGCGATCACTTTCGTGCTTTCCAGCTTGCTTACGTACCAATGGTTGAACTTGACCAGTGGAATGCGCAGTAGCAGGCCTATCAGCAGCAGCGGCGGAATGAACAGCAGTAGCGCGCCAATCGCAAACCAGTAATCGTTACTGTAGATTCCGCCGATCGCCGCGCGCATTGCTGTGATTGAATGCGTCGCAGGCAGGAACGGGCTGATGCCGCTGATGATTTTCGGCAGTACGGCCAGCGGATATGCGCCGTTCGCTCCGGAGATCTGCATGACGAGAAACAGCACGCCGATGGCTTTGCCGACGTTGCCGAAGCTGGCCACGAGCGTGTAGGTGAAGAACGAGAACACTAGGCTGCTCACCCAGCCGGACAGCATGAACAGCAGCGGATGCACCGCCTGGACATGGAGGAACAGCAGACTGCCTCCCAAGGAGAACGTGCTCTGCAATAGTCCGATCACGCCGAACACACCGTAATGTCCGAGAAACAGCTGATGCGGTTTCGGGTCGCCGAGTTCCTTGCGCACCTTACGCGAGACGGTGGTCTTGAGCGTCACTGCCATGAGCAGCGAACCGACCCACAGCGGCAGGATCGTGTAGAACGGTGCCATCTGCGAACCGAAGTTCTTGACTGGGAACACCGCGTTGCGTTTCACTTTTACAGGGGCTGCAAGCGCGGCGGCCAACGAGTCGGTATTATCGCTGAGCACATCTTTGACGGCGCTCATATCGCCGCTGTTCAGAGCATCGGTCAATGTTCCTGTGAATGCGCCCAGTTTTTTGCCCGCGCCGGCCAGACTATCGGCGGTGGAATCCAACACGCTGCTGATGGCGGTCAGATTCTTATCCGCGGTCTTGGTGGTGCCGTTCAGATTGCCCAGCGCGCCTTTCAGATCGGCCGCTGTGGCATTGAGCGCGGTGGTGGTGCTGGTAATGGACGTGGCGATATCGTCAAGTTGCGGTTTCAGTTGGCTCTCATAGTCGGTTTTGATGCCACTGACGGACGTTGCCGCCTGCTGCGCCAGTTTCTTGATCTCCGCACGTTCGGCCGTGGTATCGCTTACTTTGGCGTCGATGTTGTCGGCGCTGCCATTCAGCGCCGATGCTAGGTCGTTGAGCTGTGTGATGGTGGTGCCGACGTTGGTTTTGAGATGGTCGATGGCGTTCCTCACCGCTTCCGGCAGCTTTTCGTTTGCGCTGAGCGCGTCGAGCGAATCATAGATCTGCTGGTAGCTTTGCGCCTGCTTGCTGATGTTCGTGGCCTGGTTGCGTAATGCGTTGGCGGTGTTGCCGGCCTGCGTGCCCGCATTGCCGAATAGGCTGTCCACATCTGCTTCCATGGCTGTGAAGCTGTTGGCGGAATCAGTCAGAGCCGTGCCCAGCGCGGTGGTGCCGGTCTTCAACGCGCCCGTCAGATCCTCCACGCCGCTGCCGGCTTGCTTGAGTGTTGTTCCTACGCTTTTCGCATTGCCGCTGACATTGGCGATCAGACCGTCGGAGGACTCAAGCAGATGCCGTGCGCTTTGGGTCAGCGTGCTGAACGTGCGGAGCGTTCCGGAAGCGTCGGTGAGCGTTTCCGCGAAGTCGCTGATATTGCCGTTGAACTGCGTGAGTTGTTCCTGCGCGGCTGGCTTGTCGAGTTGGTTGGCGAGCTGCGATGCCACACTCAGCGCGGTGCTGGTCAGTGTTTCGGAGAACGTCTCGTTGACCTGCGCGCTGACCGTATCGGCGCCTTGGCCTGTGATCTTCGGAGCCAAGGCGTTCTTCTTTTCATTGTTGTAGTAGGCGATTTCGGCGTGGTTGCCATCGGATGCGAAGAACGTCATCATACGGGTGCTGAAGTTCTTTGGAATCACCACAGCTGCGTAATATTTGCCGGATTTGGTGCCGTTGATGGCTTCTTTTTTGGTGGTGAAGGTCCAGTCGAGCTGATCGTTGGAACGCAGCGTGTTAACCACTTGGTCGCCGATGTTGATCTTCACTGGAATGAGGTCGGACCGGTATCCGTCGTCCTCATTGGCTACGGCGAATTTCAGATTGCCGGTATTGGCGAACGGGTCCCAGCTGGCGGCCACGTTGAACCATGTGAAGATGCCGGGGATCACAACGAGTCCGATGACGATGATGATGGAGACGACGTTGCTGGTGATTCGCCGGATGTCGCCGACGAACAGTTTCCAGATGGTTTTCATGCGTTGCTCCTTTCCTCGTTGTTTTCGTTGTTTTCGGTTGTCTCGGTTGTCTCGGCGGTCTCGGCGGTCTCGGCGGTCTCGGCGGTGTCCGTGGCGGCATCGTTCGCGGCGGCGCTTGGACCGGTCGTCTGCATTTTCTGCACCAGTATGGCGATTCCGTCATCTTCATTGTGGTTGACGCCCGTCACGTTTTCCGTCGTTTCTTTGATGACGCTGGTATTGCGATTATCGGATGTCGTGCGTTTGCCGCTGGTGCGTCTCCGCGTTTTGCGCAGCAGTCTGTTCCGCCGTTCCTGTTGCGCCCGCTTTTTGCGACGGATGCGTGCCGCTTGGCGCTCCACCAGCATGGATTGGATCGATTCATCGCTCAAATGGCCGAGCTCCACTTGACGGTTCAGATTATCGCGCATGTATTCGATGACCATGAGGAAACCCATGATGAGCAGAATCCAGACGACCCACGTGGCCAGTACCACCACTTTCTCTCCGTTGGTGAACGAGAACACCGCCGCCAGAGTTACCGGAACTACGAATCCGATCACCAGAGCTCCGCGCTTGAGTTTCGGGTACAGTTCCGCGAACCGACTTGCGCGTTCCTCGATCACCTCGCGGTAGCCGCCTTTGTCGGCCAGCACCTGAATGGCTTGGGACATGTTGTATCCGCGTTCCGGAAGCTCCACTTCCTCGCCGATAATCATGTCGCTTTCCTTGATTTCGCGGGCGAAGAGTCGGTTGAGGTTGACCAACAGAGGACGGACCACCAGGCCGATGACGAACGCCATGGCGGCAAACAGCAGCAGCGTGCCGATCGCCTTGGTCCAATGGCCGTCGTAGAAGCCGGCGATGGTCTCGCGGAATGCGTCTATCGAATAGCTGAATGGCACGAACGGATAGACCATGCGGAAGAACTTCGGCATCATCTCGATCGGATACAGGCCGGAAGCGCCTGGAATCTGCACGATCACCAACGCCACGCACAGGCCCTTGCCGATGTGCATGAACGTGGTGGACAGCGCGTACGTGATGCTCAGATATACCAGCGATGTGATCATGCCGGTCAGTATGAACAGTGGCGCGCAAGCCGTCTGCACGCCGAGTATCAGATCGCCAACGGTGCAGATCGCGCCTTGAATGACGCCCATCGTGCCGAGCAACAGGTATCGGGCCAGATACTTTTCGGTTGCGGTCGGATCGAGACCCTCAAGCCCCTCGTCGTCCACCTCCACTTTGTAGATCACCACAAAGGCGAACGCGCCCACCCACAGTGCCAGATTGGTCATCAGCGGAGCCATGCCGGAGCCGTAGGAGTTGACGGGATACACGTTCTTCGTGTCGATTACGGTCGGGGACTCCATGAACGAGGCGATCTTATCCGCGTCAAGCGAACCGCTGCCGGTCAACGATGCGAGCAGATCCGCAGTGCCCAGCGCCTTCAGGTCGGTGCTGACGGTGGTGAGCTTCGTCTCCATCTTCGCCAGCTGCTGGTCGGTTTGCTCAAGGCCGATGCGGGTGTCTGACGCCACTTGGTCGAGTTGGTCGAGCACGATGTTGGTTTGCCTGACCACGCTGTCCTGGCTGGTCACGGTGCCGGCAAGTGTTCCGGCCGTCCCAGCCAGCGAGCCCAGCGCGGAATTCAGTCGCGGCAGTGCGCCTGAATTGATGGCGTTGCGCGCCATGCCTGCGCTTTTGAGCGAGTTCTGCGTGCCTATGTTGAAATCGGTGGACAGTTTGGATACGCTGCCGGCTGTGGCCTGTGTGTTCTCGCTCAGGGTTTTGAGGTCGGCGAGTGTTCCGGCTGCCGTGTTGTTGGTATTCTCCAGTTTGCTGATGATTTGCTGGTATTGCGCGTTGTCGCTGGCGGATTTGAGCTTCTCGAGCAGTTTCGCATTGCTGTCGGTGATGTTTTGCATGCCGGTCACCGCCTGCTGCGCCGATCCACTTGCCGCGGATACCGCCGACGAGATCTGGTTGATGCTGGCTGTGGATTGCGCCGTCGCTTGGGAAACAAGTCCGGATCCGGTTTCCAGCGCGCTGTTGGCGTTGGACGAAAGCGTGTTGAGCTGGGTTTGCGCTGTGCCGATGGCGGTGGATGCGCCTGCTAGTCCTCTGCCTGCGCTCGCCGCGGCCAGCTGCACGTCGTTCAGGGCATTGCGTGCTGCTTTTGTCTGCTGTGGCACATTGGCTAACTGGGTGTCGAGATCCGCGATTGCGGAGCGGATCGTGCCTACGTTCCGCTTGGTGTTGTCGAGTTCGCCGATGGTTTCGTTGGCGATGGTGTTGGTGTTGCCGCTGATGGTGCCGTTGGCTGAGTTGACGGCTTTGACGAGCACGTCGCTGACGGTGGAGACGAAGGTGTTGTTGACGGTGCGGTCGACCACGGTCGCGCCTTGGTCGGTGATTTTCGGCGAAATCGGACTCGCCTTCTCGTTCACGTAATATTCGAGCGTGGGGCGATGCTTGCTGTTGGTGACGACGTTGGCCAGATCTTCGCTGAAGTCGGAAGGGATGACGATTGCGGCGTAGCAGTCGCCCGACTCCACCGCTTCCATCGCGTTGGCTTTGCCCATGAACTCCCAGCCGAGCTGGTCGTTGCTCTTCAGCGTGCCTTCGATTTGATCGCCGAGATTGACTTTGCCAAGCAGCGCGTTGTCTGTGCCTTCGTCCATGTTGGCCACGGCCACTTTGATGCTGTCCGTGTTGCCATAGGGATTCCAGAACCCGTAGATGTTGAACCATGCGTATAGCGGGGGAATGAGAATCAGGCCGATCATAATCACCCACGCGGCGGGTACGGTGACCAATCGTTTGAAGTCACGGCGCAGGATCTGCAGTACGTTGTGCATTGTCTCTCCGGTTTGGCGAATCAATTCCCTTATATGGCGATACGTGTTCCGTAGCGCTACGCGGTTCGTATCGTATACCGTGCTCTTGGACAATCGCCATCGCGTTTCATGGATGACGGAAATCGGGTCGAGTACTGCGGCAAAGCCTCGGCAAAACCATCGCCGGCTGACGTAGCCCCTTCCGCTCACGTCCGTGACAAATCGCCATTTCTGTATGTCCGTGAGCGAAAGGTGGTAATAAATCGCTATTTTCCGTCCGTATTTATACCCCCATTCGCTCACGATGCGCTATACATCGCCATTTCTTGCGGACGTGAGCGAAAGGTGGTGTGCGAATGGCGATTGCAGCCAGCTGACGTCCCCCTCTTTTGCTCGCGTCCGCCAATAATCGCACCTGAACCGCTTTTCTTGCGGCGGATATTGCCTACGTTTGGTAGCGTGGGCTGAAGGAAGGAGCGGCATATGAGCGAAACCGCACAATCTGAATCACGATCCGAGGATTCCGCCGCGGGCAAGACGGATGGAGAAATCAAGGCGATTGCCGCCGAAACCGAAATCGCGGCTATCGAAGAAGGCGGAAAGCAGGGCACTGGCGAAGTCGGCAATCCCGCTGACCGTCGTCTGCCGTTAATCGTTCGCATTTACGGCATCGTCATGCTTATTGAAGGCGTGGTGACGCTGCCGTTCATTGTGTTGGCGTGCCTGTACTCGATTCGCGCGGTGTTTTCCGGCAAAGTGGCGTTCGATGCGCTCAGCCTCACCGCGATTCTGTCGGTGGTTCACGCGGCCGTGCTGCTGGTCGCCACCGCGTGTCTGGCGGTGTTCGGCGTGATGCTTATTATGAACAAGCGTCGGCATATCGCGCAATGGACGTATCTGATGATTCCGCTCACCCTTGCCGAAGGCTTGCTGTCGCTGGCATTGCAGGGACTTGGTGTGAATTTGATCGGCCCGGCTATCCAGCTTGTCGTGCTCATAGCCCTGCATGTCACTGCCGATCCGTCGCTGCGTGAGGAACGTCGTCTCCAGTTCGCGTTGCGACGTATGGATGCCCGTAGCGCATACGAAGACGCCGCTTCCCAGGGTATGGCTGGCCGCGATTTGACCGGCAAGGGCTATATTTCGCTGGATTTCTTCAATTTGTTCTGGTTGTTCGCCATCGGTTGTGTGTTCGGTTTGGTGATCGAAACCATCTACCATTTCATCCTGTTTGGCG
>OMGA01000582.1_pt1 | contig 15014 bp, 12 predicted proteins | sample 1674211 | NCBI WGS metagenome assembly OMGA01 (sample SAMEA103958152, study PRJEB25191) | human gut metagenome | biome: human-associated habitat [ENVO:00009003]; feature: intestine environment [ENVO:2100002]; material: feces | place: Germany | collected 2013/2015
GGATTGACACTCATTCGGACAAACAGCAACAGACGGTAATTGGCACCAAAGTAGGCGGTGAGGACGAGAAAGGTGCATTTGCCAATCGTCTGAATTTTGAAACCTACAATTTGGGGCATCTGATGATGGCAGGTATCATTCATCGCCGTGCCACCGGAAAGACTACTTTATTCGATGCTGCCGTAAAAGCGACAGACTTCCTCTGTCATTTTTATGAAACCGCTTCTGCGGAACTGGCAAGAAATGCCATTTGTCCCTCCCATTATATGGGTGTGGTGGAAATGTACCGTGCTACAGGGAATCCCCGTTATCTGGAACTTTCCAAGAATCTGATTGATATCCGTGGAATGGTGGAAAATGGCACCGATGATAATCAGGACCGTATTCCGTTCCGTCAGCAATACAATGCGATGGGACATGCCGTGCGTTCCAATTACCTGTATGCCGGTGTGACCGATGTGTATGCCGAAACAGGAGAAGACCAACTGATGAAAAACCTGACCAGCATCTGGAAAGACATTGTGACCCGCAAGATGTATGTTACAGGAGCGTGCGGTGCGCTGTATGACGGTACTTCGCCGGATGGTACCTGCTATGAGCCGGACAGTATTCAGAAAGTACACCAAAGCTATGGCCGTCCTTATCAGTTGCCTAATAGTACGGCGCATAACGAGACCTGTGCCAATATCGGCAATATGCTTTTCAACTGGCGTATGCTGGAAGTGACGGGCGATGCCAAATATGCGGATATTGTGGAAACTGCCCTCTATAACAGTGTGTTGAGTGGTGTCAGTCTGGATGGAAAGAAATATTTCTATACCAACCCGTTGCGCATCAGTGCGGATTTGCCATACACACTTCGCTGGCCTAAAGAACGTACCGAGTATATCAGTTGCTTCTGTTGTCCGCCTAATACGCTGCGCACCGTTTGTCAAGCCCAGAACTATGCTTATACGGTGACTCCGAATGCGGTATATTGCAATTTATATGGAGCGAATACACTGACGACAGCTTTGAAGGAAGTGGGAAAGATCGGGCTGATGCAAGAAACGGAGTATCCGTGGGAAGGTGCTGTGAAGCTGACTGTTACCGAAGCTCCGAAACCATCAAAAAAGAAAGCATTCTCTTTGTTCCTCCGTGTTCCGGACTGGTGCGAGAAAGCAACTTTGAAGGTAAATGGTGAACCGGTGCAAGGAACTTGGAAAGCGAATACATACGCCGAGGTAAACCGCATCTGGAAGAAAGGGGACTGTGTGGAATGGGTGATGGATATGCCTGTAAAATTGCTGGAAGCAAATCCGTTGGCCGAAGAAATCCGTAACCAGGTAGTGGTAAAACGTGGCCCGTTGGTATATTGTTTGGAAAGTATGGATATAGAAGGCGGACATAAGATAGATAATGTGCTGATACCTGCCGATATCCGGTTGACTCCGAAAAAAATAACCATCGAAGGCAGTCCGATTGTCGCATTGGATGGTACTGCCCGTCTGGTCGATGAAGTATCATGGAAAGATACCTTGTACCGCGAGGTAGGAAAGGCCGACAAACCGGTCAATATCCGTCTGATTCCTTATTATGCATGGGGAAACCGCGGAAAGGCTGAAATGACGGTATGGATGCCTTTGGCACGGACTAATCACTAACCACTTACCCCTAATTAGTTACAAATGAAAAAAATATTCATAACCACTGCCGCGCTGCTGATAGCTTGTACACTATCAGCAGCCGATTTGTTCGTATCTCCGGAAGGCAATGACCGGAATCCGGGTACCAAAGACTCTCCGAAGGCCACCCTTACAGCCGCATTGCGTCAGGCAAGGGAACTTCGTCGTCTTAATGATGAAAGTGTAAAAGGTGGCATCACCATCCATCTGGAGGCAGGTGACTACCATCTGTACGAACCCGTCTTTATCCGTCCGGATGACAGCGGGACGGAAGCTTCACCTACAGTCATCACTTCGGATGGAAATGCCATTCTGAATGGTGGGGTGGAAATCAGAAACTGGAAGAAGCAAGGAAAGTTGTGGGTAGCCGATGTCCCTATGTTTAACGGACGTCCGCTGGATTTCCGGCAACTGTGGATCAATGGGCAAAAGGCTGTTCGTGCAAGGGATGTGGCAGACTTTGAAAAGATGTATCGCATCATCAACAACGATCCCCAAAACGAAATACTGTGGGTACCTGCCGCTGCTGTAAAGAAAATACAGAAGGCCCGATATGCCGAAATGGTCCTTCATGAAATGTGGTGTGTGGCAAATCTCCGTATCAAGTCGGTCGAAATACAGGGAGACAGTGCCGCCGTGCGTTTCCATAATCCTGAAAGCCGCATCCAGTTTGAACATCCGTGGCCGCGTCCTATGGTGACTAAGGATGGTCACAACTCGGCTTTCTATCTGACCAATGCCATGGAATTGCTGGATGAACCCGGCGAGTGGTATCATGACATTGAAAGCCGTAAAATATATTATTATCCTCGGAAAGGAGAGAAGATAAGCAAAGCCGTAGTTCCCGGCATCGAAACGTTGGTATGGGTGGAAGGAACGATAGACCGTCCGGTAAAGCACATTCGTTTTGACAATGTTACTTTCCAATATACCACCTGGATGCGTCCCTCTTTGCAAGGTCATGTTCCTCTTCAGGCAGGTATGTACATGACAGACGGATATAAAATCCGTCCTTCCATGATTCGTAAGAACAATCATAAGCTGGATAATCAAGGTTGGTTGGGCCGTCCGGCATCGGCAGTCGTAGTCAAGGCTGCCTGGGATATTGATTTCGAGAAGTGCCGTTTCCAGCATTTGGGCTCTACAGGCATTGATTATGAATGGGCCACCGATGGAGGACATATAAACGGCTGTCTGTTCCGTGATATTGCCGGGAACGGTATTGTAGCGGGCAGTTTCAGCCCTGCCGCTCACGAAACACATCTTCCATACGATCCTGCCGACCGTCGTGAGGTCTGTACCGGACTGACCATTTCCAACAATTATATCAATGATGTGACCAATGAAGACTGGGGTACCTTGGGCATTTGCGCCGGTTATGTAAGTGATATCAATATCGAACACAATGAAATCAGTGATGTATCCTATTCGGGCATCAGTTTGGGATGGGGATGGACACGTACAGTAAACTGTATGCGCAATAACCGCGTGCACGCCAATCTGATTCATCACTATGCCAAGCACATGTATGATGTAGCCGGTATTTATACATTAGGTTCACAACCTCATAGCTGGATTACGGAAAATTGCGTTTCTAACATTTTTTCACCCGGTTATGCACACGATCCCAATCATTGGTTCTATCTTTACACCGACGAAGGATCTTCATTTATCACCGTCAAGGACAACTGGACGGAAGGAGAGAAGTTCCTGAAGAACGCCAACGGTCCGGGCAATACATGGGAAAACAATGGTCCGATGGTGAACGACAGCATCAAGGCAAATGCCGGACTGACAAAGGAATATATCTATTTGAAGGAAAAATAAAACGTGATACCATTATGAAAAACAGACTTGCCACTTTAGTCGGAGCACTTGCATTGAGTGCTGCCGCCTCCGCCCAGACCTGGATCTGGTATCCGGGTGATTATGAGATATGGCTGGGCAACCGGATGAACAACCGCCGTACGGAACGCGGTGCTTTTTTCCCTCCCTTCTGGAAAACAGACAGCCATTATGTGGTAGTGGAATTCAGCAAGAAATTGGATCTGGCGGAACCGGAAGAAATATTCATTGCCGCCGAAGGAAAATACAATGTGAAATTGGACGGCAAACTGCAATTCGGTATGCCCTCCACTTTGAAACTCCCCGCAGGAAAACACAGTCTGAACATCAAAGTGTGGAATCAGTCCACTCCCCCCACTATTTATGTGAAAGGAAAAACCGTAAATACGGACAAGACCTGGAAAGTAACCTACGAAGACAAGGAATGGATAGACGAAAGCGGAAAAGCCAGTGATACTTCTGCCACCGTTTATATGGATGCAGGGTGTTGGAACTTTGACGGAGCCACCCAACTGCCTTCCAAGTTTTCATTGGCCAGAAAACCGATGAAAGCAGTTTCCTCCACTCCCCGGAAAGAAGGGGTATTGTACGACTTCGGAAAAGAAACCTTTGGTTATATCACTCTGAAAGAGGTAAAGGGAAAAGGAACGATCCATATCTATTACGGTGAAAGTCCTGAAGAAGCCTTGGATACGGAATATTGCGAAACATTGGACAAATTGCTGGCAGAGCCGGGGCAGATAACCGATCTGGCCATCCGGAATACACGGAAACTATACGATGAATACACGTTGGACAACAGCAAGGCCTTCCGTTATGTCTATGTCACTTGCGATCCGGGAGTAACGATGCAGGACGTTTCCATGCAATACGAATACCTGCCCGAAGAGTACCGGGGCTCATTCAAATGCAATGACGAAGAGCTGAACCGCATCTGGGAAGTAGGAGCATACACCATGCACCTTACTACCCGTGAATTCTTTATCGACGGCATCAAGCGCGACCGTTGGGTATGGAGTGGCGATGCCATCCAGAGTTACCTGATGAACTACTATCTGTTCTTCGATAATGAAACCGTGAAGCGTACCATCTGGCTGCTTCGTGGAAAAGACCCTGTGACCAGCCACAGCAATACCATTATGGACTACACCTTCTATTGGTTTCTCAGTATTTACGATTATTATATGTATTCTGGTGACAAAGACTTTGTAACCCAACTCTATCCGCGTATGCAAAGCATGATGGACTATGTATTGGGACGCACCAATGCCAACGGTATGGTGGAAGGCATGACCGGTGACTGGGTATTCGTAGACTGGGCAGACGGTTATCTGGACAAGAAAGGCGAACTCTCCTTTGAGCAAGTCTTGTTCTGCAAAAGTTTGGAAACCATGGCGCTTTGTGCCAGTCTGGCCGGCAATACGGCAGACAAAACCAAGTATGAGAAACTGGCTTCCGCTTTACGTTCCAAGCTGGAACCCGCTTTCTGGAATGAGCAGAAACAGGCGATGGTACACAACCGCGTTCAGGGCAAGCAGAGTGAGTCCGTTACCCGCTACGCCAATATGTTCTCTGTCTTCTTCAATTATCTGAATGCCGATAAACAGCAGGCCATCAAACACTCCGTATTGCAGAATGACAGTATTTTGAAAATCACCACTCCTTATATGCGTTTCTATGAACTGGAAGCGCTGTGCGCCTTGGGCGAACAAGAATCGGTAATGAAAGAAATGAAAGCCTATTGGGGCGGTATGTTGAAAGAAGGAGCTACCAGTTTTTGGGAGAAATACAATCCCGAAGAAACAGGTACCCAGCATTTGGCCATGTACGGACGTCCATACGGCAAGAGCCTCTGCCATGCATGGGGAGCCAGCCCCATCTATTTGCTGGGCAAATACTATCTGGGAGTAAAACCCACCAAACCCGGTTACGAGGAATACTCCGTCACCCCTTGTCTGGGCGGCTTGAAATGGATGGAAGGAACAGTACCTACTCCATACGGCAATATCCATATCTATATGGATAAGAAAGTAATCCGTATCAAGTCCGACGGCGGAAAGGGAATACTGAACATTCCAACCCGGAAAGGAATGAAAGCCATGACCATAGAACCCGGAGAAGAACAAGTCTTCAAATACTGATGGAATAGATCAAAAAAAAGGTGATACCTACCTTCCCAGGCGGGTATCACCAACACTGTTTCGTAAGTTCCCGTTATCCGCTGATAACAGTACTTACCTCTGATCTAACATTAGTTTTCTTATGGGCTTCCCCCTGTATCACTACATTCGGAAGCGGGGATTCTACATCTTGGAAAAAAGTATCTTCCAAAAGCTTCGCTTTTTATTCTCTTCTTTATTATCTGAACTTTGATAAATATCTTCGTATCCCCATTTGTCATGGATCATTCTGTAAATCATCCCCCATTCGGGCAGTCCTCCCAGATTACGGTCATCAATAAACAAATCCGCCTTCAGTTTTCTGGAATAATGATCACTTTCCAGGGTTTCTTCCGCATAATTGCTGTTTACGGCATAAAACTCCAGTCCACGCTCCCGGCAGAAATCCACGGCCTCCTGTAATAATTTACCTTCCCGCACACTCCACAGAATAAGGCGATGCCGTTCCTGTTGTAGTTTTTTCAGCGTTTCTATGGCAAAGGGTAGTTCCCTGCCTATTTCGGGATATTTATGCTCCACTATTGTGCCGTCAAAATCAACTGCTATAATCATTCCTTATGCTTTCGAAAATTCTTTAATACGCTGCTCCTCTGCCAGTTTGCATATCAGCAGGGTTCCCTCTTTCTCGGCTATGATATACCCGTCCAGTCCTTGTATTACCGCCTGTTTCAAATGCGGTGTGTGTACAATGCAGTTATTGCATTCATACATTCGGACATTCTCGCCTACAACGGCATTGTTCCGTTCATCTTTGGGCAGCAAGGAATGCAATGAGCCCCAGCTACCCAGATCAGACCATCCGAACTCTGCCGGCAATACATAAATCCGTTCCGCTTTTTCCATTACGGCATAATCTATGGATATACTTTCACAAGCAGGGAACAGCTCTTCTATGGTTTCTTTCTCTCTTTCGGTATAGAACTCCGGATAAATCCTGTCGAACACCTCGGCAATGCCCGGTGCATAACGGCGTATAGCCTCTTCTATGGTCTTTACATTCCATACAAAGATCCCTGCATTCCAGAAATAATTCCCGGCGTCCACATAGTGCCGTGCCGTTTTCAAGTCCGGTTTCTCTTTGAATTCATCCACTTTCCTTATATCCTGATCCACCTCTTCTCCTGCGGCTATATATCCGTATCCCGTTTCCGGGCGGCAAGGTCTGATACCTATGGTTACAATAGCCTTGCTTTGATCTGTCATCAGCAGTGCCTTGGCTATCACCCGGCGGAATTCATCCGTATTGATAACCAATGCATCCGCAGGAGTCACTACAATATTGGCGTGAGGGTGGTGTTTTTTGATTTTCCAGCAAGCGTATGTGATGCAGGGTGCCGTGTTACGTGCAACCGGCTCCGTCAGTATATGATGAGGCGGCACGGATGGCAATTGTTTCCTTACCGTCTCCTTATACTTATCCGAAGTCACTATCCATATATTATCCGGAATGCACAACCCTTGAAAGCGTTCCACTGTCAGTTGGATCAGGCTTTTGCCACATCCCGTCACATCAATGAACTGTTTGGGACATTCCGGCGTACTCATGGGCCAGAAGCGGCTTCCTATGCCGCCTGCCATGATAACGATATGAGTTTCCATAACGCGTATGTTCTTTATTTCTTTTTATATTCCAGATACCATTGGTACATCTTGTGCACCCCTTCCTCTATGTCTATTTTGTGATGCCATCCCAATTCGTGCAATTTGGTCACATCAGTCAGTTTGCGCATGGTGCCGTCCGGTTTCTCCGGATTGAATGTAATGTTGCCTTTATATCCCGTCTCCTTTACTATCAGATGAGCCAGGCCGGCGATGGATATTTCTTTTCCCGTGCCGATGTTGATGTGGCAGTTGCGTATCTCTTTTGTGCCGGGACGGTAAGTATCTTTAAAGTCCACATGCTCCATGATGAAAACACTGGCATCCGCCATCTCCTCACTCCATAAGAATTCGCGCAGCGGCGTGCCTGTTCCCCACAGTTCCACCCCGTCCTTGCTGATGCCGTAGTTTTTCAGGACAGCCAGTATCTCCTCTGTTCTGCTCTCTCCGTTTATACCTTCCACCGGGCGCATATCCAGATCATAGCGTATGTTCTCCCAGTCACCCTCGTTCAGGCATTTGGCAAGATGTATTTTCCTGATCATGGCAGGCAGCACATGGCTGCGTTCCAAATCAAAGTTATCATTGGGGCCATACAGGTTCGTGGGCATTACAGCGATATAGTTGGTACCATATTGCAGGTTGAAACTCTCGCACATTTTCAGCCCCGCTATTTTGGCGATGGCGTATGGCTCATTCGTATATTCCAGCGGGGAGGTGAGGAGAGCATCCTCCTTCATCGGCTGCTGTGCATCTCTGGGATAAATGCAGGTACTTCCCAGAAACAATAATTTCTTCACTCCGTGACGGAAGCTTTCCCCTATCACGTTCTGTTGTATTTGCAGGTTCTTGTAGATAAAGTCCGCCCTGTATGTGCTGTTTGCCATGATACCTCCCACGTGGGCGGCGGCAAGGATTACATAGTCCGGTCTTTCTTGGTCAAAGAAGTCCTTTACGGCAACTCCGTCCAGCAAGTCCAGTTCCTTGTGGCTTCTGCCGGTCAGGTTGGTGTAGCCCTTTTCTTGCAGGTTACGCCAAATAGCGGAGCCCACGAGTCCGTGGTGCCCTGCTATATAAATTTTGGCTGATTTCTCCATTGAAATTTTAACTAATGATTTAACAGCTTGCTTTAAGATGGAGTTTCTTCACGAATTTCATATCGTGTTTCACCATGATTCCCACCAGTTCCTCAAATGAAGTCTTGCGGGGATTCCATCCCAGTAACGTTTTGGCTTTGGTAGGATCTCCCAGTAATTGTTCCACCTCTGCCGGGCGGAAATATTTGGGATCCACCTCTACCAGCACCTTGCCTGTAGCTGTGTCAATACCCTTCTCGTTCACACCTTCACCTTCCCAGTGCAAGTCGATGCCCACTTCCTTGAAAGCAAGGGTGGCAAATTCGCGTACAGTGTGATATTCTCCGGTGGCGATAACAAAGTCTTCGGGCGTATCGTGTTGCAGAATCAGCCACATACATTCCACATAGTCTTTGGCGTAGCCCCAATCTCGCAGGCTGGACAGATTGCCGAGATAGAGCTTGTCCTGCTTGCCCTGGACGATCCGGGCAGCGGCTAAGGTGATCTTGCGAGTTACAAAGGTCTCTCCCCGGCGCTCAGACTCGTGATTGAACAGGATACCGGAGCAACAGAACATATGGTAGGCCTCTCGGTACTCCTTAACGATCCAAAAACCGTATTGTTTAGCCACAGCATAAGGCGAATAGGGATGGAACGGCGTAGTCTCCCGCTGGGGGACTTCCTCCACTTTACCGTACAACTCGGAGGTGGACGCCTGGTAGATACGACAGGTCTCAGTCAGGCTGCAGATCCGCACCGCCTCCAAAATTCGAAGCACACCGGTTGCAACCACGTCCGCCGTGTATTCCGGCACATCAAAACTGACCTGGACATGACTCTGAGCCGCCAGGTTGTAGATCTCGTCCGGACGAATTTCACTAACAAGTTTTACTAGACTGACAGAATCACTCAGATCGCCATATTTCAGATGGAAATGCTCGCTACCCTCCAAGTGGGCAATGCGCTCTCGGTAATCGACGGAGGAGCGACGGATCATACCATAAACTTCATACCCCTTTTCTAGCAGCAGCTCTGCCAGGTAGGAGCCATCCTGACCGGTAACACCGGTGATAAGTGCCTTTTTCATGTACTCATTCCTCATTTCTGTCGTATTTCAATTACTTGGTGTTAGACCACAATTCAAAATCATCGCTACATCTATCATGTTACCTAACAGAGATGTGTTTCTGAATTCACAGTATTGGTTCCTGTTTGTACAATATTGGTTTTCCATAAGTATGGGAAGTAGGAAAGTCAAATCACGTATTTCCTCTCCAGCTTTTGCGAAACTGTGTCGGACTTACGCCTTCCACTTTCTTAAACAGCCGGCTTAAGTAGGCCGGCTCGATCTGCAGCTCTGCCGCCAGCATCTCCACAGTCTTATCCGTAAAGCGGAGCTGCTGCTTGACCCATGTGACCCGCGCCTGATTCAGGTAGGCGTTGATCGTCATACCATAGCGGTCTTTGAAGAGCTTCATCAGGTAGTATTTGTTAAGGTAGAAGCTACCTGCCAGGTCATCCAGGCTGATACGGCTCTTGAAGTTTTCATCAAGGTAATCCTTGATCTCCTGGATATCAAGTGTATCCGGCATTGCCTGCATTTGCGTATCATCCCAGGCGTCCTCCATGAGCAGAATTAAGAGAGAGGACAGCTTCTCGTGGATCCGCATGTCCCGGACATAGTCGGGTGAGGATGCGATGTTGTACAGCTCGTCCAGGATGTCATAGTAAGATTGCAACTGGTTCGTCTGGAATACTGGCTTGCCGCCGCGCTCCTGATACTTACGGTAGATAGCGCCCATGTTCGGGCCGTAGAAGTGGCACCATTGGAGGGACCATAATCCTGCATTCAGATTCATACCCGTACTATGACTATACGCCTTCCGGCAATCAATAAAGACCACATCGCCTCTTCTCAGTTCATACTTCTTTCCTTCATAGACCAGCTCCCCTTCCCCATCCTCAACGATAAAGCAAAGGTAAGACTGAAGTTTCTCACGTTTGCTGGTGTGCGGTTTGATCGCTGTTAAGGAACCAACCTCCTGAAGATGAAGTAACGAGGATCTGGCGAACGGTGATGGGGTGTAAAGGATACGCGAGGATTGGACGGAAGGTGAAGATGTAAAGAGATTAGATTGCATATTTTCACCTTGTCCTTTCCTACCAACACTCACCTGTGTTTAACCTTGTATCCTGCAAAGTAAATCAGTCCACCGATTGTGCCACCCAGTGTGTTATGCTTCTGCCATTTTCCCAAAACCCCTAACAGCCCGCCGAGAATCGGAGGCTGGCTGATGGTAAATATATAATCCTGCTTTCCTGCCTTTCTCGATGCTCCTAAAGCGCCAAAGAAATACGACACGATATTCTTAATGCGACTCAGCTTATTCGTTTTACTGAACTCAGGAACTCTTACGCGGATAATCTTTACACCGTTGAGTTCTTCAAAATAGTATTTCTGGGTCTTATATTTATCTTCAATTGTTCCACCATAAGAAGGAACAACGCAGATTACTGTCACATCAAACTCTGAGAGCATTCCTTCGGCCTGATCCTTTAATATCTGACCTGTAGATGCCGTATCCGGAGCATAATAGTGAGCAAAAATTAACAGCTTTTTCTTGTCCGCCATCATTCTCCCCCTCCCGTCAAACTCATTCATAGACCTCAATCACGCTGGAAAATATCGCGTGTATAAACCTTAACCAACTAATTCTTGAGGGCAGCCATTCCGCTTTACTTTCTTTCGCTTTATAATGGCGGCATCGACGCGCAAAATACTCATTTTCAGAGCAATAAATCGCAGAATGAGCTTCATTTTCTGAAATATTCATCAATTTTCTCATTTTTGGCAAAAATAAAAAGACCGCCAGTTTTACAACCAACGGTCAAAAGGGTCTATGGGACTGAAAAGTTCATTTTTTCCATCAGAAATGATATTATCATTCTTTTCGCTTTATAATGCGAATGATAATATCATCCTCAGACGGGAGACTTTACCCCCGACAGAAATGTTCAATTCATAGTAAAATGGTTCAGGAAGATATGTCTCCCACAGCCATGGCGTTCTTCCTGCACTCATTTTTCGTTTATCTCAAAGGCTTTATGCAGGTCAAAGGTCACGGCAAAAGAGCCAGGATAACCCGCTCCCGGTATTCTGTAAGTCATATCAGGATTCCATAGGCAGCTTCTATACAGGAGCCTGACAAGATCCTTGCTGCTCACATCGCAGGTTTCCCGTTTGATGATCCTCGGCAGTTTATGCGCTCCCGGATCATCGATCCCGCAGCGCTGGATAGCCAGCATCTTTTTCCCCGGATTAAACAGGAACCGGTAGAGCTCTGGATATCCCATGATTTCCAGCGTGGCCCGGTAAAGCGCAATCCGCCCACTGCCAAGATTGAACGAGATTCCCGGCTGCTTTACGTCCCAGTATGTACTCTTCTCATCACTCATTCTACCGCCTCCCCAAAAGGGCGCACTTGTCCCCTGTGATCACCATTCTGAAGCGCACAATCCTCAATCGCCTGCATCCGGCACGGCAAACGGCCGCTGTCCTTGTGCCTCTCCACGTCTGTCCGGCGATCCTGTCAGCACCCCTACGGAAACATAGCCGTCCATATGGTGGAAGGCAGTTTCCTCCCGATGCTGTTCTACCGATACTCCAAATGTATTTGCAATATCGTCCGGATAATATCCCTTACGGGTATTTACTTCCGGCTGTTCCTCTGCCTGAACCGTTGCAGGCTCTGACGCTTTTATATCATCATCCGTTTTCTTTTTCCTCTTTTTCTCAAGGAACACCTCCGGTACATTCAGGTCAAACACATAAAGCGTTTTCCCTTCAAACTGGATCCGGTATCCCAGGATCTTATACCGGCAGCCTTCTTCCCAGCCCATCTCACGGTAGATCAGCTTAGAGAAGGGCCGTCCCATCATCTTTCTGCTTTTTCGCTTATCCGGCTTTGCTACACACCAACGGAGCGCATCTTTGTCGTTTTCGTCACACCCCTCCACGACAATGCGCTTTAATTCCTTATTAAACATCATATGGATATATACAACGTCCTCCATGCCATTAATGCAGGCCGTGTTAAAGGTCACACTATCCTTGCGGATGGTAATGGCGGGATCCCTCAGATGGGCGAATAATTCTTTGCGCACGACCTGGTACCCGTCATAAGAGAACTCATTTTCCAACTCAGCGGTCCTTTGCGCTACGGCGGATTCATGCTCCGCATCTATGTTCTGCAGTTCATTCATTCAACGTCCATCCTTCCATTATTTTCTCCGTTTCCTGCATCATCCCCTGCAGCTTCTCCGCAGTGAACACATCGTCCCCATCTAATTCCCTGGCGGGGCGCAGCACATCCCAATCCTTCGCGTAATGCTCCTGTGTGAGCATCTGTATGCCGGAAAGGGATGAGGCCGGCCTTCCAAAAGAATTCTCCCACTCCTCTGGAAACACCAGCATTCTTTTCTTAATCACGACTTCCGTGACGTCGGCATTCTCTTCCGGCTCATCCGCTTCCTGCGGAGGAAGGACGATTTCTTCCACCTTGATCATTTCCGGCTCATCAAGCTGGAACAGCATCAGCTTATCTTCCCCATTTTGGATAAACTCTCCCCGGAACCGGTATTTCACCCCATCTTCCCAATTCATGATGTCAAATAAAGTCCTGGCAAGCCCCCTGCAGGAAACCTGGCTGACAAACCATCTGGATTCCCTTAACCTTCCCCAGTGGATCGCATTCGGATTTTCTTTTTCACATGGCCGTATGGCAATACAGCGGTTCACGGAGTTGAGCAGCAGCTCCACATATTCCACATCCTGAAATTTCTTCAGGCAGGCTGTATTAAAACGCATCTTCCCATTTGAAATGGTCAGTGCGGGATTCTGTATGGTTGAGAAGAACTGTGCCCGGACGATCTCATATCCGGAAAGGTCAAGCCGCACGGCGTCTGCTGCTTCCTGCGCTATCTCTGCTTTTGTTCCCATACAGCTTTCAGACGCTGTACGGTATTCCTCCGGAGAAAACCCGGTCCAGTCCTTATCAATTGGCACATACCCTTTGAGGATGCCGTCATCCACAACGCTCAGGACCGGAAGGGGCCGGTTCTTGGCGCAATACCACCGGAATGCCTGCAGGCGGCTGGCCGCGCGGAATACGTCCCTGGATACGATTGCTTCATGATGGTCACGCAGCCGGTACTGGTTCCGGTCATTGTTGTTTTTCCTGGATTTATGATCCAGGAAGCTGGGTGTCCAGGTCTTTCTGGCAAGAACATCTCCACAATGGCGCTCATTCTGGAGGACGCTGCGGATGGAGCCTGCTGTCCACTTCGTATTCCCCAGTTTGGTCTTTCGTCCGTACTCCGTTAAAAGCCCCGCGATATCATTACAGGAGAAGCCATTCAGATAAAGGTAAAAGATCACCTTTACCGTTTCCGCCTCTTCGCCATTGATCACCAGGTTTCCATCCTCGTCCTTGTCAAAGCCCAGCAGCTCCGGGGTGAGGAAGATGCCTCTCGAAAAGCGGTGTTCAATCGATATGTTCATGATCTCGCTCTTGGTATGGGATTCTTCCTGGGCGGCAGCCGAAAGGACAGTCAGGATCATTTCGCTGGTCTGGTTTAACGTGTAAAGGTTTTCCGTTTCGAACAGGACCCCGACAGGATTGCTCCGCTGCGCCAGTTTCCGCACCGTGCTGATCGCGTCCACCGTGTTTCTCGCAAACCGGGAAATGGATTTTGTGACGATCAGGTCGATCTTCCCTGCGTAGCAGTCTTCAAGCATCCGGTTGAATTCCTCCCGGTGTGCCAGGGACGTGCCGGAAATACCCTCGTCCGCATAAATGCCGACCAGCTCCCAGCCCGGATGTTCTTTGATATATTCTTCGTAATGGTTTTTCTGAAGCTCATAGGATGAGGTCTGGTTCGGATCATCCGTAGAAACACGGCAGTACGCCGCGACGCGCTTAAAGGATGTATCCTCATTGAAGCTGACGATCTCCCTTGCCGGGATCAGCTCCAAAGCGTCCCGGTCAACGCCTTTATACCGCTCCCGGATTTTCCGTTTGCGCTCCTCGTTACTGAGCTGTTTCTCCTGATCCGTCATCCTATTTCACCTCCCCGTTTTGCAGGCTCCAATACCACTGCCGCATCTTCCGGTAGCAATGGATCCCGATCTCTTTTTTGGTGTCTTCCGCAGTTCTATGGCTGATCCCTTCTCTGCTCAGTCTGGCATACATTTCCTTTGATCTTACATCGCCCTGTGAAAGGATTTCTTTGATGAGAAATGCGGCTTTCTCTGTTTTGGTTTTAAATACCGGACGTTCCATCTGTACCGGCTGCTGTATGCTGTCTTCGCATGACAGCCAACGAAAGCCTGTTTCCGGGCGGATCTCAAAGCGGATATCCTCCCCTGTAGGAGCCAGACTGTTCTTGATCTGGCGTATAATGCGGACATCAGGATCCTCCGGATCTCGCTCCATCTGAAGGACACTTCGGGCAGCGGCAATCAGATCGATGGTTCCGAGACTCCTGTATAGGTCCTTGGAACCTTCTTTTTTATTTAAATGGCCGATGAGGATCACCGCACAGTCATACACGGAAGCCCACATCCCCAGCCGCTGCATCAGTTTTCTTGT
>OMGA01000585.1_pt1 | contig 14991 bp, 15 predicted proteins | sample 1674211 | NCBI WGS metagenome assembly OMGA01 (sample SAMEA103958152, study PRJEB25191) | human gut metagenome | biome: human-associated habitat [ENVO:00009003]; feature: intestine environment [ENVO:2100002]; material: feces | place: Germany | collected 2013/2015
GTCCGCGTCCTTCTCCTCGTCGAGGTGCATGGGCGGGTACATGCCGTCCTTGTACCAGTGCAGGTGGCCGGAGGTCTCATACAGGCCGCCCTTGGTGATGTGCGGGGTCTGCACGAAGCTGTAGTGGTGCTTGCGGTGCATCTCACGGGAGTAGTCCTCCATGGCGTTGATGACGGCCGCGCCCTTCGGATGGAAGACGGCAAGGCCCGGACCGATCTCATCCGGGAAGGAGAACAGGTCCATTTCCGCGCCGAGCTTGCGGTGGTCGCGCTTGGCGGCCTCCTCCAGACGGGTCTGGTATGCCTTCAGGTCCTCCTTGGTGGCGAAGGCGGCGCCGTAAATGCGCTGCAGCATCGGATTGGCCTCGCTGCCGCGCCAGTATGCGGCGGCGGAACGCTCGATCTTGAACGCCTTGATGTAACGGGTGTTCGGCAGGTGCGGACCACGGCACAGGTCCTTCCAAACCACATTGCCTTCACGGTCGACGTTATCGTAGAAGCTCAGTTCCTTGCCGCTGATTTCGGTGGCGGCTTCCGGGTCAAGATGCGCTTCCTTATCCTTGATAAGTTCAAGCTTGTAGGGCTGGTCGGCTTCCTCGGCAAGAGCCTCTTCCTCGGTCACCACGCGGCGGCGGAAGGACTGGGAGGACTTGATAATGCGCTGCATGCGCTTTTCGATTTCCTTGAGGTCCTCCGGAGTGAAAGGAGTCTCGACATCGAAATCGTAGTAGAAGCCGTCTTTGATGACCGGTCCAACACCAAGCTTGGCGTCAGGGCGAATCTCCTGCACGGCCTGGGCCATGACATGGGTTGCGGAATGGCGCATGATGGCCACACCGTCCTCGCTATCGAGCGCGATGGGTTCCACAACGTCGCCGTTGTGCAGCTCGGTATAGAGATCGCGGGGTTCGCCGTTCAAACGCACCGCGATGATGTTCTTGTCGTCGGAGAAGAGCTGGACGCCGGTCTGGTCTGCCGCCACCTCCTTCTTTTCGCCGTTGAGTGTGATGGAGATGGTCTGTTCAGCCATGAGTTGTCCTTTGCTATCGGGGTCCGCGTTACCAATGTGCAGGCCTGGACTATATATCAACGATGAACAAGATAGGGTCAAGCGCAGACAACGGCACGCCATTTCGGTGAACGGAAGAACAACGCTGATTGAATGTCGCGAAAGGAAAGGTCCTTCACTGTTTACTGTCCGATGACGTGCGCATATGTATACTGCGGAGCCTGACGTGTGGACTTGATCATCACTTTGTCAGAGGGGCTGACCGATACCGTAGCGCCATACTTCACTTTGAGCCGCGACCCGACGCCACCGGCCAGATTGACCGCGTTCTGCAGATTGTCGCTGTCGCCGATCGCGCGAATGGTGAATGGGGATTTCAGTTTGGTGCCGTCGCAGACGAGACTGCCGGCCGTGCCACTGATGTAAGTGCTGGTTACCACGCGGACATTGTTGATCTCAATGACCTCGGCACCACTGTTGCGCAATTCCTCAAGCAACGTGAACAATATCGCGGAGTCAATCTTCTGTTTGGAACCCTGCGATATGCGGATGACCACGCCTTCTCCCGTAGCCGCGAGACGGCCGGATAGGATGCCGTTGGTCTGCGCGTTCTGCTTGGCGATTTCCGCGGCCTTCTCATTTTTGTCCGCGGTGTCTTTCAAAGCGTTCAGCTGGCTGGAGAGTTCGTTCTTACGCTGTTCGAGCTTTTGGACCTGGGCATTGGTCTCGCTGATGAGCTTGGTTAATTCATCTTCGCTCATCGTCTCATAGGTGGATGTCGTGTTGTTTATCTGGATCACATAGCCGAAGCCAAGCAAGGCGCACAATATCGTGACCAGAATGCTGGAATACAGTCGGGTTCGTGTGACCTTCGCATCAAGTGAGATCCGCTTCTTGGCCTTGACCATGGGGAACGCACCGGTTTGGGTGCTGTCATTGTTCTGGTCCTTGACCCTCTGCTCATGGATTCTGGACAGCATGTCCTTGCTGTTCGCGTCTTGTCCGCTCATACCGCATCAACCTTTAAAGATGAAGCGTCGGATGGAGGACACATTGGTAAAGATTCGTATGCCGAGCACTACGATCACTGCGGTCTGCAGCTGGGAGCCGACTCCCAACTGGTTGCCGAGGAACACCAGCAGCGTCGCGGTGATGACATTCGAGAAGAAGGAGATCACGAACACTTTATCGGAAAAGCTGCGTTGGAAATACGCGCGTGCGGCGCCTAGCAACGCATCCAACGCGGCCAATACCATAATCGGCAGATACGGTTGGAGCTCGATGGGGATGTCCGGACGAACGAATACACCGATTACCACGCCGATGATAAGTCCCAAGACAGCTGCCATTACTTGTCCTTCCTCACATGCGTCGTGTCGCCAGCCACTGCAGCATCAAGTGTAATCGATTTGCTTTTGCTTATCTGCGGATAGATGCCGGCCTTTTTGAAATCGTCATACAGTTGTTTCTGCGTTGTCTTGCTTACCGATTTCGCCAAGGTCGCCTGATTGCCTATCGCCTCGATTCGATATGGGCTTTGCACCGAATTGACTCCGATGAGAATCGTCGATCCGGCGGTTCGAATCGAGGTTTGCACGCCAAGGCGGTTGCCGTTGATCGCGATCGCCTCCGCTCCGGATTGCCATAGCAAGGAGACAAGCAGCTGCAAATCGGAATCGGTGACGACTCGAACCTGGCTGCCATTTTCTCTTGGCAGTGAGGAGTCGGCATTGTCGCCGCTGACGGAAAGCGGGTTGGCTACGGTCAGGACAATGCCTTCCCCTTGCACCGGAAGCGTTCCATTGACCATTTCATCATCCTGCATCGTCTGGTTTAGGGACCAGCTTGCCAAGGATTCCGATTCAGATTCGATTTGCGACCGCAAGTCGTTGACATCCTTGGTGAGGTCGCCGACCCGCTTCGTTTGTTCGGTCAGCTGGCTTGCCAACTGCTTGCGTACTTCTTTGCGTGGGTCAGTGCTCAGCTGGCGCACGAAAACGCTTCCCGCGGCACCCACAGCGATGCAGATGAGGAACACCAGAATCCTGGTGGCCCAAATCGAAACCGCCGAACGTTTTTTAGTGGCCAGGCGGGAGTCCGAATACAGGACATCCATCGGACGATTGGTCAAATCGTCAATAAGCCGAAGCGAATCGTCATCGACATGTCTATGGCGTTGCGGCATGGCGGGCATGGAGGCCGGTTGCACATGATGGGATGACAGGCCGGCGAAGGATGACGAAAAAATGGCACGATGCTTTGTGGGTACGTTCTCCGGGGAAACGGGGAACGACGCGAAACGTGGAGCATCGGACTTCATATATGCGTCAATCCTTGCTGTTTGTATCGTTCTTCAACAGTTGGATGCCTTGGCGCATGTAGATGTACCCTGCAAGCCAATACAGTCCAACGCCCCAGATTCCGGTGGCAAGACCGCATAGATGCAGTGTATCCGCAGCGGAGTTGGACCAGATGTCGGCGAAGATCAACGCGACGATGGCGATAAGCAGCATCGCGGTACCGGCCTTGCCTACGAAATGAACAGGCAATGGGCCATAATCGTGCTGCGCCAAAACCAGTATCAGAACAGCCATGATCAAATCTCGCAGGCCGACGACGATCAGCATCCACCATGGAATGATGTTCGCCACACCCAAAGCAAGAATGCTGCAGAAGATCAGCAGACGATCGGCAATCGGATCGAGAATTTGCCCGATTTTGCTCACCTGATCGAATGATCTGGCGATCAGTCCGTCCAAACCATCGGATATCGCCGATAGTGCAAGCACGACCAAGGCGGTCACCATCCTGTGATGAGAGACCAGCATCGCGATAAAAGGAATCGAAATGATTCTCAGCAGGCTGATGAAGTTCGGAACCGTGAAATAGATGTCTCGCGGTTCCGGACTGTATTGCTTCTTAATAATCAATTTGCTCATATTACGAGCAACACTACATTCTCGAAGCCTGCAACGCGGTGACTATTATGCCACGGGCACCAACTTCATACAACTGGTCCATAAGCTGGTTCACCTTCGCCTTCGGAACCACCACACGCACGGCCGCCCACTGCTTATCATGCAGAGGCGAAATCGTCGGGCTTTCGAAACCCGGAGTGATATCCACTGCGGCGGACACCTTCTCGACCGGAATGTCGTAGTCCATAAGCACATTACGCTGGGCAGTGAGCACGCCTTGCAGACGGCGGGTCAGCACGGCCAGACGTGAGTCCTGCTCGTTCAGACGCGGCGAACGAATCAGGCAGGCTTCGGAGTGCATGAGCGGTTCGGCAAACACGCGCAGGCCGGCGTTGCGCAGGGTGGTACCGGTGGAGACCACGTCGGCGATGAGGTCGGCCACGCCCAGCTGCACGGAGGATTCGACCGCACCGTCCAGATGGATGGTCTCGGCCTGGATGCCGTGCTCGACCAGATAGTCATGTACGAGCTTATCGAATGTGGTGGCCACGCGCTTGCCCTGAATATCCTCCAGAGTGGTGATCGATGCCGACGTCGATGGCGCCGCGGCCCACGTATACGGCGATATCGAGCGGACGCAGGTAGAACAGCTCGATGCCATTGTCGGGATCTTGCACGACCAGCTGGCGAGGGTTGGTGCGCAGACGGTAGCCGGCCTCGGCCAGCATGTTCCACGCGGGTTCGGATAGCATGCCCTTGTTGGGCACTGCGATTCTCAGCATTTGCGTTCCTCTCACAGGTGCTTGTAGACGTCCTCAAGCGTCAGGCCGTGCTTGATCATCATGACCTGGACGTGGTAGAGCAGCTGGCTCATTTCCTCGGCGGTGCGGTCCGCACCCTCGTATTCGGCGGCCATCCAGGTCTCGCCGGCCTCTTCGATGATCTTCTTGCCGATGAAGTGCGTGCCTTTGGCAAGCTCGTCGACGGTCAGGGAACCGGCCTGCTTGGTGGCGGCTTTCTCGCTCAATTCCGCGAACAGCGATTCAAAAGTCTTCATATTCGTATGCTTCCTTGTATGGTGGGCGTTCACGCCTTGAAGGCTGCTTCGGCCTTCTCGCGGATGGAGTCGATAGCCTCGGCCGGATTCTCGGCACCGTACACGGCGGAACCGGCGACCAGCACATCGGCACCGGCTTCGGCAACGATATGGGCGGTCTTGGGGCTCACGCCACCATCGACCTGGATCTTCGTCTTCAGGCCACGGCGGGTGATTTCGTCACGCAGACGACGAACCTTGGCCATCTGGTTGTCAAGGAACTTCTGACCGCCGAAGCCCGGTTCGACCGTCATGATAAGCACCATGTCGAATTCGTCAAGGATGTCGAAGATCGGCTCGACCGGTTCGGCCGGACGGACCGCGAAGCAAGCCTTGCAGCCCATGTCGCGCAGCTGACGCGCAAGACGAACCGGAGCATGCGTCGCTCCCATATGGAAGCTGACGGAAGCCGCACCAAGCTTGGCGTATTCCGGAGCCCAACGGTCCGGATCCTCGATCATCAGATGCACGTCGACCGGAAGGTCAGTGACTTGGCAGATGCGAGCCACAATCGGCTCACCCAACGTCAGATTCGGAACGAAATGATGGTCCATCACGTCCACGTGAACGAAATCGGCGTTGGAAATGGCCTTAAGATCACGTTCCAGATTGCAGAAGTCAGCGGACAGGATGCTAGGTGCGATTTGAATAGTCATGGTTCTCATTCTATGGAAGGTAATCGACTTGATGCTACTTGTTGTCGGACTGGTCATCGGCATATGAGACGGATGAGCCATCGTTTGCCGTGATTTCATCCTTGGTTTTCGTAAGGTTGGCCTTCGCGGTCGAGAGACCGGTTTCTCCATCCTCGACGAGGCTTAGCTCAATCTCGGTGACGGTGCGCAACTTCTCGGCAAGCAGCTCGGTGGACTTTCCCATCTGCTGAATAACGATGAAAGCCACCACGCCAAGCACGAACACCGCCATGGACACCCATACGTTGATGCGCACGCCAAGGAACTCGTGCGCGAAATCAATGCGCAGAGCCTCGATCCAAGTGCGTCCCGCCGTGTACCACATGATGTATATGGCGAACAAGGACCCGGCCTTGAGTTTTTTCATGATTTTGGAACCAAGGAAAACGATGAGCGCAGCACCGATGAGATTCCAAATCATCTCATACAGGAAGGTGGGGTGGAACAGCGTGCCTGTCGGGCAGGTCGCTCCGTCATAGCATTGTTCGCTGTGACCGATGGCGCTTCCCTCCATATTCAACTTCAAACCCCAAGGCAAGATCGTCGGCGCGCCGTAAAGCTCTTGGTTGAACCAGTTGCCCAGACGTCCCACGGCCTGCGCCACGAGCAATCCTGGCGCGACGGCGTCACCGAGCAGAGCCACTGGATAATGCTTGTGACGACACCATGCCCAAGCGGCAAGCGCTCCAAGCAGGACGCCGCCCCAGATGCCCAGTCCGCCATTCCAGATGCGGAACATCTCCACCCAATCGCCGGTCGGTCCGAAGAAACGTTCCGGAGTGGTGATGATGTGGTATATACGCGCACCGATGATGCCGCTCGGCACCGCGACAAGCGTGATGTCGAGAATCTGATCGAAATTACCGCCATATCGTTTCCAATGAACGGTTGTCATCCATACCGCCAGCACGATGCCGAGCAGAATGCACAGCGCGTAGAAATGGATGGTCACCGGCCCGATGGAAAACTGCGAAATGGTGGGTGACGGAATGTAAGCAAGTGTCATAGTTTCCTGATGGTAGTCCACGTATACGATATGGTACGTGGACTACCAGTATGTTGTCTTTGGACTGGTTCAGTTGCGGGCGTTGTGGATGCCTTCGGCAAGCTCCTCAGTCTTCTCCGCCAAGGCCTTGAGACCGGTGGCTTCGTCGACTGCATGCTTGCCGGATTCGTCAAGCATGGTATGCACCAGAGCCGAGCCTACGATGACACCGTCCGCATACGATCCGACACGAGCCCCCTGTTCCGCGGTGGACACGCCGATGCCTACGCACACGTTTTTCGCACCGGCCTTGCGGGTACGGGCGACCAGTTCCTTCGGGGACGCATCGATGGTGGAGCGTTCTCCGGTGACGCCCATGCGGGCGGCAGCATAGACGAAACCCCGCGCATTGTCCGCAACGACTTTCAGACGGTCTTCGGTGGAATCCGGAGATACCAGGAAGATGCGGTCGAGTCCGTGACGGTCGGAGGCTTCGATCCACTCGCCGGCCTCGTCCGGAATGAGATCCGGGGTGATGAGACCGGCTCCACCGGCGTTTTCGAAATCACGTGCGAATCGTTCGACGCCGTAATGGAAGATGAGGTTCCAATAGCTCATGACCAATGGCACTCCCCCGGCGTTCGCCACTGTTTCCACCGCTTTGAATACGTTGGCGATTTTTTCACCATTGTCGATGGCGATTTGCGATGCCGCCTGGATGACGGGACCGTCCATGACGGGGTCGGAATACGGCAGCCCGATTTCGACCGCGTTCACGCCGTGTTCGACCATGGTGCGGAAAGCTTTGAGCGAATAATCCGGATCAGGGAATCCGTATGGCAGATATCCGATGAATGCCGGCTTGTCGGCGGCTTTGAATTCATCGAACATGGTTTCCGTCGGGCTTGGCTTGTGGCTGATGCCGAGTGGCTGGCCGGACGGCGTGGATGATGTTGCGTTCGTCATGATGGTTGCTCCTTTTCTCACTCGCCGTCCGCGTTGTTGCCTTGCGCGCCGTTGGATTCCAAGGCTTTGGCCTGCTCGTCGGTCAGGTATCCGAACCATTTGCCGGCGGTGTTCATGTCCTTGTCTCCACGGCCAGAGATGTTGATGATCATGACCGGATGCTCATACCCTTTGGCCTTGAGGTCTGCAGCTGCCTTGTACGCGCCGGCCACTGCGTGGGAGCTTTCGATGGCAGGGATGATGCCTTCGGTTTCGCACAGATCCTTGAACGCGCTCATGGCTTCCTGATCAGTGGCCCAGGAATAGTTGACGCGGCCGATATCCTTGAGCCATGCATGTTCGGGGCCGACGGAGGCGTAATCCAAGCCTGCGGAGATGGAGTACGTGTCAAGGGTCTGGCCTTCGGGGTTTTCCAACAGATAGCTCTTGGCTCCTTGGAACATGCCCAGTTCACCGGTACCTGGCGCGAATCGAATGGCATGGCGACCGGATTCGGGCCCGTTACCGCCGGCCTCGTAACCGTACAGGTTCACTCGTTCGTCATCGAGGAAGGCGTTCATGATGCCGATGGCGTTGGAGCCGCCGCCGACGCATGCGCAGATAGCATTGGGATGGTCGATGCCATACCAATCCTGCAGCTGCTGTTTCGCTTCCTCTCCGATGATCTTTTGGAAGTCGCGCACCATGGATGGGAACGGATGAGGTCCTGCGACCGTGCCGAGCAGATAATGGGTGTCTTTGACGTTGGTGACCCAGTCGCGCAGCGCCTCGTTGATGGCGTCCTTGAGGATGCGATCACCCAAGGTGACTTCGACGACCTCCGCGCCAAGCATGCGCATGCGGGCAACGTTCAGCGCCTGACGGCGGGCATCGATTTGTCCCATGTAGATGCGGCACTTGAGTCCCAGCATGGCACAGACCGTGGCAGTGGCCACACCATGCTGGCCTGCACCGGTTTCGGCGATCACACGGGTTTTGCCCATGCGCTTGACCAGTAGGGCCTGTCCAAGCGCGTTGTTGATCTTGTGGGCGCCGGTGTGGTTCAGGTCTTCACGCTTGAGGAACACACGGGCATCAAGACCGGTTTTCTCCTTGAGCCTCTGCGCGAAACGAGGCGCTTCAGTCAATGGGGACGGACGTCCAACATACTGCTGGTTCAACCGCGCCAATTCCTTATGGAATTCCGGATCGGCCTTGGCTTCCGTATACACGCGTTCAAGCTCGTCGAGCGCCGTGATCAGCGCTTCCGGAACATAGCGTCCGCCAAACTGTCCGAAATATGGTCCTTCATGGCTTGCCAACGGGGTCTGTTCGGATGCCTTCACTCTTGCTCCTGCCTTTACTAATCGTTCCACTGCCTGCTCATGGTTGGCCGCGGTGGCCACGCCTTCTCCCACCAGCACCGCATCCGCGCCGGCACGGGCGTAATCCTCAAGCTCAACCGAACCGAACACACCGGATTCCGCCACGCGAATCACATCGTCCGGCAAATCCGCGGCCAGTTCGTTGTACTTGTTCACATCCACCTTGAGGTCTTTAAGATTGCGGGCGTTGATGCCAATGACCTTGGCCCCGGCATTGATGGCCCGTTGAATCTCCTCACGGGTGTGTGTTTCCACCAGCACCGTCATATTGAGGCTATGCGCGAGATCGAGCAGCGACTTGAGCTTGACGTCGTCCAATGCGGCGACGATGAGCAGCACCAGATCGGCACCATGCGCACGTGCTTCCCAAATCTGATATTCGGTAACGATGAAATCCTTGCGCAGCACGGGAATCCTCACTGCGGCGCGCACCTTGTCGAAATCTTCAAGAGAGCCAAGGAACCGACGGCCTTCAGTCAGCACGGAAATCGCGCTTGCACCTCCCTGCTCGTATTCGCGGGCCAAAGCGGCCGGATCCGGAATATCGCTCAAATGGCCTTTGGATGGGGAGGCACGCTTGATCTCGGCGATGACCGGAATGCCATCCGCCTTTTTCAGCCACTGGCGCGCATCGATTGGCGCTGAAGCCTCGAACGCCATCCGCTTGACCTCAGCGAGCGGCACGTTGTTTTCTCTTGATCGCTGATCCTCGACGGCTCCCGCCACCAATTCATCGAGCACAGACATTACTGCTTCCTTTCACAACACAATTGAACGGTCAGAATGTGACTCACAACTGGCGAAGCTGCGCGGCGATCTGTACCGCTTCAACGCTGGCTTCGGCCTTGTTGCGAGTCTCCTGCCACTCACTGGCCGGCATGGAATCGAGGACGATTCCAGCTCCGGCCTGCACGCTCGCTTCATGGTCGCGAATGAATGCAGTTCGAATGGCGATGGCCATATCGAGGTTGCCTGAAAAATCAAAATAACCGACGGTGCCGCCGTAAATACCACGGTCGGCCGGCTCAAGTTCATCGATAATCTCGATGGCGCGCGGCTTCGGCGCTCCGGACAGCGTCCCCGCGGGGAAGGCGGAAGTGAACACGTCGAACGCCGTCATATGCGGATCGACCTGCCCGGTAACGGTTGAGCAGATGTGCATGATATGGCTGAACCGTTTGATGTCCATCAAGGAAACGACTTCGACGCTTTCCGGACGGCACACGCGGCTCAGATCGTTGCGGGCCAGATCGACCAGCATGATATGCTCGCTGCGTTCCTTCGGGTCTGCCAATAGTTCCTTGGCGAGACGTTCATCTTCCTCAGGAGTGGCGCCTCGTGGTCTGGAACCGGCGATTGGGAAAGACATGGCATGGCCGTTGTCCACCTTGATCAGTGTTTCCGGGCTGGAACCGATGACGTTCAAATCACGTCCTTGAGCATCGGTGAGTGCCATGAAATACATGTACGGGCTCGGATTGAGGGTACGCAGCACACGATACACATCAAACGGATCGGCGGGAGAATCAATATCCAGTCGCTGCGAAATGACCACTTGGAACACATCGCCATCGATGATATGGCGTTTGGCCTCTTCAACGGAACGTTCGTAATCGCTTTTCTCCGTGCGGAATCGCAGTTGGGGCTGGCCGACCGACTCGTCGAGCACATTGACCCGGGCTTCGTTTTCGACGGGTGCGGCAGCCTTGCGCTGCATATCATCCAGACGTGCCAGCGCTTCATCGTAGGCGGCATCGGCACGAGTCGGACGGTCATCGACATTCACGGCATTGGCAATCAGCCATACCGAGCCAGACACGTGGTCGACTACTGCGATGTCCGTGGCGAGAGCCAGAACGGTTTCCGGCTGTCCGGTCTCATTCGGGGCTTCGGCACGGAGCGTCGGTTCCCAATGTCGGATGGAATCCCATCCGACAGTACCAACGAGGCCACTGGTCAGATTCGGCAATCCCTCGACGTGCGGAGCCTTCAATGTCTTCAGCGCGGCATGTGCCACTTCGACAACATCACCGTCGGTGGGCACTCCGACAGGCACCTGTCCCAGCCAATCGGCTTTGCCGTTGTTCGAACGCAGCTGCGCCATGGAATTCACGCCGATGAAGCTGTATCGACTCCACGCTCCGCCAAATTCAGCCGATTCGAGGATGAACGTACCGGAACGGCCTCCTGCGAGACGCTCGTAGAAGCCGACTGGGGTCAATGAATCAGCCAGCAAACGGCGTACGATGGGGATGACACGGTAGCCTTGGTCGGCCAATTCATGGAACTGCTCACGGCTTGGCCATGTAGCACCCCACTTGAGGGTCTGTACGCTGCATTCGCTCACCGCTGACCCTCCTGTTCTTTGGTTCGATGGCCCACGACCACAGGCAGCTGTCCGCCTTCTTCAAAGCAGGAACGTTTGCCGGTATGGCAAGCCGCTCCCACTTGGTCAACTTCTACCAGAATGGCATCTCCATCGCAATCCAGCGCGAAGGACTTCACATACTGGGCATGTCCCGACGTATCGCCCTTACGCCAATACTCCTGCCTGGACCTCGACCAGAATGTGACGCGTCCGGTGGTGAGGGTACGTCTGATGGCTTCGTCGTTCATATAGCCGACCATCAGTACCTCTTTGGTATCGAACTGCTGGATGACGGCCGCGACCAAGCCTTTGTCATCGTGCTTGAGACGCTGTGCGATGCGCGGGTCGAGAGTGGTGGTGTTGTCGTATGCTTCGTTGGTCATGATGGTATTGCGATTCGTTGTTCAGTACTACAGGGTTGGTTTGCGTAGTTTCCGTGGTTCTATTCAGCGTACGGTGTATCCGGCTGCCTTGATGGCGTCTTTGACTTCACCGATGGTGACTTTGCCGTAATGGAAAATCGAGGCAGCGAGCACGGCATCGGCGCCCGCCTCGATTGCCGGCGGAAAATCCGAGGCTTTGCCGGCGCCGCCAGAAGCGATAATCGGGATTTTGACTTCCTTGCGGACAGCTTTGATCATCTCCAGATCGAAGCCTTGTTGGGTGCCATCGGCATCCATTGAATTAAGGAGAATCTCCCCCGCACCAAGTTCTTGGGCGCGCTTGACCCACCAAATGGCGTCAATGCCAGTGGATTTGCGCCCGCCCATGGTGGTGACTTCGAAACCTGACTGCGTATGTCGTTCTCCCTGTTCGCGACGTGCATCGACGGACAGCACAAGCACCTGATTGCCGAATCGTTCGGCGACACGACTGATGAGGGTAGGGCCATTGATGGCCGCGGTGTTGACGCCGACCTTATCCGCACCGCAACGAAGCAGGGAATCGACGTCTTCAGGGGTACGTACGCCGCCGCCGACAGTCAGTGGAATAAAAATCTGTTCGGCGGTGCGGCTCACCACATCGACCATGGTCTGCCTATGGGAGCTTGACGCCGTCACATCAAGGAACGTCAGTTCGTCCGCGCCCTGGCGGTAGTATTCCGCGGCGAGTTCGACCGGGTCTCCTGCATCGCGAAGATTCTCGAAATGCACGCCTTTGACCACTCGTCCCGCATCGACATCAAGACATGGAATGACTCGGACCGCCAGTGACATGCTGCTCTACTCCTTCACGCATAACGGTTGCAATGATTGCAAGAGTAACCGCAATACGTTACGTCGGTTCATGCGGATTCCGAGTAGCGGACAGAACCGGGCCTTTCGGAGGAATCAGTCACGTTCTTTGGCTGCAAGCTGTCCGCATGCGCCATCAATGTCCTGTCCTCTGGTATCACGCAGCGTGGCTGTGATGCCAGCGTTATGGAGAATCTCAAGGAATCTACGCTCGTCTTCTGGTTTGGACGCGGTCCACTTCGATCCCTCGATCGGATTGAGCGGAATCGGATTGACATGCGCCCAATCATCTCCATAGTGGTTCAGACGCTTCGCCAGCAATTTGGCATGTTCCGCCTGGTCGTTGATGCCGCGCATCAAGGCGTATTCGATGCTGACTCGCCGTTTGGAAGCCAGATAATAATCATGCGCAGCGTCGAGCACCTGTTTGGTGTTGAAACGCTTGTTCATGGGCACAAGTTCATCGCGCAATTCATCGCTCGGCGCGTGCAGGGATACTGCGAGACGTACTGGGATGCCTTCTTCGGCCAGTTTCCTGATGCCAGGCACCACGCCAACGGTGGAAACCGTGATGTTACGTGCGGAGATGCCGAAGCCTTCGGGAGGCATGGAACTAATTTGGCGGACTGCACTCAAGACGGATTTATAGTTGCCCATTGGTTCGCCCATGCCCATGAACACGAGGTTCGTGAGACGGTCGCGCTCGGGCAGGGAGACGATCTGGTTGAGGATTTCGGCCGCCGTAAGCGAGTGTTGCAGCCCCTGCCGCCCCGTAGCGCAGAATTTACATCCCATGCGGCACCCGGCCTGCGACGAGACGCAGAGCGTGGCCCTGTCGCCGTCGGGAATATAGGCCGATTCGATGTAGGCTCCCTGCTGTGTGCGGAAGAGGTATTTCTTCGTGCCGTCGGCCGATTCGGTGACCCGTTCGGGCGGGGTCAGCACCTGCCGGAACCGTTCGGCCAGCAGGGCGCGCCGGGCAGCCGGGATATCGGTCATCAGCATCGGGTTTTCGATGTGCTTCACATAGAGCCAGCGGGCGAGCTGCCCTGCCGCGAAACGCGGCAGGCCCGTCTCGGCGCAGAGGGCGGCGAGCTCCGCGGGGTTTTTCCCGTATAGTGGTTCCGAAACGGCCATTTATCAATCTCCGATGTGATCTTTTACCCCGCAAAAGTAGGCAAAAATTAAAGATTTTCGTGCCGGATGGCGCATTTTTGAATTTTTATCCATATATTTGTGGTGCATAGCATGCCTATGTGCGATTTATCATTGCCGAACAATTTAAATTTAAAATAGATGGAAATCAAGAAATCACCCAAGGCAGACCTTCAGAACAAGCGGGGTCTTTTGCTTGAAATCGGACTTGTCGTAGCCCTTATCCTGGTTATTGCGGCTTTTGCTTACACGCCGAAGGAGTACCGGATCGAAAAGCCGGACTTGAACTACGCTCCGGTAGAAGAAGAAATTACCGAGATTACGCGTCAGGATCAGAAGCCGCCCGAGCCTCCCAAGAAGGTGGAGGTGAAGGTGATCGCCGACCTGTTGCAGGTGGTGACCAACGACACGAAGATCACGACCGAGGTGGATTTCGCCGAGTTCGACGAGAATACCGAAGTGGTTCAGCAGGTCGAAGTGGTCGAAGAAACCATCGAGGACGACCAGCCGTTCCTGATCGCCGAGACAATGCCTTCGTTCCAGGGCGGAGATCTCAATACCTTCCGTACGTGGGTTCAGCAGAACGTCAAGTTCCCGCAGATCGCCCTCGAAAACGGCATTCAGGGGCGTGTGGTTCTTTCGTTCGTGATCGAGAAGGACGGCCGTCTGACCAATATCCAGGTGCTTCAGACGCCCGACCGTTCGCTCTCCGAGGAGGCCATCCGCGTACTGAACAAGTCTCCGAAGTGGAGCCCCGGCAAACAGCGTAACCAGGTGGTTCGTGTGAAGTATACCCTGCCGGTAGACTTCCGCGTACAGAACTAAAGTCCGGGACGGGAATATCCGCCCGGCCGTTCGCCGGCGGATGAAAGGGCCGTGTGTCGAACGAATCGCCGAATGGAGCCCCGGGAAACGGCGGAATCAGACGGTGCATGTCAGATACGCCCTGCCGGTCGAGTTCCGCATGCAAATTAAGGCGTTACGGCTGAACTTTTTGAGGGTATCCTGCTTTCGGGCGGATACCCTTATTTGTAGCATCGTGTTTGCAGCACGTTGTCCGACCCGGCGGAAGCCGGAGTTGAAACCGGAAATAAAATAGAATTGTTTTGGAAGAAAATAAATTGAATCCCCAGCCTGTCGCCGCGGCCGATTGCCGCGAACGCGCCGTGCTGGTCGCCGTCGTCCGCGACAACCAGGACCC
>OMGA01000586.1_pt1 | contig 14986 bp, 16 predicted proteins | sample 1674211 | NCBI WGS metagenome assembly OMGA01 (sample SAMEA103958152, study PRJEB25191) | human gut metagenome | biome: human-associated habitat [ENVO:00009003]; feature: intestine environment [ENVO:2100002]; material: feces | place: Germany | collected 2013/2015
TACGACGCCTTCATCAATCCGGATGACTGCACCAATATCCGAACGACGGCGAAGGAACTGAAAATCCCGGAGCGCAAGTTCGTCCAGTTCCTTCTCAAAGAAAAGTACCTGTTCCGCTCTCCTTCCGGGCAGCTACTTCCCTACAACAAGGACAGCAATGCCGGACTGTTCATCGTCCGCGATTTTGTGACGTTCTGCTACACCGGTTCTCAGACCTACTTCACGCCGAAGGGCAAGGAGGTCATCCGAATGAAGTTCCAGAAAAAGTGCGGCGAAGAACTGCTTTCCAAGATGGAAAGGTGATTTTCGTGGCAATCTATCGCGTAAATAAAAATCGTGGCTATACCGTCATGGCGAACTTCCACCTCCGAGACAAGAGCCTGTCACTCAAGGCGGTCGGTCTTCTCTCAAAGATGCTCTCGTTCAATGATGGCTGGAAGTTCTCAACCAAGGGACTTTCTGCAATCTGCAAGGAAGGTCCGGATGCCATTCTCTCCGCGCTCCGTGAGCTTGAGACACACGGCTACCTCGTCAGGCACCGGCAAAGAGACGGTAAAGGCAGGATGAGCAGCACAATCTTTGAGATATACGAAGAGCCGCAGGAGTCCACGCCAGAACGGGAAATGCCACACACGGAAAATCCATGTGTGGAGAAGCCGGATGTGGATAATCCACACGGGGATAATCCACACGGGGATAAGTCCGCACAAATAAATACTGATCAAGTAATTACTCAAGAAAGAAATACTCTCTCAAAGAACTATCAATCCACCAATCTTGATGTGATGGACAGGATGGATGAGCGAAGCGAGTATGAAGAGATTATCAAAGAGAATCTTGACTACAACATTCTCTGTCAGGATCCGAAGTTCGATAAAGACCGCTTCCGGGAGATCATGGACATCATGCTGGATGCCGTCTGTTCTACTGCGCCGACCATCCGCATCAACGGCGAGGATATGCCGCAGCAAGTGGTCAAGTCCCGCTTTCTCAAGCTGAATAGCAGCCACATTGAGTACGTTCTGGAAGCAATGAACAAGAACCCGTCAGACATCCGTAATATCCGGGCGTACCTGTTGACCGCTCTGTATAACGCCTCTCTGACGATAGACAATTACTACTCCGCCCTCGTCAATCATGATTTCTACGGGCAGGACAGATCGGCAGGGTCAAAGAAGCCGAAGACCTACGATTATAGCCTTTGTGAAGACACTCTTTAATGAATACCATCGTGAGCATTGCTCGGAAAGGAGGACAGTGTAAATGAAAATTATCTATCGCCGGATTGTGCCGCCTTAGCTGTGGCAGCAGTCCCCATAATCATTCCAACGAAAGGAGGTAAACGCCGCAATGCAGGATGAAGTCAATACCAAAGTTGTTGCAATCATGATCAAGGGCGGCAAAATCTCAGCCGAGGTGCTGAAAAAGGCGCTGGACAAGTTCGTTCAGGAGATCGAGAAGGCGCAGAAGCAGATGCAGCAGCCAAAAACCTATCGCGGCAAGCAGTCCATCAAGCATCTGATGAGCCAGAATGCCGCCATCTCCAACATTGAAGTGACGGACGGCAACATCAAATCCTTTGAGCGGACTGCCAGCAAATACGGTCTGGACTTTGCGCTCAAGAAGGACGTTTCCGTAGAGCCGCCCAGCTATCTTGTCTTCTTCAAGGGACGGGACGTTGATGTCATGACCGCCGCCTTCAAGGAGTTCTCTGCCAAGACTGTCAAGCAGAAGGAACAGCCGTCCATCCGGCACAAGCTGGATCAGGAGAAAGCCCAGAGCAAGGCGCAGCACAAGGAGAAAGTCAAGGTCAAGACCAAGGATCGGGGTGTGGAGCTGTGAGCAAACCCGATGTGAAGAAGCTCATTCTTCTGAACCTTCCGTATGTCTTCGCCTTCTACTTTGCGGATAAGATCGCCGCCGTGTTTCGTCTCGCTCCCGGCACGGAGTTCATCGACAAGCTGACAAACGGCTTTGCTGTATTCGGCACTGCCTTTGCAAATCCGCTTCCCAGCTTTCATCCCGTCGATCTGCTCGTCGGTCTGATTGCCGGTGCGCTGCTCAAGCTGGCGGTCTACGTCAAGGGCAAAAACCGCAAGAAGTTCCGGCAGGGCGAAGAATACGGCTCTGCCCGATGGGGCAAACCGGAGGACATCAAGCCGTACATGGACCCGGAGTTTTCCAACAACGTTATCCTGACGCAGACGGAGTTCCTGACGATGAACAGCCGCCCGAAGCAGCCAAAATATGCCCGCAACAAGAACATCCTCGTCATCGGAGGATCCGGCTCAGGCAAGACGCGCTTTTTCGTGAAGCCAAACCTGATGCAGATGCACAGCAGCTACGTTGTCACGGACCCAAAGGGTACGGTGCTGGTGGAGTGCGGCAAAATGCTTGAAAAGGGCGGCTATGTCATCAAGTCGCTGAACACCATCAACTTCCGGAAATCCATGCACTACAACCCTTTCAGCTACATCCGCAGCGAGAAGGACATCCTCAAGTTGGTCAATACGATCATCGTCAACACGAAGGGAGATGGCGATAAGTCCGGCGAAGATTTCTGGGTCAAGGCGGAAAAGCTCTACTACACAGCCCTCATCGGCTACATCTGGTACGAGGCACCCGACCACGAGAAAAACTTTACTACCCTGCTCGAAATGATCAATGCCTCGGAAGCCAGAGAGGACGATGAGACCTTCAAGAACCCAGTGGATGTCATGTTCGATGAGCTGGAAGCCCGCGCCCCTGATCACTTTGCGGTTAAGCAATACCGCAAATACAAGCTGGCGGCTGGCAAGACTGCAAAGTCGATTTTAATTTCCTGCGGTGCAAGGCTTGCGCCCTTCGACATCGCAGAGCTGCGGGAGCTGATGAGCTACGATGAGATGGAACTGGACACCATCGGAGACCGGAAGACGGCACTGTTTGTCATCATTTCCGATACCGATGACACTTTCAATTTCGTTGTAGCGATCATGTATTCCCAGCTCTTCAACCTTCTCTGCGACAAGGCAGATGACGTTTACAACGGACGGCTTCCCGTCCATGTGCGCTGTCTGCTGGATGAGTTTGCGAACATCGGTCAAATCCCGAAGTTTGATAAGCTCATCGCCACCATCCGAAGCCGGGAAATCTCGGCGTCAATCATCTTGCAGTCCCAGTCTCAGCTCAAGACCATCTACAAGGATGCGGCGGACACCATCACGGGCAACTGCGACTGCACTCTTTTCCTCGGCGGCAAGGAGAAATCCACGCTCAAGGAAATCAGCGAGGTGCTGGGTAAGGAGACAATCGACCTTTACAACACCTCAGAAACCCGTTCCAACAACAACTCCTATGGCTTGAATTATCAGAAAACCGGCAAGGAACTGATGTCTCAGGATGAGATCGCCGTCATGGACGGAGCAAAGTGTATTTTGCAGCTTCGAGGCGTGAGACCTTTTCTCAGTAACAAATACGACATTACGAAGCATCCAAAGTACCGGCAGCTCTCCGACTATAACAAGCGGAACGCCTTTGACATCGAGAAGTACCGGCAGCACAAGCTGGTAGTCAAGCCCGATGACACATTCGACCTCTATGATATGGGCGAGGTCGATGCAGATTAAAGCCCTGTCGCTGCACTGCGCAGTGGGTAAAGCCTGATGGCTCATCCCAAAGCAGAACAGCGACGGGGCTTCTTTTTTTATGCCCATTTTCAAAAATACACAACCAATCTTTTTCAAATCAAGGAGGAAAATCTATGGCTTTCATCAATCAGGCTGTCACGGTTCTTCAGACGCTCGTTATCGCCCTCGGCGCAGGTCTCGCAGTGTGGGGTGTTGTCAACCTCATGGAAGGCTACGGCAACGACAACCCCGGCGCCAAGTCTCAGGGCATCAAGCAGCTCATGGCTGGCGGTGGTGTGGTGCTGATCGGTACGACCCTCATCCCTCTGCTCTCCGGTCTGTTCGGTTAATCCGGCAGCCGCGCAGAAGTAACCATCGGGGCGGGTGCCGGAAAAGGCACTCGCCCTTCACAATTCACCAACGATTTAAGGAGGAAATTCAAGTATGGCATTTATCAATCAGGCAGTTACGGTTCTCCAGACGCTTGTTATCGCCCTCGGTGCGGGTCTTGCGGTGTGGGGAGTTGTCAACCTCATGGAAGGCTACGGCAACGACAACCCCGGCGCTAAGTCTCAGGGCATCAAGCAGTTTATGGCGAAATAGATGTAATAAAATCAGAAAGGAAAAGCACAATCCAGACGGAACCGGCGGCGCGGTCAAGAAATATTGTGGAAACACAAGGTTTCTGCTATAATGGTGGAGAACACTTGACGATAGAGAAGGAGGCGGGAGCCTATGCACATCAGTTATCAGCCGCTATGGGACACCCTAAAGGAGCGCGGCATGAGGAAAGAGGACTTGCGGCTGGCCGCCGGTCTTACCACCAACATGATCGCCAACATGGGAAAGGGCGAGCATATCAGCATGAAAACGCTGCTGCGTATCTGCGGAACGCTGGACTGCGACATTTCCGATGTAATTGCTTTGGAGCGGGACGAGGCCCCGGAGCTGGGGCGGCGCGGTAACTCCGGGCCAGCCTGACCCGAAGCGGCCAGCCATAGACGCACCCCCTGCTGGGACACTTTGTCCCAAAGCTGGAGGCATGACCGCCCACCCCAAACCTCTGGACACTTTGTCCCGCCAGCGGGCGGCGGCAACAGAATACAGATCCACCCAAGCAGGAAACTTCGGTTCCCTGCTTTTTTATTTCCACCCCCTGCGCCGGAAATTCATGCCGGAGTGCTTGATAAGCGGGGACTTGCGGAACAGCTTTTTCAAGGTGGTGCGTTCTTCTTCCGAGAGCCGCTTATATTTGAGCTGGAACGCCTTGCAGAACAGCTCCGTAAATTGCTGCACCCTGTCCCCCGGCGATTGCATGGCCTTTTGGACTTCCCGGATCAGCTCATCGGCGGGCGTGGTATCCGGGGCGCTTTCGCTGTCATTCTCATGGGCTTTGCGAATGTCTTGCAGAATGGCGTCCCATGTTTTGTGCGTCACATGGCAGAAAAAATCTTCCTCTTGTATCTGTCCGGCTTCCAAGATTTTCAGATAGCGGTCTGCGGCGGCTTCGGGATGGGCTTCCAGTATCATAGCCCGCACAGCGGCCAAAGCGGTGTTCATATCGTGAAAGCGCATGGTCGCCATCCCATCCACATAAATTTCCGCGTCTGCCAGCAGCTCCGCAAATTTGTCATGGGCGACGATCTCACACAGCAGCCGGTTATTGACCCGCCCGCTTTTCAGGAGGGCCACCGCTTCATCCGTCAGGTGCAGCTCCGCAAGGGGCGTGTTTTCATGCGCTCGGTTGTCGGTCAGACCCAGCAGGTAGTCCACCGTCACCTGATAAAATCCGGCCAGTTTTAGGAGGCTGCCATGGTTGATCTCCTTGTCCTCGTCATTCTCATAGCTGCCGAGGGCGGATTTTGAAAGGCCGACCTGTTCCGCCAGTTCTTCCAGCTTCAAGCCTTTCTCCACCCTTAAATCCTTCAACCGTTCCTGTACGGAAATGCGGGTTTTCATATCGCCACCCCTTCCTGCGCCTGTGCGCCGCCGTTTTCTTCCATTATAGCATACCATTCCACAATCGTGGAATTTTTCGTTTTTGGAGTCGATTTCCTACTTTATGGACATACGGGCGGGGGGACAAAAATGGTCTATGATATGGGTAGTTCATCGATGGATCAAATCCAATCGAATGACCGGCCTGTATGGGATATGCCCCCCGGCGATGTAGCGCGGCGACCTGCGGCGAGGAAGTGGAGGAACCTTGACCGCAGCGAGCGTACCAACGGGGGCGAAACGCCGCTGAAAAAGCCAGGGGCAGGAACGACATTAGGGAGAACCGGCAAATATGGACACCGAATTGATACCGAAACACAACAATCCGATAGGGCATAGTTTACCCTATCCGTACTACTGCGGGGGATTTCAGAACGGCTCTACGGCTGTTTTTTCCTTGAAAATCGCCCCGAAATGCAACACAAAAACCTGCTGTCCGTCCACTCAGGCTGTTACGGCTGAAATGGGCGGATTTTTTGATGAAGGAGCCAATATGCCAAGAATGTCAAAAAAGAGGAAGCTGGAGCTATCCTTTTTCCTCAACGAGCGCGGGCGGGTGGCGTACAACAGCCTTTGCCGGAAATGCCGCCACGCCTGCAAACAGAGCTTCCGGGCCATTGTGATCCTCTGCCCCCACTACCATTCCAAGCGGGCCAAGGGAAAGGAGGACACCTGAATGAATACGGAATTTATGACCGCCGACACCAACCTGCCGCCCTGTCTGCCCCTGCCGGGGGCCATGCTGGGGCTGCCGGTGAGCAGCACCGCCAAGGTTATGTATGCCCGTCTGCTGGGGGAGATTTATACGGCGGGGACGGAGGACATCAACGGAATTTTATTTGTTCAATTTCCCATTGTGGAACTGGCGGCGGCGCTGGGGCGCAGCGCGCAGACTTGCAAGCGAACCTTGCGGGAATTGGAGGACGCCGGATTGCTCCTACGGGTGCGCCGGGAGATTGGAGCGCCGAACCGGATTTATGTCCTCATTCCAAGAAGCTAAACCGTTGAAAAACAGAAGAATAAGCCGCCCAAAACCGTTTTACAAAAGATCTCAGGTTTGTTATAATAAACACATGAAATTGAGCGTTTAATTAAAACATTTCAATGTACGGGAGGGTTCATAATGTGGATATTTATTTTAGTGGCAGTCATCGCAGTACTACTCATTCTTTACATTAAATTCTATAACCGTTTGCGGCGGCTTTCCGTCAAGGTGCAGGAAGGCAGCGCAGGCATTGATGTTGCTTTGGAGAAACGCTACGATATGCTGTCAGAAGAAATTGAAGCAGTAAAAAAGTATCTGGCACATGAGTATCAAATCTACACAGAAGTCACATCTACCCGCGCGGGAAAAAAACTGAACGAAAGCATATTTCAGGAAAAGAAACAACTGTCTGAGGAAGCGGTCAAAGCAATCAGCGAGACGATTACCGAACAGCAAAAGCAGATGGAAACAATCCGACAGCAGTTGGATCAGCAGCGAGGGCAAGATAACTCTCTTGGAGCGGAAACACCGGGTATGGGAGGCGACGGGCTGATCGGACATCAGGTAAGTCTGGATCGGAAACTTGGCTTGCTTGCTTCCGCCCAGCAGGGACTCACCGGGGTCAACTCTGCCATCAATGCACTGGCTGAGCAATACCCAACTCTTTATTCCTATGCGTCCATGCAGCATTTTCAGCAGGATATTTTTGACGCAGAAGAACACTTACAAGCGGCGAGACGGTTGTACAACTCTAATGTATCTTTGTATAACCAGAGAATTAACACATTTCCTTATCTGCTTTTAGCAAAACTTCATGGTATGAAAGAAGCGAAGTTTTATACTGTGGAAGAAAAGAAAAAAGACTTTAAGGTGCAGTTTTGAGAAGAAAGGAAAAAAGATGTATGAAAATGGTGGAACAAAATATCAGCGGTGTCAAGCTGGAACAGTTGCGGCAGAACGCTGTTAAAAAGCATAAGATTCTGCGGAAGCTGCTCCCGGTGTGCCTGATTTTATTTATAGGATTGACACTGGTAAAAAACCGATTTTTGTTTGTCTCCATCAGCGAATATGGCTTTGGAGACCCAGCAACTCAGGGGGCCTTTTGGGGTCTGATCGGAGGCATGATGCTCAGTGTGATTTTTGCGGGTGCTGTTTTTGTTTTTTACTATATGCTGGTCTATAAAAAAGCTTATGACCTCTTTTGTATCAATTTCAAAAACAAATATGTGTTGGACACTCTCCGACAACTGCCGGATTTTTCCGAACTGCGCTACAATGCCGGAGGCGGTCTTTCTTATGAGGAAATGAACCGTTTAAAGTTAATCCCCGGAGGCCAGTCGGTCTTTTATCAATCGTCGGATGAACTGTCCGGCAAGTTGGATGGAGTCCCCTTCCGGGCTGTCAATGTCTGCACTGGCGAAAAAGCTTCCGCAAGAAGTTCTACCCCCAAAATTCTATTTGAGGGACAGGTTATTGTTTTTTCCTATTTTGATAATCGGAAGATCAGTGAGGGTTTTGTTCAGGTGTTTTCCAAAAAAGCTCTGTCTAAACTCAGGGAAACCAGAGTCCCGTTGCCAATTCAGACAGAAAACAGTGTATTCAATGAAAATTTTGCGGTGTTTGCAGAGAACGAGCAGAATGCTTTTTACATCCTGACACCCCAGGTGATGGAGCAGATTACAGCTTTTCAGGAAGCTATGGAAGGAAACGTTTATCTTTCCTTTTCTGAAAAATCCCTGTATGTAACTTGCAGCCAGCTTCGCAATCCTTTTCATATTTACATAGATATTCCTGTTGAAGAACAGCGTCAAAAGATTGCCGGCGATACGGCGATTCTCCGCAGCGCAAAGGAAATTCTCATTAGAGCCGGACAAAGCAGTCCGAAATAAGAAGTCAGTCCCTGAAAGGAGGTAGGTATCATATGGGATGTACGATTGTGTTCGTTATCCTGCTTGTTATTGGAATAGGCATCCTCTGCTTTTTGACGGGGGATATGACGGCTTTTATCGCCCTGGCTGCTACTTTAGTCATAGGGCTTGGTCTTGCCGGTATTCTGTATCATATCTATAAATCGAAGCAAAGACGGATGGAGAAGTATAATCCCCTATCCCCTACATTGCGCTGGATGAATGCCGCAGGGTCGATCCTGATTGCCGCAAGTCAACATACAAATTTTCATCTACTGGCTGGCTGGCGGTACAATAACGAATTTGACCGGGAAAGTATTAAAACAATGCTGTGGGATTATTGGGGCATTCAAGGACATGAGACAGCTATAAAGGAAATGCGCAGCCTGATCGACGAGGGAATGCGTGCCAGCTATCGGAGGAAAATGGAACTCTTGTCGCATAAATATAAGGATGCTACAGAAGTCCAGCTCATTGAGGAGGCCCGCAAAACTAATCCAAAAGCCGATGAAGCTAGCTATCTGCCGAAAATGCTGACAGCATGGCGGCGTTATGGGGAAAATGCCCTGTTAGGCTGGGATATGGGACGCTGCGCATATATCACGCAATGTTGCTATCTGGCAGGCTACATCAATATGAAGGAAATGTTGGATTTGTGTGTAGATGCCGGGACAAAGGCGCAGGCTTTTTTTCAGAACTGGGAAGAAATGATGGAGAGCTATCTGCTGGGCGGCCAGTTCTGGCAGCATGAGGATAAGAATGACCCAAAATCCATGACGGCAGAACGATGGAAGCTATATGAACAGCTCTGGCAGGGAAAAAAGCCGTTTCAGGGTTCTCCATACCTCGCTGTCCCATTCGACCAGCCTCTTTCCAAAGAGGTCATCACCAACGAATACGGCATTCTGCCGGAATACCAGAAATATTATAATTATGGATAGATAGCCTCTGGTACAGAGTAGGCATTGACAAAAGCACTTACAAATACTGAGGTAATGCTAATTTGAATATTTAGTCATTGAAAAATCCCTTTAGGAACTAAAGGGCGCACTTCTATACATAGCCTGACGGCCATGTATTCGTGCGCTCTGCGAGGCGGAACGGCGGATTGCCAGATGGAGCAACCCGCCGTTTTTGCGTCGCTGCGCTCCGTCCAAGGGGCTGCGCCCCTTGCGCGGCTTACGCCGCTTACCCCGCGCACCCGCCGAACCGATACACCCGCTTACGCGGCTATATCGGTTCGGCGGGTCTGAAAACCAAAATCGACACCCTGACCGCTCACCGGGAACGCCCCGGAGGACGGTCATTTTTTTACCCATTTTTCAGCCAAAGGAGGTCAACGACATGAGCAAAGTATTAGACGAGCTTCGGCGGGAATACGCCGAGAATGAAGCTAAATTGCAGCAGTACCAGCACCGGGCCAAGCGGCTGGAACAGCGCAAGCAGTATTATGAAAAGGGCGAGCGCCAGAAACGCGCCCACCGCCTGATCACCCGTGGGGCCGCCGTGGAGAGTGTGGCACCGGAGGTCAGGCCCCTGTCCGAGCAGGGCTTCTATGCTCTTGCCGAGTATATCTTCTCCATGCCAGAGGTGCGGGCCGCTGTCCATGCCGCCGCCCAGCGGGAGGGCGAGTAAATGGCCCTGTTCCATTTGAGCGTCACGCAGGTCAGGCGGAGCGCGGGGCAGTCGGCCATCGCGTCAGCCGCCTACCGCGCCGGGGAGCGGCTTTACAGCGAATACTACGGCGAGTACAGCGACTACACCCGCAAGGGCGGCGTGATCTGCTCCGATATTCTCCTGCCCCCGCAGGCCCCGCCCGAATACCAAGACCGCCAGACCTTATGGAACGCCGTGGAGAACGCTGAGCGCGGCAAGGACGCCCAGCTTGCGTACAGCTTTGATATTGCCTTGCAGAACGAGTTTTCGCTGGAAGAAAACATCGCCCTCGCAAGGCAGTTTTTGTTGGAGCAGTTTGTCAGCCGGGGCATGGTGGTGGACTTTGCCGTACACCAGCCCGACAAGGAGGATGGTGGCATACCCAACCCCCACTTCCATGTGCTTTGCCCCATCCGGCCTATCCGGGAGGATGGCAAGTGGGGCTTCAAGCAGCGGCGCGTCTACCGTCTGGACGAGGACGGCAACCGCATACTGGACAGCAAGGGCAAGCCCCTCTTTGACGCGGTTCCCACCACCGACTGGGGCAGCCCGGAAACGCTAGAACACTGGCGGGAGGCGTGGGCCAAGATGTGCAACGCCAAATTTGAGGAAAAGGGCCTGCCCTGCCGGATCGACCACCGCTCCTATTTAAGACAGGGCCTTGACCTACTCCCCACCGTCCACGAGGGGCCGGCGGTGCGCCAGATGGAGGCGCGGGGGATCGCCACCGACAAGGGCAGCCTCAACCGCTGGATCAGGGCTGCCAACGCCCTCTTGAAAGACTTGAAGCGGAGGATTGCCGCCCTGCTGGGCTGGCTGGGCGAGGTGCGGGAGGAGCTTTCCAAGCCGCAGGCCCCCGCCCTTGCCGACCTGCTGGGGGCCTACTACGGCGCGAGGAACGCGGGCGCGTGGAGCAGCAAAGGCAAGGTGGGCAATCTCCAAAAGTTTGCCGACACTGTGAGTTATCTGACTGAACAGAAGCTATTTACCGTAGACGATCTGGAAGCCCGCGTCACTTCCCACAATGAGCGCATGACCGCCCTGAAAGAAGGGATGGACAGCAAACAAGCCCGCATGAAGGAGCTGCAAGACCTGCTGGAACAGGCGGGGCGCTACCGGGAGCTGAAACCCATCCACGACCAGATGAACGCCATCCACCGGCAGGGTCAGCGGGAGAAATTCAAGGCCGCCCACGAGGGGGAGCTTCGGCAATTTTATATGGCCCGCCGCAAGCTGAAAGACCACTTCACGTCGGAGGGCAGGCTGCCCCTTACTAAGTGGAGGAAGGAGCGAGACGAGCTGCAACAGGCATACCAGCAGGACTACGCCAAGTACAAGCCCATCCGGGAGGACTTGATGAAGCTGTATCAGGTGAAATCCACTGTGGACACCGCCCGCCGCCAGCAGGAGCAGACGCAGACCAAACGCCGGGACAGGGATATGGATCGGTAAGGGACTTCCCATTTCCCGCCGCCAGTGGTAAAATGAAATCAGTTTTACGGGCCGCACCCCGCTGGGACAAAGTGTCCCAAAGCCGGGGGCATGACCGCCCCACCCAACTTCTGGACACTTTGTCCAGCCAGCGGATAGAAAATGGCTAACGCATGACCATAAGAAACAGGGGGATTTGTAATGAGCGGAAAGAAGAACAAAAGACTTTTGGGAGTTATTTCTATTTTCCTGTGGGCTGTTATTCTAACGATTGTATTACGCTCGTATTTGGAGAAAACAGGATATACCCTGCCTGTTTTCTGGATTGTCATTCTGGCCTGTGCCGCCGCCTTCCTCGGCTGGTGGGTTTATATGAGTGTGCGGATCAACCATCTCATAAAGAGACTTGACGCAGCAGGTTTTCAATATCAAACCACCCATGATGAAAAAGCCTATCTGACAGAATTAGATGAATGTGCGAAAATGCCCGGAGCAGAAAAAATCACGCTTTCCAAAATGCCAGCAAAAGATTATTTAACCATTCTGAAAATCAGGACGCTGCGAGAGGTCGGACGGACAGCGGAGGCAAGCACTCTGCTGGAAACGACCCGGACAGAAATCACAAATGACAGGGCGAGACAGCTATTAAAAGCGGAGGAAGAACAATTACTATAAGCCAAGAACAGGCTTTAAGGAGGGATAGGTGATGACAAAAAGAGGAAAAAGGAGGTTCGTGATATTTTTGTGCGCGGCGGCGGTTATTCTTGTGGCGGCGGGGATCGTCCGGGTCAAGCTGCACCCGCCCCGTCCGCTCCATGAGCAGATTGCAGATTATATGTACCATTCCCGCACAGACCCAAAGCTGGAATACCTCGTCGAGAAATATGGTGATGAATTTGTGGCAACAGAGTACGGAAGTATTCAATCTACACGATTTTCAGATTTTTATGTAAATGTGGAATGGTATGAAGAAGAAAAAACCTACAAAGACGATTACATCGTTTATTTGAGAAAGCAAGAATTAGAAAGTATCTTAATCCCCATAGCAGAACCTATCTTTGGTAAGTGCAAATTATTTGTTATTAGCTATGGCGATTGTCCATCGAATTATGGGAAAGATACATCCGCGCTGGAACTACTGGGCGCATCAGAAGAATACCCGCTTGTTCAAGTTTGTGTTTATACAACAAAAGACGCCAATCAAAGGGACGAGGATATGCAGAAATGGACAGAGGCGCTTCAAGAGCGCAGGTATTTTGTCTGTGCAAATATCGATTATCTTTCCAGCGAAACTTACGACAAAGTAGAGCAAAAGAGTTATCAGTACATAAATGGAGACGATGACTACATATGTCGTGGCAGCGCATTCATTTCTCCCGATAATTTTAAATGGCGTTTTGGCGGATGGGAGGAAAAAAATGACTGATGGTACACCGTTCCCACCTCTGGACACTTTGGTCAGCCAGAAACGGAAAACCGAATACCAACTACCAAGGCGCGGCAGACAGGCCGCGCCTTTCTCATACCTAAAACTGAATACGAAACCCAACAACTGGCGCTTGCCATTTTCCTTGTGAGAATGACAGGCGCTTTTCTTATGTTCAGGAGGATTGAGTTGAATGTATTTGAAGCTGTCAAGCAGTCTGTTACCACCCGGCAGGCTGCGGAGCATTTCAGAATCCGGGTGGGCCGGAACGGGATGTGCGTCTGTCCCTTCCATGCCGACAAACACCCAAGCATGAAGGTTGATCGGCGCTTCCACTGTTTCGGCTGTGGCGCGGATGGGGATGTGATCGACTTTGTTTCCCGGCTGGAACAGGCCAGCCCCAAAGAGGCCGCCCTGCTGCTGGCGCAGGCTTTCTCCATCCCCTATGAGGACAAGGGGCCGCCCCGCCGCAGGAAGCCACCGCAGGAAACCCCGGAACAGCGGTTCCGCCGCATGGAGCGGTACTGCTTCCGGGTGCTGTGCGACTATCGAAACCTGCTGTGCCGCTGGAAACGGGACTATGCCCCCAAGACGCCGGACGAAGACTGGAACCCTTTGTTTGTGGAAGCCCTGCAAAAGCAGGACTATGTGGACTATCTGCTGGACACGCTGCTCTCCCCGGACATGGAGGAACGGGCGGCGCTGATCGCCAGCTATGGAAAGGAAGTGAGAAGCATTGAGCGAAGAATGGCAGAACTTGAAGCCGGAGCTGCGGCAGGCCGTGACGGACGCCATACAAGAAGCGCCGCCGCCCCGGAGCGCCCCTGAAGTCAAAGCCATGCTGGAAAGCACCGAGAAAGGCGGTGTGCGGAACAGTATTCAAAACTGCCTGACCGTCTTTCAGCATGACCCCGTTTTATCCGGGGCGCTGGCAAAGAACCTGCTGACCGAGCGTATAGACCTGCTGCGGCCCATCGGCAGGAAGCACCGGCCCGGCAGCCGCACCCTGACCGACACGGACATGAAGTATATCCGGCTGTATCTGGAAAAGACCTACGGCCTGACCAGCGAGAAAAAGATCGCGGACGCCGCCGACCTTGCGGCAGACGCCAACCGCTACCACCCCATCCGGGACTACCTGAACGGCCTGACCTGGGACAGAACCGAGCGAATCCGCTTTTGCCTGCGCCACTTTTTAGGAGCCGACAGCGACCAGTACACCTATGAAGCCCTGCGGCTGTTCCTGCTGGGAGCCATCCACCGGGCATTCTGCCCCGGCTGTAAATTTGAAGTCATGCTCTGTCTGGTGGGCGGTCAGGGAGCCGGGAAATCCACCTTTTTCCGGCTGCTGGCCGTGAAGGACGAGTGGTTTTCCGATGACCTTCGCAAGCTGGACGATGACAATGTGTACCGCAAGCTGCAAGGCCACTGGATTATTGAGATGTCGGAGATGATCGCCACCGCCAACGCCAAGAGCATTGAGGAAATCAAGTCTTTTTTGAGCCGACAGAAGGAGGTCTATAAAATCCCATACGAAACCCACCCGGAGGACAGGCTGCGGCAATGCGTGTTCGGAGGAACTTCCAACGCCCTGGACTTCCTGCCCCTTGACCGCTCCGGCAACCGGCGCTTCCTGCCCGTCATGGTAAACCCGGAGGAAGCCGAGGTACACATTCTGGACGATGAAGCCGCTTCCAGAGCCTACATCGAACAGGTGTGGGCCGAGGCCATGACCATCTACCGCAGCGGGGATTTTAAACTGTCTTTCAGCCCTGAAATGGTGCGCTATCTCAAAGAACACCAGCGGGACTTTATGCCGGAGGACACCAAGGCCGGGATGATCCAAGCCTACCTTGACCGCTACACCGGCAGCGCGGTTTGCTCCAAGCAGCTGTTCAAGGAGGCGCTGAACCACCCCTTTGACGAGCCGAAACAATGGGAAATCCGGGAGGTCAACGACATTATGAACCACTGT
>OMGA01000603.1_pt1 | contig 14699 bp, 8 predicted proteins | sample 1674211 | NCBI WGS metagenome assembly OMGA01 (sample SAMEA103958152, study PRJEB25191) | human gut metagenome | biome: human-associated habitat [ENVO:00009003]; feature: intestine environment [ENVO:2100002]; material: feces | place: Germany | collected 2013/2015
CTCGTCGGCCAGCGGTGTGGGCGCGGTGCTGGGCGCCGTGGTCGCGCTCCGCTTGCCGGCGCGCTTTGTCAGCCTCAAAACGCTGCTCGTGGCGCTCATGTCCGTGGGTCTGGGAAGCCTGCTCTACGTGGGAACGCCGTACGTGGGCGTGGCCCTTGTCGGCCAGATTGCCCTGGGCGTGGCTTGGGGCGTCGTCAACCCGCTCCACAACACCATCGTGCAAACGACGGCACCGCTCGAGCAACTCGGTCGCGTGAACTCGGTCATGGGCTTTGGCAATATGTTCGCTGGCGTGGCCCCGTTGGCGATTGCCCCGTGGCTGGCGGCGACGTTTGGCGTGCAGCAGACGCTCATAGGGGCGGGCATGGTCGTGACGGCGGTTCCCGCGGCGTTGCTGCTGTTTGGACGCCGGCATTTTGATCGTGCCGCGAAGTGGTAAAAACCATCACAAGATTCAGCGAAAATCGCAATTTTGCCGAAAAATGTCGAATGTTGTGATGGTTTGCGCTCAGGCCAGGCCATCCTTCGGGTTCGGCCACCACAAGGGGGGCAGGCACCTTTGTGGCGATCGGGTCCCAGCGGCCTGTGCCTTGGTATACCATGGACACCATTTCCGACCACATTCAGCACCGCCGCACAACCCAGAAAGGCCCCCATGGACACCACCTTCAGCCACATCAAAGCCGTGTTCTGCGATATCGACGGCACGCTGCTCACGAGCCAGCACACGGTGTCCCCGCGCACCGTGGCGGCGATTCGCGCCCTGCGCGAGCGCGGCGTGCTCTTTGGCCTGTGCACCGGGCGCGACGCCCACGCGACCGAGGCCATGTACAAGCTCTGGGGCATCGAAGGCCTGGTAGACGTGCTGGTGGGCTGCGGCGGCGCCGAAGTCATCGATCGCGCGCACGACATCAACGAGCTGAGCTATCCGCTGCCGGGCGAGACCATCGCGCGCATCTGCAAGCACATGGCGGACCTTCCGGCAACGCCCGTCTGCCCCCGAGACGGCGTGTTCTACGTGCCCGAGAGCAATGCGTGCGTCGAGCACCTGTCGCGCGTCGACGGCGTGCCCTACCAGGTGGTCGATTTTGCCGAGTTTTTGCGCGAGCCGCAGCCCAAGGTGATGTTTACCATGGCGCCCGAGGTAATGCCGCGGGTGATTGAGCGGGCGTCGACGTTTGCCGATGACACTGTTAAGGCGGCGGCTCTGCAAACCACGCAGCGGCTCTACGAGTTCATGGATCCGCGCGTGTCCAAGACGCGCGGCCTTGTGCGCGTGGCGGAGCTCAACGGCATGGAGCTCGAGAACATCTGTGTGTTTGGCGATGCCGATAACGACACCTGCATGGTGGCCGACGCTGGCGTGGGCGTGGCTATGGCAAACGGCAGCGACGCCACCCGTGCCGCCGCCGACTTTGTAACCGCCAGCAACGACAAAGACGGCATCGCGATCTTTATCGAGGAACATCTGCTGTAGCGCTGGGGGAGAACCGCCATAATGGGGACAGGCACCTTTGCGGTGGCCTCAGGCGATTTGGGCGAGTTGATGCCTACAATCTGCGCGCAAATACAAATATGGTTGTCTGAACATTACGCTTCTAACCGCCGATGGGTTAAAGATATTCTCATCAGTTTGGTAGGATATTCCTTCCGGTTGATGACCTACTGCTCACGGTCGATTTTCGACCGTGAGCGGGATGTTTGCTATTGAGCAAAAATTTGTGCAAATAAATCTAATGCCATTAAAAAATGATGGGCAACTAAATTACCAGTAGAAACAAAAAATAGATAGCGAATAAACGAAGGTAAATCTGAGCAAATGTCAAGAGAATTGAGAATCCGCTACAAAAATGTCGGTATTGTTGCTCAGATGTCTAAACAATCGTTACAATATGTACACTAAACGTGCGCAATTTCAGATTGCGCAGATACGTTTGATAGTGAAAGAGCAAGATCGCGGTCTCTTGGGGAGGAGACATCGATGAAAGCAAATTCAGACAAATCTAAGCAGAGCAATAAAGCGATGCATCGTGTGCTAGCAGGCGTTTTGTGCGGAGCCTCCGTTTTGAGCTTGGTGCTGTCGCTCGTCATGCCTCCGATCTCGCAGGCCATTGCCAACGACGCCCAGACGGGTGCAGCCGAGGAAGCCGTTGCGGACGAGGGTTCTTTGGGCGATGGTGCCGGTGCAGACAACAACGCGGACAAGGACGCCAAGGAGCAGAATAGTGACGACGCCGAGCATGGCGAGGGCGAAGGCCTCGACGCGGCGGACCCGTCTGCCGATGGTGCGGAAGCCAAGGGCGCCGCGCAGCCTTCTGGTGATGAAGCGGATGATGGAGATGGCATCGCTCCCGTTGCGGAGGACGAAACTAAATACGATATTCATAGTGGGGAAGAGTTGGCTTCAAAGCTTCAGGACGAGAGCCTTCGCAATGAAAATGGTGCCACCACTTTTAAGCTTGTTGCCGATATTGAGTACAACGATGAGGTAGGGCTCGTACAAAACAACGAGCACCCCGTCGTCAATATCATCTTGGATTTAAATGGTCACAAGCTTAAGCACTCGAGTAATAGCAAATCATTATTCGATGTTGCCAACGGCGCGACACTTACAATTAAGGATTCTGTGCAGACGGAGGAAAAGGTCAGTAACGGCCAGCAGCTAAATGATCAGGGACAGAAATTAACTCCCGCTAATTATGGCGAGGAAGCCATACTGTCTTACGACAACGATGGCATTCCGACTTACCTTTCCTACTATGTGACCGAATCGTCCCCAGAAGGAACGGGCACAACCGAGTCGCTTGTAGAACATGGTGTTGATATTAAAGGTAAAGGCGCCATTGTGGCTTGCGACGGTTCAAGAGGACTGAAGCTCATCAACATCAATGACGGCGGTCATTTCAGTCTTGAGAGCGGCGTGCTCACACAACAGGAAGGCTGTGAGGTCCGAAACCTGGTGTACGCGGGGAGCGGTTCGACCGTCAATATGAAGGGCGGTTACGTTTGCGGAGGTTATTGTCCGGACGGTGCTGCCGGCGCAGGAATATCTGTCGAAAATTCGACCCTTAGCATTTCTAACGGCGTAATTGCCGGCAACCGCGCTCCTAGTGGCGGCGGTGTATATGCCAATGGGTCTGCAGTCACGGTGACCGGCGGCGTAATCTCCGGTAATAGCACGCTTGATGGCATGAACGGATTTGGTGGCGGCATCATGGCCGAAGGCGGCAGCGTTGCTGTTTCTGGCGGTTACATTACGAACAATTGCTATGCCAACTTCTGCGGCACGGATGGTAACGGTGACCATGGCGGCGCTGGGCTTGCTGCCAAGAACGGCACCCATGTCACCATTTCTGGCGGCCAGATTACTGGCAATTATTCTGAAGAAGCTGGTGGCGGCGTTTACGTTACCAATATTTTTCAACAAGATAGGGCATGGCTCGACATTAAAGGAGGAAATATTGCCTCTAACGTGAGCTACCGATCTGAAGGTGCCGGCATCCGAGTGGGCCAGATGGTTGACGCGATGATTAACGGCACTGAAAAGAGTAAAGTCTACATCACAAACAATCACTGCATGTCTCGCTTTGACTGGGGCGGTGGCGGTATCTTCGTCCAGGGAAACTCGAATGCAGGTCAGGAGAAGACTGCTGGCAGGCTCTTTGTGTACAACTCGTACATTAGCGCCAATGAAGCTGGCGGCTACGGCGGTGGCGTTGCAGTCTGCCCCACGGGCAAGACGTTGGTAACGAACACTGAGGGCACGGCAATCTTTGGCAATTCGTCTGCCGGCAAACAGTTTGATGGCGATGAACATTTTAAAGAAGGCCGTGCTTACAACAAAGAGACCAATACCGGCAATGAAGCTGAACCCCATCTTTCAGGTGGTGGTAGTGGTAAGAATCAAGATAGAGATGCATACAATTCGGAGGTGTTTCGCGACAGCGGTCATGCCGATTTCTTCCTTGCGGCAGCGGCTGGCCATAAGGAACCGCTTGCGGCGGTAATCGGCAAGATGCTCGGCGAAGTAGACGCCAAGTATTCTGGAAGCAAAGAACGCAGTGATACCCAAGAACTCAGTGAGGCTATCACTATCCCTGCCAATGGCGGCGTGAAGATTTATCGGAGCGTCGGTCTGACTTCGGGTGTCAAAGTTGGAAGTGATGAAGCGAAAAATGCGAAGAAAGCTGCCAGAACTTTCATCACGGGCAACTATTCCTGGGACCATGGCGGCGGCATCATGTCGAATGGCGACTTGTACCTAGGCGTGCCTGCGGATACGTACGTCTACCCGAGCCTTAAGCTGAAGGCGACCAAGAAGTTGGACGGCCGCGAGCTTAAGGGTGGGGATTTCACCTTTACGGTCTACCGCAAGGATTCGGCTGATCCTATCGCTCGCGGGGTATTCAATTCTGACGCTTGCACCGAGGTTGGAACTGCGAGTAATGATAAAAGTGGCAACATCACGTTTAACCTTGGTGAACAGTTCGCAGCGAGCGGTACGGCTGGCACGATTACATATTACCTAGTCGAAAATGCCGGAGAGGTTTCCGGTATCACATACGACACTGCCGTGTACGAGATTGAGGTGACTGTCAAGGACAACCCGACTGAGCTCATGACTGTTCCGAAAAAGGAAAGCCCGAACGAACAGATACCTCTCAACATCCATAACTACACGATTGAAAAAGTCAATGTGACCAAGCATGAACTCGACAAGTCATCTGGGGTGTGGAGTGTCACAAAATCATGGAACAACTTGCAGAAGAGCGATGACTATTATCCAATTGCCTGCAAAGATAGCTCAACGACTTTCACCAACGAGTACACTCCGTACACCTCCAGCGGCTCTTGGACTCCTAAGGCGACTAAGGTCGTTAAGGGTGGCGAGATGAAGGAGTTTACGCTCGAGTTTGCGGATAACCCGGACTTCGCGGACGCTAAGACGGTTAAGACTCGGGTCGATGGCGACAAGTCCCAGACGCTTTCGTTCTTAAATGCGTCTGGCGAGGGGATTAAGTACTCGCTCTCTGATATCACGAAGAATCCCTTCACTGCCGGTGATCCTACGGGCCGTGGCGCTTCCAAGACCTTCACGTACTACGTGTGCGAGAAGAATGAGAGTTCAATTTTCTCGCATTATAAGTTCGATCAGTCGGTCTATAAGCTTGACGTCACGATGACGGATCAGAAAGATGGCACAATCACTGCCACGAAGGTGACCTACACCCAGATCAAGGATGCTGACGGTAATGCCATCGACGAAGGCAAGCAGACTACCGTGGATTACAACGATGGATCCGATACTACCAAGCCCAAGTCCATCCCCACCTTCACCAACACCTACTCAACCTCTTTGCCCCTTTCTGGTATGTCGGGCGTCACTCTGACGTACCTTGCCGGCGCGGCGGTGCTTTGCGCTGCTGCAGCCTGGATGCACATTCGTCGCAAGGCGAATGCGAAGGGAGGTAGGCGTCGTGAATAAGAAAGTTTGCTCCTTCCCGATCTTGTTTGCGCTGCTTGCCCTCCTGATCGGCACCTGCGCGGTTGTGTTCCCCGCATCTGCGCAGGCCGCGCCGACCTTGACCGGTTCCATCACGGTGAGCGGCACCGTGGCGAGCAGCTACGACGGCTACCAGATCTTTAGCGCCAACGTCGTCGACGGCGACAGCGACGCCAAGATCGCCACCGACCTCGCCTGGGCAAGCGACGCCGTGCGCGACGCCGCGCTGCCTGTGTTGCACAGCGCCGGCATGCCCAAATCCCAGACCACTGCGCAGAAAGCTGCCGAGTGGCTCAACGCCGATTCCCACCTTACGAGCGCGCTGAGCGCACAGCTCGCTCGTTCCCTCCAGAGCTCTGGCGCCGTGTTCGTGGCCCTTAACGCGGGCACGACGGCCGAGCTGCCCTGCGGCTACTGGCTCATCGTCGCCGACGACGACGCCATCGCCCAGAACGAGGCCGGCACCGCGCCGATTATGGCCCTGGTGGGCGGCAGTGCCGTCACCGTCAAGCCCAAGGCCGCGACGCCCAAGGTGTCCAAGCACGTGCTGGAGGACAGCACCGCCGCCTGGCAAAAGGCCGCCGACGCCACGGTCACCGACGACCTGTACTGGCGCCTCTCTGCCACGGTCCCGGCGGGGCTCACGGCATACGACACCTATGCGGTGCAGTTCGTCGACACCATGAGCGCGGGGCTCGATCCCTCCAAGGTCGCCGCGAGCATGCGCGTGTACGTGGCGGCGGGCGCGGACGGCGGCTTCGGCGCCGTCTCGGCCGGCAAGGACGGGCGCGCCGGCACCGAGCCCGCGAAGGGCTGGACCGACATCACGGCCCAGTGCAGGGTCTCGGTCGACGGCAAGACCTTCACCGTGCGCACCGGTGACCTGATCGCCGCGCTCGGCGGGGCCGACGCCTTTACCGCGGGCACCCGCGTGGTCGTCGTGTACAATGCGCCGCTCAACAGCGCGTGCAGCCACGGCATCGCGAAGGGCAACCCCAACGAGGTCTACCTGCGCTACCCGCGCTCTCCCTTTGCCGACCAGTCCGGTGACGCCGGCTTCACCCGCACGCCGAGCGACGATGCGTGCGTCTACACCTGGGATCTCGCGCTCACCAAGCGCGGCAGCGACGGCGACAAGCCGCTTGCTGGGGCGGTCCTGAGCATCGCCGACGACCGCGGTCGCACGCTAGCGGCCGACGGCGCGTGGGATGCAGAGGGCAAGGCTACCGTCACCACGGGCGAGGACGGTCGCGTGACCGTCTCGGGCGTGGACTCGGGCAAGCTGGAGGTCCGCGAGCTCAAGGCGCCCAAGGGCTACACCGCCTTTGAGGGCACGCGCTCCGTTACGGTCAAGGCCGAGGGCCTGGACGTCGACCAGGTGGCCGCCGCCAAGCCCAAGCTCACCATCACGGCCGAGTCGCCCCTGCGCGCCGACAGCGCGGACGGGTCGACGGGCAGCCTGGAGGCGTCGATCATCAACACGCCCACCGACACACCCCCTAGCATTACCACCGGAGGCTTTATGCCCTTGACTGGCGATATGGCAATGTACGCCGTGGCCGCCGCAGCGGTCGCCGGAGCTGCACTGATCGTGGTCGCGCTCCTGATCAAGCGGGGAGGTGGCAGCCATAAAGAGTAGCTGGCAGCCCCACAGAGAGCGGGGCGAGACGTGGCGAAGCAGATGCTAAGACACGGACAGACAGATTTAGATCAAATGGAATTCAAGCAGGAAGCAGAGGAAAAGAAGATGAGCATGAGCAAGAACATCGCACGCCTGGCAGTAACCGCCGGCCTCACGGCGGCGTTGAGCTTCGGTGGCGTGATGGCCCCGGTCACGATGGCATTTGCGGCTGAGGGTGGTCAGGGTAGCATCACGATTAACAAAGTCGTCGACAAAAATGCTGGCAATAAGTTCAAGGCATATCAGATCTTCAAGGCAAAAGTCGTTGACAAGGAAGGCGAAGGCAAGGTTGCTTCCGATGTTAAATGGGCAAATAATGCTATCGCTTCCAAGGTGATTACCGCCATTAAGGGGTCTACTCAGTATAAAGCACTTGTGAAGAAAGACGCCGCCAAGGGGCTCAAGGAGGGTGCCTCTGCTTCGGATGTGGCCGAGTGGCTTTCTCAAAATGTGAATGGCGTTGCCAGCACGGCATCCAGCGGCGAAGGTACGCGTGTTGCCCCCGGCGATGTGCTTTATGAAATTGCGGCTGCGGTTTCAGGTATGAAGCAAGGTGTTGAGGCGGAGACCGCTGCGGGAGACCTTGAGGCGGACAAATCGTGGACGCGCCCGGACCCTAATGAAGATGGCCTTTACGGCGATGGCTATTATCTCTTCGTGTCTGATGGCCTTACGAATCAGGCCAAGCCGAACACTGGCACCTCCCCGATTTTCGCTATCGTGGGTGGTAATCCCGTGACGGTCACCGAGAAGACCAGTATTCCCACTGTCGACAAGGAGATTCTCGATGATACTGCTGATACGGATGCTGCCAATGCTGAAGAGGGCAACTGGAAGAATAGCGGTGATGCTTGGATCGGACAGGAAATCGACTACAGGCTGACCGGTCACGTTGCGGACAATATTGCCTCGTACGATACCTATTACTATGAATTCCAAGATACGCTGAGTAAGGGTCTTAAGGTTTTAAAGAACTCCGATGGCTCGCTGAACGGCTTGCATGTCTATATCGTTGATAACGGCAGCAAGAAAGAGGTTACATCAGACGCTGACAAGGGTTATAAGGCGACTGTGACCCCCGATGAGGCTGCTGGAACTGAGCTCCTTAATGTTTCTTTTAAAAACCTTAAGACGGTTCAGGCTACTAATGGAGACCCGATTGAAGTTGGCGCCGCTTCCAAAGTGGTCGTGACCTACAAGGCCCAGCTCACCAGCGATGTTGAATATAGCGCCGATGGCGCCACCAACGAGGTCAAGCTTGTCTATTCCAACAATCCCATGACTAATGATAAGGGCACTTCTGAGTCGGACAAAGTTGCAGACTACGTCTTTGGCCTCGATGTCACCAAGGCCGACCCGGATAACGCGAGCGCGAACCTCGTTGCTGGCTTTAAGGTCAAAATGACCAAAGAGGGGACCACAAAAACAGTTAGTAAATGGCTGAAACAAGATGGCAGCTTCACCGGTGACGAGAGCCAAGCTTATACATTTGAAACCACGGGGGAGGGTAACAAGGTCTTTATCCCCGGTCTTGTTGCAGGCGAGTATCAGATTATCGAGAGCGAGGCGCCTACGGGGTACAACACCATCGACCCATTTACCATTACGGTGACGCCTACGTACGACTCGACCGGCACGCTGAAGAAGCTCGATGTGACGTCTAGTTCCGATATGGCCGTTGCTAAGACTGAAAAGAACCTGACTACGACCAAGATTCCCGTCACTATTCAGAATAAGAAGGGCTCCGGCCTCCCGCTGACCGGCCTCAACGGCGTGACTTTCACTTGGATCGCTGGTGGCGCGGTGCTGTGCATCGGCGTGGCGCACCTCATCCGCAGCCGTAAGCAGGCTGAGGAGTCCGAGCAGGAGTAACGCTCGCTCACTCATCCCTTTGGCAGGTGGGATGTGATGGCCATGAGACTTGCGCACACTTTTCTCGTCTATCCACGTTCTTGCTTTGCCATTCACTTTTCGGGGCAGACTTCGCACTGGAGTTTGCCCCGTTTTTTTTGGATAACGCAGCCAGGGCGCCGTTACTTGCCGGATCGAGCGTATGGTTAGCGAACAGATGTTTGTAAGTATTGCGTTTACCAGCTGTAAGTGCGAGTGCTCGCAGTAAAATATCCTTGCGACGCATTCCGTGCGCGGGCGGCCGACGACTCGATCGGAGGTCCCCAAATGCTGAAATTCCTTAACGCGCTCGCCGCCCTCGCGGCGGTGGGCACGTTCGTCATCGCGTTTCTTGACTCGTATGAGGTTCGGTTTAAGGTCCGTAGGCGCACGCGCGGTGCGGACGGTAGAAGGCATTTGCGCCGCAACAAGCGCAAATAAAAATGCCCGGGGGTCGGATCCCGGGCATTTAACAAAAACTGAAAACTAGGCCGCCCGCGCTCCTAAGTACTTACGCGGGGTGCGTCGTTTTCTATGGACATTGTATCCCGAATCGCCCTGCCGATTCGGGACATTTTGAAAACGCAAATGCGGGCTTATCCTTGACTGGACGGAGCGGTCTAGCTGCGTTGTTCGGCGTGGAAGCTTGCAAATCGGCTATTATTTGTTTAGACAACTTGAGTTGTAGAGGAGTGACCGGCGATGGTGCAGGGCGCCAAACATATGAAGAGCAATAACGCCGCGGACAACGGCGGCTCAAGCCCTCAGCCCAAACCTCAACCAAAGCCCAAGCGTCGCCGTAAGCGACTGCCGCGCTGGGCTGATCGGCTCATCACCATCGTCATCATCCTTATTGGTGTGGGCCTTATGACCTGGCCGTGGATCTTGGACCGGCTCGAAGCCTCGGGCGTGTTCAACCAGATCAGCACCGTGTCCAGCACCGTGGACGCGCTCTCGGAAGAGGAGCGCGAGCGCATTCTGCTACAGGCGCGCTCCTATAACGAGCAACTTGCCGGCGAGGCCACCGAGCTTCCCGCCGACCAGATCGAGCCCTACGCCCAGCAGCTCATCTTTGACCGCGACCCCATGATGAGCTGGGTCGAGATCCCCTCTATCGACGTGAGCATGCCCATTTACCACGGTACGAGCGAGGAAGTCCTCATGGCGGGCGTCGGCCACCTAGAGGGCACGAGCCTGCCGGTGGGCGGCACCTCGACGCATTGCGTGCTCACCGCGCACTCGGGCATGCGCAACCTGAGCATGTTCGATGACATCCACTCGCTGGAGCCCGGCGATCTGGTGCTGCTGCACACCATGAACAAGACGCTCGCCTATAAGATGGTGGACTCCGAGGTGGTGCTACCCGAGGAGATGGAGTCGCTGACCATCGAGCCGGGCGTCGACAAGGTGACGCTCGTCACCTGCACCCCCTACGGCGTGAACGACCATCGCCTGCTGGTGCATTGCGTGCGCACCAAGTACAACAAGAAGGACGTCGACAAGCAAAAGTCGCTGGCCGGTCGTCACTGGGGCAAGCGCGAGTTTGCCATGCTCATCGTGGTCGTAGCCATTGTGCTGTTGCTGCTGGACATCGTGATCCACGCGGTCCGCAAGCGCCGCAAGGCCAAGGCCTCGGCATAGGGTATCGTCCGGAACCACCACAAAGGGGACAGGTACCTTTGTGGTGATCGGGGCTTTCAAACCATCACAACATTCGATGAAAATCGCGATTTTGGCGAAAAACGTTGAATGTTGTGATGCTTTTCGTTTCGGGCGGGACGGTTTTCGTTGCGGGCGCGACGGTTTTCGCTATGGACGGTGCGGTTTCGCTGCAGAATCGCCAGCCCGCTGCCTGCCAGCCCGCCGCCCTCGTTACGTTTTCGCTGCATTTGGGTAAAGCGCCTGCTCCAAGCCGGCGTTGCCCTGTATACTAGAGCGGTTTAACTGTTATGCGGAAGGGAGCGCCTATGGCACTCAGCGAGAAAGACGTGCGCGGCATCGCCGAGTACGCAAAGATCGCACTGACCGATGACGAGCTCACCCAGATGACGTCCTACCTGAACGACGCCGTCCAGATGCTCGAGCCCGTCCTGCAATATGACTTGCCCGACGTGGAGCCCACGTTCCATCCTATCGGAAGCCTGTCCAACGTGATGGGCGATGACCTGCGCGAGCCCGAGCGCGACCTGCCGCTCGACGTCGCGCTCGAAAACGCCGGCAGCGCGCGCGACCGCTACTTCCGCGTGCCGTCCATTTTGGGAGAGGGGGAGAGCGAGTAATGGCGCAGAGCTTCGATTCCTTTACCGCCGCCCAGATCGCCGCGGGCGTTGCCGCCGGTGACTTTACCGCTACCGAGGTGGCCCAGGCCTCCCTTGCCGCCATCGAGGCGCGCGAGGGCGGGGTCCAGGCATTCCTGCAGGTGGCGCCCGAGCTCGCGCTCGAGGCCGCTGCGCGCGTGGATGCCAACCGCGCCGCAGGCAAGCCGCTGCCCCCGCTCGCGGGCGTGCCGCTGGCCATCAAGGACAACATGAACCTCGTGGGCACGCGCACCACCTGTGCTTCCCGCATGCTCGAGAACTACCAGAGCGTCTACACCGCCACCTGCGTCCAGCGCATGCTCGATGCCGGCTGCCTGCCTATGGGCAAGGCCAACATGGACGAGTTTGCCTTTGGCAGCTCCACCGAGAGCTCGGCGTTCCACCGCACCAACAACCCCTGGGATACCGAGCGCGTGCCCGGCGGCTCTTCGGGCGGTTCCGCTGCCGCCGTCGCCGCGGGCGAGGTCGCGCTCTCGCTGGGCTCGGATACCGGCGGCTCCATTCGCCAGCCGGCGTCGCTGTGCGGCGTGGTGGGCTTTAAGCCCACGTATGGCGCCGTGAGCCGCTACGGCGTGGTTGCCTTTGGCTCGTCGCTCGACCAGGTGGGCCCCTTTGGCCGCACGGTCGAGGATGTCGCGCTGGCCATGAACGCGCTTACCGGCGCGGGCCACGATCCATACGACTGCACCAGCCAGGATTGCGCCGTCGGCTTTACCGAGCATCTCAACGACAGCATCGAGGGCAAGCGCGTGGGCATCATCCCTGCGTTTATGGAGGCCGAGGGCCTGACGCCCGAGGTCAAGGCTGCTGTTCAGCGCGCCGCCCAGGAGCTGCAGAACCAGGGCGCCGAGCTGGTCGAGGTCGACCTGCCGCACCTGGACGCCGCCATCGCCGCCTACTACGTCATCGGCCCGGCCGAGGCGTTCTCCAACCTGGCCCGCTTCGATGGCATTCGCTATGGCTATCAGGAGGAGGGCTGCGCCAACCTGTCCGACCAGAGCTCGCTTTCGCGTGCCCACGGCTTTGGTGCCGAGGCCAAGCGTCGTCAGATGCTCGGCGCCTACCTGCTGAGCTCGGGTATGTACGACAAGTACTACTACGCTGCGCAAAAGGCCCGCACGCTCATCACACAGGACTACGATGCCGCGTATGCCAAGGTGGACACCATCCTCATGCCCGCCTCGCCGCGCACGGCCTTTAAGTTTGGCGAGATTAGCGACCCCACGCAGATGTACCTCTCCGACCTGTACACCATCTCGCTCAACATTTGCGGCAACGGTGGTATCTCGGTGCCGCTGGGCCTGGGCGAGGATACTCAGTTGCCCGTTTCTGCCCAGCTGGTGGGTCCGGCCTTTAAGGACCGTCAGCTGCTCACGTTTGCCCGCGCCCTGGAGCGCGGCTTTGCCGATGCCGCCACGGGTGCGCCCGCGTTTTCCGTCGCGCCCGATTTTGCCGGGAAGGGAGGCGAGCTGTAATGAAGGAGCTTTCCGAGGTCCTGCAGGATTGGGAGGCCGTGATCGGCCTGGAGATCCATACCGAGCTCACCGCACTCGATACCAAGATGTTCTGCAATTGCAAGCTCAGCCACGATGACGAGCCCAACGCCAACGTGTGCCCGGTGTGCCTGGGCCTGCCCGGCGCCCTGCCGGTGCCCAACAGGCGCGCCATCGAGAGCATCGTCAAGGCGGGTCTGGCCACCAACTGCGAGATCCAGCGCCACTCGATGTTCTACCGCAAGCACTACTTCTATCCCGACATGGCCAAGAACTTCCAGACCACGCAGGGCCCGGTCGCCTTTGCCATGTACGGCCACCTGGATCTGGACGTGACTGGTCGCGGTGCCGCTGAGCGCCCCGACTGCGCGTTTGGCGAGGCCGAGGCTCAGAGCCTGGCGAGCGCCTCGGCCAACGCCGAGGGCCTGTCCACGTCCATGACGTCGACCATGCGCGAGGGTAACCAGCGCGCCGGTCACCTGGCCAGCTACGATGCGTCCAACCTGCAGATGCCCGAGCGTCGCGAGGACGGTTCCTACACGGTGCCCATTCGCATCCTGCGCATCCACATGGAGGAGGACGCCGCCAAGATGGTGCACGTGGGAGGTGCCGAGGGCCGCATTACCGCCGCGGCTGAGTCACTCGTCGACTACAACCGCTGCGGCACGCCGCTGATTGAGCTCGTCACCGAGCCCGACCTGCGCACGCCTGAGGAGGCTCGCCTGTTTATGGAGAAGCTCCGTCGCATTTTTGTGACGCTGGGCATTTCGGACTGCTCCATGGAGAAGGGCTCCATGCGCTGCGACGGCAACGTGTCGCTGCGCCGCCGCGGCGAGACCAAGCTGGGCACCAAGACCGAGCTTAAAAACCTCAACTCGTTTAAGAGCCTGCATGACGGCCTTGCCTACGAGATTTGCCGTCAGGCCGAGGTGCTCGAGGAGGGCGGCATCATTTATCAGGAGACCCGCCACTGGGAGCCCAGCCGCAAGCGCACCGTGGTCATGCGTGTGAAGGAAACGGCCGACGACTATCGCCTGTTCCCCGACCCCGATCTGGCGCCGTTCGATCTGGACGACGAGTTCATCGACCGTTGCCGTGGCGAGATCCCCGAGCTGCCCGATGCCAAGCGCGCCCGTTTTGAGGCCGACTTTGGCATTAAGGCGGCCGATGCTGAGCAGATCGCCGGCGACCCGGAGTTTGCCGAGTTCTTTGAGGCCGCCGCTGCCGGTATGGCTGGCAAGGAGGCCCAGACGGTCGCGAACCTGCTGGTGAACGAGATGATCGCCTATCTTAAGGGTGCGGGCGTCACGCTGGCCGAGTCTGGTATTGCACCAGCTCAGGTGGCAGCCCTTGCTAAGCTGCTGGCGACCGATGCCATCAGCTCCAACCAGGCGCACGAGGTCTTTGAGGCCATGGCCCAGACCGGCGACGACCCCAACAAGATTGTCGACGAGTGCGGTATGCGTCAGGTAAGCGATGCCGGCGCGCTGCAACCGATCGTGGACGAGGTGCTGGCAAACTGTGCCGATCAGGCGCAGCAGTATCGTGACGGCAACCAGAAGGTCATCGGCTTTTTGGTGGGCCAGTGCATGAAGGCGAGCCGCGGCAAGGGCAACCCGAAACTCTTCAACGAGTTGCTGAGAACGTCGCTCTCGTAGCTGCGAGGCCGGGGAAGCCCCGAGTCGCCGGGGTATTTCCTCCAAATTTCAAACAGTCCTATGCAAGACGAAGGCCACATTTAGTGGCCTTCTTTGCATGCGGAACTCATTTGGAGCAAACACCCCGGCGACTCGGGGCTTCCCCGGCCAGACGAC
>OMGA01000614.1_pt1 | contig 14627 bp, 8 predicted proteins | sample 1674211 | NCBI WGS metagenome assembly OMGA01 (sample SAMEA103958152, study PRJEB25191) | human gut metagenome | biome: human-associated habitat [ENVO:00009003]; feature: intestine environment [ENVO:2100002]; material: feces | place: Germany | collected 2013/2015
CCGGTCTGCTCCTCGATGCGGCGGAACTTGTCCTTAATGGCATTGGTGACGTGAGGAATCACCTGCACGGTACCGCCCAAAAAGTCGCCGCGACGCTCGCGGGCGATTAGGCTTTTGTAGATGGCACCGGTCGTAAAGTTGGAATCGCGGGTCAGGTTCTCATCAATAAAGCGCTCGTAATGACCCAGGTCCAGGTCGGACTCGTAACCGTCCTCGGTAACGAAGACCTCACCATGCTGGAAGGGGCTCATGGTACCGGGGTCGACGTTCAGATACGGGTCGGCCTTCTGCATCGTTACCTTGTAGCCGCGTGACTTGAGCAGACGGCCCAATGAGGCCGCGGTAATACCCTTGCCTAGGGACGAAACCACGCCACCGGTTACGAACACATGCTTGGTCATATTGAGTTACCTGCGCTTCCCGTAGAAGTTGTCCATACACATCTTACGGGTCTTCATTGTAATACTCGGACCGCAAGCCGTTCGCAATTTTTCTCGCGTGCGATTGCATTTCTCAATCTTGAAACAAAACGCCGCCCGGTTTCCCAGGCGGCGTCGCTATGGCAAGGATTACATGATGCTATCGATCAGCAACCTCGTCTTCGAGCATTTCTTGAACGAGCATGCCGGTACGGACGCCCTCAAGATACCACTTGCCACGTTCGGTGAGGCAAATGCCATTTGCAAGCTGACCGCCGTCGTCGCTATAACGCGAGACGACATCAATCATGCCTTCGGAATCCAAGCGATCGATTGCGGCGCGGGCACGATACGGCGAAACCCCCACGCGCTCGGCAAGCGTTTTGCGCGAGAAACCATATGTCCCGCCACTTTCGGATTGCTGGGCGATCTCCATCAACACCAGCACTTCGACACGCTTCATATCGTTGACACTCGCACGACCCTTGCCCGCCATGGCAGCCTCCTCTAACCGAGCACGAGCATCCAGCGCGCCGTGCACGACCGACACACCTCACGATGGCAGGTAATATCCATCATGCGGCATCCCGCTAAGGATGAAACAGTTACGGTTATTTTATACCGCTCAAATCGTTTCCAGGCAGGTAAACGGCTATTTTTCGCCGAAATAGACACTTAATTGATCAAAAAGCCGTACCGGGCGCTAACCCGATACGGCTAAAATGCAATGCAATTACCGCGGTGCTTCAAACTTAGCGATGGAAGAAACCGCGGCGCTCGAACTTGGGCTCGCAGCACACGTTGATACCCAGTTTGCGCAGTACCGTCTCGTCCGTCGGCGAGATGATCACGCTAAAGAAGGCATCGCAACCGCGCAGCTGCTCCAGGCCAGAAAGAACACGAGCAGCAGTCTCGCTCGTGGCAGAGGTGATCGACAGCGCCATAAGCGTCTCGTCGGTGTGGAGGCGCGGGTTTTTGCTGCCCAGGAAATGCGTCTTGAGCTTGCTGATGGGCTCGATCGCCTCATCGCTGATGACCTCGAGCTCAAGGTCGACGCCCGAAACATTTTTAAGCGCATTCATGATGAGCGAACTTGCGGCGCCCAGGCGCGTGGAGGTCTTACCGGTCACCACGGAGCCATCGGGCATGACCATGGCACCCACAGGACCACCCGTCAGCTGTTCCCTGGTGAGGGCTGCCGAGCGCGCCGGCGAGTAGTTCTTATCGATGCCGGCCTTCTTCATAATAATCTTGAGACGGTCGACCTGCTCATCGCCCACGCCGGTACGGCGCACATTTTCGACCGCGGTAAAGTAGCGGCGGACGATTTCCATCTTGGAAGCGTCGCGGCAGGCATCGTCATCGGTGATGGCAAAGCCGACCATATTGACGCCCATGTCCGTGGGGCTCTGGTAGGGGCTCTTGCCCAGGATCTTTTCCATCAGGGCACGGACCACCGGGAAGGCCTCGACGTCGCGGTTGTAGTTGACCGTGGTCTTGTTGTAGGCCTCAAGGTGGAAGGAATCGATGATATTGGCATCGTCGAGGTCTGCCGTGGCAGCCTCATAGGCAATATTGACCGGATGCGTCAGAGGAAGATTCCAGACCGGGAAGGTCTCGAACTTGGCATAGCCGGCGGCGGTACCGTGTTTATGCTCGTGATACAGCTGCGAGAGACAGGTGGCGAGCTTGCCCGAGCCAGGGCCGGGTGCCGTCACGACAACGAGCGGACGCGTGGTCTCAACGAACTCGTTCTTGCCGTAGCCGTCGTCGGACACGATCAGATCGACGTCGTGCGGATAGCCCTCGATGGGATAGTGCAGCTTGGCGGGAATGCCGAGCGCGTTAAGACGATTACGGAAGACGTCGGCAGCGGGCTGACCGGCATACTGCGTGATGACCACGGCCGCGACAGCAAAACCGTTGCCGCGGAACAGGTCGACCAGGCGCAAGACGTCCTCGTCATAGGTAATGCCCAGGTCGCCACGGGCCTTGTTCTTCTCGATATGGTTTGCATTGATTGCGATGATGACCTCAACATCATCGGCAATGCTCTTGAGCATGCGGAACTTGCTGTCCGGTTCAAAACCCGGCAGCACGCGGCTCGCATGATAGTCGTCAAACAGCTTGCCGCCAAACTCCAAATAGAGCTTGCCACCAAACTGCGAGATGCGCTCCTTAATGTGAGCAGCCTGCAGCTCGATATACTTCGCGTTGTCGAAACCCTGGCGCATGTATGGCTCCCGTCCCGTTTCCATTTAATGTCCTAGGCGATTATAACGGAGCAGACCCTCCCCAACGCACTTCCCCTGCACCAACAAGGGGAACGTCGCAGGTTGAGCATAAGTCAGCGAAAGCCCGCCAGAGCGAGCAAGGTGACGTGAAAGAGGAGGGCATAGGCCTTTTGGCCATGCCCGACGATTGAACGTCAGATTGCCGCTCTGGCGGGCTTGCAGCGTCGAGTGGTTCCGGCGTTTGGCAAAACGCCGCAACATAAGCGCGCCCCCTCCCGCGCACGGAACGGGAGGGGGCTAAAGGTAGGAGTCTACCGGTGGGTTTACCCCACCGGACAGACGATGACCAGGTGATCCTTTACAGGATCGTCAAGGTTTCCGTGGGGTACCCGTTGGGTACTTAGAGCAGCACGCAGGCGACGGTCAGGATGACGGCGCAGACGACGGAGAGAGCGACGATGAGCTTAAGGGCAAACTTGAGCCAGGTCGTCCACTCGATCTTGGCCAGGGCGAGACCGCCCATGATGGCGCCGGAGGTCGGGGTGAACAGGTTCACGACACCGATGGCGGCGGAGAAGATCATGACCATGACCTCAGGCGAGAAGCCAAGCTTAACAGCCAGCGGTCCCATGATGGGCATGGAGACGGTAGCCATACCGGAGGTCGAGGGGATCAGGAAGGACAGGCCGAAGTAGACCAGGAAGCTCATGGGAGCGAAGATCACGCCGGACAGGCCAGCCAGGGCATTGGCGGCAGCGTCGAGGACGAAGACGTCGAGGCCGGTGTTAGCCATGAGGACGGAGATACCACGAGCGAGGGCGATGACGAGAACAACGGACATCATGTCGGCAGCGCCGGTGATGAAGGTGTTAACGATCTGCTTCTCGGACAGGCCACCGATGATACCGATCAGAACGGCCATGAGGAAGAACCAGGTGGAAGCCTCGTCGAAGTACCACTGGCCAATGGGCAGGCCGGTAATCAGGGCAGACCAGCCCTGGACGACGGCGTTACCGTCGGCGTCGTAGACAGCGCCAGCGTCGAAGAAGTTGGCGACGCCCTCGTTGAGGTCGGCCAGCGGGATGAAGCCGACGATCATGACGACGAAGGTGAAGGCGAAGGCGATCAGAACACCCTTCTGACGACCAGTGAGCTTGACCTCCTTGTGGACCTCGGAAGCAGCCTTGCCGTGAGCCTCTTCAGCATCCTTAAGCTCCTGCATCGACAGGATGGTGGAACCCTTGTCAGCCTTGACCTTCTTGGCATAGTTCATCACGAAGACGATGGACATAGCGGTAGTGACAATCCACAGGACGGCACCGAGGCCGATGATGATGGACTGGTTGACCTCAATGCCAACGCCAGTCAGAGCGTCGACGGCAGCGCCGACGGCAAACGGGTTAACCGTGGAGCCCAGGCAGCCGCAGCCAGCGCCGAGCAGGACGGTAGCGGCGCCGACCATGGGGTCGAAGCCAGCGGCCATCATGGTAGCGGCGAGCAGGGCGTAGAAGGGAACGGTCTCCTCGCACATACCATAGGTGGTACCACCGAGGGAGAAGATGAGCATAAGGACAGGAATGAGCATGATCTCGTTGCCCTTAAGCTTCTGCACCAGAACGGCGATGCCGTTGTCCAGGGCGCCGGTCTCGGTCATCATACCGAGGAAGCCGCCCAGGATCATAACGAAGAGGCAGACGGGCAGAGCGTCAGCGAAGCCCTTAATCGGGGCGGTACAGAAATCGCTCAGGCGGGCTGCGGTAACCGCGCCGCCGGACGTGCCGGAGACGATAACGGTAATCACTGCAACAATTGCCAGCAGAGCTAGAAGAATGGTGAACGATGAAGGCATACCGCGCTTTTTCTTAGCGGTCTCAGTCATGGTTCTCATCCCCCCTTCATAAATCATTTAACTTTCTCGCGCGAAGCGGATCTTCCGTGCCGTGCCCACCGCCCGACGCGAGATAATTACCAGACAAAGCCGCTCGGGGTGTGCAGCAATACACCCCGAGCGAGATGCTAGATGCTCTTACTTGAGCGTGGCGTACATGACAGCCTTGATGGTGTGCATGCGGTTCTCGGCCTCGTCGAAGACCTTGGAAGCGGGGCTCTCGAAGACCTCGTCGGTGACCTCCTGCTCGGTGATACCGAACTGCTCGCACTTCTCGGCGCCAATCGTGGTGTTGGTGTCGTGGAAGCTGGGCAGGCAGTGCAGGAAGATGGCACCCGGGTTGGCCATAGCCATGACCTCGGAGGTAACGCGATACGGGGTGAGCTGAGCGATGCGCTCGGCCCAGACCTCGTCGGGCTCGCCCATGGAGACCCACACGTCGGTGTAGATAACGTCGGCACCGGTGACGCCGTCCTTGACGTCGGTGGTCAGCTTGATGGTGCAGCCGTTGGCCTCGGCGATGGGCTTGCAGGCCTCGATGACGTCGTCGGCGGGCATGCACTCCTCGGGGCCGCAGGCCACGAAATTCATGCCGAGCTTGGAGCAGACGACCATGAGGGAGCGAGCGACATTGTTCTTGCAGTCGCCCATGAAGACGAGGGTCTTGCCCTTAATGTCGTAGTTGAAGTTCTCCTGGACGGTCAGGATGTCGGCGAGCATCTGGGTGGGATGCCACTCAGTGGTCAGGCCGTTCCACACGGGCACGCCAGACTTAGCAGCGAGCTCCTCGACATCGTCCTGGGCAAAGCCACGGAACTCGATGCCGTCATACATGCGGCCGAGAACACGGGCGGTGTCCTCGATGGACTCCTTCTTGCCCATCTGCGACGAACCGGGATCGAGGTAGGTCACGCCCATGCCCAGATCCATGCCGCCGACCTCGAAGGCGCAGCGGGTGCGAGTGGAGGTCTTCTGGAAGAGCAGGACGATGTTCTTGCCCTCGAGATAGCGGTGCGGAACGCCAGCGCGCTTCATGTCCTTGAAGTTCTTGGAGAGCTTGAGCAGGTACTCGATCTCCTCGGTGGTGAGGTCGAGAAGCTTGAGGAAGCTACGGCCGGAGAGGTTAACACCCATGGTTCGATTCCTTTCGAAGAAATGAATTACGTAAATATTAGTGTTGCCCGTTTAACGGGCGAAGCCGGTGCGGTTGTAGGGGGACCGCACCGGAAACGGAAAGACTTAGAGGTCCTCGCGCCAGAAGGGCATGCTCATGCAGCGCGGGCCGCCGCGGCCGCGGGAGAGCTCGGCGGAGGGCACGACGAGAAGGTCCAGGCCCTCCTTGTACAGCACGTCGTTGGTGACGGTGTTGCGGGCGTAGACGCAGATCTTGCCGGGCTCGACGCACAGGGTGTTGGAGCCGTCGTTCCACTGCTCGCGGGAGGCCGCGATCGGGTCGCCGCCGCCGCAGGGGATCAGCTTGACCTGGTCGACGCCGGTGGCGTCCTCCAGGACGTGCTCGAGGGTGTCCTCGATCAGGCGGATGTTCACGTCGCCCGGGTTCTTGCCGGCGGTCAGCTCGTAGACGCGCAGGGTGCCCATGATGGCGGGGTGGATCGTGAACTTATCGACGTCGATCTGGGTGAAGACCGTGTCGAGGTGCATGAAGGCGCGCGAGACCGGGATGTCGAAGGCCAGGATGCGCTCGACCTTGGAGTCGGAGTTCCAGAAGATGTTCTGGGCCATGACGTCGATCGCGGCGGCCTGGGTGCGCTGGGAGATGCCGACGGCGAGGGTCTTCTCGTTGATGTTCAGCACGTCGCCGCCCTCGGTGTGGAACTGGCAGTCGCGGCGGAAGTACAGGGAGACGTCCTTGTAGTCGGGGTGGTACTTGAAGACGTACTTGCCGTACAGGGTCTCGCGGTTGCGGGTGACCGAGTACATGCGGTTGAGGTTGACGCCCTCGCCGACGACCGCGAACGGGTCGCGGGTGAAGTAGAGGTTGGGCATCGGGTCGATGATCAGGTCGGACTCGGACTCGGAGTTGACCAGGGAGTCGAGGGTCGTGGACGCCGTGAGGGGCAGGTCGATCTCGGCCTTGGTCATGCCGGCCATGGTCTTCTTGACGAACTCGAGGTTGTCCTCGATGGAGTCCAGCTTCTCGCGGACGATCTGCGGCATGTGCTGGCCGCGGATGCCGGCCTCGGCGATGTACTGGTCGGTGAACTCGGCGCGGGCGCCGGGGACCTGGTCGAACACCTCCGCGACGAGGTTCTCGAGATAGAGGACCTCCACGCCCTGGTCCCTCAGGATCTGGGCGAAGGTGTCGTGCTCCTGCTGCGCGACCTCCAGGAACGGGACGTCGTCGAACAGGAGTCGCTCGAGCTCGTCGGGCGGCAGGTTGAGGAGCTCGTCGCCGGGACGGTGCAGGCAGACCTTCCTGAGCTTGCCGATCTCGGAAGGCACGTGCAGACCTTTCGTCATGGCCTCCTACCTTTCTTTCGGGCCCCTGTCAGGGCCGATTCGTTAGCGCCCCTCCGTGTGAGGCGTTATTGCTGACGACATATTTATATCCAAAATCAGTCCATACTTCCACCTCGCCCCCGAACGGTTTTATATGAGGGGTGAACGGCATACACATATACTTCACGCATGGCACACTTTGATTTAATAAAGTTTATTTACGTGCTTAAACGCGTTTTCAATCCAGATAGCAAATGGAACTAAACTATATTAAACCACCCTCAAATTGCATATTTCCAATAAAGCTATGAATAGAATTAGCGATTCATACCGCGTCTCAACCATTTTGATTTTTATTCAGAAAGAAGTTCGTCCTATTCATTTTTGGCAAACAGATTACCGTTTACCAGACGCTGGATACCGTTCACCGGAAGCTCAGTATAAGGCCCGTCGAATACCCAATCGATCTTGCGTCTCAATTTGTAACAACTTGACTTCTCGGTATAGAAAAAAGGACCCGATCCCCTAGGGAAACAGGTCCGTTTTCGATTATTGTCGGCCAATTTGAATACGGCCTACGAAGGGCGTCGTGATCCTAGCGATCGAACTCCGCCAGTGCCTCGCCCAGAAGCCTCAGACCCTCGCGCAGAACGTCCTCGCTCGCGCAGTAGCCCAGGCGTGCGCCGCAGGGAAGCTCAAAAGCGGCTGCCGGGCACCAGCAGCACTCCCCTCTCGGACAGCAGGCGCTTGCAGAACTCCTCGTCATCCTCGGGAATGTCCAGCTGGATAAACGAGGTGGACATTCCCTGCGGGGCCGTCCAGGAGACACGGTGCTGCGTGTCGATCCAAGCCTGCGCGATATCGCGGTTTCCAAACACGATCTTACGGTTGCGCTCGAGGATCTTGTCCTTGTGCTCGAGCACATAGGTCGCCAGGGCGTCGTTGAACACGCCGCCGCAAATCATGGTGTAGTCGCGGTACGTGCGAATGCGGTTAGATACCTCTTCGTCTGCCACAACCCAGCCCACGCGGGCCGCAGGCATCGAATAGGTCTTGGACACCGAGTTGGTGACGATGGCCTTCTCGTACACATCGGCCATCGACAAAAAGTCCTCGGTGTTCTCAAGCGGCAGGTACACCTCGTCGCACAGCACATAGGCGCCAACCGAGCGGGCGATCTCGGCAATCTGGCCGAGCGTGTCGGCATCAAGCACCGTACCGATGGGGTTCGATGCGTTGTTGATGCAGATGAGCTTGGTATTGGGACGAACGAGGCGCTTGAGCTCCTCGATATCGGGCCTCCAGCCGAGTTCCTCGCGAAGCTCCCAGTACTCGACCTCGGCGCCGAGCGTACGCGGGATCTCATAGAGCGGCGCATAGGTAGGCCACTCGGCGATAACGTGGTCGCCGGGCTCGACCACTGCCATGATGGCGTTGAGATTGGCACCCGTGCAGCCATTGGTCTGAAGAATGTGATCGGGATTGACCTCGCGACGATACAGCTCGGCAACCTCGGCCTTAAACTCCGGCGAACCCTCGATCCAGCCGTAGCTCATCTTCTCGCGGTCCAGGCGTTCATAGAACGTGGCGCCGTCCTGCTCGTCGAGCGCGCGAAGCTCGCCCATGGTAAGCGACGAAATCGTCGACTGGGCGATATCCCACGTAGCGCTCTTCTCCCAAACGTTAAGCCATTCCTCAACGCCGATCGTCTTGATATCCATGGCCAAGCTCCTTACAAAAGCAGTCATCCAATCGTATTGACGTTCCTCATACAAGAATGGGGCGGTGCGAAAACCCGCACCGCCCCATTGGGAGACATCTAATGGCAGCTAGATGTATGTATTAAGACCTATACGGGTCCTTGAAGACCTTAGAGATCCTCGCGCCAGAAGGGCATGCTCATGCAGCGCGGGCCGCCGCGGCCGCGGGAGAGCTCGGCGGAGGGCACGACGAGAAGGTCCAGGCCCTCCTTGTACAGCACGTCGTTGGTGACGGTGTTGCGGGCGTAGACGCAGATCTTGCCGGGCTCGACGCACAGGGTGTTGGAGCCGTCGTTCCACTGCTCGCGGGAGGCCGCGATCGGGTCGCCGCCGCCGCAGGGGATCAGCTTGACCTGGTCGACGCCGGTGGCGTCCTCCAGGACGTGCTCGAGGGTGTCCTCGATCAGGCGGATGTTCACGTCGCCCGGGTTCTTGCCGGCGGTCAGCTCGTAGACGCGCAGGGTGCCCATGATGGCGGGGTGGATCGTGAACTTATCGACGTCGATCTGGGTGAAGACCGTGTCGAGGTGCATGAAGGCGCGCGAGACCGGGATGTCGAAGGCCAGGATGCGCTCGACCTTGGAGTCGGAGTTCCAGAAGATGTTCTGGGCCATGACGTCGATCGCGGCGGCCTGGGTGCGCTGGGAGATGCCGACGGCGAGGGTCTTCTCGTTGATGTTCAGCACGTCGCCGCCCTCGGTGTGGAACTGGCAGTCGCGGCGGAAGTACAGGGAGACGTCCTTGTAGTCGGGGTGGTACTTGAAGACGTACTTGCCGTACAGGGTCTCGCGGTTGCGGGTGACCGAGTACATGCGGTTGAGGTTGACGCCCTCGCCGACGACCGCGAACGGGTCGCGGGTGAAGTAGAGGTTGGGCATCGGGTCGATGATCAGGTCGGACTCGGACTCGGAGTTGACCAGGGAGTCGAGGGTCGTGGACGCCGTGAGGGGCAGGTCGATCTCGGCCTTGGTCATGCCGGCCATGGTCTTCTTGACGAACTCGAGGTTGTCCTCGATGGAGTCCAGCTTCTCGCGGACGATCTGCGGCATGTGCTGGCCGCGGATGCCGGCCTCGGCGATGTACTGGTCGGTGAACTCGGCGCGGGCGCCGGGGACCTGGTCGAACACCTCCGCGACGAGGTTCTCGAGATAGAGGACCTCCACGCCCTGGTCCCTCAGGATCTGGGCGAAGGTGTCGTGCTCCTGCTGCGCGACCTCCAGGAACGGGACGTCGTCGAACAGGAGTCGCTCGAGCTCGTCGGGCGGCAGGTTGAGGAGCTCGTCGCCGGGACGGTGCAGGCAGACCTTCCTGAGCTTGCCGATCTCGGAAGGCACGTGCAGACCTTTCGTCATGGCCTCCTACCTTTCTTTCGGGCCTTTCGGCCGAATCTCTCAGCGCCCTTCCGTAACGGGCGCTGCTTGCTGACAGCTCTAGTTATATCCAAAATCCACCCGCAATTCCACCTCGCCCCCGAACGGTCAACAAAGTGCGATGAACGGTATATCGCATATGATTCCCCCATAATGCACTTCGGCGTTCTAAAGTAACTTTTCTAAGGTAAATGCTCTTTTTTCTTAAAAACCATGTGCGATTGCGTCTCTAAACTTTTGATTCAGAATTGCATAGCTAAATCAGTTTTATGTATATAAATCACGCTTGTTTACGTTTCTGCCTGTATTCGACGATATTCAGCTATCTATCTTTCTTATTCATACTTACGTACCAGTTGAGTGAGGATATAGACCGCTTGCAGACGAGCAGGGCGTCAGTCCTATGGCTTGTCAGCGTAAGAAGTAGGTAAAGATACCGTTCACGCGATACGTCCGTGCCAGCGGTCGACTAAATTGAGACAATAGTGAATAGTGTTAGGCTACCGTCCCCTGTGGGGACTGAACGGACAGATGCATATGCCGAGCAAAATCGAAAAGAAGCAAAAGGCCGCTAAGCTGCGCAAGCCGCCGCGCGACTTCTCGTACACGCAAAACCGAGAGCTTAGCTGGCTGCGCTTTGACAACCGCGTGCTTGACGAAGCCTTCGATGAGACCGTTCCGCTGTTCGAGCGTCTAAAGTTCGTGTCGATTTTCGAGTCCAACCTCGACGAATTCCTTATGGTGCGCGTGGGCGGCCTGTCCGATCTGGCAGAGCTCAATAAACAACCTGTCGACAACAAGAGCAATATGACCGCCTCCGAACAGGTTGATGCTGTCATGGCCGAAATGCCCGGGCTCCTTACCCGTTGGGAGTCCATCTTTAAGAGCATCGAGGGCAAACTCGACACCCTGGGCGTTCACCGCGCCCGCATCGATTCGCTTACGCCCGAGGAGCGCACCTTTGTAACCCGCTACTTCCAGGCCTACGTGTCGCCGGTTATCTCACCGCTGGTCATTGACCCGCGCCACCCCTTCCCCAACCTGCGCAACGGCGCGCTCTATCTGGCTTGCGGCCTAGACGGTGTCACTGACGAGGAGAGCCTGCTGGGCCTTATCGAGATTCCCGCCTCGATGAACCGCGTGGTCGAGATCCCCTCGCCCACCGGCACCTACTCCTACATCTTGCTCGAGGACGTCATCCTCGCCTGCCTGGACAGCTGCTTTGGCTCCTACAAGCCACTCGACCGCGCGCTCATCCGAGTCACCCGCAACGCCGACATCGATCCGGACGGCGAGGGCGTCGAAGAGGAAGAGGACTACCGCCAGCACATGAAGCGTATCCTTAAGAAGCGCCTGCGTCTGCAACCGGTAGTGCTCGCGGTCTCGGGGTCGCTCGAGAAGGCGACGCTCAAGACCATCCGCAAGGCGCTCGAGCTTTTGCGCCGCTCTGTCTTTACCTGCGATATCCCACTCGACCTGGGCTACGTCTTTGGCATTGAGGGCAAGATTCCCGAACATCTACGCAACGAGCTGCTCTTTACGCCGTTTAAGCCGCAGCCCAACCCCACCATCGATATGGCCCGCTCCATACGCGAGCAGGTGCTGCAACACGACAAGCTGCTCTTTTACCCTTACGAGGCCATGAACCCGTTCTTGGACCTGGTGCACGAGGCCGCCTATGACCCCGAGTGCATCTCGTTGCGCATCACGCTCTACCGCGTGGCCAAGCAGAGCCGTCTGTGCGAGTCGCTGATCGATGCCGCCGAGAACGGCAAAGAGGTCACGGTGCTCATGGAGCTCCGCGCCCGCTTTGACGAGCAGAACAACATCGAATGGGCCGAGCGCTTGGAAGAGGCAGGCTGCACCGTCATCTACGGCTCCGAGGGCTTTAAGTGCCACTCCAAGATCTGCCAGCTCACCTATCGCGAGGGCATGGCGCTAACGCGCCTGACGCTGCTGGGCACCGGCAACTTTAACGAGAAGACGGCCAAACTCTACAGCGACTTTATGCTCATGACCGCCCACCCCGGCATCGGCGAGGACGCCAACCTGTTCTTCCGCAACCTGTCGCTGGGCAACCTGCGCGGCGACTACCGCTTCCTGGGCGTGGCGCCCGTGGGCCTCAAGCCGCTCATCATGCGCGGGCTTGACCGCGAGATTCAGCGTGCCCTTGTCGGCGAGCCCGCCCGCGTGTTCTTTAAGCTCAACTCGCTTACCGACCGCGAGGTTATCGATAAGATCGCCGAGGCATCGTGTGCAGGAGTCCGCGTGGACATGATCATCCGCGGCATCTCGTGCCTCAAGCCCGGTGTTCCGGGCAAGACCGAGAACGTGCACGTGCGCTCCATCGTCGGACGTTTTTTGGAGCATGCGCGCGTCTATGCCTTTGGCGTGGACTCGGACATGATCTACCTGAGCTCGGCAGACATGATGACGCGCAACACCGAGCACCGCGTGGAGATCGCCTTCCCCGTGCTCGACCCCACCTGCCGCGCCCTGGTGCACGAGTACATGGGCATGCAGCTGCGCGACAACGTGAAGGCACGCAGCCTGACGAGTGACGGCACCTGGGTTCCGGTGGAGCGCAAAGAGGACGAGAAGCCCTTCAACTCGCAGGAAGCTCTGCTGGAGCGTGCGTATCGCAACGCCGAGGCCGCCGCGCAGCAGCGCGCACAAAAACCGGAACGCACGGCCGATGGAGCCGTCCGGGCCAAGCCAGAGGCGCTCGCCGAGCCCGATGCTGCTCCGAAGCCCAAGGTCGAGCAGGCGCCCAAGCCCACCGCCGCAGCTCCGAAGCCCGTCGCCAAAGCAATGCCCGAACCCGCACCCGTTCTGGAACCCAAGCCCGAGCCGCAACCGGCCGCACCCGAGGTCCAGAAGGTCCGAGCGACCGTTATCGAGCCCGAACCTGCTCCCGCAGCCCAACCTCAGGCACCCACAACAACCCCCGAGAGCAACGCGCGTCACAAGAAGCCCGCTGGCAAAGCCAAGGCCATCGAGCGCCATCGCCCCGGCCGCGTGCGCATGGGCTTGGGCCTGATCGGTCTGGGTCTTAAGACGCTCATTACCGGCAGGACGAAATAGACGTTTGTAGAAGCGCCCCGTATTTGAGGAATGCCCCAGATACGGGGCGCTTTTCCCTGCTACCATGGTTGCGAACAAAACCGCGAATGGCAGGCAGGAATATGAAGCTCACCATAGAATCGATGACGTACGGCACCGACGGTCTGGCACATGCCGACAACGGCAAGGCCGTCTTTGTGCAGGGCGCCGTGGCAGGCGACACCGTCGAAGCCGAGGTCGTGCAGGACGGCAAGTCGTTTATGCGCGCCCGCACGACCGAGATTCTGGAGCCGAGCCCCGATCGCATTCAGCCCCCCTGCCCCTTCGTGGGCATCTGCGGTGGTTGTTCGTGGGGCAATCTATCGCGCGCAGCTCAGCTTGCCGCCAAAGAGCAAAACCTGCGCTCCACGCTCGAGCGCATTGGCAAGTTCACCCCCGAGCAGGTCAACGTACTTGTCCAGCCTATCCGCCATACCAAGGACGACTGGGGCTACCGCAATAAAATCGAGCTCGAACCAACCGTCGTCAACGGTCGCGTGCGCCTTGGCATGCACGGCGTCGATCCCAGCAAGATTGTGACCGTCGATTCGTGCCCGTTGTTCGACAAACGCTTCCCCAAGGCACTCAAATCGGTCGTCGGCGCGCTCAATTATCTGAGCGGCAGCCACGACCTGGGTCTCGAGCGCGTGGGCATTCGCGCCTCGCGTCGCACCAAGGCACTCGAGGTCGCGCTTTGGACGCCCACAGGCTCCTTCCCGCGCTCGCAGGTCTCGCGCGTGCTGGCAGACGCCGTACACCCCACGAGCGTCGTGCGCGTCATGAGCAAGGGCGAGAAGAAAGCCCGCCGTGTCTCCAAGGTAGAGATGCTCGCCGGCGAGGGCTCGTGGACCGAGAACATCGCTGACGGCCAGATGCGCCTGTCCGCCCCATCGTTTTTCCAGGTCAACACCAAGGGTGCCGAGATTTTGATCGAGCTTGTCATGGAGGCGCTCGATCCGCAGGAAGACGAGCTTGCCGTGGACCTGTACTGCGGTGCCGGCACCTTTACCCTGCCGCTCGCCCGCCGCTGCGACTTTGTCGCCGCCGTCGAGGCCTACGGCCCCGCCGTGCGCGACCTGCGCCGTAACCTGGAGATCAACAAGCTTGATAACGTCGACGTCATTGGCGGAGACGCGGTGTGCGAGTTCCCCGACCAGGATGCCGAGCGCAGGCCTCGCCCCCGAGGCGATCGACCTTATCGCCAGCACGAGTGCTCGCGACGTCGCCTACGTGAGCTGCGACCCGGCCACCCTGGCGCGCGATCTCAAACGCTTTGTCGAAGAAGGCACCTTCTCCCCCGTAAAGATCACGCCAGTTGACCTATTCCCGCAAACCTTCCACTGCGAGACCGTCGTCCACCTTAGGCGCAACTAGCCACTTAATCATTGCTCAGA
>OMGA01000616.1_pt1 | contig 14604 bp, 10 predicted proteins | sample 1674211 | NCBI WGS metagenome assembly OMGA01 (sample SAMEA103958152, study PRJEB25191) | human gut metagenome | biome: human-associated habitat [ENVO:00009003]; feature: intestine environment [ENVO:2100002]; material: feces | place: Germany | collected 2013/2015
TACCTGCTGACGGAGCACACCGCCTTTTACGAGCGCTACGGCTGGGAGTACCTGTGCCCTGTGCGGGGCGACGGCGAGGAGCAGGACAGCCGGATGTACATCCACCGGCAAACAGAAAAATAACCAAAAAAACAGCCGGTTGTTTCCGGGATTTTATTGTATTTCCCGTCCGAATCTGCTACAATACAGGGGAGGAAGCTTGTGTGCTCCTCCCCTGTTTTTTGCTTTGTGAAAGGATGGTGCTCTATGAAAAAGAACCGTAAACTGTGGATCGTTTCCGCCGCCCTGGTGGCCGTGGTGCTGGTGGCTGCCCTGTGCCTGCTGCTGCCCCGGCTGCACCGCGCCCGGCCGCTGCACCTGCTCCGGCTCCCGCCCCGGCCCCGGCCCCGGAACCGCTCGAGGGCGAGAGGCTCGAGGCGGTCAGGCTGGCCGCGCACGAGGTCATAAGGGAGGTCCTTGACCGCCACGGCGTGGCGGAATAGCCTTAGGCGCAAGGGGCGCTGACGCGGCCCTCCCTCTTACACCACAAAAATTCGCGCGATCCGCTGCGGCCTGTTCGGAAGCAAAAGTGGGCGTTAAGCGCTGTAGCCCATCGCTTGCAGCACAAACATGACGACCGTCAGCACCGTAATCACGCCGATTGTCGCCCAAGTGAGCACGCTCCATACGCGGCCGTTGCGGTTAGCGCCCATAATGTGACGATCGGCGGCAATAACCACCTGGAACACCAAAACCACGGGCAACAGCACGCCGTTGATGACCTGCGAGGTCATCATAATCTGGAACAGGTCGACGCCGGGCATGAGCACCAGCACGGCAGAGATGCCGATGATGGCCGTAATGATGCCGCGATAGACCGGGGCCTCGTCCCAGCTGCGATCGGCACCGCGCTCCCAGCCAAATGCCTCGCAGATGGCGCTGGACGTAACGCCTGGCAGCACACAGGCGGCCAAGAAGCTCGCCGCGACTAGGCCCGAGGCAAACAGCACCGTGGACCACTGGCCCGCGATAGGCTCCAATGCGCGGGCGGCATCGGCAGCGTCGCTAATCTGAATGCCTGCAGGGAACAACACCGTACCGGTCGTAATGATAATAAAACCGGCGATGACATCGGCGGCAATCGAGCCGCTCACGGTGTCGATACGCTGCAGCACGATATCGTCCTCGCCCGCATTCTTATCGACCACGTTGTTCTGCGCCAAGAAGATCATCCACGGCGCGATGGTGGTACCGATCGTTGCGACCACGAGCGACACGTAGCTGGGGTCATTTTGGATGTTGGGCACAACCAGGTCGACCGCCACCTCGCCCCAGCTGGGACCAGCCATAAATGCAGCGACAATGTAGGTCACAAACACGCAGCTCACCAGCAGCAGAATCTTCTCGATGCGCTGGAAGCTGCCCGACATGGTAAGCATCCAAACCAGCAGCGCCACCAGCGGCACCGAGATGCTCGCCGGCACACCAAAGAGGGCAAGGCCGCTCGCGATACCCGCAAACTCCGAAATGGTCACGGCCGTATTGGCGATCAGCAGCGCCGCCATGGCCAGCACGCTCCTGCGCACGCCAAAGCGTTCGCGGATGAGCGACGCCAGGCCCTTGCCTGTGACGCAGCCGCAACGCGCCGCAGTCTCCTGCGTCACGATTAGCAGCACGGTCATGACGGGAAGCATCCACAGCATCTTGTAGCCATAGCTGGCACCGGCGCTGGAATACGTGGCGATGCCGCCGGCGTCATTACCCGAAAGCGCCGCCAGAAGGCCAGGACCCATGGCGCCAAAGATGGCCGCGATGGTCAGCTTTTGCTTGGTGCTCGCCTTTTGCTTCGTATTTTGCACGCGACCACCTACCCCATGACCGACATGGTGAGCAGCACTGCAGCGATGCAGTACGCCACGCATGAAATCATGACGGCAATGACGTTCATCGCGGTACCCGACGTATTGAGGTCGTGCTCGTCACGCCAAAACAGCACCATCAGGTAAATCACGGCGCTCATGTTGCCAATCAGGCAGACGATGGCCGCGATGTTAAAGCAGCCGGTAAAGAGCTGTTCTTCAAACATGGGCGCGTCGAGGAACGCAGCGGTGCGCACCAGCTGGGCGCACAAGTAGGTCACGAGCGACAGAATCAGGCCCATGCCCGTGCTCTGGAAGAAAAATCCCAAATACGGCTTGGGTTCATCGTCATGGCCGTCGTACTCCAGGAAGTAATTCTTGACGAACGACACCATGCGCGAGGCAGCCAGCAACACGAGCGGCATGGCGCACATGGGGAACACCACCAGATGCGCGGAGCCCAGCGCAGTCCCCAGCACTGTTGCCATGATGCACGAGGCAATGCCCCACACGACAACCCAGTACTGGCGATGCACAAACCAGCTGAGCACATTCGTCGAGTCGTCGGACGCGCTATCGCCCGAACCGACGCCTGCGATCTGCAAGTCTTCCTGGTGCTCCTCGGCGATAACGTCCATGGCGTCGTCAAAGGTCACGATACCCAAGATGTGACGGTTCTCGTCGCAAACGGGGATGGCAACCAGGTCGTACTTGGTCATCTCGTCCGTTACGTCTTCCTGGTCGTCGTCGGGCGACACATACACCAGGTCGCGATAGGCCAGCTGACCCAGCGTGGCGTCGCGGTCGGCTACGATCAGCGTGCGCAGCGAAAGCACGCCGGTGAGCATGCCACTCGGGTCCTCGGTATAGACGTAATAGACGCTCTCGAAGTCCTCGTCGAGCTTGCGAATCGCCTCGATGGCGTCACCGACCGTCGCCGTGGCGGGCAGCGAGACAAACTCCGAGGTCATGATGCGGCCGGCGGTGTTGTCCTCATAGCCCAACAGGTTGCGAATCGCCTTCTCCTCCTGAACGCCCATCAGGCGCAAAAGCTTCTCGGCCTTCTCGTAATCGAGCTCGTCGATCAGGTCGGCGGCGTCGTCCGGGTCCATCATGGCCAGCATCGACGATGCGTCGGTGTCGGACAGGCCCTCGAGCATCTCGGTCATAAGCTCGTCGTCATCGAACTCCGAGATGGCCTCGGCGGCCTGGGCGGTGTCGAGCTGCGCGAACACCTGCGCACGCAGGCGCGGGTCGAGCTGCTCGATAATGTCGGCAATGTCGGCAGGGTGCAGCTCGCCGAGCGTCTTGTGCGACACCGACAGCTGGATGTTTTTAGTCGAACGGTCGAGCAGGTCCATGTAGGACCAGGCGATGATATCCTCGCCGAGCGGTTTGCCCAGGTGCTTCATAAAGCCCTCGACGACATGCTCGAGTGCGGGGCTGATCGCGCGCAGCAGACCGCGGGCGCCAACTTCGGCGCCCAGCAGACGCAGCTGATTTTCGCCCGACATGGAAAACTTGATGTCGTTTACGCGCACGACCTTCATGCCCTGCGTGTCGACAATCTGCTTGTTGAGCACGTCGCGGGCGAGCAAGAGTTCGGTCGGCTGCAGGTACGAAAAACGGATTTCGGTGGCCGGCGACTTAAGGTGCACACCCGTCTCGTCGATACGGTCGACCCATTTGCGCCAGCTGATCATAAACGGCGTCTTGCCGGGTCCGCGGAACGCGAGCGACGTCACGTGCGGAAAAACTTCGCCGGTAGCAATGCCAAAATCGTTCACGACGCCGAGCTTTTCGCCATCGACGTCCAAGACCGGCAGTTTGAGCATCTCACTCAGATAATTCACTGGTGCTCCCCATCATCATCCCTTCGGACTGCGGCCATGCCGGCACACCATCCGTGGACTTTTAGATATGTATACGCATGCGCGGGCGGCACGCCGCTCGGCGCTCACACCCCGTGCATGCGCAAGAAGCACCTGCATGGGGTCATCGACTGTATGGTCGAGGTTTGGATTTCACCTGCAACCTTTCTCTTGACCCTTGTTATCCGCAGTAACTATAGCATCAGCATCGCGCCGTGGCGCCAAATTTATGCGTCGCACATCGCAGGCATACCAAACGCTGACGCATCCGTAACATAGTCATTGGGGACGTTCTTAAATGACTAGTCTGTGGTGTCATCATCTTCGGCGAGCTGGGGGAACACGGCGTTTTTGGGCATGGTGACCTTCGTCAGCGAGGTGAGCTTTTTGCTCAGCGATGCGTCCGTCTTGACCAGATCGCTCAACGTCACGATTTTGTAGCCGTCGGCGATAAGCCCGTCGATAATCTGCGGCAGCGCCTCAAGCGTCTGCTCGGCGCACTTATCGTTATCGGTCAGCAGCACAATGTTGCCTGGCGTCACCGAATCGAGCACCGTCGAGACCTGCTCGTCGGCACCGTTGAGCAGCCAGTCGCCCGAATCGATATTCCACGAGACCACGGCAGACACCAGGTCCATCGCATCAATCCAGTTTTGCTCGTCAAAGGCAGCGTAGGGAGCACGCAGTAGCATCGTCTTCACGCCGGTCGCCGACTTAATCGCATCGATGCCTTTCGTGATCTGTTCGCGCACAGCCTCACGGTCCTGATCCTTGAGCGAATCGTCGCTGTAGCTGTTGGATCCGATCTCGCACCCGGCATCGACAATCGCCTTGGCCGTGGCAGGCGAGGCCTCGGCCGCATCGCCCGAAAGGAAGAACGTCGCGGTGACGCCCTTTTCCTTGAGCACCTGCAAGATCTGTTTGGTAGCGCCGCTCGGACCCTCGTCAAACGTCAGCGCCACGTACTTTTTGTTGCCCTTGGGCGCCACGCTGGCGCACGCAACGACGCAATCGGTGGCGGGCACAACCTCGCCGCGGTCTTGCGTCTTGCCCGACTGCTCACCAACCCACACCTCGGAGCGGCCCTGGACACCCCACGTCTGCACATACTCGATAGCGCCCGTGCCTTCGACCTTGAGCTTGGGCTCGATAACCGTCGCCTGGACCTCGTGCTTCTCGTACGTGTCGCGGCCGTCCTTGACCGTCACCTTCTCGCCGCCCGTAAGCTCGCGGCTTTTCCACTTGCCCTGTTTTATGCGCTTGCCGTCCACCTTTACCGACAGCTTTTCGCCGCCATGGCGGGTCAGCACGCTGTCGTCAACGGCCAGCAGGTCCCCGGCGTCGTAGGTATCGGTCAGCTCCTGATCGTCGATGAGATTTTGCAGCGTAGAGCCGACGCGCACCGCAGTCTCCTGGCCGTTGAGGACGACATCCACGCTGCGGTTGACGTAGCCCACGACGGCAGCGATAAACAGTACGAGCGCGCAACCCACGGCGATGAGCGCATAGGGCAGGCGAGACGAACGACGGGGCGTGCGGCTGTTGCCGATGCGAGCGCTGCGGTCGCTAAACCCACGGCTATGGTTGAGGTACATCGCGCCGGGCTTACGGCGACGCTTGCGCTGGCCGCTGGGCAGCTGCCCCAGGTCGCGGCGCGCCGTCGGACGCGCACCCGAGCGCCCGTTTAAGTTAGATCCGTTTTGGCGCATGTGCCCTCCCCCATAAACACAGCGAGCCGGAGCAACAGGTCTCCGGCTCGCCTCCCATCATTTGGTACGTCGCTATTTGCCAGCTTTTGACGAGCCCCCGCTCGCCTTTTGGTATTCGTCCTTAAAGGCCTTGAACATACCGCGCGTCTTGCCGAGCTGCTTGCCCAGTGCGCGGCTGCCCTTGTCCACGGCGACCGAGCCCTTGTCATCGAGCACCTTGGCGCCCTTCTTGACCTTATCGCCCACCACGACGCTTGCCTTGGCAGCCTTTGCAGCGGCACCGCCCGAATACCCGAGCGACTTGACCTCGTCCGAGACGACCATCGCGCCGTTCTCGTAGCCGCGCAGCATCGTCGGCGGCACCTGCGTGTCACCAACCAAAACACTCGAAGCAGCACCGGCGGTCACATAGAATGCCTGCACGATGCCCGAGCGTGGCTTGAACTCAACATCCGAGCAATAGCCCACGACATCGCCCGACTCCGTGCGCACGTCCATGCCAACCCAGATAATGCAATCGTCCAGGTTGATGTCGAGGCGCTTGGCGGCGGCGGCATCGTACGTGTCCTTGACGTCATCAACCGCAATGGCGCCCTCGTAGACACCAATGGCGTCGAGCGCCACGAATCGGTCGGGACGCTCGATCATGCCCGCGATATCGGACTGGCGGACCATAAAGCCGACCACGCGCGTACCGCCCGGGGTAAAGACCGGAAAGTGAATCTTTCCGAGCTTTTTAGGGCTGCGCGGCGTGCCGTCCTTTTTGGTGCGCTTGTCCTCGGTAGGCTTGCGATAGATCTTGGCGCCGACAAAATCCCCGGCGCGCATTATGCCTCGGTCGAAGGCTCCGCGGCCTCGGTGTCGGCCTCGACGGCGTTCTCGACCACGACATCGGCGGCGGGCGTCACGTTACCGCCCGAGATGGCGTCGTTGAGCTGCTCGCGCAGCTGGTCCATGCGCTCGCGGGCAAGGTCAACCTTGGCACGCAGGTCATCGGTCTTGGCGTCGACCATCGGGCCAAAATCGTTGACCGCGGCGCGGGCCTCCTCGGCACCGTGTTCGTAGGTGTCGCGCATGTTATCCCAGGCGTCGTTGGCGATATCGGCAGCCATGGCGCGGGTCTCGGCGCCCGAGCGCGGAGCCAGGGCGACGCCAATGATGGCGCCGGCGGCAGCACCGAAGAGCGCACCCGAGATAAAGTTGAAAGTCTTACCCATGTTCATTCCTCTCCTGCGGGCACCTCGGCGCCCACCGTTTGAATGCTGTCCATTATACCCGCAGCACAGCACTTGCCGTCTCGCTCATCTGCGTACGGTAAAGGCGCAGGTACATGATGGTGATAAGCGGGTGAGCCTACTCCTGCGGCACGGCCGGCATGACCTCCGTGGCGGCCGGGTCCTCGCCGGCGCCGTCAACGAGCGGCAGCGCTCCCTCGTGCGCAGGGGCAACCGGAGCCGTCGCAGCGCCACCGTAGACGGCAGCGGAGGCCTCGTGGCTTTCGGCGGTCGCGCCCTCGGTATCGATTGCCTCCTGCGGCTCGTCGTCAAAGCTCGGGACGCCCTGGGGCTCCGCGGACTCGAGCTCAACGGTCTCCTCAGCAGGGGCATCGTCGGCAGGCTCAACGGCAGCCTCGGCAGGGACATCGTCGGCAGGCTCAACGACAGCCTCGGCAGGCGCCTCGCCCTCGGTCGCGTCCCCGGCCTCGCCCTCGGCGTTTGCGGCGGCGACGGCCTCGTGCGGGTCCTTGCCCTCGGCCTCGGCGCGCATGCCCAGCACCAGGTTGCGCAAACCCGCGACCGTACCGTCCACATCGGGAGCGGGCTGATCGGCATGCAGATAGGCCCAATCCATCATAAAGGTCGCCGAAGACAGCGCGCCGATGGCCAGCGCGTCGTCGGGACACGAAAGCTCGACCTCAAAGACGCGCTCGTCGTGCTCGCTCACGCGAGTGCGGCCGCACGAAATGCTGCCGGCAAGCCCTGTCTCGTTCATGAGCTCGACCGTCACGTGCTCCAGCAGATGGCAAAGCTCGGTCTGACCCATGCAGTCCTGGAACTCGCGACCGGAATCGCCCAGGCACAGATGCTTGGCAATCGCAGGTACCAGGTAGTACACGCGCGCCGTGGCCTCGATGTCCTCCGAGGTCATAAGCGGCATGCCGGGGTTCACCAGCACGTGCGCGCAGATCTTGTCCTCGCTGACGGTGACCTTAAGGATGTTGAACAGGCCTGCCATAACTCTCCCCTACTCTTCCTTGCCCTACTCGTCGCCGTCGTGCGGGTCCGCAGAGCCCGCACCCGGCGCCTTCGGCTTATCTGCCGAGGACTCGGAATCCTTCTTATCGGTTTCGGCCGGAGCGATCACGCGAATGAGCGAGATGCGCTGGCCACGCATCGACTGCACCTTAAACTTGTACCCCGCAACCTCAAACACCTCTCCGATGTCGGGCACCGAGTCGCAAAGCTCCAAAATCCAGCCGGCGATGGTCTCATAATCATCGCTTTCCTCGAGCGGCCAACCAAGCTCAATCGCGTCATCGCACGAAAAACGCCCATCGACGAGCCACTCGCGGCGCGAAAGGCGCGTGAGGTACTTGTTGTCGGGGTCGAACTCGTCCTCGATCTCGCCCACGATCTCCTCGACGATATCCTCGATGGTGATGATGCCGGCCGTGCCGCCGTACTCGTCCACGACCACCACGATCTGGTCGTGCGAGGTCTGCATCTCGGACAGCAGCGGCAGGATGTCCTTGGTGTCGGGCACAAAGGTGGCGTCGCGCAGGTAATCGGCGATGGGCTGGTCGCCCTTGCCGTCGAGCGCGGGCTGAATCAGATCCTTGATGTGCGCGATGCCCGCGACGTTGTCGGGATCCTCGTGATAGACGGGGATGCGGCTAAAGCCGGTCTGGCGCATGGTGGACAGCACGTCGGCGACCGTCTCGTCGTCCTCGCACATGGTGGTGTCCACGCGCGGCACCATGACCTCGCGGGCAACGGTGTCGCCCAGGTCGAAGATCTCGTGGATCATACGCTTTTCCTCGTCGAGCAGGTCGTCCTGCTCCGAGACCATGTACTTGATCTCCTCCTCCGAGACGTTCTGGCGGTCATCGGCGCTCTTGATGCGCAGAATGCGGGCCAGGCCGTCGGAGCAAGCGCCGGTCAGCCACACGAGCGGGCGGGCGATCTTTTGGAACACCGAAAGCGGCCCCACGACTTGCTTGGACACGCCCTCGGCATTGGCCAGACCAATGCGCTTGGGCACGAGCTCACCGATCACGATGGACACGAAGGCGACGGCGACGGTGATGATGACCGGCGCCAGGCCGCGCGCGATGGCAGAGAGCGGCGCGATGCCAAAGCTCATGAGCCACGTGGCAAGCGGGTCGGACAGGCTCGTCGATGCGACGGCGGACGAGGCGAAGCCCACGAGTGTGATGGCAACCTGGATGGTAGCCAACAGCTGATCGGAGTCGGCGGCGAGCTGGACGGCGCGCTCGGCGCGCTTATCGCCCTCCTCGGCATCGTGCTCCAACACGGCGCGCTTAGCCGTGGTGAGAGCCATCTCGGACATGGAGAAGTAGCCGTTGATAAGCGTCAGGACGAGGGTAGTGATAAGGGAGATGGTTATGTCCATCGGGAGTTTCTCGAACCTCCAAGATTCGGGACGTCAGGGTAAAACGTTGATGGCGGATACGGCAATTGCGCCAGTCACCCGTGCGAGCGGGGCCGTGGGCGCGGTCGCTAGATTACGAAGAGGATCACCGCCATGAACTGGAAGATACTGCCGGCGAGCACCCACAAGTGAAACACACTGTGCAGATAGCGCACGTTTTTGGCGATATAGAACGGCACGCCCACGGTGTAGCACACGCCGCCGACGGCGAGCAGGGCAAGCGCGACGGGGTTCAACAGCGCCACGAGCTCGGGCAGCTTAAAGACGACGAGCCAACCCATCAGCAGGTAGACCAAGCCGCTTACCCAGTGCGGTTGACGCTCGCGCATAAAGCACTCGAGTGCGATGCCGATGATGGCAATGGCCCACACGGCAAAGAACAGCATAGGGCCGCCGTCGTTTGCGAGCGTGATGAGGCAAAACGGCGTATAGCTGCCGGCTATGAGCAAGTAGATGCAGCTGTGGTCGATAATGCGGAACACGCGCTTGGCGCCCGCGGGCTGAATCGCGTGATAGAGCGTGGAGGCCAGATATTCGAGAATAATGCTGACGCCATAGACAATCGCCGCGGCCATGTGGGCCGGGCCTCCGCCGCGCAGGGCAGCGAATACGATCAGGAGCACCAGGCCGGCGATACCCAGCAGGCAGCCGACACCATGGGTGACGGAGTTCATGATCTCCTCGCCCACCGTGTAGTGTGGAACGGCCGCGGTCTTGGGTCGCGGCTTAGAACTGTCGCTCGAATCGGACATGCCGGTTACATCCTCCAACGTAAAGAGTTCTCAACACTATATCAAAGCGTCTGGGTACGTGCGAAATTTGCACCATACGCGACCCTTTGTTTACCCATTCTTTGCCTGTTGACGCATCAACGGCGAACGTCCATAATGCGCTTGCATTAAATGTTGATGTATTAACATCTTATAGGAGAGTACTGCATGGCTCAAAACGCACGTTCCCATCGAAAGCTCAAGATAGCCGGCGTCGTTGCGCTGGTGCTCGTTGTCGCGCTGCTGGGGTTTGCCGGCAACTTTTTGTTTGACTTTGCCCTGAACCCCCAAGCGCCGTACACCATGAAGATGATGCAGGATAGCAAGAACGACAAAGAAGGTGAGCAGCCGGATGCCGAGGACACCGAGGCGCGGGCGTGGTTTAAAGAGAATCGCGAGAGCAGCAACCTCACCGCGGACGACGGGACCGAGCTTGCCGCCTGGTATTTTGCTGCGTCGGAGAGCACGCACGACTACGCCGTCTGCCTGCATGGATATACCAACGAGCCCATCGGTATGGCCCGATACGTCAAGCGATTCCACGACCGCGGCATGAACGTACTCGCACCCGCTGCCCGCGCCCACGAGCGCTCCGGCGGCGACTATATCGGCATGGGCTGGCCCGAGCGCCTCGACATCGTCGCATGGATCGAGCGAATCGTTCAGGCTGACCCCAAGGCGCGCATCCTGGTCTTTGGCGAATCCATGGGCGCGGCGACCGCCATGAACGTCGCGGGGGAATCTCTGCCCGCAAACGTGAAATGCATTATCGAGGACTGCGGTTATACGAGCGTTTGGGACGAGTTTTCCCTGCAGCTCAAGGATGTGTTCGGCCTGCCCAGCTTTCCCTTGCTCGATGTAGCAAACTTGGTGTGCAACGTGCGCGCGGGCTACGACTTTCATAAGGCGAGCAGCGTGGAACAGCTCAAGCGCGCAACGGTTCCCATGCTGTTTATCCACGGTGACCAAGACACCTTTGTGCCGTACAGCATGCTCGACCAAAACTACGACGCGTGCGCCAGCAAGGTCAAGCAAAAGCTCACTATCCATGGCGCCACCCACGCCAAGAGCGCGCAGGTCGACCCCGAACTCTACTGGAACACGGTCGACGACTTCCTCAACGAGTATTTTTAGGCAAAAAGCAACGTCTGGGCTTTATCTGACCCCCTATTTTCGGAAGTATGCGGCAAAATCTGGAACTGCCGACCAGACCGCAGTTTTACCAACAATTTATCAGGGGTTTTGTTGCCAAAAAATGTCGTGTGCTCGGCGGTCCCGAAATTTGCCGCATACTTCCGGAAAGCCGCCCGCGAGCGTTGTGCTCACGGGCGGCTTTTGCTAACGTTGCGCTACAAAAGCGCTTGATATGTCCAATAGACAGGCGTTACTTGACCTCAATGAGCTCGTACTCGCTCGTGCCCAGGCCGATCTTCTCGGCATGCGCGATGCACGCGCGCCAGTCGGTGTCGGGATGCGTGATGCAGAAGGGATCCTTGGCCTGCTCGCCCTCCAGATGCTCGTGGTTATGCTCCATCTTGGCCGCGCTATCGGTGAGCTCGGTGTTGGGCAGCGGCTCGGATGCCATGACGGCATCGGCGCAGGCCTGATCGATAGCGACCGGGTCGAAGCTCGCGAACATGCCGATGTCGTTGACGATAGGCGTGTCGTTTTCGGGATGGCAATCGCAGTTGGGGCTGATATCCATGGCAAGCGAGATATGGAAGTTCGGGCGGCCGTCGACGACGGCTTTGGTGTACTCGGCGATCTTGCAGTTGAGCACGTCGGCCGCGGCTTCATAGCCGGGCTTGATGGCGTCCTGGTTGCACACGCCGATGCAGCGGCCGCAGCCCACGCAGCGATCGTGGTTGATGGCAGCCACGTGGACCGTGCGGGTGTTGCCGTTGGCAAGCTCGCGCTCGCGGGTGTCGTCGAACGAGATGGCACTGTGCGCGCAGATCTTCTCGCAGGCACGGCAGCCAATGCAGTGCTCGGTCGCGACGTTCGGCTTGCCGGCGGCATGCTGCTCCATCTTGCCGGCACGGCTGCCGCCGCCCATGCCCAGGTTCTTCATGGCGCCGCCAAAGCCGGCCTGCTCATGGCCTTTAAAGTGGGTGAGGCTGATCACAATATCGGCGTCCATGAGTGCCTGGCCGATCTTGGCCTCGTGCACGTACTCGCCGCCCTCGACCGGGACGAGCGCCTCGTCGGTACCCTTGAGGCCGTCGGCGATGATGATCTGGCAACCCGTGGCATACGGGGTAAAGCCGTTCTGATAAGCGGTGTCAATGTGCTCGAGCGCGTTTTTGCGGCTACCGACATAGAGCGTGTTGCAATCGGTGAGGAAGGGCTTGCCACCCAGCTCCTTCACGACATCCGCGACGGCGCGGGCGTAGTTGGGGCGCAAAAAGCTCAGGTTGCCCAGCTCGCCAAAGTGAATCTTGATGGCGACGAACTTGTTCTCAAAGTCAATCTGCTCGATACCGGCGTGACGTATGAGGCGCTTGAGCTTGTCGAGCTGGCTCTCGCGAGCATGCGTGCGCAGGTTGGTGAAGTACACCTTAGCGGGTGCTGCGGGTGCAGTTGCGGTCATAGATCTATCCCCTCGGTCTATATAGCGTTACAGACATAGAGGATGGTACCAGTTAAAGCAGAGTTAAAGTCAAGTACGGCACCTAGTCATTGGGGACGTTCTTAAATGACTACTCTTGGACTTTGAGGGCCTCAGCCAGGCTCACACGTTTGATAGAGCGCGTGTGCAGCAATGCCACGACCAGATAGGTTGCAAAGCCGATTCCTGCGCACGCCGCCATGGACCACCAGGGCACGTAGATCTCGATATTGCCGTTATAGGCGAGCAGCATCGAGCGGAAGATGGCCGTGAGCGAGCCAATAATGACCGGCAGGCTCAGCACGAGCGACGCCGCCACGCACAGCGTGATCGAGCGGATGTACAGATGCGAGATCTCGCTATCGCGATAGCCAAAGACTTTCATATAGCTAATCGAACGGGCGCTGTGGTCGATCACAGCCTTGGTCAGCAGATACATAAACAGCAGGAAGATAAACACCGCGAGGCCAACCATCATGCCGATCATTTTGCTCATCATGCCGATGAACTGGTCGCCCACGGCGCGCATGTCGTCGGGCGTGGTGTCGCCGGCAAAGTAACGAGCATCAAGGTCGAGCTTTTCATCGCTCACATAGCCGTTAAAGTAGGCCGCATCGTTGTCGAACAGCTCGTTAAAGTCGTCGATACTCATATAGATATTCATGTCCGACTTAGATCCCCAGGCACAGTCCTTGCCCGCGTACTCAAGGGAATAATGCTCACCCTCGTACTTGTCGCGGAGCGCAACCTTTTGTCCCTCGTTCCAGCCAAACTTATCGAGCAGACCGCCGCCAAAGACGACGCGCCCATCGCCCACATCGAGGTCCTTCCAGTAGCGCGAATCGGGCGAGACGCCGTAAATGGAAATCGTCTCCTGCCCATTTCCGTCACCGCGGTCGTATTGCAGCTGGTAGACGGCATATTTCTCGGCCTGTGCGATTGCGCCCGCGCCGTTGTCGGTCGTATTGACCGGATGGATATCGTCGTTGTCAGTGTCGATCTTAGAGGCCTTGTAGATCAGGCCGATAGCCTCGTCGCGGTTGCAGCCGAGGACATCGGCAAGGTCATCGAGGCGCGCATAAAGCGCATCCTTCTTGTCCTGGACCTTGGCAAGCGCATCCTGCGCTGCGGTCAGGCTCTCGGCAGACGGAGATGCGGTCGCGGCATCGGCTGCCGTCTGCGCCGCATCGGCCGCGTCGTCAAGCTCGTCATCGGCATCCTGGGCGGCAGAAAGCAGCATACCGTCCACCGCCTGCAAGCGCTCGAGTGCCGACCACTGCTCACGCTCCTCGGCAGTGCCCTCGAGCTCCAGCGGAGCCTTGAGCGTGTACTGGTGCTCGGCGACAAGGCTTGTCTCCAAGTTGTCCGCGTAGTGCGTCATCGTGGGCAGGATCGCCAGGCCAAAGAGCAGCAGCAGCGACGCAAACGCGATACCCACGAAGAGCGTGGCAAAGTTGCCCAGGTTGCGCAGGAAGATGCGCAAGCGGAAGCGAGAGACGAAACCCATGCGCTCCGGCAGTTGCAGGCCGCGCTTGGTGCCCGACTTGCCGCCCGCCTCGTGACGGAGGAACTGCAACGGCGTCTTTCCCATTTTGCGAAGCAGACCCACCAGCGTGATGAGGATGAGCGCGGCGGCGGGAACCACGGCGCACTTCACAAAGATATCCCAGCTCCAGTACACCTGGAAGGGCGGCAGGCTGTACGAACCGTAATAGAGGCTGCGCATGGGCTCGGTAAAGAACGCAACGCCGAGCGCGGTGCCCAACAGCGCCGCGAGCACGCCCACGATGGCGGGAAGCGCGAGGTAGTGCAGCACGATCTCGCGACGGCGATAACCGCTGGCGAGCAGCGTGCCGATAATGGCGCTCTCCTCCTCGATGGTGGCGTCGGTAAGGACCACAAAGACAAACGCCATGATCACGATGATGATATCGAGCAGCGTCGTCCACATCATGGAGTCGCCGTCCACGTCATCGCGCGCATAGCCAATGCCCTGATTGGAATCGGCGTCGGTCAGATCGTCCACGCGCGCATCGGCATCGGTCAGCGCCTCTACCATATCCTGCTCCGCATCGATGCGATCCGCGGTGGAGAGGTCGCGGTCGTTAAAGGTAAAGGAATAGGTGTAGGCGGGTG
>OMGA01000630.1_pt1 | contig 14326 bp, 8 predicted proteins | sample 1674211 | NCBI WGS metagenome assembly OMGA01 (sample SAMEA103958152, study PRJEB25191) | human gut metagenome | biome: human-associated habitat [ENVO:00009003]; feature: intestine environment [ENVO:2100002]; material: feces | place: Germany | collected 2013/2015
AGAGTGTCCGGGCAGTCAGGCGTGCCGTTGGCCGTCTGCCAATGTTTCCGCATGATGCTCGCCCGGGTGGAGAATGTTCCCGCTTTTTCCATGATGCATTGCAGGTTCGGGAGGGCGGAAAAAACGAGATAAAGAATCAGGAGGGTCCGGTATTTCACGCCTCCCCGGCGGAGGGCCCGGAGAAAGAGCAGGGAAAGGAAGGGATAGAGGACGGCCGGAGCTTTAAAGAGAAGTTCATTGTTCATGATGCCCGTGCGGAAAAAGAGACTGCCTGCCATCATGCCCAGCGTGATGTAGTACAACGGGTTTTTCCGGCATTTTGGGAAGAGGAGCGCCCCCGGCAGCAGGATCCCCAGGGCCAGGGCCAGCAGGAAGCTGGCGTATTTGGCGGAACCGGGATGGAGCAGAAGCCGCTGCTGCCCGTAATGGTAGATTTCCGCATATTTTGCGTCAAACAGGCAGGAAAATTGCCCTCCTCCGTCCAAATGGGAATAAAAGACGGCCATGACGGCCGTGCACAGGGCCGCGAGCCAGAAAACCGGCTGGCCCAGAAGGGAACGGAGACGGGAAAGAGGTTTCCGTGCCGACGAGCGGCGGAACAGGGTTTCATACGCCATATACGGAAGGAGCAGAAGGGCGCCCAGCGGGGAGGACGGCAGCAGAAGCGTTCCCGCGAGATAATACCCGGAGGGAGGCAGGGAGCGCGTCAGGACGAATACGGCGCACAATAGCGCCGGAACGGCGTGATTGAATGTGTTGAAGAGTTGGACGGGCATGCCGATAAACAGGACCATCTGGGCATTGTATTCCGCAAACAGGGAGGAGAGGGGAATTCCCAGGCAGTCCGGCACCGCTGCCGGAGAGCCGAGGCAGAGGAGGATCAGCGCCCAGCGGGCCGTCTTCCGGATTCCCCAGCGGACGGTTGCCGCCAGCAGCGCCAGTTCCAGCCCAAGAAAGGTCCACAGGGCCAGCAGCCAGGGAGCCCATGATTCCGGGCAGAAAGAAGCCGCCAGCGCCGGAGGCAGCCAATGGCCCAGGTAGTAGATGAAATGATGTCCGTCCTCCGTGACGAGGGGCCAGGAATTTGCTGCAAGATGTTCGTAAACGGCATTGCGGATAATAAAATCCGCGTGTTGCTGGCAGTGGCCCGTGAATCCGCACAACAGCACCAGCATCAGGCAGAAGAAGGAGAGGAGGCCCAGCACGGCCAATCCGCGCCCGCTTAACGGAAACCTTTGTGCCGGAAGATGCCGAGCGCAGGCGTACAGCCCGCATGCCAGTGCGGCGCAAAGCGGTACGGAAAAAGCCGGATGCACCCATCCCAGCAGAAAAAGGAGGAGGGGTAGCGCCAGGTACAACAACCCCGCGCATAGCGGAAGGCGTGCGGGAAGGAAGAAGCGGGCAGGCATGACGCAGAGCGGAAAACTTATCGGCAGGGGAGGACTCCGAAGGGCCAGCATGGCATATTTTGTTTCAAAGAAAAGGATGCAGTTGCCTCCGGAGATGAAAAATCCCCGCACCGCCTCGCGGCGGCCGGGGTTTGGCGTTGCTTGATACCAGTTCCAGCAAAAAGGTCAGAACAGGCCGAATCCGTTGCCGTAGCGGGCGGATTCTCCCAGTTCTTCTTCAATCCGGAGAAGGCGGTTATATTTGGCCATACGGTCGGAACGGCTCAAAGAGCCGGTTTTGATTTGTCCGGCGTTGGTTCCTACGGCAATGTCCGCAATGGTGGCGTCCTCCGTTTCTCCGGAACGGTGGGAAATAACGGCGGTATAGCGGTTGCCCATGGCCAGCTCCACGGCGTCCAGCGTTTCCGTCAGCGAGCCGATTTGATTGACCTTCACCAGGATGGAGTTCCCCACGCCCAGATGGATGCCTTTTCTGAGGAATTCCACGTTGGTGACAAAGAGGTCATCTCCGACAAGCTGAGTGCTTTTGCCAAGTTTTTCCGTCAGGATTTTCCATCCGTCCCAGTCGTTTTCCGCACAGCCGTCTTCGATGGAGACGATGGGATATTTTTTCTTCAGTTCCACATAGTAGTCCGTCAGCTCTGCGGCGGTTCTGCGGCTGCCGTCGGATTTCTTGAAAATATACAGCCCGGATTCCGGTTCATAAAATTCGGAGGAAGCCACGTCCAGAGCAATGGAAATGTCCTCCCCGAACCGGTAACCGGCCTTGTCCACCGCCTGGGCGATGCAATCCAGGGCGTCTTCCGCAGAGTTCAGCCTAGGGGCGAAGCCACCTTCGTCGCCCACGGCGGTGCTCATGCTGCCCATAAAAAATCGGCTGTCCAGCACAGCTGCCACCGCCTGCACGCCCCCGATCCTGCCGGTTGCGGTGACGGCAGCTTCTTTCAGGCCCGTTTTGACCGAAGCAGCGGCCAACTTTTCCTGATAATCGGGAAAATGCAGCACATCGTTGGGCGCAATGTCCGGGTTCAGCTCTTTAAAAGTTCCGTGGTCCAGAACCGTGCTGAGCCGATAATAGGCGCCGATTGCCAAATGCACCCCGCAGTTGGGGCAGACGTACTGCGCCTTGTTCCAGATCTGGCGGGTGGCGCGGCGTCCGCACTTTTTGCATTCCACGAACTGCGGGTCGTTCCACACGGCACCCGCATCCCGCCGGGCCTTCAGCTGGAAGGTGCGCTCCCGCATGCTGCCCGGCAGCAGGTCTTTGATACTGTTCATCTCGTTTCGCCTCGGTCAGCCTCAGACATGGGCATTGATGTAGTTGAAGATATCGCCCACGGTCTTGAGGTTTGCCAGCTCCTCATCGGGGATGGACACGCCGCAGGCCTCTTCCAGCGCCATGTTCAGCTCCACAGCGTCCAGGCTGTCGGCCTCCAGATCCTCGGTCAGGCTGGCCTCCATGGTCACCTTGTCCTCCTCGCAGTTCAGGGTGTCAACAACGATCTTCTTCATTTCTTCAAACGTCATGGTAATATTCTCCTTTGATTGGTTTGTATTTTTATTATCTAAAAAGTTTGAGGTTTCTTGCGAACACGACCATTATATCTGAATCGTCGGATAAGTCAAGAATAATAGCTAAAATATTTTATCTTTTACAATTCTGACACACTTTCCTCCACAGGGGCAGTTCCTCTTTTCCATTGCCCTTTTTCCCCAAACGTGCTAATATGGGTTCAGCACTCAGACAAGAAGGAACGAAAGGATGGATCCCATGAAATTCAGCGAAATGAGTTATACCCGCCCGGACATTGATGCCCTGCTGGGCCAGTGCAAGGCGCTGGCCGCCAAGGCCGCCGGGGCCGCCAGCGGCGAGGAGCTGGTGAATGTTTACTACGAGCAGAGCCGCGCCTTTGCCGATTACAGCACCGCCGCACAGCTGGCAAGCATCCACTACACCTGCGACACCCGTGACGCTTATTGGAAGGCCGAGCAGGACTTCTTTGATGCCAACGGTCCCGCCGTGGAGAACGCACGGGTGGAGATCAGCCGGGCATTTCTGGCCAACGCCCATGTGGATGCGCTGACCGAAGCCTTTGGCACCACCTGCGTGGCCGGTATGAAGAACGCCGTGCTGGGCATGGATGACCGCACCGTGGAGCTGCAGAAGGAGTACAACGCCCTTGTCAGCCAGTACCAGCAGGTGTACGGCGGCGCACTGGTCGAGTTTGACGGCAAGCAGCTGACCATTCCCCAGCTGGGCCCCTACAAGGAGAATCTGGACCCTGCCGTCCGCCGTGCCGCCTACGAGGCCGAGGCTGCGTATTTCGATGCCCACCGTGACGAGTTGGACGGCCTGTACACCAAGATCGTCAAGAACCTGAACGCACAGGCGCAGATCCTGGGCTACCACGATTACAGCGAGCTTTCCTATGTACGGATGAACCGCATCGGCTACGGCCCTGCCGAGATCCGGAAATTCCGCGACCAGGTGGCCAGCGATGTGGTGCCCGAGCTGAAAAAGGTGATCGAGCTGCGCTGCAAGCGCACCGGCATCTCCCACCTGACCTTTTCCGACCTGCCTGTGGCGTTTCAGGACGGCAACCCCTCTCCCATCCCCGGCTACGATGCCCGGATGGCCGCCGCCCGCACCATGTACCACGAGCTGAGCCCCGAGACCGCAGAATTCATTGACTTCATGCAGGACAATGAGCTGTTCGACGTGGAGAGCCGCCCCGGCAAGATGTCCGGCGGCTATATGACCAGCCTGCCCACCTACAAGGCCCCCTTTATCTTTGCCAACTGGAACAACACCTCTGCTGACGTGGACGTGCTGACCCACGAGTGCGGCCACGCCTTTGAGGGCTATGTGGCCGAGCGTGACCCCAAGGTCCCCGCAGACCTCGAGTGCCCCGGCATGGAGAGCGCCGAGATCCACTCCATGGCCATGGAGTTCCTGACGGCTCCCTGGCACCATCTGCTCTTTGGCAAGGACACTGAGAAATACGCCCTGCTCCACGCCGAGGACAGCTTCCTCTTCCTGGCCTATGGCTGCATCGTGGACGAGTTCCAGCACAGGATGTACCAGAACCCCGACCTCACCCCGGACGAGCGCAACGCTGTCTGGCTGGAGCTGGAGCACAAGTACCGCCCCTGGATCGATTTCGACAACCTGCCCTTCTATGGCCGCGGTGCCGGCTGGCAGCGTCAGCTCCACATCTATGAGTGCCCCTTCTACTATATTGATTACTGCCTGTCCACCATGGCCGCGCTGCAGTTCTTCCTGCTGAGCCTCAAGGACCACAAGGATGCCTGGGAGCGCTACCTCAAGCTGGTGCGCCGTGCCGGTCTGGCCAGCTACACGGAGCTGATGCAGACCGCCGGGCTGAAGGTTCCCTTTGAGGATGGCTCGATCAAGGCCATCGCCCAGCAGATGGGCCAGTGGATCGCAGAGCATCAGGTGTAAGCCTCCCGGGCCTACGGAGCTTTTTTCTTGCAAAATCCGCTCTTTTCTATGAAAAAGCACAGCGCCCCCGTTCACTGCAAGATCGCAGTGAGCGGGGGTGCTTTCTTGTGAATAGGAGGTGGATTTTATCGCAAATACAGACTATGGGGATATACGGAGCGGCACAAACTCCATAACCGGAAAGAAAAAATTCCATAAAACGCCAGAAAGCTCTCGGATAAGTCATACCTATACAAGAAAGTTTGAACTTTTCGTGAATTTTCTGTGTTTCGACCATGGACAGGTGGGAACAGTTCTGCTACAATGGGAGCTGTTCTTTCCGCCGGTTCCCACGCGGCGGTTTTTGTTTTTACTATAACACAGGAGGAACTTTCATGTTAGAAAAGATCTTTCACCTGAAAGAAAACCACACCGATGTCAAGACCGAACTCATGGCGGGTGTCACCACCTTTATGACGATGGCCTACATCCTTGCGGTCAACCCCAGCATCCTGTCCGCTTCGGGCATGGATGCCAATGCGGTCCTGATCGCCACCTCGCTGGCATCGTTCGTTGGCACTGCCCTGATGGCTCTGCTGGCCAACTATCCGTTCGCTCTGGCTCCCGGCATGGGCCTGAACGCCTACTTCTCCTACACGGTCGTCCTGACCATGGGTTACAGCTGGCAGCTGGCCCTGATGGCCGTTTTTGTGGAGGGCATCATCTTCATTGTGCTGAGCCTGACCAATGTGCGTGAGGCCATCTTCAACGCCATCCCCATGACCCTGAAGAGCGCTGTCAGCGTTGGCATCGGCCTGTTCGTTGCTTTCGTCGGCCTGCAGAACGCAAAGCTGATCGTGAACAGCGATTCCACCCTTGTCACCTATCAGCACTTCAAGGGCGAGACCTTCCACAGCGTGGGCGTGGGTGCCATCCTGGCCCTCATCGGCGTGGCCATCACCGCCATCCTGCTGGTCAAGAAGGTCAAGGGTGGCATCCTGTACGGTATCCTCATCACCTGGGTGCTGGGCATCCTCTGCGAGCTGACCGGCATCTACATCCCCAACCCCGATGCCGGTATGTACAGTGTCATCCCTACCAGCTTCATCAGCTTCGATTTCTCTGCTCTGGGCAAGACCTTTGGTCAGGTGTTCAAGACCGATTTCTCCGGCGTGGGCATCCTGAACTTCTTCGCCGTGATGTTCTCCTTCCTCTTCGTTGACCTGTTCGACACCCTGGGCACCCTGATCGGTGTTGCTTCCAAGGCCGACATGCTGGATGAGGAGGGCAAGCTGCCCAACATCAAGGGTGCGCTGATGGCCGACTCCATCGCCACCTGCGCCGGTGCCGTGCTGGGCACCTCCACCACCACCACCTTCGTCGAGAGCGCTTCCGGCGTGACCGAGGGCGGCCGCACCGGCCTGACCAGCATGACCACCGGTGTGCTGTTCCTGCTGGCTACCATCTTCAGCCCGCTGTTCCTCACCATTCCCAGCTTTGCTACCGCTCCGGCTCTGATCATCGTGGGCTTCTACATGATGGGCTCTGCCATCAAGATCGACTTCAATGATCCCAGCGAGGGCATCCCCGCCTTCCTGACCATTCTGGCTATGCCCACCGCTTACAGCATCTCCGAGGGTATTGCCATCGGCATCATCTCCTGGACCATCATCAATGTGATCACCGGCAAGGCCAAGGAGAAGAAGATCAGCCCGCTGATGTATGTGCTCACCGTGCTGTTCATCCTCAAGTATGTGTTCCTCTAATTCCCTGAGTATCTGAAAAGCCAAGCACCCCCTGCGGTCTGCCTGTACAGACCGCAGGGGGTGCTTTTTATGCTTTTGCTTTGTAATTACTCCGGGGCCTTCATGCTTTCCACCATGCTGATGCGCCGGACGTGCCGCCGCATGACAAAGCAGACCACCACGGTAAACACCATGGTCAGCGCCACCGCCAGCAGGTAGCTGCGGGGTGCAATGGTGCGGATGAACATGAGCTGATCCATCTCCACGGTCAGCACGATAAACTTGTGCAGCGGCACACCCAGCGCCAGACCCACGCCGGAGCCGATAAGCGCCAGCAGCTCGATCTCGCGGAAGATGTAGCGGTACACTTCCTGATCGTAGAAGCCCAGCACCTTGATGGTCGCCAGCTCCTTTTTGCGCTCCCCAAGGTTGACGCTGATGAGGTTATACAACACCACAGCCGCCAGTGCCGCCGCACAGATGATGATCAGCACCACCACATAGCCCAGACTGACGATGAGGTTATCGAACAGCTCGGTGGTGTCCTCGGTAAAGCTGATGCTGCTGACATAGTTGCAGTCCAGCAGGTCGGTGCGCAGGGCGTTGTACCCGGCAGCATCGGTGCAGGTGGTCTGGCCATAGACCGTGTTCCACGGGATATCCTCCGTGCCCAGCAGGCTTTCCAGCTGTGCGCGGGGGAGGTACAGCCGGGTAAACATATAGTTTTCCGTGATGCCGGTCAGGGTCAGCTCCACCCGGGCACCCTCGGTGTTCTCCACCCAGAAGGTATCGCCGGTGTGCAGGCCCAAGTTCTCGGCGGTCTTTTCGGTCAGGATGACGCTGCCGCTGTCAAAGCCGATGGCCTTGTGCCCCTTGCGGGTGCGGAAGGTGACGTACCGGGTCAGGTCGCTGTCCTTGGCGGCAGCCACGATGCTCACGCTGGCGCTCTCGCCTTCGGCATTGTAGATGGTAGTGGATTTGGTATACACCGCGCCCCAGTTCTGCACGGCGCTGTTGCTGTCCAGCTCCTCTGCCAGCCCCTGCTCCATGGTCAGGGCTTTGGAGTCGCTGAGGGTGATGGACATATCGTTGTGGGTCAGCTCCGTAGACTGCTTTGTGACGATGGGCAGCAGGGAATCCTGTATGCCAAAGCCGATGAGCAGCAGCGCGGTGCAGCCCGCCACGCCCAGCACGGTCATGAAGAACCGCTTTTTATACCGGAACAGGTTGCGGGCGGTGGTCTTTTGGGAGAAGGACATCCGGGACCACAGCGGGGTGATGCGCTCCATCAGGATGCGCTTGCCCGCCACGGGAGCCCGGGGCAGCAGCAAAGCTGCGGTCTTTTCGGCCAGACTGGAACGGCAGGCGTACCATGTGGCAAAGCCGATGACGGCGGCACTGATGCCCACGCTGGCGGCTGCCATGCCCGGGTAGAAGTACAGGGTGAAGGTAGGCAGGCTGAACACCAGCTGATAGGCGTTCCAGATAATGATGGGGAACACCACAAAGCCCACCACCATGCCGACGATGCTGCCCAGAATGGTGGCCAGCATCGCGTAAAACAAATACTTGCCCGCGATGCTGAAATTGGAGTAGCCCAGCGCCTTTAAGGTGCCCATCTGCAGGCGGTTCTCGTCCACCATGCGGGTCATGGTGGTGGTAGCCACCAGTGCCGCCACAAGGAAGAAGAACACCGGGAACACCCGGGCAATGGCGTCCATGCGGTCGGCGTACTGGGCAAAGGTGACGCAGCTCATGGTGGAGGTGCGGTCCAGCACATACCACTCGCCCTTTTTGATCTGGCTCACCTGCTCCTCGGCATCGTTCAGCTGGGCAAGGCCGTCTGCCAGCTTCTGCTCTGCCTCGGCCTTCTGACTCTCGTACTCGGTGCGGGATTCTTCCAGTTGGGTCTGCCCGGCATTATATTCTGCCCAGCCCTCTTCCAGCTGCTTTTGTGCGGCATCGAACTGGGTGTAGGCGCTGGCGGTGCCGGTGGTCAGCTGCAATTGCCCCTGCAAAAGCTGCAATTTCATCTTGCGCAGCGCAGCTTTGGCTTCGGTCACCAGCTGGTCGTTGGAGAGGTTCGGCGAGGAGATCAGCCCCTGCTTGTACATCTGCCGCTTGCCCGCGTCCAGCTGCTGCTGATAGCCTTGCAGCTGGTTATAGATGTTGTCGTAAGCGGCCTGCGCCTTAGCCAGCGCATCCCGCAGTTCAATGTAATCCTCGTCCTCCGGCTCGGCTTCGTCCAGCGCCTTTTCGGCGTTGCGCAGGGCTGTTTCCGCGTAGGTCAGCAGGGGGTCTGCCACCTTTTTCAGGTTGACCAGCAGCTCGATTTGCTGTAACTGTTCCTCAAATTCCAGCACCTGCGCTTCGCTGCTCACCAGCTTGTCGGCACCGCTCTGCATGGTGTCCGGCAGGGCAGCCTTCTGGGCGGCAAGCTCCTTTTCCCCGGCCTCCAGCTGCGCCTTGGCGGCATCCAACTGTGCCTGTGCGTCCGCAAGCTTTGCCTCTGCCTCGGCAAACTGGCGTTCCGCCTCGGCCTTCTGGCTGTCGTACTCCGTGCGCGCTTCGGTCAGCTTGTCGTTGGCGGTGTCCATCAGCTCTTCCCGCCGGGCGGTGCACTGCACGCTCTGGATGGCCTTGAGCTTTTCCGCTACGGCATCCACTGCGGCCTGATATTCATCGGAATAATTATCATACAATCCGGCGTTTTCTGCCTTGATATAGCACACCGTATAATAATCTGCGGTCAAAGTGCCCTCCGGCACAAACAGGATGCAGTCCAGCTGGCCATCGCCCACGGTGCTGCTCTCGGAATCGGAGGAAAAATGCAGCGGGTCCTGCACCGTGCCCACCACCGTGAACACCTGCCCGCTGACCCCCTCGGTCTCTTCCGGCAGGGTCAACTGGGTGCCCAGCTCCACCGGGCTGCCGTGGCCCATCACATGCACCACGCACTCCCCGGCAGCTTCCGGCATCCGGCCGGACAGCAGCACCGGACGGTTCATGTTCTCCGGCGTATCGGCCTGCGGGTCGGCAGGCAGCTGATACAGCCGCGCCACCGTGGTCTGGTCGTCCCCTGTCCAGTGGCCTTCTACGTCCTGATACTTCACCGCCTGCACGGCGTCCACCCCGTCCACAGCGGCAATCGCGCTGATATCGCTCTGACTGAGGCCAAGGGTGGACAGCACCCGCAGGTCGAACACATTCTGCTGCACATAGTACTTCTGGGCAGCGGTGCGCATATCGGGGGCAATGCACATCAGGCCGGTGAGCATCATCACCCCCAGCGCCACGATGCCAAACAGGGACACCACCCGGCTGATGCTGCTTTTCATCTCGCGCAGGATATTTTTGCGGTAACTTTTCTGCACAGTACTCACCACTCGATCTGTTCCACCGGCACCGGGTGCTCGTTGACCTGATTGGACACGATGCGGCCGCTGCGCACCTGAATGATGCGGTCAGCCATACCGGTCAGTGCCGTGTTGTGGGTAATAACAATGACGGTGCGTCCGGTCTTGCGGCAGGTATCCTGCAAAAGGCCCAGCACCTGCTTGCCGGTGCGGTAGTCCAGCGCACCGGTGGGCTCATCGCAGAGCAGCAGCTTTGGGTTTTTGGCCAGTGCGCGGGCAATGGACACCCGCTGCTGCTCGCCGCCGGAAAGCTGGGCCGGGAAGTTGTTCAGCCGCTCGCCCAGCCCCACGCTGCGCAAGGTCTCGGCGGGGTCCAGCGGGTCGCGGCAGATCTCACTGGCAAGCTCCACGTTTTCCAGCGCGGTCAGGTTCTGCACCAGGTTGTAGAACTGGAACACAAAGCCCACATCGTACCGGCGGTAGGTGGTCAGCTCCCGGGCGGAAAAGCGGCTCACGTTGCGGCCGTCCAGCCAGACGTTGCCCTCGTCGCAGTTGTCCATGCCGCCCAGAATGTTCAGCAGGGTGGTCTTGCCCGCACCGGAGGGCCCCACGATGATGCAGAACTCGCCCTTGTCCACATAGAAATTCAGGTGGTCTGCGGCAGCGATCTTCACACTGCCGGTCTGGTAATATTTACAGACATCTTCAAACTCCACAAAATGCTCCATGGCGTTTTTCCTTTCTGTCAGAATGCAAAGTATTTCAACTTAAATATAGCATAAACCCACCGGGATTTGCAAAGCCCACGGCACGAATTTTCAAAAACTTAACACAAGCCGCCGCAAAACATAAAAAGGGACACCGGAGCGTCCGCAGACGTTCCGGTGTCCCGAGATATAAAGCTTCTGTACCGCCGCGCGGCGGGCATTATCAGCTTATTTTGCAGCGTACCAGTCTGCGCTGGGCTGATGCTTACCGGCGGTCACGGCATTGCCCTGATAGTACAGGGTGCCGTCCGCACCGCGGCTGTAACGGGAGAAGAACTCATTCCAGATGGCAACGCTCTCCTCCTGCAGGTAAACGTGAGGGGTATCCTTGACCACGGTGTACTGCACCAGCGGAGCGTTGCCCCCCATAAAGCTCTTGGTCACAAAAGCGCCATCGTAGGAGGTGCTTTCTGCAACAGCTGCCTCGTTGGTGGCGTTGTGGGCGTTCCAGCCCTGCAGCGCCTTCACCGTCCCGTTATCCTCCACCAGCTCTGCCACACCTGCCGAGTCGTACTCGCCCAGGAAAGCCCATGTCGGCAGCAGAACAGCGGGGTCAAGCTCCGGCAGTGGGGCAAACATATAGCCGACGGGTGCAATGGCGGCAAAGCGGCTTGCGTAGCGGCAGGCGGTAGCCCAAGTCATCAGGCTGCCGTTGGAGTGACCGGTAGCATACACGCGGGTGGTGTCGATGCTGTAATCCCGCTCCATGCGGTCCAGCAGACTGTTGATGAACTCCAAATCCACACTGGGGTCGGTATCCTTACCAGCCAGTGCGGCAAAGGGACCTGCCAGCCACATGGCGGTGGGAATGTTGCCCATCAGGTCTGCGGGACGTACTAGGCCCTGCGCAAACACCACGATAAAGCCGTTCTGCTCTGCCACATCGTACCAGCGGGACTCTTCGGCAATGGCGTACATGGAGGCGGTGTAGCCGTGCATCACCAGCACCAGCGGCACCTTTTTGCTGCCGGTATAGGTGGACGGCACATAGACCATCCAGCGGCGCAGCTCGCCGTTGACCCACTCCTCATGGATATCAAAGCCCCGACGGGTAAAGTCCTCTGCCTTTGCTACGCGACCCGGCAGCTGCAGTGCCATAAAGCGCTTGAACTGACCGGAGAACTTTTCCCAGATGGCTGCCGGACACTGTGCTTTTTCGGTGACCCACACCTCGGCGGCAGAGCCTGTACGGCTGCTGACATACACGCCGTTCCCCTTTGACACGGCCTGATTGGCGTTCAGGTAGAAATCCAGCGCTGCCTTATTGGCAGTATCCGCCTTGGAGCGGACGAACCAAACGGGAGTATCCACTGTCTTTGCCGCAATGGCTTCCTCCTGCACGCCACGGGTGGAGTCGCCGGGGAAGGGCAGCACATACTCGCCGCCCACTGCCTCCAGAGAAGCTGCCGGGACCTCAACGGCATCCACGGCGCAGATGGAGCTGAAATCGCTTGCCCAGCGAGCGCCGAACAGCAGAGCGGCTGCGCCGCCCTCCTTGTAGCCCACCAGTGCAGTGTGGGACTTGTCCATGGAGAATGCGCCGGACAGCTTAACGCCCTTTTTGCGCATGAGCTGATACAATGCATCCAGCGCTGCTGCGTCATCACGACCGGCAGAGCTCAGGGAAAGGTTCCAGCTGCCGCCGTTTTCAGGACCGAAAAATACAACGGCGATCTTATTTTTGCACGCCACCGTGCGCCACATACGACCTGTGACCGAGCCGGAGAACGCCCTTGCGGTGGTGTTGTCCGGGGTCAGCACGATAACTGCCGGCGCCCAGGGATCCATGCCGTCGGGCAGGTAATAGGTAGCAGCACCAACATTCTGACCGCCCACCATTACCTGCGCATCATGAAACAGACCCACATTCACGTTCAGGTACGGGTTTTCCGGGTCATAAGCAAAGGTCTTGCCATCGCCCAGACCCATAGCTGCGGTCTTGCGATCTACGGTAGTGTGCAGATCTCCGTTGGTCTGGTCCAGCTCTGTCGCAGCCAGAGCCGAGGGTGCCATAGCGGCTACGGTAGCACCCAGCGCAGTAGCGGCGGAAAGCTTCATAAAATCGCGGCGTTTCATAGTGTTTTCTCCTTTTTGTAAGTGCCTGCGCACTTTGTTATGCCCGGCTTTGAAGGCCGGACTCTCTTGCTTTTTCTCCGATTTTTTCTCACGGCAGGTGCCTTCCTGCTTCAACATTGTACAAAGAATACCATTTATATCACAATTTGTAAATAGTATTTAGTGTTTTTTGTTTCAATTAATATATTAGTATATCATTTTTTGTAAAAAGTGCTGATCAGCGAAAGTCCCCTATACCACTGCTGTTTCTAATGATACACTTCCTTTTCTCTATGAAAATTCAAAAAGCCCCTGCACGCAGGGTGCAGGGGCTTTGGAACAGCTTCTTACTTGCGGTTTGCCAGCAGGCAGGCCGTTGCAAACGAGAAATCGCCGCATTCAAGCGTATCCAGAATGTACGAATCCCGCAGCATGGGCCTGCCTTGTTCATCAAGAAGCTGCTTCCCGGTGAACGCATCGTGCTGGTAAATCAGGTACGCTTCGATGGCGGAGTAGTCCGAATTCTTAGAGGCGATATGCTTGAGCGTTGCCATACAGTTCACCAAGAATTTTCTCGGCGTTGAGCCGGAAGGCAGTCAGGTCTGTAAGTTCGTCAAGAAGTTTCGCCCGGAGTTGTTCGGTATCTGCTCCACCGGAGTTGAAGTGTCGTGCGAGTTGATTCAGGTTTCCGCCCACCTTGCCGCACTGGGCAAGCAGAGTGGAAACGGCGTTCAGGGTTTCTTCTCCGCCGCCGGCAACGACAACGGTGCGCTCGATCTTCGCATTGTGCAGCGCACGGCGGATGAGGGTGGACAGGGAGAGATGAAGGAGTTTTGCTGTGCATTGGAGTTCCATCTTTTCAGTTTCCGTCACACGGAACTTGATGATGTGCGTTTTGTTGTTCGGCGTGTCGTGGCGGTGGGTCGTGCTGGGTTTCGTTTTGACATTCGTTTTGTTCATTGAACCTCCTGTCGTTTCGCTAGCTCCTCGGTGGAGCTATGTAAGCACGACACGCCGTTCTTTCGCACCGCAAGGTGCGAATATGAGCAGGGTTTGGGGCAGGCACGCCCCAACAAGATCACATCAAAACTCGCAAGAGTTGCAGATGTGAAGTCCCGGTGGAACACAAGATTTTCAAGAATTGAAAATTTGTGGCCACGGGACGGTTCTTGCCCTCTACCGCTGCGCTCAAAACGCATTTTCAACAAATGTTTCCGAATTGTTAAGGCGCAAAAATAAGTAGAGATTTCCACTGCTCGTGTATGTTGATCGCCGTTTGACCCGAACGAAGTTCCTGCCCCTGTTTTGCAGCGGCGTTTTCCGGCTCGCCCACAGAAAGTGTGAGGTCATGGCACGATATCACGTTCAGACGGCTTATGAAGGATTCAAGGTTCGGTATGAAGAAAGCCGGGCGCAGTGTGGACACTACAACCTGCTTCTTTCAAACACAAGAATAACACTTTGAGGTTGTGTAGTCAACAACCGAAAATGAATTTTGGAAATTTGTACAACCACATAAGATTTTATTTGTGAAAAAGAAAAATACCGCCCA
>OMGA01000650.1_pt1 | contig 13918 bp, 12 predicted proteins | sample 1674211 | NCBI WGS metagenome assembly OMGA01 (sample SAMEA103958152, study PRJEB25191) | human gut metagenome | biome: human-associated habitat [ENVO:00009003]; feature: intestine environment [ENVO:2100002]; material: feces | place: Germany | collected 2013/2015
CAAAGCACTGCCCAGCAAAGCCGCTGCCTGAACCGCAAAGCCCCATACCGGTAGCCAGACCGTGCGGTGGGCAGACCGTGCACTGCACAGAAGGGCTCCGGCAAAATATTCAGCGTAGACCGGTACGTTCCAACCTGCTGCTGCCGGCTGTGCCGGGGTGTACAGCCGGTACCAGTGCAGCTGCCCTGCAAGCCCCAACAGGCAGACCACGCCGCCCACAGCGGCAAACCACCACAGCACCCGTGCCGAAGCGTTCCAGCTTGCGGGACGGATGCACCACCCCGCCCAGAGCAGCAGCGGCAGAAAGCCCAGCAGCGCCATGGAGGAAAACTCTGCCGTGCACAGTCCTTGTGCCTGCACGAGGGTGTGCACCAGTTCCATAAAAAGCCCGGCTGTCAGTGCCAGCCGCACCGCAAGGGAGGGCGCTTTGTTCTGCAACATTGCCACTGCCAGCGCCGAAAGGATGCACAGACACACCGCGCTGACAGCGCCCAGCCACAGCGCCCGGCACACCGAAACGCTTTGCGGGATGCCGTCTGCCAGCGCTGCAGTTACCACACTGAGGGTTAACGCCGCCGGGGTGAAACGTTCTGTCTGCTGCTTCATGACCGCCGTTTCCCCCTCTCCCGCTTTTGCCAGATATTGAACCCGCGCCGGGACAGCTGCCGGTAGTTGCGGCGCAGAACGCCGTCCTCGGAAAGCGGCCGCTGCCAGTCCCACTGGTCCGGCAATCCCTGCCAACAGCACCGTGCCGATGCGCAGCAGGGTGGCAGGCTCGTACAAACCCGGGGTGACAAAGACTGCAATGGCCGTGATGCTGGCCACAAAGATGACCGGGGTGCTCATGAGCCCGGTGGCAATGGCGGCATCGCCAATGATGAGCGCCGACACCAGACTGACCGAGTGACCCAGTGACTGCGGCATCCGCAGCCCTGCCTCCCGGATGATCTCTAAGATCAGAATCACCAGCAGCATCTCGGCAAACAGGGGCAGCGGGGTGGCCTTTTCAGCTGCTTCGATCTTGTACAGCAGCTGCGGGGGCAGCAGCTCCGGCAGATACACTGCCACGCACACAAAGGCCCCCGGTAAGAACACCGTAAGGTAGAAGGAAAAGTACTTCAGCACCCGCAGAAAAGAGGAGAACGCCGCCGTGGAAGCGTAATCGTCCAGACACTCGAACTGCTCGCTGAACAAAGCGGGCAGCACCAGTGCTGAGGGGCTGCCGTTGACTAAAATTACCAGCTTTCCCTCGCAAAGCTTTGCGGCGGCGACCGCCGGGCGCTCGGTGTAGTGTACCGGGGTGAACAGCCGCGCCTTGCCGGGCAGCAGCCACGGTACAAAATAGCTGGAATCCAGCAGCAGCTCCGGCCGTGCGCTTTGCAGAATGGCGCGCACCCGGCGCACCATGGCGGGGTCGGCACGATCCTTGCAGTAGCAAAGAGCGTACTCGGTATTGCAGCAAGTGTGCGCCTGTGCGGCCTCCTGCATAAGGGTATCGGTACGGACAAGGCGGCGCAGAAGGCTCAGATTCACCCGCAGAAGGTCGGTAAAGCCTTCCCTGCTGCCGCGCAGATTGCCCTCGGCGGATGGCTCTTCCACGGAGCGGAATTTGAGCCCCTGCACCGAAAAAACGATGCCGCTGCTGCAACCCTCTAACAGCAGCACTGCCATGCCGGCGGTCAGCCGCGCTACGAGCTGCGGCATATCCTGCACCGGGGTGCTCTCGGCCGGAAAAGCTGAGCCGTGCAGGATATGCGCATAGGCTTGCGTACCAGTAAGCCGAACAGAAGCAGACTGCCGCCCGGCAGCGTCCAGCAAGAGTTCCCAGAGTGAATCGAGACTTGCCATGCCGTCAAACATTACGATGCACCCTGGGCAGCCATACAAAACGATCTTCTTCGCATAATAATCTGCCGATTTGCCAAACCTAGCATCAAGCGCGGACAGGTTTTCCGCAAGGCTTTGCGAAAGCTGCTGCACATCCATCACTCCTTTGTGTGTGCAGTATGCCCGCTTTGCCGCAGCGGAATACGCCGCGCACACCACCATGGAGGGTTTGTGCATGAAACTGCTGCTTTGCCGCACTATTATTTTGTATCTCTGCGTTTTGTTTGCCATGCGGCTGATGGGCAAGCGTCAGCTGGGAGAGCTGCAGCCGGAGGAGCTGGTATCCACCATCCTGATCTCTAATCTGGCGTCCATCTCCATTGAATCGGAGGATGTGCCCATCACCGCCAGCCTCATCCCGCTGTTCCTCATTGCGGCACTGGAGCTGCTGGGGTCGGTGGTGAGTTTCCGCAGCCAGAAGTTCTTCAATTTTCTCTCCGGGCGTCCCAAAACGGTCATTCTGGACGGAAAGATCGACCAGAACGCTTTGCGGATGCTGCGGCTGACCACCGCCGACCTGATGGAGGCGCTGCGCGGCAAGGATATCTTCGACCCGCGCAGGGTGTCCTACGCCGTAATCGAAACAAACGGCACACTGTCGGCGGCGCTGCGCCCGGAGCAGGAAGCAGCCACCCTCTCCGATTTACAGTTGAAAGTACAGCAGACACAGGCCACCATCCCCTTTGTGCTGGACGGGCAGGTACTGGAGGATAATCTGCGCTGGTGCGGCAAGGACCGTGCGTGGCTGGAACGCACCGCCACGGCAAACACGGTGCTGCCACAGGAGATCTTACTGCTTATCGGCAACGAGACCGAGGACTATTTTCTGCTGAAAAAGGAAGGCCGTCAGCCGGGAGGAAAAGGATGAAGCGGATCTATGCGTGTATCCTGATTGTGGCGACGCTGCTGTGGGTATCCCTTTACAGCAGCGGACGGGTGCAGGGCTTTGCGCAGGATATTTCAGCCGATTTGGACTGCGCCCTTGAGGCTATACGGCAGAAGGACTTCCCCACCGCGCGGCAGGCGCTTGCCGAGGGTGCAGAGCTGTGCGACACCATGCGGGAGACTATGAGCCATCTGCTGCGCACGGCCGACTACACGGAGCTGGAAGCTGCACTGCGGGCGGCAGACGGATACCTTGAGCAGCAAGCCACAGAGGATGCGCTGGGTGAGTTGCGCCGCGCACAGGTGGAGGTGGAGCGGCTGGAATGGCTTGCCCAGCGGCTGGTGTAAGCGACACAAATTATATTTCACGCTTGTCGCGTCCTGCAGGCCGTGACAAGCAATTTTTTACAAAAAACAGACCGAGAGACACCCAAAAGCATCTCTCGGTCTTAAATTATAGTTTACTGATTATCCTTGCGGTCGCCCACAAGCTTTTTCAGTTCATCAAGGAAACTTTCCACGTCCGCAAACTGGCGGTAGACCGAGGCAAAGCGGATATAGGCCACCTCGTCGATCTTTTTCAGTTCCTCCATCAGGTTCTTTTTATTGTGCAGGCGGCCGGCGGTGTCGAGGATAACGATGTCGTTGCCGTAGTCTTTGGCATGCTTGATCGCGTTTTTGGCGATCTCCACCGGGCTGATGGTTCCCATCTCAAAGACGGGGGTGTCCACCTGTGCGCCGACCACCTTCAACTGCTCAATCGCGGCCGGACGGTAGATGTCGCAGGCGACCAGCAGCGGGCGGCGTCCCTGCTTGCGGAACATTTTGGCAAGCTTTGCCGAGTGGGTGGTCTTACCGGAACCCTGCAGGCCCACGAGCATGATGACATTGGGAATGCGGTTGCTAAAGACGAGCTTGCTCTCGGTGGAGCCGAGCATCTCGGTGAGCTCGTCGAGCACAATCTTGACGACGTTTTGCGCCGGCGACAGCGACTCCATGACCTCGGCGGTCATGCAGCGCTCCTTGGTCTTGGCGACAAACTCCTTGACGACTTTGAAGTTGACGTCGGCCTCGAGCAGCGCCATGCGAATGTCGCGCATGGCCGAGGTGATATCGGCCTCGGTCAATTTACCCTTGCCGCGCAGGCGGTCAAATGTGTCGTTGAGGCGATCGCTCAGGGAATCAAACACTAGTCACTCCTTAATTGGACTCGCCCACCAGGGCGCGGCAGAAATCTTTGGCATTAAACTCCTGCAGGTCATCGACCTGCTCGCCCACGCCGATGCGCAGGATTGGGAGCTTGAGCTTCTCGGCCACGGCCATGGCGATACCGCCCTTAGCCGTTCCGTCGAGCTTTGTCATGATAATACCGTCCAGGCCCAGCGCCTCGTTAAACTCGAGCGCCTGGTTCAGGCCGTTTTGGCCTGTTGCGGCATCGATTACGAGGACGACCGAGACGGGCATGGGGCCGGCGGCCATATTGGCGGCGCGCTTACGCGTCACGTTGACCACCTTGGCAAGCTCGCGCATGAGCTCGGGGCTCGTGTGCAGGCGGCCGGCGGTATCGATAAGCACCAGGTCGCTGCCGCGCTTATCGGCCTCGTCGAGCACGTCATAGCAAACGCTTGCCGGGTCGGAGCCGCGGTCGCGCTTGATGACGGGAACGCCGGCGCGCTGGCCCCACACATCGAGCTGCTCGATGGCGGCGGCGCGAAAGGTATCGGCCGAGCCGATCACGACGTTCTTGCCGCGGGCAGCCATGGCACTCGCGATCTTGCCGACCGTCGTGGTCTTGCCGGCACCGTTAATGCCCACAAACAGCACGCAGCTCGGCGTGTCGGAGAACGGATCGCGCTCGGCGGGCACAAAATGCTGCTCGAGCTGCTCGGCCAGGGCGCGACGGAGTTGCGGGGCGGTCTTGAGGTTCTTCTTGGCCGCGGTATCGCGCAGGTCATCGGAGACCTGAATGGCGACCTCGGCGCCCATGTCACCCATGACGAGAGTGTCCTCTAGATCCTCCCAAAAATCCTCATCGACCTCGCCGCCAAAGTAAAAGACCTCGTTGAGGGCCTCGCGGCTGCGCTCAAGTCCGCGCGAGAGAGCATCGAAGAATCCCATTATGCATTCACGACCTTTCCGGTTTCGCGATCGAGTTTTTGCGAGACGACGCGACTGACGCCGTCGGCTTGCATCGAGACGCCGTAGAGGACGTCAGCGTCCTCCATAGTACGGCGCTGATGCGAGATAACCAAGAGCTGCGTATCGGAACGCAACACGTCGAGTGCGCCGATGAGCTTGGACAGGTTGGCGTCATCGAGTGCCGCCTCGACCTCGTCCAGCACATAGAACGGCACCGTACGCGTGCGATACACGGCAAAGAGCAGGGCGAGCGCCGTCAGGCTCTTCTCGCCGCCCGACATGAGCATCATCTTGGTGATGCGCTTACCACGCGGCTGCGCCACGACCTCGATGCCCGTCTCGGCCGGATGCTCAGGGTCGGTCATCTCCAGATGTGCCTGGCCACCCGGGAACAGCATGGCGAAGATCTCGCGGAAGTTCGCATCGACCTTCTCGAAGGTCACCAGGAAGGCCTTACGCATCTTGCGGTCGATGGCCACGGTGATCTTGGTGAGCGCCTTGCGCGCGCTCTCCAGATCGGCCAGCTGCTCCTCGATGTAATCAGCGCGGCGCTTGAGCTGCTCGTACTCCTCCATGGCAACCTGGTTCACAGGACCCAGGTTGTTGATCTGGCGCACGAGCTGGTTGAGCTCGCGTTCGGCGGCATCACGGTCGGTAGGAGCAGGAAGCATGAGCGCTTCCTCGAGTACCGTGGTGCCATCGGCGGTAATGGCCTTAATGGCGGCCTCTACCTGCACCTCGAGCTTGCCACGCGCGACCTTGAACTCGTTTTGCGTGGCGGAGGCGGTATCGACCCGCTCCTTAGCGCGGGCAACCTCTGCCTTGGCATCCTCGATGGTCTTCTTGAGCGAAGCGGAGTCCGCCTCCTCCAGAGAGGCCTGGTCACGCAGGCGCGCTGCCCAATCCGACGCGCGTTCCAACAGGGCAGAATAGCGTTCGTGCATGGGATCGACGCGCAGGCGCAGCAGCTCGAGCGAGCGCGAAGCCTGGCGTGTTCCGCGGATACGACGGTCGATGCCCTCAAGACGATGCTCCAAGTCGGGCACACGGCCCTTCAGCGAACGCAGGCGTTCGCTCGTCTGGGCTAGGCGAACCTTGGCGTCGGCGAGCTTGCCGGCAGCCTCGGAATCGTCACGGCGAACGCGGTCGAGTTCGTCGTTAGCCTCGGCAATCTGCAAGCCCAGATCGCTTGTCTGCGCGCGGGCCTCGTCACGCGAACGGGTGAGCTCGTCAACGCGCGGGCGCGCAGCGCGAACGGCTTCGGAGGCCTGCTCGCGGCGCTTGGAGATGCGCACGCGCTCGACCTCGGCATTGTTGGCGCTTTGCTCCAAGCGGCCGATCTCGGAGAGCAACGAGCGGCGCTCGCCCTCAAGACGGGCGATCTCGCCGGCGGCATCACCCTCGGCGGCACGCGCCTCCTCGACGGCCGCATTGGCCTCGACGACCTGATCCGACACATGCTCAAACACAGCAGCCAGATCGGGCTCCAGGCCCTCCAGCTCGCGAATTCGACGCTTGCGCTCCAAGGCACCCGAAGCCTCGCCGGCATCGAGGCCCACGCGCACCAGGCCGCCACAGCTTACGCGGGCGCCATCGGGGGTCACATAGGTCACACCGTCAACGACAGGCGCAGCCAGCGCGGCAGCCAAGTCATCGACCACGTAATAGCCGCCGAGCAGGGCCTCGACAACCGGACCGTAGCCTGCGCGTACGGACAGACGATCAACCAGACGGGTACCGGCAGCGCCCTCAGCGGCGGTAGAGCTGCTCACGCCGCGCGCCACCAGCAGCGCCTCGCCCGAGGCCTTCTTTTGGTCCAGAGCCGCACGACCGGCACGCTCAAGCGTAGCGGCGTCATCAAACAGCAGGGCATCGATATCGCCTGCAAGCAGCTGCTCGACCAGGCCCTCGAGCTCACGAGGGGCCTCGAGTACGTCGCCCAGACGACCCGAGACATCATCGCCCAGCGCACCCACCAGACGGCTCACGAGCGGCGAGCTGTCGGCCATGCGGGCATCAAGCTTCTTTTGGCTGGCAAGCTCCGAGCGCACCTCGGACAGCTTGTTGCGCGCCTCGCTCTCGCGGGCACGCAGGTCCTTCAGGGCCGCGCGTGCCGTCTCGGTGGCCTCATGCGCATCAACCTGAGCCTGGCGCGCTTCCTCAAGAGCGCCCTCAAGCTCCTCGGCGCGGTCGCGACGGCTCTCGAGCGAGGCCGTGACCTCCTCGAGCTGTTCATCGATCTGCTCCAGGCGCGAGGCATACATGTTGTCCTCGACCTCGGCGTTGCTCAGTGAGTCCTTCACCTTGGCGAGCTCGAGCGCGGTGTTATCGGCCACGCGCTGCACATCGCGCTGCTCGCGCGTAAGCTGCGAAATTTGATTGTCGAGCGCCACGCGCCGCTCGTGGAGCTCAGCGGCGGCAGGACCAGCGGCGTCAACGTCCTCCTGGGCCTGCATGTGCGCACCGGTCACTTCCTCAAGCTGCGCACGCGCATCCTCGAGCTCCTCGACCACGCGACGACGCTGATGCTCGGAGCTCGAAATCTGGCCGCGCATGTCAGACAGGCGCGACACCATGTTGTGGCCCTTTTCCTCAAGCAGACGCATGTCGGAGTTAATGCGGCCGACCACATCTTGCATATGACGGCGCTGCTCGCCCAGATCGCCCACAAACAGGCCCTTTTCCTCGAGCATAACCTGAAGCTTCTCGAGCTCGCGTTCTTTTTCGCCCAAGCGGTACTGCGCAAGCTCCAGCTCGGCAGCGCCCTCTTTGGAGCGGCTCTCCAGGTCGTTCCACTGCGACTGCAGCGAACGCAGCTCGTCGACGGCCAGCATCTGCGTAAGCTCGTTCGCGCGCGAGGACAGCTCTTTGTACTTGCGCGCACGATCGACCTGACGCTCCAGCGGTCGCAGCTGACGGGCGATTTCCTTGTTGATGTCGCGGGCACGCATCAGGTGCTCGTCCATCGACTTAATCTTTTTGAGCGCACGCTCCTTGCGGCGCTTGTGCTTGGATATGCCGGCGGCCTCCTCGATGAGGGCGCGGCGCTCCTCGGGGCGGCTCTGCAAAATGGCGTCGAGCTTGCCCTGGCTGATGATGGAATGCGTATCCTTGCCCAGGCCCGAATCGTGCAGGATATCCTGAATGTCCATCAGGCGGCACGGACTCGAGTTGATGAGGTACTCGCTTTCGCCCGAGCGATACATGCGACGAGTGATAGCGACCTCGTCAAAATCGACGGGCAACATATGGTCCGAGTTATCGAGCACCAGTGTGACCTCGGCGACACCCACCGGCTTGCGCGCTGACGAGCCCGAGAAGATGACATCCTCCATGGCCTGGCCGCGCAACTGCTTGGCGCTCTGCTCGCCCAGGACCCACAGGATGGAGTCGGAGATGTTCGATTTTCCCGAGCCGTTGGGACCGACGATGACGGTCAGGCCCGGCTCAAACGTCATATGGGCGCGGTCGGCAAACGACTTGAACCCTTTGAGCGTGAGGGACTTGAGATACACGGTTCCTCGCTTACACGTGCTTCTTATTCAGAATCACGCCGTTGGTGGTGTAACCCATGCGGTCGAGCGCTTCGAGCGCGGCGGCTCCCTCGGCTTCCTTCTTTGAGGAGCCGGAGCCGCGACCCTGACGAATACCATCGATCAACACCACGGCGGTAAAGGTGGGCGCATGCGCCGGGCCCTCGGAGGCAACGAGCTTATACGCCGGGGGCTCGTGACCGTCGGCTTGCACGCACTCCTGCAAAAACGACTTGGGGTTCGCAGGATGCTCGGCACGCTCGGAAGCCAAATGCGGCTTAAGCGTACGGTGAATGAACTCCGCCGCCGCATCCCAGCCGGCATCCAGGTACAGCGCGCCCACGAGCGACTCATAGACGTTCTCGAGCGCCGAATGCAGGCCGCGCGCACCGGTACCGGTCTCGGAGGCACCAAAGATGATGATGTCGTCAATGCCCAGCTCGTGAGAAACCTCGGACAGCGTAGCGCCCGAGACAAGCGACACCTTCAGGCGCGTGAGCTTGCCCTCGTCAAACTCCGGATAGGACTCAAACAGGGAACGTGCGACCACAGCGCCCAAAATGGAATCGCCCAAGAACTCAAGGCGCTCATAGCTGGCAGAAACCGGCTGGCCCTCGACTGCCGAGGGATGCGTAAGCGCCGCGCGCAGCAGCACCTTATTGTTGAACTCGTGGCCCAAGATTTCCTGGGCGCGCGTAAGTCGTTCGGATAAAGCCAAGACTTAGGCCTCCTTGGCAGCTTCGATAGCGTCGACGGCGTCGGCGACAGAGTTGAGCGAGAGCAGGGTCTCGTCATCGATCTCGAGGTTGAACTCGTCCTCGATAGCCGTAACCAGCTGCAGGCGCTCGAGCGAGTTGGCATCGAGGTCGTCAAAGGTGGTCTCCTCGCTAATTTCGGCAACATCGACGCCCAGAACGTCAGCAGCGACCTCGGCGATCTTGTCGAAGATTTCGGAGCGGTCCATAGCGCTTCCTCTCATAGTGCATGAATACCAAAAGAATGGTACCGCCCGGGCGGTACCAAGACACGGTTCTGATTCTACCCCACGACGTGCGCCGCGAAGCACATAACAGCGCCCTAACTCGCTCTTATAAAACGATACCGTCCATAGAGTTGGCGACATTCTCAACCAGCCCGGCGCGCACGGCTTCGGCCGCCGCAAGCGTACCGTTTTTAACAGCCTCGACCGATGTGGCGCCATGGCCGATCAGGACCACGCCGCGCAGGCCCAGAAGAATCGCGCCGCCCTTGGCGTCGCCAGAGAGCTTGGCCTTAATCTCGCGCATCTGCTTTTTAATGAGCAGCGCGGCAATCTTGGTGCCGAGCGAGGCCATAAAGGCGCCCTTGAGCTCCTGCAGCAAAAACTTGGCAGCGCCCTCGGTAGCTTTGAGAGCGATATTACCCGACATGCCATCGGCAACGACGACATCGAAGTTACCTGAGGTGAGGTCGGTGCCCTCGCAGTTACCAACAAAGCCGGGAACGGCGGCCTTCATAGCAGGGAAACAGGCCTTGGTAAAGTTGGAGCCTTTCTCATCCTCGGTGCCGTTGGCAAGCAGGCCCACGCGAGGATGCTCGATGCTCAGGACGACGCGGGCATAGGCGCTACCCATCTGGGCAAAACGCACCATGTCATCGACCTCCACATCGGGGTTGGCACCCATGTCGCACAGCACCGTCAGACCGCCGGCGCGATTGGGCAGCGCATTGGTCAGACAGGGGCGCACCGGCTGCTTCTTGCCTTCGGCCTGATACCTAAACGGCGTCACATAGGCGGTGGCGGCGGCGGTCATGGCACCGGTGGAGCCGGCGGAGAAGAACGCATCCGCGTTGCCCTTCTTAATGGCGCGGCAAGAAAGCACGATCGACGACTTACGCTTGGTCATCACGGCGCGAATGGGATCGTCATCCATGGCGATAACGTCAGGCGCCTCAAGGGCCTCAACACGTGCATGGGAAGCTGCAAAGGGATTGACGATTTCGGCAGGGCCAGCTGCCAAGACCTCGATATCGGGATCGGCGGCAAGCGCAGCCTCGATACCATCAAGAACAACCTGGGGCTTCTCGTCTCCGCCCACAACGTCTACACAAACGCGAACGTTACTCATATACATGCTCCTTATACAAAAATGGCCGACTCATTGAGCCGGCCATTGTGGTTCCATTTGGAACGGCATCGCATCCAGAGTATACCGTTACTCGGTAACGATAACCTCGCGGTCCTTGTAGAAACCGCAGCTGGGGCACACGTGGTGCGGAAGCTTGACAGCGCCGCAACGGGGGCACGTGGACTGAGCCGCAGCCGAGATCTTCATGTTGGCGGAACGACGGGTGTGAGTGCGGATACGACCCTGCTTTTGTTTAGGTACGGGCATAGTGACCTTCCTTATGAACTATCCAGTGTGGCGATTACGCGCAAGTAGCGATACTACCACAGTTTTACTCATCGAGCTTGAGATTCTTCAATGCTGCAAATGGATTTTCCGTGGCAGCGGCCCATTCTGCCTCTGCCTGGGCGGCGCAATCGCATTGCTCGACGTTGAGATTGCAGCCGCAAGTGGGGCACAGACCGCGGCAATCGGGCTTGCAAAGCACCACAAACGGCGTGTCCATAACGACCGCGTCATTGATGGGCTCACCCAGATCGATGATGCGGTCCTCACTCAGAAGCTCATAGCCGTTCTCGTAGGCCTCGGGATCCTCGGGCACCTCAAAGAGATAAAACTCCTCGATCTCGCCGGCGATATCAAACGAGGCGCGCTCAAGGCAACGGTCGCACTCGCCGGTGGCGTGCGCTCGAACCATGCCTGTGAGCAAGACACCGGTACCGGCATTGGTAAAGACAACGTCGTAGTCGATGCCGTCCTGTAGCTGGTACTCCTTCTCGCCCACCGTGTAGGTGGCGACATCGACCTTACCGGTCAGCGGATACGAATCTCCAGGAAACTCGAGCTGCTCGGAAAGATCGACGGTAACGCTCGGGAACTCAGCCATTACCACTGACCATTCTGCTGGGCGGCACCCTCGTTGAGCTGCTGACGGCAACGGGTAACGGTGCCGGTCAGGCTCTTGAGGTTCTCCTCCAGGTGCGTAAAGACCTGCTCTGCGTAGTCCTCGGCAGCATAACGCGTCTCACGCTCGTACTGCTGGGCACGATCGCGGATGTCGTCGGCCTGCTGCTGCGCAAGGCGGACGATCTCCTGCTCACCGGCAATGGTGAGGGCCTGCTGCTGAGCGTCGGCGATGATGGAATCGGCCTGAGCGGCGGCGGAAGCCATAAGCTCCTCGCGCTCTTTGAGGATACGGCGGGACTTCTGCCACTCCTCGGGATAGCTCATGCGGATCTCATCGAGGATGTTAAAGAAGACGTCGGCGTCGATAACCTTCATCTGGGCGTTCTTGCCGAACGGCGTCTTAGCCTCTTCGATGAGCCCCTCGAGCTCGTCGACAAGACTCACGATCCTGTCGCCAGGAAAATTCTCGCCCGGCATCCGGTCTCCTTTCATAGGTAACATATCATCGTGTTAGTTTACCACATGCCACCAGGCAATAAAAAACGTCACGAAAAGCGATGTTTAAGCGCTTCGACCACGTTGGGCGGCACAAACGTCGACACGTCGCTGCCAAGCGACGCGATCTGGCGTACCACCGAGCTCGAGATGTAACCGTACTGCGGAGCACTCATGACAAAGATGGACTCCAGCTCGCTATCCAGGCGGTAGTTGAGGTCGGCCTGCTGCAGCTCGTACTCAAAGTCGGTCATGGCGCGCAGACCCTTAACAACGGCACCTGCCCCCTGTTCACGTGCAAAGTCGACCAACAGACCGGTGAAGGGCAGTACCTCGATGCCGTCCAAATCGCCGAGGGCCTCGCGCGCCAGCGCCACGCGCTCGTCGAGCATAAAGGTGGTACCCACGCCGTTTTTGCCCTGCGATTCGGCCACGGCGACGATCACGCTAGGAAAGATGCGGCGAGCACGGCGGATCACGTCTATGTGGCCAAAAGTGATGGGATCGAAAGTGCCCGGGACGATCACGCGGTTGATGGTGTCATTCATGGGTGTCCTCCGAAGGCGCATCCTCGTCAATTTCGTTCTCGTCAGCATGGTCGTTCTCGTCCTCGGCCGCCCAGCACAGCAAGTCAACCGAGGTAATGCCGTAGCGCTTCTCCCGCACGGTCTCAAAACCAGCCGGATGAGCGCCCGCATCAGCCGCGGCATGCTCAAACAGGGCAAAGGCCCCGGGTACCAGCAGTCCCTGCTGGGAAAGATTTTGCAGCAGCTCCTCGACCGGCTCGGCGCCAAAGGCATACGGCGGATCGAGCAGGACCAGATCAAAGGGACCACCCGGCACGCGACCGCGCGAGGCACTCGCCAGAACATCGCCGGTAACGACACGCCAACGCGAGCGGTCGCGGCACAGCGACTCGATATTCTTGGTGATCAGACGGGCGGCATTGCGATCGATCTCAAACGTGGTGAGCGAGCGGGCGCCACGCGAGAGCATCTCGATTCCCAGGGCACCGGAGCCGCCAAAGGCATCCAGCACGCGGACCTCGTCCAAATCGAAATCGAACGCTGACATGACCATGGATGCACATGCCTCGCGCACGCGATCGGTCGTGGGACGGGTAACATCGCGCCCACGCGGCTCTTCGATCTTGCGGCCGCGCCATTCACCGCCGATGATTCTCATCCTCCGCTGACCTCCTTAAAGATATGTCGATAACGCGCGGCGACCGCGTCGCGCAAGGGACGCGTCGCCACGGAGTCAAGGTTGCAAGCATACCGCAAGAGCTCGACCGCGTCCAAATGAGCCCATTCGATAAGATCCTCGTCGGCGTCCAGGTCCACAAAGCGCAAGGTCACGCCGCCGTGCTGACGGTAGCCCAGGATCTCGCCCTCGTGGCGCAGACGCAGGTCCATCTGGGCGAGCGTAAAGCCGTCCGAGGTCTTTTCGAGCGACTGGAGACGGTCTTGTGCCGCCGAGGCGCCGCCATTGCCCTTGGAATGCGTCATGACCAGGCAGGTGCCCGACACGCTGCCGCGGCCCACGCGACCGCGTAGCTGATGCAGCGCCGCCAAGCCAAAGCGCTCACCGTTCTCGATGACCATGACGGTGGCGTTGGGCACGTCGACACCCACCTCGACCACCGTGGTCGATACGAGCACGTCGATCTCGCCGCGCTTGAAGGCATCGATCACGCGGTCCTTCTCCCCCGCCGGCATGCGGCCGTGAAGGCGCTCGATGGTAAGTCCCGGCAACGCCAGGCGCAGCCGGTCGAGCTCGGTTGCCGTATCGCGCAGCGGCACGGGGACGGTCACGCGGCCTTCGTCGTCGCGGGCGATACCGGGTACGTCTTCCAGCTCATCGGCCGAGTCACTCGGCTCTACGAGGGGGCAGATCACATAGGCCTGCTGGCGCTTTTCATGCGCCTCGCGAATGGCGCCGTAGGCCAAGTCGCGGCTCGACTCG
>OMGA01000651.1_pt1 | contig 13917 bp, 13 predicted proteins | sample 1674211 | NCBI WGS metagenome assembly OMGA01 (sample SAMEA103958152, study PRJEB25191) | human gut metagenome | biome: human-associated habitat [ENVO:00009003]; feature: intestine environment [ENVO:2100002]; material: feces | place: Germany | collected 2013/2015
GCCGAGTGAAAAAGCCTTTGCCTATAAAATGCGGCTTGACGCAATGAAACGACAGGCAGGCAGACCCCCAAAAGAAAATGCGTCGCCATTGGCGACTAATTTATCAAAAGGGCGTTCTGATGAGGAATTAGGAGAACTTGTTGGAGAAAGCAAAGACCAGATACGCCGCTATATCCGTCTAACGGAGCTTGTTCCCGAAATCCTGCAAATGGTAGATGAAAGGCAGATTGCTTTTCGTCCTGCCGTTGAAATCTCTTATCTGACCGAAGAACAGCAATACACCTTGCTTGAAGCTATGAGCTACAACGACGCTACCCCGTCGCTTGCACAGGCTATCAAAATGAAGAAGTTTATGCAGGAGGGTAAGCTGACAGGCGAGGTTATCCAGAGCATTATGGAGGAAGAAAAACCCAATCAAAGGGAAAAGCCTGCTTTCCGTGACGAGAGGATAACCAAACTCATTCCTAAATCTGTTCCCAAAGGACAGGAAGCGGATTTTGTTGTAAAAGCGTTGGAGTTTTACAACCGCCACCTGCAACGACAGAAAGCACAGGAACGATAGCCGCACACCGAGGGCGAGGTCTGCCCATTTGAGTGGATAGCCATTATTTCGGCTTCCCCCTCTCCACACCTCACCCCCTCGAAACTACCTGTACTTCCCGAAAAAAGAGATATTTCAGCGGCGGCAGCTTTGCAGTTTCCGGCAGCAATCCGTACAATGAAAGAGCAAAGGAGGTTTGCGCATATGAAAAATACGAGGATCATCGCCGTTTTAGTGCTGCTGGTACTTTCTCTTTCGGGCTGTGCAAATACGGATCGCTCCGAGGTGTCTGCACCGTCTTTGCAGGAAACGGTTATGGCCGAGCCTGCACAAAGCACCGTGCCGCAGGAGAGCATAGCAGTTTCTGTTTCGGAAAGTACAGAGATTCCCACAGAGAGCACGGCAGAACCCAAAACGGAGAAAGCGCAGCCGGAGGTTACAACACCAGCGAAAGAGGAAACGCCGCCGACCGTCAGCAGCCCCACGGAAACGACACCACCGAAAGCATCCGAACCCGAACCGCAGGAAGAACCTACGGAAACACTGCCGCAGGAGCCTGAACCGCCAGCCGCAGAAGAACCCACAGAACCGGCGTTTGACATTCAAACTTGGATCGACTATGGACAACAATCCCTCTGCTGCACGACTGCTTTTCGGTCATGCGTGCATGGGGCTTTTCGTATAAGACGGTGGCGTTTGTGTGGATCAAGCAGAACCGCAAGTCCGACAGCCTGTTTTGGGGCATGGGACACTGGACGAGAGCCAATGCGGAGTTCTGTATGCTTGCCACCAAAGGCCACCCGAAACGCCGCTCGGCCGGAGTGCATCAAGTCATCCTCTCCCACATCGAGGAACACAGCAAAAAGCCGGAAGAAGCAAGGCGGCGAATCGTCGAGCTGATGGGCGATCTGCCCCGCATTGAACTGTTCGCCCGTCAGAAAGCGGACGGCTGGGATGTTTGGGGCAACGAGGTCGCCTGTGATATTGCGCTGACGGGAGGTGAGCCAAATGTCGGATAACTGGGTCGTGCAGAATTTGGAAAATGCGCTTGAAACATGGAATGAAAAGCTGGCGGAGATCTGGCAGCTCATTACGCAGTCGCCGGAACAGTTCAAGGGCGGCACGATCTGGAATGTGATCGTCGGCATCCACGGTGCGGTGCAGGCTATCGGGCTTGCGCTGCTTGTTTTGTTCTTCGTGGTGGGTGTAATGAAAACCTGCGGCAGCTTTGCGGAGCTGAAACGGCCGGAGCACGCCCTCAAAGTGTTTATCCGCTTCGCTCTCGCCAAAGCCGCCGTCACATACGGCTTGGAGCTGATGATCGCCCTGTTCAACATCGTGCAGGGACTGATCTCTACCATCATGAACGCCGCAGGCTTCGGGGCGGCGCAGGAAACCGTACTGCCTGCCGAGATCGTGACCGCCGTGGAGGACTGCGGCTTTTTTGAGAGCATCCCATTGTGGGCAGTGACCTTGATCGGCGGCCTGTTTATTACGGTCTTGTCGTTTATTATGATCATGACCGTGTACGGCAGGTTTTTCAAACTGTATCTTTACACTGCCATTGCGCCGGTTCCGCTCTCGGCCTTTGCGGGCGAGCCGTCACAGAACATCGGTAAGAGTTTTATCAAGAGCTATGCCGCTGTCTGCTTGGAGGGTGCAATTATCGTACTGGCCTGCATCATCTTCTCCCTGTTTGCATCCAGCCCGCCCGTTGTCGATCCCGACGCTGCGGCGGTAACGCAGGTGTGGTCGTATGTGGGCGAGTTGGTTTTTAATATGCTGGTGCTCGTCGGCGCTGTCAAAATGGCAGACCGTGTTGTGCGTGAAATGATGGGACTGTAAAGGAGGAAGAAATTTGGAAGTGAAAATCAATTGGGAAATCCGCAACTATACGGAATCCATGTTTTTCGGGCTGTCCATGCGGCAGTTTGTTTTTTCTATTTTGGCGATCCTCGTCGCCGTGGGGCTGTACTTTCTGCTGAAACCCCACTTCGGGACGGAAACCGTCAGTTGGATGTGTATTCTCGGCGCCGCACCCTTTGCTGCGCTGGGCTTTATCACCTACCACGGCATGACCGCCGAGCAATTCCTCTGGGCGTGGCTGCGCTCGGAACTGTTAGAATCGAAAGAGCTTCGCTTTGAGGCATCAAATCTCTACTATGAAGCGCTGAAAGACACATTGGAGGGAGGAAAATCATGATCAAAACGCTGAAAAACCTGCTGAAACAGGACAAGGAGCGGTACACCGTGCCCCGCAAGGTGCAGGATGTGATCCCTATCCGCCGCATCTGGAAGGACGGCATTTTTCAGGTGGGCAGCCGTTTTTCCAAGACCTATCAGTTTAGCGACATCAACTACCTTGTGGCAAGCCGAGAGGACAAGGAGCAGATGTTCCTTGCCTACTCGGAGCTGCTGAACAGTCTGGATTCCGGGGCGACGACGAAGATCACCATCAACAACCGCAGGCTTAACCGGGCAAATTTCGAGCAATCAATCTTAATGCCCATGCGGGGCGACACCTGCGATGTGTACCGCCGGGAATACAATCAAATGCTGCTGGACAAGGCAACCGGCGCCAACGGCATCATTCAGGAGAAATATATCACGGTGTCGGTCTGCAAAAAGGACATCGAAGAAGCCCGCACCTACTTTGCCCGGATCGGTGCCGACCTGATCGCTCATTTCGCCGCCCTCGGTTCTAAGTGTACCGAGCTGGACGCCGCCGAAAAGCTGCGTGTGCTCCACGACTTCTACCGCCAAGGTGAAGAAGCGGCGTTTCACTTCGACCCGCAGGATATGATGCGCAAGGGGCATGACTTCAAGGACTATATCTGCCCTGACTCGATGGAGAAAAGCAGCGACTGTCTGAAGCTGGGCGAGAAATACTGCCGTGTCTTGTTTTTGAAAGACTACGCTTCGTATATCAAAGACAGCATGGTTACAGAGCTGACCGACTTCAACCGAAATATGATGCTGTCGATCGATGTTGTGCCGATCCCCACCGATGAAGCCGTGCGGGAGGTGGAAAATCGTCTGCTGGGCATCGAAACCAACATCACCAACTGGCAGCGCAGGCAGAACGCCAACAACAATTTCTCCGCCGTCGTCCCCTATGATATGGAGCTCCAGCGCAAGGAGAGCAAGGAATTTCTGGACGACCTGACCACGAGGGATCAGCGGATGATGCTGGCGGTCATTACGATGGTCATTACTGCCGATGACAAAAAGCAGCTCGACAGCGATACCGAAACGGTGCTCGCCGTGGCAAGAAAGCATATGTGCCAGCTTGCCGTTCTGAAATTCCAGCAGTTGGACGGGCTGAACACCGTTCTCCCCATCGGCACACGGAGGATCAATGCGTTCCGCACCCTCACCACCGAAAGCCTTGCAGTATTCATGCCCTTTAAGGTGCAGGAGGTACAGGACAAGGGCGGCATTTACTTCGGAGAGAACGCCATCTCCCACAACCTAATCATGTGCAACAAGGCAAATCTTCTGAACCAGTCGGCGTTTCTGTTGGGCGTGCCCGGTTCTGGCAAATCGTTCAGCGCTAAGGAGCTGATTGCTTTCCTCATTCTGAACACCGCCGATGATGTGCTGATCTGCGATCCCGAAAACGAATTTGGTGCGCTGGCAGCGGCTCTGGGCAAGGAAACGGCGACCGTCATTCATATGGCGGCAGGCGGCAAAGACCGTTTGAACGCCATGTATATGGTGGACGGCTACGACGAGAACAACCCCATTGTGGAGAAATCGCAGTTCATCATGTCCCTTGTGGAGCAGATCGACAAGGCTGGTGTCGGCCCGCAGCAGAAATCCATCATCGACCGCTGCACGGCGCTGGTGTATCAGGATGCCGAGCGGACGGGAAAACCCGCTACGCTCTGTGACCTGCGAAACAAACTGCTGGAACAGCCCGAAGAAAAGGCCAAGGAGATCGCCTTGTCGCTGGAGTTGTTCACCACTGGCTCACTGGATATTTTCGGACATGAAAGCACCGTCGATCTCGATAAGCGCATCGTCGTATTCGATATTCACGGCCTTGGTGAACAGCTGAAGCCGACGGGACTGCTGGTGATCACAGACACCATCCTCAACCGTGTTACCCTCAACTGGAAGAAGGGCAAGCGCACCCACATCTTCATCGACGAATTTCATGTCGTTTTTGAAAACGAACAGAGCGGCATTTTCTTCAACTCCGCATGGCGGCAGTTCCGCAAGCGCAACGGTTATCCCACCGCCATCACGCAGAATGTGGAATACCTGCTGGATTCCGTGCAGGCAAGCACCATGCTCTCCAACTCCGAGTTTGTGGTCATGCTCAATCAGGCGTTTTCCGACCGTGCCAAGCTCTCGAAGCTCCTGAACATCTCCGATGAGCAGATGAGCTATGTTACCAACGCCGACGCTGGCTGCGGGCTGATCAAGTACGGTTCGGCGCTTGTGCCGTTTATCAACCGTTTTCCCAAAGATACCGACCTTTACCGCTTGATGACGACGCGCCCCGGCGAGGGTGTGTTCGGCAGCGGAAACGCATCTTAATAGGAGGTCATATATGAAAAGCAAATATCTGATGATCGGGGCGGCCGTATGTGCCGCCCTTTTCCTTTTCTCCGGCATCATGCTCTGTCGGCAGTATGCGGACGAACAGCAGAGCGCCGAAGCCTTTGAGCAGATTGCCGCACTGGTGGAAACCGAACCGGCACCCGCCGACACGCCGCCGGAAACCGAGCCGCTGCCGGAACTGACGGCATTTGAAAAGTACCGGGCGGTGCAGGAGCAGAACAGCGACTTTTTGGGCTGGCTCTCCATCCTCGGCACGAACATCGACTATCCCGTGATGCAGACCGTGGACGAGCCGAATTTCTATCTGAAACGGGGCTTTGACAAGCAGTACAGCGATTACGGCGTGCCCTATGTGCAGGAAAACTGCGACCTTGCGCTGTCCGACAACTGCGTGATCTACGGCCATCACATGAACAACGGGACGATGTTTGCCGATCTCTGCAAATATGAAAGCGAGGACTTTTATCAGGAGCACAAAACCATCCGCTTTGATACGCTGTCCGGGTTTGGCGAATATGAGATTATTGCGGTATTCAAAACCGCCGCCTATTCCGAACAAGGCTTTAAGTATTATCATTTCACCCGTGCGGAATCGGCGGAGGATTTTGACGCCTATATTGCTCAATGCAAGGCGCTATCTCTCTACGACACCGGCGTAACGGCGGAATACGGCGATAAGCTGATCACGCTCTCCACCTGCGAATACAGCCGCAAAAACGGGCGCATGGTCGTTGTCGCCAAGCGGATCGCCGCACCCTCTGCGGAGGCGGGCAGCAATGAAGCCTGAAAAATATGTAGTGTCCCTTTCGGGCGGCAAGGATTCGACGGCTATGCTTTTGAGATTGTTGGAAGAACAGCGCCCGGTTGATCTGATTATCTTCTGTGATACCGGGCTTGAATTCCCGCAGATGTATGAACATCTGAACCGTTTGGAGGCGTATATCGGCAGACCGATTATCCGTCTGAAAGCGGAACACGATTTTGAATACTATTTTTACGATTACACCCCGAAAAGAAAAAATCCTGCTCTTTCAAAGTACCGAGGTATGAGTTGGGCAGGCCCCCGCAATCGCTGGTGTACGGGTATTCTCAAAACCCGTGTCATTGCCGCTTATCTCCGTGATCTGAAAGAACAATATGAAATTGTGGAGTATATGCCGATACTGAATGTTTGTAATCTATGCAAAACATATCAAGCGGGAGAGGCAGAGGTTAAAGCACTTGACAATGTATCTTTTACCGTAGAAAAAGGCGAATTTGTTTCTATCATCGGTCCGTCGGGATCGGGAAAATCGACCTTGTTACATATCCTTGCCGGTATTGACCGCCCCACCTCCGGCAAGGTGTATGTAGATGGTGAGGATATATATGCCAAGAGCGAAAAGGAGCTTGCCTATTATCGCAGACGAAAGGCGGGCTTAATCTATCAGTTTTATAATCTCGTTCCCACTTTGACGGTTGAGGAAAACATAACGCTCCCTTGCCGCCTTGATAAAAAGAAAACCGACAAAGAAACGCTTGACCGATTGCTGGATACGCTTGGAATGAAAGAGCGAAGAAGTCATCTGCCGAGCCAGCTTTCAGGCGGTCAGCAACAACGCTGTGCCATAGGCAGAGTTTTATTTACAAATCCTGCGCTTATGCTTGCCGACGAACCGACAGGAAATCTTGACAGCAAAAGTGCAGCAGAGGTAATGGAGCTTCTGGGGAGTGCAAATAAACAATACGGTCAAACGCTCATTATGATTACGCACAATTTGGAGCTTGCAAAGTTGGCAGACCGTATGCTTATCATCAAGGACGGTAAGCTCTCGGAGGGATAACTATGGGTGTTTGTATTAAACTTGCAACAAGGAGCTTGCGGAAAAATAAAGGGCGAACGCTGATAACACTTATGGGAATTGTATTGTCCGTCCTCATGGTGTGTACGATTTTTACGCTGTTAAATTCTATGCTCGATTCTGCGATAGATTCCATTATCGAAAAGGACGGAAATTGGCATATTGCCGTGTATAACACCACCGCAGAACAAATAGCAGACCTTGAAGCGGCAGAGGGCGTTTTATCCACCCAAATGATCTCCATTGACGAAAATGATGTATTCCGCATTACACTTAAAAATCCAGACGAGGTGTACGAATTTGCAAGCCGATATTTAAGTGAAACAACAGAATATTCGTATCACACGGAATTGCTTTCCTATCTCGGGATTTCACAAAGCGAGAGTATTAAGAGCCTAATAATGGGGATTGCCGCCGCTTTGCTTCTTATCATCGCTGTGGGTGCAATTTCTTTGATATACAATGCCTTTGCTATATCCGTTTCCGAAAGGACGAAAGAACTCGGACTTTTATCCTCGATTGGTGCAACCCAAAAAGATATTCGCACGATTGTATATTCCGAAGCTCTTTTACTTGGGACGGTTGCGATACCGATCGGTATAGTCCTCGGTCTTTTGACTTCTTGGGCGTTGCTTGATATTTTCGGAGCATATATGGGGAAAGTACTCTATGTGAACATTGGTATGCGGCTGCATATAAACGGATGGCTGCTTATGATGACAGCAATTTTCGGTTATCTGTTGGTGTTACTATCCGCCGGTGTTCCTGCTCGCGCTGCTTCTAAAATTTCGATAATAGGCAATCTGAAAGGTGAAAAAGGCGTGATGAAAGTAAAGTGCAGTAACTTTACTTCTTCTGCTGAAAATTTGCTTGCAAAGCGTACTATAAAACGAGAAAAGAAAGCGTTTCGTGCAATAACATTTTCGCTTGCAATCAGTATCTTTCTTTTTGTGTCTGCAAATGCGTTCAGCCTGTATATGCTCTCATTTGTAGAAGCAGAACGGAAGAACATAGGCTACGATCTGCGTATGAACTATTCTATGGAGTTTGGCACGAAAGAATTTGATGAGCTATACAGCTTTGTAAAATCGCAGGACGGCATTGATGAAGTCGGTTGGTTTGCGGAAAGTCCCTCACATTTCCATAGTGTTTTACTTGATTCGGAATGGATAACTGACAGCTACCGAGGCTCGGATTGGGCTACACTTAAAGAAAGCTCCGAATTATATAAAGCTCCGTTTTATATATTCATTATTTCAAATGAACGCTATTCCGAGTTCCTTTCGCAAAATGGACTTAAAAATGATAATTCCGTTTATGCGAGTGCCTTTTATGATGAAATCGACGAGGATAGTAAAAGCACGAGTTTTCCTATCTTGAAAGACGGAAGCTATCACGCCGATGTGCGTTATATGAGTGAAGCAGCGAGTGAACGGCTCAGCCAAGATATTAACGCAAATCCAAATGACCGCTTTGATTATGAGAATTATTACGATACCTTTTTCAGCGTTAATTTTACGGTTGGCAACTATGACTTTCCGCTTGAATTCAGACCGAATTACGGAGGCATCAGTATTTTGATTCCCGAAAGCCGTATGCCTGAGTTTAATGCAGAAATCACAAGCAAGGAAATAATGATACAATCCCCAAACTATGCGAACATTCAAAAAAACACAACGGATTATTTAACGAGCGTTGGTCTTGCCGAAGATGTGTCAATATTCAGTTCTGCTGAAAGCTATGAATCGCAGAGAAACTTTGCCGCAATGATAAAGCTGTTTTCAACTTCCTTTTTAATTCTCTTGACCGTAATATCCTGTGCAAATGTTTTCAATGTCATAACTACGAGCCTCAATATGCGTAAGCGTGAATTTGCGGTATTGCGTTCGGTAGGAATGACGGTAAATAAGCTGTTTGCTATGCTCTGCATCGAAAACCTGCGGAATGGTTTGCTTGCGATCTTAATCGGCGGCATTTCTTCTTTGCCGTTATGCTATCTGATATATAAAAGCATTGTAGTCGGTGCGGTAATTGATTTTGTATTTCCGCTTGGAGCATTTGTAATATCTTCATTGGCTATGTTCCTTATTATGTTTCTTACATCGCTATATGGGCTATGGAAAATCAAAAATGGAGATATTATTGCGGATGTCAGAAATGATTTTGTGTGATGATGTAAAAATGATTGTATGAAAAGGCGGTGATGCAATGAGAAATGAGCATTGGATTTTATGCCCAACCTGCGGTAGTAAAACGCGTGACAAAATCAGAGAGGACACAGTATTAAAGAATTTTCCTCTCTACTGTCCGAAATGCAAGCAGGAAAGTTTGATCGAAGTTGAAAATTTGAATATAGTTGTCATCAAAGAGCCGGACGCATAGACGCAGAGCCGATGACCTGTGAGATACCTCGCAGATCATCGGCTCTGTTTTTTGAAAAGCAGCTTTATGATTGTTCTTTTGGTTGACTTTCCAATGTGGCTTTTACGGTTGCTTTGATAATTTCCATTGAACGCTCATTACAGCCGTAAAGCATACGGACAAGATTTTCTATTTCGGAATCTTTGGACGGCTTTTCGGGATAGAAAATCGAATCCGCTGGTATTGCAAGTTCCCGGATGAGTTTATAGAGGACATCAAAACTGGGTTTCTTTCCCTCGTTCTCAATCCGATATAAGTATCGCTCGGTAATATCAACTCTTTCCGCCAGCGTTTCCATTGTAATATCGGCACGCATACGAGCAGTTTTAAGGATTTCTCCAAGCGTTTCAGGTTCTTTATGCACTGTCGGTTCACCTCCACATATAATTGTACCTAATTATGTCATGTTGATAATGGCATGGTAATTCAATTATAAATGAACGGACAGTTCGTAAATTGTTGAACTGAATAGAATAACAGCCCTGACAAATAAAAAAACGAGGTTTTGCCGGGGTGTTTTGCTGTGCCTATCCCTCCAATTCAGCGTTTTGGTTTGGAGGGATTTTTTATGCGCTGGACTGCCGCCAACGCTTCGCTGCTGATTATAAGCAGCGAATATGATTGTATGATTTAGACCGCCTACACCCCGATGGTACACGGTCAAAAAAAGTCTAAATTCTTCATCGGGATATTGTGGCTCGCGCCCTGAACCCACAGACCACCTTTTATCTGACACAGAATACAACGCACTTGTGTTACGGCGATTTTTGCCGTTATGCAGGTGCGTTTTTGTATATAGCAAAGCACCGTTACCACGCTGTCGTTCACCGCCCCGATCAATCTGAATTTCTCAAATTTCAGATTGATCGGAGGAAACGACTATGGACGAGAAGCGTCCAAAACGCAGAAAAGACAAAGACAATCCCTATACACTTTCCAAACGACAGGACAAGCATTATCTTTCCTTTCGGGACGGACAAGGTGTGTTACGGGAATTGCTGATAAACAAAGAATTATTTGAACTTCTGGATTGCTTTGAACTGGACGATCTTTCATTTCTTAATGAAATGGATCGGCATTACGAGCATTCAGAACTTACCGAGGCTACTTTATATGACCGGGCGTTTGTTCTCCCGGAATCGGTTGAGGATGCGGTTCTTCGCAATATGCGGTATGAGGCGTTGCACAACGCTATAAACAAACTGCCCGAAACACAACGGCGCAGGCTCATACTGTATTATTTCAATGGACTTACATACTCCCAAATTGCAGAAATGGAGGGATGCAAATATCAGACGGTGCAGGATTCGATTTATGCCGCTCTGAATAATTTGAAAAAAATTTTGAAATAGTCCCTGTGTTTTAGGCTTTAAGTGAGGAAACAGGTGGAGAGGTACGAAAACTCTCTGCCTGTTTTCCGTTTTGTGCGGTGAATGGGTTTGCTCTTTTACAACTGAATACCCATTCATCAAACACATTCCTATTGCTATTGTGATGAGCATAAGCCACATTAGCGGCTGCGCCACGATTTGCGGAAAACAGAAGCAACGAGATTACACCTATTTTGATTATACGGTCTTTGGCTTTCTGATTTCCGGCAAGGAGCGATAAACAGCCGGCTATAAGTATCGGGAGGCTCCCGGTATGGCGATGATAAGCAATAGGGCTAATGATACTCCTGTTCAGTCACAGTCCGAGCGAGCAGCATTTTTCGTGTGTGAGCCGTCGCAGGCAATGAGAGCAGCCGATAGAGAACCTACCGGGGGTGAGATTCCCGTGGAGCTGGTGAGCCGCCAGCCGTTTGATGACTTCCCATAACGATCCGGGGTGTCGAGGACAAATAGGATTATTTGAAAATAAACGGTCAAGCGGCGGAACGGTTCTATAAAGCAGGGATTTATTTATACCTTTCCGACTTATTCCTGTTCTGCTGCTTGACCTCTTACATAGGCGGAAACGCCTAAATACACAAAGGAGGTCATCACAGAATGAACCACACATATTTGCGCGGCGATATGTATTACGCCGATCTGGGCCGGGGCATCGGCTCTGAGCAGGAGGGCTACCGCCCCGTCGTGATCATCCAGAGCAATGTCGGGAACAAACACAGCCCAACGGTCATTATCGCTTCCATTACGAGCAAAACCGGCGTGAAAGCCAAACTTCCTACCCACTACTACATCGATGCCGAGGACGGCTTGGAGCTGCCCTCCATCGTCCTGCTGGAACAACTGCGCACCGTAGATAAGCGCCGCTTGGGCAACTTCATCGGGCATCTGTCCGAAAAGCACATTTGCGGCATCAATCATGCGCTGGCGGTCAGCATCGGTCTGATCGAAAGCGTCCCGAAAAAACTGATCCTCTGCCTTTGCAGCACCTGCGCCGATAATTTCTACGGCACGGGTGCTTATTATTTGCGCAGGATCGACCCGTTGCAGGCGGCAAAGGACACTTGCACCTACTGCAACAGCAGAAAAGGGTTCGACTATGAACTGATTCAAAAAAGCAAGTAGGAGGAAAACGATGGCGCAAAAAATCAAAATTGAAAAGGATAAAACCCATGTCGCCGTACTTCTGATAGAAATCCTCTTTGAAAAAGGGCTTGTGAACCGTCAAACCTATATCAATGCGAAAAAGCATACGGATTCGCACATTTCACATTCAGCCCTTCCGGCAGTAAAATAAAGATACCAAACCAAGGAGGTATGTTTATGTATCAGACAAATACGGTGTTTCAGATTCCAAACACTTTCGTTTTGGATCGGAACAGAGAGCGCAAGGCCGTTTTCTATGGGCGTGTATCCACGGAGCACGAGGCGCAGTTGGCGGCTTTGGAAAACCAAATGCAATGGTACGAAGATCAAGCAAAATACCACCCGAACTGGACGGTGCTTGATAAATATATTGACGAGGGCATCACGGGTACGCAGGCAAAAAAGCGCCCCGCATTTATGCAAATGATCGAGGACGCAAAACAAGGTGATTTTGATCTGATCGTCACCCGTGAAGTTTGCCGTTTTGCCCGCAATACGGTTGATACGCTCGTTATGACACGAGAATTAAAGAACTACGGCGTAGAGGTCTATTTCGTCGAGGATAATATCTGGACGATGGACGGCGATGGTGAGCTGCGGCTGACGATCATGGCGACCCTTGTCCAAGAGGAAAGCCGTAAAATTTCCGAGCGTGTCCGTGCCGGGCAAAAAATCAGCCGTGATAACGGCGTGCTGTACGGCAGCGGCAATATCATCGGCTATGACCGTGTAAACGGGACTTATGTTATCAACGAAGATCAGGCAGAAACCGTCCGAATGATTTTCGACCTCTATTTGGAAGGGCTGGGCGAAACAAAAATCTGCAAAGAGCTTTGCCGCCGACAGCGGAAAGACGGTCACGGCAATGTAAGCTGGAGTGTTTCAAAAATCAGCCGCATTTTGAGAAATGCAACCTACATGGGGTATAAATGCTATCTGAAATCATACAGCAACAACTACTTGGAGCAGAAACGCATCAAAAATCTTGATGAAAGCACCTATCTCTATGTAAAGGGAGATTTTGAACCGATCATCCCCGAAGAGGTCTTTAAGCGGTGTGAGGAAATTCGGAAAACCCGAACGACAAAAATGATCGTCAACAAAGGCGAGCGCACCTACGGTAAGCGGGCATCCCAAGATGTTTGGCTGCGAAAGCTCCGCTGCTCCTGCGGTTCAACTTTCCGAAAAAACAAGTGGCGCACCAATCAGCGCGGCGATACGGTTTACGGCTATCAGTGCTACAACCAAGTCAATAACGGCAGCAAAGGTTTTCGGGAGAAAAACGGTTTAGATACGGATGGATACTGCGATATTCGCATGGTTGGCGACTGGAAGCTCGATCTTATGGCAAAGAAAATATTTGAGACCATTTGGACGGACAGAAAAGAGGATGCAAAACTGGCATATAAACTGCTCCGTGAGTGCTATCAAGCGGACGCAAGCAGAAATAAGGCCACGATTGCCGCCGTGCAAGGAAAAATCAGCCGGGCAACGGGACGAATGGAAAATCTGATTGCCATGCGTGCAGACGGCGAGATTTCCAAAGAGCAATTTCAAACCTTGCGTCAAAAAGCCGAAACCGAGCTTGCAGCCTTGAATGAGGAACTTGGCAGATTAAATTCCGCATTTGATGATGAAACGGATGCCCTTGATATGGCAGCAATCGAAGCTGCCCTCGATTCTATGCTCGACTTTTCCGGTCCAACCATCGACAGCAATATAATTGAAAAATTCGTGTGCCGCATTACTCCCGTTGATAACGGTCATTACCGTTGGGATCTGAACTTCGCACCGAATAAAAAGCAAGCCATTATCGGCGCTGTTGAGGGAAGAAAAGGGAAAGCCAGCGTGGAGATAAAAGAATACGGTGAGGATGACGAGCATCCTCACCGTACATACGATAGGTCTATTCAGTTTTCCACTGACGGGACGATAGCCTACTTTTGTTTAATAGCTGCCTGTGCGGCGGCCAGACGGGCGATGGGCACGCGGAAGGGGGAGCAGGACACAT